>Ga0114959_10001558_pt1 | contig 19873 bp, 17 predicted proteins | sample C_130625_EF_Meta_FD_87317 | JGI IMG/M metagenome (GOLD analysis project Ga0114959, IMG submission 87317) | Freshwater microbial communities from Lake Croche, Canada to study carbon cycling - C_130625_EF_MetaG | ecosystem: Environmental > Aquatic > Freshwater > Lake | place: Lake Croche, Canada... | reverse complement strand
GACAATTGTATATGATATTATGTATTTATAATAAAACAAAAAATCATAGAACTAATAAGAAAATATCAAAGCAAATTGAGGTTAACTCTTCACTTACTGATGGATGCAAGAAGACCAGTTGCAGTTACATTTTGACACTTACTTGACCAGTTCTTCCTAATAGACCAGTTCTATATCCTTGACCAGTTATATCTCCTAGAACAGTTGCACCTACTTGACGAGTTCTTTCTAATAGACCATTTCTATATCCATCACCAGATGCACCTCCTTGACCAGTTGCACCTACTTGACGAGTTGCACCTGTAGCTGCAATAACTTCACTAGCTACTTCAAACCCTGATTGTATAGCATTTCTAATATGAAATTCTTGATCCCCACTAATTAAACCAGCTTGCGCCAAAGATTTTGAAAAGTGTCTAATGGCAATATCAGGATGGTTAGTAGGAAAGGGTGTTAAAGCCCCTGAACCAGGAATAGGAGCACCATAGTTACCCATTTCAAATTGAGCCATATCGAGATTATGTATAACAACACCAATCTTGTTTTTAATAACTGCAACTTCTTCAGTGAGTTCTTTATATTCGCTCATAGTAATTTTATCTTGAGCTTTTCTTAAATTTATTTCTAAATTATCCATACCACCAGCAACTTCAACAAGCTCTTTATACATACGACTTCCTCCAATCATTGCTTCCTCCATATACCTAGCGCCAGAATCTTTCGTCCTACTAATTTCCGCCCACTCTGCTGTCTGCCTTTTCTGCTCCTCTTCCATTTATAAATATATCTAATAGTATTTATTTTTCAAAATATTTGATTTATATCATATGAATAAAATAATTTTCATTTATTCAAATGTATAAATGACATTTGTATATGATATTATGTATTTATAATAAAACAAAAAATCATACAAATTTTTCAAAAATGGTTGTCAAGAGGAAAATTATTTTCTCTTTCTGCGCTTCTCTTTCGCTGCCTTTACATGTTCTTTATTCCACGGCATTGATATTAACTTAAGAATATCTCCAGTAAACTCTAATCCGGTATGTATAGTATCTGCAATATTATCTGCTTCCAAGTTATCAATAAAACCCAACTCTTTCAATGAGTCTGCGAACCCTCTTATTGGATCTGTACCCAACACAGTTCCTGAAATTGAAGAAATTTTCAATTCTTCCTGAATAACTACAAGTTCGCCTTGTAAAGTTAAACCAGATTGTCTTCCTTCTTCTATTTGCTGATGAAAAATATTACTTGCATTAACAAATTTACCATAACTCCCTTCTAATTCTCCTTGTAAACTAATAAGACGACTATTTATTTCCATAGATTTTTCTTTTAGAGAAGCATAAAGATCTGCAGGGTATTGATTTTTTTCATATTTAGCTTCATAAAATAATATTATGTCCTTCATTTCACTGTCGACGAAGGCGAACCCATCTATCGCAGATCTATGATCAAAAAAATCACATACATCGGTAAGATCTGAAAGATTTAAATCCCAGATCCCATCTAGGCCGCCTAATACTTTTAAATTTTTTACAGCTTGAGAGATAGAAAACAACTCTTTATTAAGATTACTAACAGAATTTTCATAATCTGCACTAGCTTTAATGTACATGCTGGCATCTGCATAATATTTTTGTTTACCTTCCTCAATTTTATCACTTATATCCGTAAGTTTATTTTTAAAACTTTGACATTTATCTAAACTATATCTCTCATTAGATAATAAAGCCATACTTTCTTTTATTCCTTTTGCAATATCACTAAACATAGTGGCGGGATTATCTTCTGATAAATTCACATACTTTTCAACATAAACTCTTCTCCAAGGATCTGATGCAAAGTTATTCTCATAGTGTGTAGAAAAATTTCTCACTGCATTATATACGTCAACTATTTGGATCGTCTTATTTATATCAAATTTAGTTGCAGAAGGAGCAAATTTCGCTAGAGGAGATGGAGTAGCAGCCTTCGCATATGAAATAATATCATTAATATCAAGAGCTTGTTTTAATAATGTTTCATACTGAGAACTAGGAATCAACTCGTTTGAATACTGAACTTTCAAATCTCCTATTATACTATCCATGGTCTTTTTTTTTTCAGCTAAAAGTTTATTCGTGACAGCAACAGCTGTAGAATCAAATCCTTCTGAAAACTTACGTACCATTTATAAATATATCTAATAGTATTTATTTTACAAAATATTTGATTTATATCATATGAATATAATATTTTGTAAAATATTATTAATTAACGCATTTCAAATTTTCACACTTGATTATTTTTGGTAGAATTGTACTTATCTTTTACACCTTTTCTCATTTAAAACGCCCATTATTAATAAAATTGATTTACCTTTTAATTATTAAATTTATCATACAAAAAAAAATTAAAGAACCAAGAATTTCATTTACATTTCGTAAACACAATATGTAAAAAATGGGCGTTTGAAATGTAAAAAGGTGTAATAATATTCCTGTAGCTACTTTTTCTGGAGTGACATAATTAGACAGAACGAAGCATATAAACTGGATGACAAGATGATATTGTATTATGGAATGGGAACTGAGGTAATATATCTTAGTAATAGTGATAAACACAAGAGAATACAATCAAAATCTCATTTTATATTTTATGTATGTATTTATCACTATGATTCACAATTAACTTCATCATGACTATTTTGTGTTTTTAGTAAAACTATTAATTTATCAAGCTTTTTAACCAGTTCATTGAGTTTTTCTGTATCAGTTTCTTTAGAAATATCTTTGAGTTTAACAAGGGAAAAATTTAATAAAAAAGAAAGAACATCTTTTGAAGTTTTCTTTAAAAAATTTTTTAACAAGTCATCAACATTATCATCTTGTTTTTCTGAAAGAGCTAATAATTTTGAAAAGAGAACTTCCATTATAAATATGTAGATAATATATTTTTATTTTTTTAAATTAATAAAAGGTTTAACCCCTCCATATTTAAAATAATGTTGATAAAGATTCCAATAATTCACAACTGTCATCTAGAATGTCTAAGACTGCATTTTTTTTGGAAAAAGGAAGATCTGTTAAACTTAAACTAGTAAAAATGATATTTTCAATATTTTCATTCGTTTTTATTTCGCTTAATAAGTCAAAATGAAATCCAAGGTCCGTTTTATTAGAGAATTTATAATAAATAGCAGAAAGATCATTTAAATAAGACATTGCAACTATTTTTTGATCAGAGGAAAGATTTGTTAATTTTAAAATAGTATCAAAGATATGTCGTAAATAATTAATCAAATTTAGGTTATTCTTTCTTGATTCTATTCTGTGCTCTCTAGCGCGATTAATCTCAAAATTTTTATAAGCATTAGAAACATCATCAATAATAGTTTTTACACTATTTTTTTGACGAGGAGAAAAATTGGCTAGATCTATAGTTTCGTTTATGAAGTTTATAACACGATCATACCCTGCATATTTTTTATTTTCATCTGTACTAGTATAAAAACCAATACTAGCTTGAAAACCATTATTTGTTTTTTGTAATAAATTGTTAAATACAATTATTTCATCATTAGTTGTTAGTGTATTTGTTTTAGAAAATATAGTTGATTTGATAATATCTATTTCTTTTTCAACTTGTTCTAATATAATTGTTATAAAATTTCCTTCTGCAATAGGAAATGTTTTTTTATTTACATAATCAGCAATATAATATTTTGTAATATCAAAATAATTTTTTGTATTATTTATAAATTTAATTAACTCCTTTACAAATGAACTTGATCCGCCTTGAAAATTAGTAGGAGCGACAGGACCAGTAGCACCTGATCCGTAATTAGTAGTAGCGACAGGACCAGTAGCACCAGCAGAAGGAGCAGTAGGAGCAAGAGCAGCATCGGCACGAGCAGCAACAACAGGACGAGGAGCAGCTTCAGCAGGAAGTCCAGCAGTAGTGACACGAAGAAGATCGGTAGGACGAGCAGCAAGACCAGGAGCACGAGCAGAAGGATCAGTAGAAGCAGGAACAACAAAACGAAGAGCACGAGCAGAAGGATCAGTAGAAGCAGGAACAGAAGCATCAGGAGCGGCTATACCAAGATTGGAACTAGTAGCTTCTAAAGAATCATTAAAACTTTTGAGAGCAGCAGTCATATAATTTTCATCTATAGTATTATTAAACATAACAACTCTTTTATCACTCAGACTTTTTGGTGTTTGGGGGGTTTTTAGCTTTGAATCGTCAATATTTGTTGAATAAACATCTGACCACTTTTTTGAGTAAGAATTAATCCAATTTAAACTGTATGCTGTTGCGTTAACATTTTCTATAAAAATACGCTGATATTGAGCTTGTTCTATCCCCATTTGACTAGCAGTAGTATGTTGGCCTCCACCACGAACATAAAGATCATTGTCTAATGTAGTAGGGTTAGCAGGTCTAGCATCAGCATAGTATAATGAATCAGCGTAGGGTCCACTTCCAGTGTATAATTCAGTGACGTCTAATTCAACGCCTCGTACTGTCGCTTTATTGTCAGCCATTATAAATATATTTAATAATATTTTTTTTACAAAAAATATGATTCAAAATAGGTTATTTAGTTGTAAAACATATTATAACTTAATATACAAAATTACATTTTTATTTATCTTCTTTCAAATTAATAAAAAGTTTAACGCTTTTAATTCAAAGAGCCAAAATTTTTACTCCAAGTTCAGTAACTAATCTTAAAGTTTCAGTAGCTGTTTCTACTTTTGCAGGAGAAACATTAGACAATTTTAAACCATCTTGAAATAACTGCACGAACGGTTGACTTTTGACAGCATCAAAAACTATAACTTGTGTTTTTTTCCCGGCTATAAGATCAGAAATAACAACATCAACAGTTCTTAAAGTATCAATTGTTAGAGCGGTTGCAGGTGCTACTTGAGGTGGCTGTAATAAAAGACCCAAACCGTTAGATATTAATGGTGCAACATCATAGGAATCAACACTAGTTGTACTACCAGTAGCACCATTTCTACTAGCACTTCCAAGAAGACTTTCTTTTGCTTTTCTTGGGAATCCAAGAGGGACTGTATTGCTGGGTTGTACTACAAAGTTACTCATTATAAATATATTTAATAATATTTTTTTTACAAAAAATATGATTCAAAATAGATTATTTAGTTTTAACGCATATTATAAATAATATACAAAAGAACATTTTTATTTTTCAAAAAGGATAAGAATATCTCTAGCACTAGTAATAAGATTTAATTAAAATACCTGTTATTGTTCTTGTTTTATCATAATGAATATTTGCTAAACTTAAAACTATCAACCATTAATGTTTCAAAATTTTTACTTTTTTAAAGTATCTAAATATCCAAACGCAATATAATTCACAAATTGTTAAGAAAAATCCATCAAATCATCTATAACATTTTTATCTTATTTTATTGAAAAGGATCAATACTCATTTTCTTATTAAACCATTTTGGTATTGGAAATATTAAAAATGTCTAAAATAATCATTACTACTTGACAAAAATCTACATTTTCTATTATATTCTTCAATAGGTACACCATTAAAACTTGTAATGAACGGGATTTTTTTTTTAAATAAAATAATTTGATGTTCTTGTTTAACAGACTTGGATTCTTGTCCTGATTCTTGTGCTGATTCTTGTGCTGATTCTGGTGCTGATTCTTGTGCTGATTCTGATTCTGATTCTGGTGCTGATTCTGGTTCTGGTGCTGATTCTGATTCTGATTCTAGTTCAGCATTATTATGTTCAATATTAGGTTCAGATTCAGAACTATCAGATTCAGTAATATTAAGTTCAATATTAGGTTCAGATTCAGAACTATCAGATTCATCATTATTAGATTCAGCACTATCAGATTCATCATTATTAGATTCAGCACTATCAGATTCATCATTATTAGATTCAGCACTATCAGATTCAGCACTATCAGGTTCATCATTATAAGATTCAGGTTTAATACTATTAGCTGTATCATTTGATTTATGTCTAAAAGAAAGATGATCTTGAGTATCATCAAATTTAGATAATAAAGCAGTAATTTTTTTAATTTTATGTGTTAAATTATTCTTATCATCGCTTTCATCTATTTTTGAATCTTTGGCTAAAGCAATAACTAACGCAATAATACATTTTAAGCGATCTACTATGTTACACGTTATTGATTTTGAATTGATTGGTTCTTCGTTATTATCAAGTTCTAGCTGAATCTCTTCATTATTATTTACTAATGTGTTTTCATAAACCAATGTGGGTTTTGCTTGGTTGAGATCTTGTTTAAGTCTATTATTTTCTCTTCTTAGAGTAGCTATTTCTTCTTCCATAGTTCTTAATTTCTCATTATAATTTTTAACGCAAGCATTATGAGAATTTATTAAAGATTTTACATAACTAAGACTATAACTCATTTATATTCACCAAATAAAATTATTTTTCCAAATAAAATATTTTATATAATTTTTTGACTATTATATAAAATTACAAATATAACGCAAATAACAATAATAATTTGGATTAAATGCATAATTTGTAGTTAATTATTCAAAAAATTAGAGTAAGATAGTTCAGAAAAAGTAATGTTATTAATACAATTATAGTATGATTTTTATATTTGTATTAATTTTATTGTTCTAATAAAATTTAAAGTGCTTTTATTTAAGCAGTTTTGTTTGCTTGTTGAAGTTGTAGTGCAGCGGACGTACTACCAACAACAACAGCTGCGGAACCACCCACATTACTAGCTAATGCAGCGTCAAAGAGATCATCATCTTGGGACGAAATATTAAACCCAAGTTGTCCTGCTATCCACGACTCGCTGGAAGAAGTAAAATCAATGTTTTTAACCAAAGATGCAGTTGCTCCAGTTGCTTCAACATGATAATCCCATTTTGCAAAATCGCCAAAGTACTCTGCGATATGTTGGATTCTGGTAATCACAAAATTAAAGATTTTCAACTCACCCAAAGCATTATAACTGACCATATTCCACACAGGAACAGTCGCATTTTGTTCATCCACATTAAATTTAAAGTTGGTTGTTCCTGTTTTCGGATTACGAGTGGCAATAAGACTAACTGTAGGTTTTGATGCAATAGAAGTATTTACTTGACTTTCAGTACCTTCTCCATTAGAATCAGTACAAGCAAGAGCAGCATACAAATGTCTTCCAGCAGTAAGCTTTGATGCTAAACCAGGAATAGAACTTACTTTAAAACTTTGTGTGGGTTTTTTCTCATCTTGTGCAAGAGTAAGTAGATTACTAGTAAATTCAAGGTCTACAAAATCGCCACTTTTCCACTTGTTAAAATCGGCCGTGTTTTTGAAGAGAAGTGCCCTCATTTGTATTTTAAATTCAGGATCGGCTTTGCCTTCCATTAAAGTAGGAGAAACAGTACCCCAGTTAAGTTGTGCATCTTTATCTAGTTGGGTAATAGAAACGTTGACGGCTGGAGCTTTACCAGACAAAGTCGTTAATGCTGAAAAGGCAGTAGGCGATTTTTTATTGTCCTTCACAGCTCTAACTGCAACGTTGAATCTTGCTGGTAATTTGGATTTGGCTACATCTACAAATTTTTGAGCCACTTCTGTTGTTGTAAAGGCTGCACCGGGAAAAGCATCAAATGGGACTGTTTGATTGTTCCCATCCTTTACAATAATATCATAAACGATATTCCACGACTCGCTAACGTACATTGCATCAGGCTGAACACCGAATCTATAATATCCAGGAAGAATAGATGGTCCAACACTAAGTGTGCCGAATGCTGGTGGGGGTGAAACCCAGTTAATCAGTGGAGATGTTTTCGCAAGACAAACGATTCCATCAGTATCAGCAAGCGCAACCTTTACATAAAATGGTGCTCCTGATGTCAACTTTGGTTGATATTGACTTTGAGACGCAAACAAACTTTGGATGACAGAAAGTTTACAGATTATTTTTGCAAGAAAACTAGTTCCAGTTGTAGTAACGGAAAAATAAGATTCGGAAACATTTGATAGGTTAGCAAGATTGTAGACTGGGGTTCCAGCTGCGTCATTATCACCATCCAAATGAAACGATACTGTAGCACCACCAACACCTGAACTAATGAGTTTTGAAGTAGTGCCATTAACAGCAACTTCAAAAAGAGATACATCTGATCCACCAAAATAAGCAAGAACAGTATCAGCATCTGGACCATCATATGCAGTTCTAAATCTACCAGTTACTGTTTTAATAACAGCAGGTGTAGACAAGTTAATAAGTCTTCCAAAATCAAAAAATCCTTTTGAACCAGAATTAACAATTTTTGTTCCATTTTTAGTTATATTTACAAATGTAATTTCTGCTCTGGAAAATTTTGCTCCTCTTAGTCTTTCCGAGGTAAAAGTTGCAATCTTATAACCGGCTAATTTGTCTGTACCGTAAACAAGATCATCTGAAGAAATTGATAAAGAAAAAGACGTAACAGGAGTAGTCACTGGCTTAAATTCTATAGTACCTTTAAAGCCTAAAACTGAAGAAGCTAAGAACAAACACCTAACCGTATCATCGCTAGGTATATCTAGTAGAGAACTTCCTGTATCATCTCTGCCTTGAAAAGCAAACGCAGGTGATACGTAGGAATAAGCACCATCAACTGAAATATCGGCTGAGTCGCAAAAATCACCGAGTACGTCATCGGGAGACACTTCTGCAGCACATACTGAATATGTAGCGGTGGTATCTGAAACAGTTAATTCAGTTAATGGATTGTCATCTTGCATATCAAGAACCGCAGTCTGTGCACTTCCGTCACCATTTTTATTAATGTAGTTAAAGATTACCTTGTAAATTCCAGGTCTTGGATCACTCCTTGTAACAAGAACTTGGAGTTTGTTGGTTTTAAAACTTAGGTCATCAGGAGACAAAGCCGATACTTTAAGTGTACCAGCCAATATCAAGGGTAGAACAACAAGAGAACTGGTTTTAGCGGCAGTCACGACCCCTCCGGCTATAGTTACGTATTCAACTGTAATTTGCGCCTCAAATCCTTGAAGCACCTCAACTGGTTGAGAAATTACGTCATCTTTCTCTAGTTTTTCAACGTCTGGTATTGCTAGTCTAAGAATTGGACCCCAAGTTGCAGAACCCTGTTTCTTTGTTCTAATAAGGAATGTAGCTGCTTTTGGAGTCATACCAAAAGCAGCCAACACGCTTCCACCGGTTTTGGATCTTGGTCCGGCAGATAATGCAATTGTATTAATAGCGGTAACAATTTTTCCAGCAAATCTAGCTCCAAGTATGCGGGTTCTATCTTGGTTTTCAAGTTTGGACTTAATCAAATCCATTACAATATCATTATCGGCGTCAACCGCATCTATCTTTGCATTAATTGCTGCCTCAAGAAGGGGAAATTTTGAATTTATTTCAGTCTTAAGCTCAGCAACCTTAGTATTGATAGCTGTGATAATATCGGCAAACTTAGAATCTTTTGTGTCAATCTTAGAAATGATAGATGTCTTAAGCTCATCAACCTTAGTAGTGATAGCTGTGATAGCTGTGATAATATCGGTAAACTTAGAATCTTTTGTATCAATCTTATTTTTGATTGCTGTTATGGCATCGCTAATGGTAGAAAGAAGTTCTGTCTTGATAGCTAAAAGGGCAGTGTCATTAACACCATCAACATTATCAATCTTAGCATTGATAGATGTTATGGCGGCCGTGATGTCAGCTAGTGTCAAGGTTGGTGATACGGACATTATAATATAACGCGGGGTAAAAAATTTTCCAAAAATAATTATTTATAAAATTTCCTAAATATTTGAATAACTAAAATTATAAACATCCTTACTATTTTTAAATAAAATTAGTAAATCAACTTTTTAGTTTATAAATTTAAAAATTGAAACAAATAATGACAAACAAATTAACTGTACAAAATTTGCTAAAGAAAGGCACAACTAAAAGATGACTACATTTACTGAATTTGACCAGACTACTCTATCAAATTTGTACTCCCTTTGCATTAAGGGTTACCATATGCTCAACAGCGATCCGATTAAAGAAGCTGTTTGGGAGCAAATCAATTCACAGGTTTTCAAACATTCAGGTATTCAGGTGACAGGACAAGCGTGTGGAAGCCATAGCCCAGGATGCGATATTGAAACGGATAAAGGTAAGTTTTCCAATAAATCGGCCAAATACGAGGCCAAAGGCAGCGAGTTCAGTATCAGTTCTTACAGACTGACTGCAGTTACTAGTGCTGAGAACCCAGGAACACCACAGGAGATCTGCTGCGAGATCAACAAACGTAAGAATTTTGATTACTATTCAGTGATCTTGCGAGAAGAGTTGCCAAATGGAGGGTTCAATTATGACTGGTTGCTTATTCCTAGCGATTATCCAGCATTCAACCCAGAGAATTTTAAGTGGCAACCAACAATCGGAAAGCGGGGAAAGAATGCTGGAAAGCAAGTCGGATGGGAGACCGTAAAGGGCAATGGGGAGACCGTAAAGGGCAATGGGGAGACCGTAAAGGGCAATGGGGAGACAACAAACAGCATTAGTGGAGTAGAAGCTTCAATGAGCATTAGCTTCAGTATGTCGTCTCAGTTGTGGATTCATTTGAAAGTGACCGAGGAACTAAAGCAGTTCATTATAGCGAGGACTACTTATGATGGAACTCAGCCAACAATGGACTACATTACCTTGGCGAAAAATGCACTATTTCCACCTTTTCCACCTTTGGAAAAGATGGAGCCAAACTCAGAAGTGTAAATTTTGCTCAACTTTTCCACCTTTGGAAAAGGTGGAGCCAAACTCAGAAGTGTAAATTTTGCTCAACTTTTCCACCTTTGGAAAAGGTGGAGCCAAACTCAGAAGTGTAAATTTTGCTCAACTTTTTGAAAAGTTGATATAGTTAAGTAGTTAGATAGTTATAAAGTAAATTATTAATCATTTTTTACTATTGTCATTACTTAATCGCGTTTGGATCCACCTTCACGAATGGATGCTTCTAAAAATTGAAATAAAACGACTCATTACACATAATGCACAATAACCCCAATGATAATGAACAGAACAATCTTCACACTTATCAAGAGATCAAATGTTACTAGATTTGTTTCCCAAACCAACAAAATCAAAGCAGCAAATATGAATGTCAAAAATGAAAATAATCACAGCAAAATAATAAAAAGAAAATTTTCCCACTTTTCTCAATTTCCAACACCTCCAACACCAGAAGATCCAGAACAATTGTTGTTTATGATTGTAGCATTAGGTGTAGCTTATTTAATAGTAAAAAAATAAAAATTTTAATTTTAAGTAATAATATAATGTATAATACATATAGTCAAGAAACTATAGATAACATTAATACCATCATAAAAGAGAATTATGCATCTAATTTTAGTGAACCTGCTTTTTATTTGATCACTACGCTTTTAATATTTTTTGCAATAATTTACTTGATCCATATATCAAAAAATTACAATCCTGTACTTATACTTTTATTAGCATTAATGACAATGAGACTATTTATTATTTTTCACGACTTATGTCACAAGTCTTATTTTCCAACCAATGAGAGAAAGGATAACACAAATGGACTTAATTTTGCAATCGCAAAGTTAATAGATTTTTTTTGTATTTATGATGCAACATCTTGGAAAAATACTCACTCAAATCATCATAAAGTGCACGGGAATATAAATGAATATGATGGGACAAGAACAGTAATGATAAGCAGTGAATATGAAAAATTACCAGAATATCAAAAGACCTTTTATAATTTTATTAGGAATCCATTTATATTTTTTTCATTATTGCCAACTTATTTGATATGGATTAAAAATATAGTCAATTTTGAAATAGTTTATGTTATTAAATATTGTTTATTTATTGCAGGACTGTATTATATTGGTTCCACAAAATTGGTATTATCTGTATTAATATCTCAGTATATTGCTATGTTTTTTGGGGTTATTTTATTTCATTTACAACATCAAGTAAATATTGGGTACTGGAAAAAGTTTGAAAAAGAAGATAAATTAAGTAAGGCCAATGCAGAATTAAAGGGGGCAAGTGTTCTACAGATCCCTGAATTTTTGAAGTTCTTTACAAATGGTATTGAATACCATAATGTTCATCATTTAGACCCAGGAGTGCCTTCATACAATATCAGAAAGTGTTATTATGAAATTGTAAATAAGGGTTTAATAGAAGATAATCAGATTGGCTATTACCAGAGCTTTATAAGTTTATTTCACACAATTCTCAATGAGAAAACACAACTTTATGAGTATTATCCAGAACCAACAAAAGAACCAACAAAAGAACCAACAAAAGAACCAACAAAAGAACCAACAAAAGAACCAACAAAAGAACCAACAAAGGAATTACCATAAAGATAAAGATTTTACTGAAATCTCACTTGTTTCCTGGTCTTTTTTCCACCTTTAACTTGCCTCTTGCTCTTCCCCCTTTTTGCTGTTTTTTTAACAGGTTTTTCTTCAAGAATTCTCTCTTCAGAATCAACTAATTCAGGTATTTCTTCTTCCTCAGAATCTTCAAACTTTGAAAAATCCAGTCCCATTATAGATTTTCCACGCATTTTTTTCCTCAAATTATTCGGCATTTTAAGTTCTTCTTGTTCTTTTCCTTTTTGATCCACCTTTCCTAGATTTTGCTCCACTTTTCCCAAAAGTGGATAAAGTGGATTTTCTAGATTTTGCTCCACTTTTCCCAAAAGTGGACCTGGATACAAATTTCTTAATATTCTCCTTATTAATCAAAATCAAATCTACAATATTCTGAAAATAACTGCGAAATTGAGGGCGCATTTTTGCCAAGTCATCTACACAAATCCAGCGAATTTCCGCCTTTTCAAAAATTTTGCTCTTTTTGATTACTTCAGGATCTAGGCGTTTTTGCAGGAATGCCTGATTATTATTGTAGTAATGAGGTAATGCAGTATCGTAAGGGAAAGGCAATATATGCATCCTATAATTACTATCTGCATAATCAATATTGTAGGTCCCCTTTGCCAACATTTTTTTGAGATCAGAATCAGATCCTAAAAATCCGGTTAGTTCTTCACCACCCTCACGAACTGCAGTTTTTAAATAAGATTCTCCTTTTTCAGTTCCACCTCCAAAATCGGAGAATCCTGGCGTGTCTGCATATTTGTTCTCTTTTCCAAACAAAAAATACAATTTACCATTCACTATTGATGCGGGTAATATTCCAGCGCCCATCTTATATATTTGAAAGATTATTTATTTACTTATATTATGAATAAGAAAAATAAAACAAGAAAATACAAACGTCATTACAAAAAAACGCAAAAAAGAAACCAAGATAAAATCAAAGCACATATTATTAAAAATAAAACCCCCAAATGGTTAAGAGATATTGCACAAGGTGAAACAACAATGAGTTCATATTCTCCAACAGTGAACGAAGAGTTAGTAACATTGAAATCAGGGTTATCCCGTGTTAAAATTGGAGACTGCAATGACTATAAAGCATTTAAACTAGAAGAACCTTTAAAAATCCTAGTAAAAAACAAGAGTCTTTTTGGTAAAAAGTGTGCACCTTATTACACTAATGATGCAAAAGAAATGTTATTAGCCAATTTAGCAGCAAATAAACACGTGGATCCATCTAAGATTATTCCTCCAAAACAGATCTTAGGAAACTGTTGGTTCAATGCAATGTTTGTAATGTTTTTCATAAGCGATAAAGGTCGCAAATTCTTCCACTTTTTCCGTCAATTAATGATAGAAGGTATTCAAAAAAACGGAAGGCAAATCCCTCTTCATTTAAGGAACGCATTTGCACTCTTGAATTTTGCAGTAGACTCTGCAATCACTGGAAGTAAATATGCATTAGAAATGGACACCAATAATATTATTAGGCAAATATACGACGGCATTCCAAGTTCTTACAATAAATATTCCAATTATATTCCCTATGTGGATGAAGCAGGGAATCCAATCAAATATTATGGGAGTATTATTAACTTCTTGGGAAACAGTTCAATACAAATGTTGGTTTTAAATGATTTTACACCAGTTGCGAGTTGGGAAGAACGCATAACGAGAGAAATCAATAATAAGATGCCTAGACATTTGCCTCATATTATTGTGGTGGAGATATTTGATGGTCAAAGAGAGACGGCAGGAAATGCCGGAAAAATCAAGAACAAACCATTATCTTTCAGAGTAAAAGGTGCAGAGTACATCTTGGATAGTGCAGTGGTGCGCGATATTGAACAACAACATTTTTGTGCAATGATCACTTGTGAAGGAAAACAAATGGCATTTGATGGTTATAGTTATCACCGTCTAACGGAATCCCTATGGAAAGATAAAATCAATAGTAAAGATAAATGGGAGTTTGAAGGAACCAAGAACTATGATGGTACTCCACTAAAATGGAGTTTTCTTCATAGTTATCAAATGTTGATGTACTACAGGATACATTAGAAACACTTATTATGGGAGTGCCTTTTTTCAGCCTCTTCTTTTGGCAAATGATCCATATAACCAGGTACAATCATTTCCTTATTGCATTTCATTGTTTCTAACTCACAATCAACTGGAATAACTGTAGCCTGAATATTGGGTTTAAATATTGTGGATGGTAACTTTGGTAACATCCCAGAAAACGATCTAATCATATTAGAACAAGAACTGATTTTTGTTAAAAAACCATAATAGCCTCTAATATAGGGTTTAAACGCATCTACAATTTTCCAAAAAAACATAGTCAAACATACATACCAATATTTCATTTGATTCTGTTATACTAGTAATGGATTATTTACTAGTATAAAACAAGAGGTCTGTTTATTTATGTTTCGCTAAATATAATAAAATGATTAATATTTTTATTATAATTTATGTGGAATATATAACATTATATCATTATCAGTCATCGGTTCGCACATTGGTATTCCAGTTATAGTATTTATTTCTTTCATAGATGGTAAATACCTTTGTACTATACCATTTTTCTTACATGCGTCTATGTAATGCGTTGAAAGTTCTTCTAGTTGAGGTTTATTATTTGGAAATAGATTGAATGGTGAGAATACTGGTGTTTCTTGTCCGCTACGAACTGGAACAACTGCTTGTTCCTCAAAATATGTTAATAATTTTGGTCGTTTCATATATTTTTTATTTATTGGTCTATCATGTAGTGGTATTGGATTTTCTGATAGTATAAATGAAATATGCTGTCTTAAAATACATTTTTTAGTCGGTGGATTTTTGAATACAGAATGTATCAATGTTTCTCTAAAAATTAAAGCGTGTCCTGGAGGTATTTCTACTAATTTTTTTCCATGTTCTTTCCAAAGATTTTCTAAATAATCATAATCTTCTTTTGTCTTAAAATTAGCATACCCACGACGACCACCATCTTTTTGTTTTAATACATCAAATATTGGATTACTTGATATATGTGTTCCTGGAATACATTTGAAATATTGTGTTTCATCGCAATTTAAATTCACCCATCCTCCATAACATTTATCTTCTGGTGTAGAATTTACTGCGTCATCTTGATGCCATTTTCCTTTTTCATTTACTTTTTGCGTTGGAAATCTAATAAGTGGTCTATCTGGAAGCATAGATAGTAATATTTTTTCATTTTCAAAATAGGGTTGAAATATTTCTTTAGATTTTTCATAGACACATCTATTTATATAACGAATAAGCGGATTGTAAGTTAGAGATGCAAACGGACAATACCCAACGGCACCCATTACAAATCTTGAATGTTCCAAATTTGGAACTAATTCAGGTGAATTTAATGCTGTCTGCAAAAATTCTTGTGAAATTTGTTCTATTTCTTGTGAAATAAATATTGGTAAGACAATATATCCATTAGTATCAAATTCAGTCATAGTTCTTAATTGTACTATTGAATAAATTATAATAAAGACAATCAATTTTTTATAAAATTATACATTTGTGTCCGTATATGCTTTCCGTTTTCTGTAAAATGATAATCTACACTTTTTATATTATATTTTAAACCTTTAAACAGAACAGCAACTGTATTGCTTACCAGCCACAGGGGATCCGACACAACCTCCACTCTGGTAACTGCATACTCCATCAGGAAAATAATAGTTGTTTGTACCAAGCTGATTGGCACAATAACTACACATCCAGTCACAACCAGTACCAGATCCAACAGTAAAAGAAATACAGTTATTTTGAACAGGAACAAGAACTCGGCTAGAACTAGGAACTAAGTCAGTACATATTTCATTAACAGCCAAAACGTTGAAGAAGAGAGAAACTAACGCAAAAAATTTGGCAATTCTCATATTAATACTTATCTGTAAGTGTCTTTTTTAAGTTCTTTTTTTTCAGTTCCTTTATTTCAGTAAATTTTTTCGGCTTTTTTTAATATTATGAAAAGTATCTTGTAAACAATTTCACAACAATATATAGGATGCCAAAATGGATGCCAAACTTTTTAAAAGGATCAAAACAAAATAAAGAACAAAAACAACTACCAGATGAAGGTACTGAATTAAAATCTTTTGAAAATAGTGATACTGAATTAAAACCTATTTCAAGACCAAGACCAAGACCAGAATCAGAATCAGAGTCAGAATCAGAATCAGAATCAGAATCAGAATCAGAAGCATCAGTACCACCATCAGTACCACCATCATCACCATTAATACCACCAGGAGGTATACATATTCCTCCAAGATCTCGTTCATCATCAGTATCATCTATTGTTGCTGATCCAAATTATTTTTTTAATAATTTAAAACCTGATAATGATGAAGAAGAGAAGGTAAATATTAAATCAGAAGGACACTTAGAAGAATTGCTAAAAACTATTATAGATAATACAATCCAAGCCATTGAAGCGCCACCATTAACAGAAGAGGATTTGAATTTTTTAAATAAAAAATTTGTTAGTTTAACTATTATGCAGTCATTAACAATGGATGAAAATTTAGAAAACTATATATTATTTGAAGACTTCTTTACAGATGCTGATCTTGATAGCTTAGATGGTTTTTTTGTTGACTATAGACCTAGAGAGTCACCAATGACACAAAAAACTATGATTAAATTTAAAATGCAAATGCGTACAGTACTATCTATGTTGGTTTTATATGCAAAATATTATAAAGAAATCAAGTGGAGACCTTATTTTCTGCGAAATGTAATTACAAATGAAACTTATGTAACTTTATTTGACGATATAAGATCGTCATTTATGGATTACAAACCTGGGCCAGATAGAATACTTATACTTAGCAATAATGTAAAGGCCGCATTTCAAAAATTCTTTACTAAGAATGATGAAAAAACTAGAAAGAAAATATTAGAAAGTTTATTTGATGATGGTAAATTAATGATTGAAGTTTACAATAATTTAATAAAACCAAAAATAGCATTATCACAAAAAGGTTATTTAGTATTGACAGATCAGCAAATATTAGAAAATATTTCATTACTGAAAAATGAAGGTTTTTATACTCTACCATTTATTGAAATTTTCCAAGAACCATTTACACAACAAACAATTGCTGTAAGACAAACCTTAGAAGATGTTTGTACAAGCTTAGGCAAAGCTTATAATACAATGGATTTGGGTGAGCCACCATTAATTTTTCCCAGAGTTTTACCAGATCAATCCGTATATAGAGGAGGCTTTAAAAAACACAAAAATAGAAAAACCAGTAAGAGAAACAATAAAAAACTCAGTAAAAACCCCAAGAAAACATATAAAAAAGGAAATAAACCCCATAAAAGACGCACAATTAAAAAATACAGACCATTGCCAAAGAAGAACAAAACGATAAGAAACCATAGTAAAACAATTTAAAATCTTAGTATCATAATTTAAACAAACAATAAATTAAATTATGATAAATCCTAGTTATGAACAAATGGCTATTATAAATGCAATAAAAGATGGTAATCACGTTCAAGTGGATGCTGTTGCGGGTTCAGGGAAAACGACAACAATTCTCTCGTTAGCCCATTATAATTCCGAAAAAATGATTGTCCAAATCACATATAATTCTGATTTGAAAACCGAAGTAAGAGAAAAACAGAAACAATACAGTAAAATAATGAAACTAGACAATCTTGAAATTCATAATTACCACAGTTTTGCCACCAAATATTATGATAAGAATGCACATAATGATATTGGATTAGAAGCCATAATAGATCAAAATATGGAACCGAAAGTACAGTTACCACCAATGAAAGTTTTGACACTTGATGAGATTCAAGATATGAATGAACTTTATTATAGATTTATTTTGAAAATTTTAAGGGATACTAAAAATTATCAAAATATCCAGATTTTAACGCTCGGAGATAAAGGCCAAGGACTTTATGAGTTCAAAGGAGCTGATATTAGATTCCTCACCTTGTCCAATAAAATCTTCCATTTCTCTCGCAAATACTCTTTCAAGACTCTAAGTTTGACTACATCCTACCGTGTTACAAGGGAAATTGCGGCCTTTATTAATGGTGGAATGCTTGGGTATCAAAGGCTCTACGCCATAAAAAACGGTCCTCTAGTCCAATACATAAGACATTCCAGTCCATACCAAGTTTATAAAATCATATCATTCAAGCTAGTAGAGTTAATCAAAACAGAAATTCTAAAACCAGATGATATTTTCATTTTAGCTCCTTCGGTAAAATCCACAAAGTTTGATTTCGTCAAGCTATTAGAAAATATACTTGTATCCAATAACATTCCTTGTTATGTTCCGACATCAGAAACAACTAGTGTAAACAGAGAGACTATCAAACACAAGGTGATCTTTTCTTCTTATCATCAATCCAAAGGTCGCGAAAGAAAACTTGTAGTTGTATTCGGGTTTGATGACTACTATTTCAAATATTTTGCGAAAGATATGGATCCAGAAATATGTCCATCTACACTTTATGTTGCAGCAACTAGAGCCACAGAGACCCTCATATTAGTGGAATGTAATTCTCCACTACCTTTTCTACACTATGATCATCAGATAATGCAAAATGAAGACCATATTGACTTTGAAGGCACACCATTAAACCTAAATATTGAACATCAACAATCCAATCAGAGACCAAGTACACCACCAAATCTACATAACACATCTCCAACAGACTTGATCAAATTCTTAGATGAAAATGTGTTGATTGAAGTTATTAAAATAATCAAGGATTTCAACCTTTTTCAAAAATATACAAAATCTATGTTTGGGACAGTCATTGAGTTACCTAACTCTATAAAGAATCAACAATATTATAATTATCAATTAACAGAAGAAGTGAGTGAATTAAATGGATTGATGATCCCATCTTTATTTGAAGAGAGAACAAGTAAAAATAAGTTGAGTAAAATTAGAGAAAGAGTAGTAAGATTCTTGAAAAATAACCCAAATCCGAACCATATTTATAATAAATTATTGAAAGACATTGATCTTGAACAAGAGAATTTATCTGTAGCAGATTATTTGAAGATTACAAATGTATATAACTCTATAAAGGAAAAAATACATTTCAAGGTTGCACAAATAAGACACTATGAATGGATGAATGATTCTCACGTTGAGAGTCTTTTATCTAATATTTTGCTGCATATAAAAAAGGAAGAAGCACTAGATTTAGAATATGAACAAGATATTATTGAAAACGATGATAATGATAGCAAAACCGAAAACGAAAACGAAAACAAGGATAAATATGATGCAGTTGATAGGTTTACAAAGTCAATAGGTCTCAAAAATAAAATTCGTTTTTCAGCAGTTATAGACGCCATGGATCAAAACACTGTTTATGAGTTCAAATGTACAGAGACTTTGGAGCCAGAACATTATATCCAAGTAGTAATT
>Ga0114959_10001553_pt1 | contig 19896 bp, 19 predicted proteins | sample C_130625_EF_Meta_FD_87317 | JGI IMG/M metagenome (GOLD analysis project Ga0114959, IMG submission 87317) | Freshwater microbial communities from Lake Croche, Canada to study carbon cycling - C_130625_EF_MetaG | ecosystem: Environmental > Aquatic > Freshwater > Lake | place: Lake Croche, Canada... | reverse complement strand
TGACCTAAGTGAAATGTATGGCATGAACTATGGATACCGCTCTGGACTCAATGCAAGTATGGTGAGTCACTTGCACTCAAAAGTAGCCAAGATTCTTGCAAGTGGTGTGTTAAAAAAGGGAGACCTTGTCATAGATATTGGCAGTAATGATGCCACAACGTTGCGCGCCTACCCGCAAGACCAATATCAACTTGTCGGCATTGACCCCACCGGCATCAAGTTCGCATCGTATTACCCACCTGAGATCAAACTGGTGTCAAGGTTCTTTTCTGCAGAAGCCGTAGCCCAGGCACTTGCAGGTAGAAAGGCCAAGGTCATCACGTCATTCTCAATGTTTTACGACCTAGAAGACCCCGTTGCCTTTGCACGGGAAATTGAAGGCTCTTTGGATGCTGAAGGTGTTTGGATATTTGAGCAAAGTTACCTTCCAGACATGCTACGTACCAATTCATTCGACACAATCTGTCACGAGCATTTAGAGTTTTACGCCTTAAAGCAGATCAACTGGATTACTGAAAAGGCGGGGCTAAAGGTATTGGATGTTGAATTTAACGACATTAATGGTGGTAGTTTCTCAATCACCGCAGCAAAAGCTAGCGCAAGACTTCAACCAAATACCGAGTGGCTTAACAAAATTCTTGCTGACGAAGTTGCACTCGGATTAGATACCACCCACGCATTTGACAACTTTAAGGTACGCGTAGAAGAAGCCCGCTCTAAAATGATGGATTTTTTGAACCAAGCCAAAAGTGAAGGAAAGCGCGTATGTGCCTTGGGTGCTTCAACCAAGGGCAACGTTCTACTTCAATACTACGGCATTGATAGCAGTCTAGTCTCTGCCATTGGCGAGGTCAATTCAGATAAGTTTGGTGCTTTTACGCCAGGCACCATGATCCCCATGGTTGCCGAAGATGAGTTGTTGGCTTCTAACCCCGACTATTTATTGATATTGCCGTGGCACTTTAGGGCATTCTTTGAATCGTTGCCCAAAATGAAAGGGAGAACTTTAATATTCCCTCTGCCAAAATTTCAAATTATTAAAATATAGTTCGATAGAAAAACTACATGAAAGTATTTTTTGGAATAGATAAAGCAATATTAACCACACTTGGAAGCAGAGTAATTAATGTCGTTGCAGGACTAACAACTCTTTTTTTCGTAACGCAGACGCTGAGCGTTGAAATGCAAGGCTATTACTACACATTTAATAGTTTAATTGCGCTTCAGATATTTGCCGAGCTTGGACTAAATTTCGCACTGGTCCAAATCTCTAGCCATGAAATGGCAGGCTTAAGTTGGCAAAGCGATGGCACTCTATCAGGCCAAGCGAAGTCAAAGCGACGTTTGCAATCAATTTTACACTTCGCCCTAGTTTGGTTCAGTTTTGCGGCGATTTTAATGATAATTTTTCTCTGTCCATTTGGAGTATACTTTTTTGCTAAAAGTGATAGTTATTCAAGTTTGAGTTTAAGCGCTAATATTGATATTTATATACCATGGATATTAATTGTTATCTTAACTGCCATAAACGTATTCCTAAGTGCGGCATCAGCGATATTGGAGGGGTGTGGAAAAGTCACCTCAGTCGCCACTATGCGTTTATGGCAATCATTACTTGCGCCTTGTAGTGCTTGTTTAATACTACATTTTGATGGCGGGCTATATTCGCTGGTGGGTGCGAGTCTAACTACAGTCCTAACAGGGTTTATATGGTTATGGATAAATTATCGTGTTTTTTTTAAAGACCTTGTTAATAGTCATATCGAGGGACCTGGAATGAATTGGAAAACGGAAGTCTGGCCGTTCCAATGGAGAATTGCTGTAAGCTGGATTAGTGGATATTTCGGAATGCAGTTGTTTATTCCCATGTTGTTTGAAGCTCAAGGACCGTCAGTCGCAGGTCAACTGGGTATGACCTTACAGCTAATCAACGCACTGAATGGAGTGGCTATTATATGGATTTCTACTAAAGCGCCAGCCTTCGGGAGCTTAATTGCAAGTAACGAAAGAAACAAGTTAGACGAATTGTTCCTAACGTCTTTCTTGCAGTCTGTATTTATACTTCTTGTAGGACTTATTGTTTTAATGTCCGCTATTGTATTCCTCTCAGCAACCAATTCACCATTTGCTGCTAGAGTTATCTCATATGAATATTTATTTGTTTTCTGTGGGATCAGTTTGGTTAACCACATAGTCCAGTCGGAGGCAATTTTTTTAAGGGCTCATAAGGAAGAGCCATTTATGATAATTTCAATTATGGGAGGATTAACTACTCTCATACTATCGATTATTTTAATACCAAAATTCGGATTGTTGGGTGCAACAATAACTTACGGAACTTCTACACTAATTTTCGGTTTGATAGGAGGCACACTTATATTTTATAAACAGCGGAAAAAATGGATGAAGAAGGATAAAGCTAAATGAGCTATTTACTATCCATTTGCATCCCAACTTACAACCGCGCATCTTGTCTTTTTGAATGCCTGACTTCAATCTGTGAAGCAATTTCCGGGTATGAATCAAATGTAGAAATAATAATTTCTGATAACGCCAGCACTGATAATACTGAAGAAGTAATAAAATATTTTGCCCGTAAACATGAAATAATTCGTTGCCATCGGAATCAAGAAAACATCGGTGGAGAAAATAATTTTAGATTAGTCGCAACACTAGCAGAAGGAAAATATATTTGGGTCTTTGGTGATGATGACCGTATGGAGAAAAACGCGATACAAGTTGTTTTATCTGCCGCGTCAAATAACTATAGTATAATTATATGTAATTATACAGTTTGGACTAGTGATTTTAATCGAAAATTACGATCAAGTAAAATAAAAAAATCAAAAGATGAGATAGTAAATAATAAAAATAATTTACTTGAGGAATATCATGTTCATTTAAGTTATATATCATCCATTGTTGTGCAAAAAGATATTTTTTTATTGCTTCAGAGTAGCGAATATGAGTTTTTTAACCAGTACGGCATGTCATTTATGAATGCAATATATGTCGGATTCTCGCGTGATGGTTCAACCGCAATGTTCATTTCTGAAGAAATCGTGAATAATAGGAGTGGTAATTCGGGTAACTTTAATTTTTATAAGTATTTTGCTGTTGGTATTGCGCTTGTTTTTGCTAACTTATTAAAGTATGGGTATTCTGAACCTGCGATTTCGTATGCCAAAAAGAAAAATCTTGTTGAATTCGTACTTCCGATGGCCCTATATTTAAGTCTAAAAGCAGACTATGATAGGTTCCAAGTATTGAGGTGGATGTTCACTTATTATAAAAAAATTATTGAATTTTGGATTATATTTCTCCCAATTTGGGCGACACCGAAATTACTTGTCAGAATTATTAAAAATGCCGGGGCGCTACGCAGTAAAATAATATCTAAATATGAAAAGAGAGTAAAATGAATGGAGTTACACTTTCAATATGTATACCAACTTATAACTTTGGAGAGTTTATTGGAGAAACGCTTGAAAGCATAGTTAGTCAGTTAAGCGATGACGTTGAAGTGATCATTGGTGACGGCAATTCTACGGATAATACTGAACAAATTGTAAGAGATTATCAGTCGCGCTATCATAATATAAAATATTGCAAATTTGAAGAAAAAGGTGGAATAGATGTTGATCTGATTAAAACCATTGAAAAGGCCACAGGGGAATACTGCTGGTTATTGTCCAGCGACGATGTTTTAATTCCTGGTGCTTTGGAATATATTTTAGAGGCAACCAAGTTAGGGCATGCAATTTACCTGTGCAATAGAGTCGATTGTGACCGCGAACTTAAGGCAATGAAAACGAGACATTGGCTAGACGAAAGTCAGGAAGATGGTGTATTCGATTTTTCGTTAGAGACAGAGCTCAAAAACTACCTGAAGTTGTCAAGAGGTCTTGGGGCACTCTTTAGTTTTATTAGTTCAATCATTGTCCGTCGAGCAGAATGGGTTTCTGCAAGTAGTAATACAGATTACTTGGGCTGCAATTACGCCCATGTCCACAGATTCTTCAGCATTGCAAAAAATGGTGGGCGCTTAAAGTACATTAAAAGACCAATGATTTTGGCGAGGCATTACAATGATAGTTTCACTACGAAGGGTTTAGCAAATAGATTCTGTATTGATTTTGACGGCTACGAGATTATAACCAAGGAGTTATTCAATGATCTAGTGATCATAGAACTGGTGAAAACAGTTATGCGGCGAGAGCATAAATGGTATTTATTCATAGCTTTGAAACATAGAGTTAGCAAGACTGACTGGATTGAATTAGAAAGCAGATTTATTTCTTATGGATATAACTCTCTTCAATTACTGCTCATCAGTTTACTCGGTTCATCTAAACTATTTGTTTCGAATGTGCGTCGAATTAGAAGAATTTTTACATGATATGCATTGTTTAACTCGCACATGAAATGAGTTAAGTAATACAATAAGCTCTTTATTAATTGTAAATTGAATTAATTATCAGATAATTAAAAAAATCGAGGCTTACTTGGTGCTATTTCTAATTTTAGACTAAATTAGCGATCATATTAGAGTATATAAGATAATTAAAGATAATAAATTATTTAAATGGGAGCCGAAAAATTATTTAAGAATATGATGCTACGTTTATGATAATCTTAAAAATGTTATTTTTGTTGTCGAGTTTAACAGTTTTTATGTCAATTGAATGCGGGTAACTTTGCATATTAAATTTTTGAACAGAAATGATCGCGGCTAATATGACTAATTTAGCGCTATCATTAAGAGCACCTCTTTTATTGGTTATCGCAATGGTTATGCGCCAGTAGTAGAAGCAGAGCCGTTAATGATAATTATTTGTGTGAAGGAGTCATTTGAGAGTTATGGTAATAAGTCTGAAAAGGACGCATATTTTGAATAGTCATTATTTGAGTAAAAATATATTAGGCGCCAATACTGTTACATCGGACTCTACACGATTGGAGTAAATAATGAAGAAGACAGTCTAAAAAGTAAAATAAAATAAATTTTGAACATATGTGATTTGCATTTAACTTTAATTGGGTTTATTTTGAAAATTGGATTAGATGGGCGTGCCCTACAAGGTTCTCGGACGGGTGTTGGAAAATACGTGTACGAACTGTGCAGAGAGCTAGACAAAGTTCTGCCAAATGCACAATTCTTTGTTTATAGCGCTATACCGATAGAAATGCCAGTTTTGTCAGACCGATGGGTTTTGCGTTTGGATACATCACCGATGGCAAAATTTATCAAACCTTTGTTATGGCTCAAGTACAGATGTGGAAATTTATGCAAAAAAGATAACTTAAATGTTTTTTGGGGGGCTGCTACATTCTTGCCAAAGCTCTCACCGTCCATTCGTACAGTCATAACTGTATATGATTTGAATTTTATTGTCGTTCCTGAGACGATGAGCTTTTCGCACCGTTGGGCTTTTAAATTGTTCTTTAGGAAAGATGTATTGCATGCTGATGCAGTGACCGCCATCTCGCAAGGGACATCATTCCGGCTAAAGTCCTTGTTCGGCAGGGGGGCAGACGCTATTGTGTATCCTGCAGTCGATGTTTCTTTTTTTCCACAGACGAAGACTAGAGTCCATGAGGTGACGCAGCTATATTCTTTGCCACAGTTCTATTTTCTTGCCGTGGCAACTTGGGAGCCCAGGAAAAATCTAGAGCTACTGATACGAACTTATTTGCATTTGAAGGAGCAAGGATTGGTTGGGTCAAATAAGCTGGTTTTAGTAGGTGGTCGTGGTTGGAAGGATCAGCGTATGGTCTCACTTCTTTCGGGTACAGATGCAGTTATTCCGTTGGGCTTTGTTCCAGAAGAGCACCTGGCTCCACTGTATAGTGGTTCAGAATTGTTTATATTTCCATCAATTTATGAAGGCTTTGGAATGCCTGTTTTAGAAGCGCGAGCCTGTGGCGCAAGAGTGCTAGCATCAGATATTCCAGAATTACGAGAAGCTGGAGATGATTCAGTGGTGTTCATCGAGCCCACCTCGAGTGGGCTAAGCGCGGGGATCATTGCGGGTATTTCTGAGTCTCATATTAGCGTATTACCATCCTGTAAAAATATTAAAAATTGGCGCTTGAGTGCACAAATTCTCTCACACTGTTTAATCGGTTAAATATTTAATTAAATTTAACAATCACGATGAATAAAAAAAATTTAATGCGAAATAATTGGGCTATTATAGCTGCTGGAATATTATTTGCAGCATTATTAATGTTAAGGATAAACAGCAATAAATATTCGCAAGATACATTAGTGGCATTTGAATTGTTGCAAAGTATACTGCAAAGAGGCGACACCTTAATTTATAGCGGGGCGATCGGCTGGGGAAGTTCATTTAATGCTCATTTAAACTTAATATATATCTTATTGGCTCCTTTACGCATTCTTGGTGTTGAGTTAATGATATTCGTATGGAAATTTTCCTGCTATTTTGGATTTCTACTTATTATATGGAATTATATAAAATATAACGAGCAGGTTAATTTGTCGGTTCTTCATAAAAACTTATTCCTATTATTGATTGCATTGCATCCTACATTAATTTCTAATTTCGTTTCACCTGACATTTGGGATTCGGATCTCGCGCTTCCATTAATTGGAATTTCCATATTTGCAGCCCTTCGAAAAAATTATAAATCTGCATCTATCTGCATCCTTTTGGCTTCTACAGTTAAGGAAGACATTATATTAATTGCAGTATTGTTTGGAGTGATGTTAGTTATTCTTTCAAAAGAGTATAAATATTTATTAATTAGTTTGGTGTCTGCAATCTGGTTCATCGTAGTAACTAAATATATTATGCCATCTTTTGCGTCTAATGGGCATGATCTGGCTTTGCTGAAGTTTTCATTCGGCGATCTAGGAAGTACGATGGGAGAAGTCATAAGTAACAGTATTTTGCATCCAAGTATGGTGTTAGAAAACGGGTTATGGCTAAGAAAAATTTCGAGCATAGTTATTATGATTGGTTGTCTTAGCATGCTTCCGTTAGTACGGCGTTTATCGCTGATCATGCTTATACCCACTATTGGCATATTTGGTTATACAATATTAGCTAAACAGCCTTATTTGGATTTTTCTAAGCACAATATTATTTCTGTATTTCCGTTTTTGGCCTTCGGGGCATATTATTCATTTTCTGTTGTATCAGCGAAGACACGTTCAATTCTATTGCCGGCAACTTTAATAGCATCTATTTTAATAACATTGCTATTGCAACTTTGGATAAGGCAGTGGTCATTTTACTTTTGGCCGGCATCCAATTCTCAATCCGTTATATCTATTAAAGAACGCTATATTCCGAATAACTCCTTATTATTAACAGGCGGAGTTGGAAGTCCTTGGGTATGTTATGATAACCGTTGCCCTGTGGGGGCTGGTTTTTCAAAAGAAGAAATCGACAAAGCTAAATACGATTTCATACTAATTAATTTAAAAACTATATTCTGGGAGGAGCTTACTTGTAACATTGGCGATATGAGGGGGCACTTGGATGCTCTTAATAAAAATTCAGGTTACAAATTAGTTGTTTATGAAAATGATGTGGTTCTTTTGGAGCGTGTAGATCAGCTCGTTGTTTCGTCAAATTATAATTGGACCGAAAATTTTGATACTTTAATTAAGATAAATCATGATTGTGCAAAACCAACCTGGGCGCGTACCTTGCGTCTGATGTAAATTCATTAAATATTTAAAAAAGATTAATATGAATTCAAATAAAAAATTAATAAGTATCGTCACTCCTTGTTATAATGAAGAGGAAAATGTCGACGAGCTTTGTAAAAGAGTTGCTGCGGTCATGAGTACATTGAAGTACGATTACGAGCACATCTTTATAGATAACGCATCAAGTGATGATACGGTCAAAAAAATAAAATATATTGCCGCCCAGGACAAGCGGATCAAATTGATAGTGAATGCCCGAAATTTTGGACACATTCGGTCACCTTATTACGCAATGCTTCAGTCTAGAGGTGATGCGTGTATATCTATAGCATCGGACTTACAGGATCCACCGGAGTTGATATTGGAGTTTATTAAAAAATGGGAAGAGGGTTATAAAACCGTATTAGCGGTTAAGCCGACAAGTGATGAGTCTTCTGTTGTATTTTTCCTTCGAAAGAGCTACTACCGCTTTATTGCTAAAATATCGGATGTTCCAATAGTTCAAAATGCGACTGGAGCGGGCTTATTTGATAGAGATGTAATTGATATTTTGCGAGAAATACAAGATCCTTATCCATATTTTCGTGGACTGGTATGTGAAATTGGGTTCCCAATAGCAACTGTGCCGTTCAATCAACCTGGGCGGCAGCGAGGTGTCACAAAAAATAATTTTTACACCTTGTACGACATTGCTATGCTTGGAATTACAAATCACTCGAAAATTCCATTGAGGCTGATGGTAATGGGGGGGTTTCTCTTGTCATTACTAAGTTTAATTGTGGCAATAGGTTTTTTTGTTTCCAAAATCTTATTTTGGAATTCTTTCCAACTAGGCACAGCCCCCATGCTCATTGGTATTTTCTTCTTTGGGGCAGTTCAAACTTTTTTTATCGGAGTTCTTGGTGAGTATATTGGTTCTATTCACACTCAAGTTCGTAAATTTCCATTGGTTGTTGAGGCGGAACGAATTAACTTTTAATCATTGACCTGCACTCAATTTCGCCATACCAATCATTGGATAAATTTCTGGTTTAGGTTAATTTAAATTTGAAATGATGGATTCACCTTCATTTTCAGATCGCTGTCGATGAAGGTGGGTGAACTTAGCGGGTGAAATTATTCTGTCACTGATATATGGCCTTGTAAGCACACACTTTAAGCAGTAAATCAGAACTAGAGATTAGTGGTATCAATATCCTCGTCTTTAATTCTATTTTATTTTTATATCATTTGAATCATGGGAAATGAACTCATAGTATTCGATCACTCTATCTTCGGCAGTCTCTTGATCCTCTGAGATTGAGAAGAAAAATTCTTTACGTGAATCAGCTCCTAAAAGCTTCTGTTTATAATTGAGCATTTTAGTGTTTCTCTCATAAAGACTAAGGACCACACTTAGATAAACTATGTGTCTGCACGACATGCTTGCCCCACGAATCTGATAATGTTACTTTTGATGTGAAGCTATGGTTGATTTTGATTTCGCAATTCTTCATTTTTTTTCATTATTGTTGTTTCAAGTTTTGCTATCCCTCGCATGAGTATGAAGAAGTTCTCAAAGCCCCATCGTGGGGCTGCTGCCGGTTTCAAAGACACTTAGTGAAGGTGTGAAATGAAACTGGAAGTTGATTATGGATTCGAGAAGAAAATACAGCCGGGAGTTCTAGCTTTAGCCGGTGAAGATGGTCAGGGACCGAGGGTTGCCTTAAAGCAGGTGGCTCCGGATTTGGATCTGAATGAGAATATGATTCGACGCTGGGTTCGGGAATTCGGAGTGTCCCGCAAGATGCTTTTCCCGGACTTGGCCCAATGGTGTCTGCGCTGGCCGAGATTGCATGGCTGCAGCGAGAGGCGGCCAAGCTCAGGATGGAGCGCGACATCCTAAAAAATGCTGCGCGCACTTTGCGAAGAAATCGATGTGAAGTTCGATTTCGTTGCGAAACACCGAGGAGGGTGGCCAATTGAGACCTTGTTCGAGGCGATCGGTATATCTCGAAGCGGCTTCTATTCTTTGTTGCGCAGACCAAGGAACGAGCGTAGCTTGGCCGATGAAGCCATAGGGGCGAAAGTGTTTAAAAGCTTTGTTACCAGTAAGTGGACAAACGGCACAGAGCAGCCTGAAAAGGCTGCAATTGAGCTCCCTAAGGACTTGAAATTTTTAAAAAAGATTTTTTCACTGGATGAACTCATAATATTCAACTACCGCTTTGGCGGGTGTTGTGCAGACCTTTCCTAAGATATGAAAATAGATAGCGATAAGTTACGATACCTCTTAGCTGCCGGCTGGAATACTTTGTTTGGTTATGGTCTTGGCGTTAGCCTATATAAAATTTTTTACCCTGGATTGAGCATATTTTTGATTGCTGTTTTCGCTAACTTAATTTCAATTTCCATGTCATTTTTGTCTTATAAGCTATTTGTTTTTCGGACCAAGGGAAACTGGATTCGCGAATATCTGCGATGCTATGTTGCCTATGGCGGCACAGCGGTATTGGGCGTTTTTTTATTTTGGTTTTTAATTGAAAAAATTAATATAAGTATTTGGCTAACTCAATTATTGTGCATAGCTATAACGGCGACAGCATCCTATTTCTTTCATAAGTACTTCACGTTTACGAGGGTTAAATAAGCGAAGTGAAAAATCTACTATGGTGTCAACGAGCATCTTACGAAATCGGTAATAATTAAATTTTGAAATTAAATTTATTATTAATAAAAAATATTAAAAATTACGCCTTTAGTACCTCATTACGCGACATGAAGTCATTCTCTTCTTTTACTCATAAATTTTCACTCATAACTTTATGGGTGTTAATGGGGTCAACTGGGTTTGGCGTTGTTGCTTTGGGTGGTAATTTTGGTTGGAACCTCAGAATATGGACAGTTTCATTAATAGTATTTATTTTATTAAGGTCTATACATTTTTCTGCATATAAGGGAAGCCACATTCACGTTGTTTCCTGTATGATTTATGTTTGTGGATATGTGGTAGCTGCTCTTCTATCTGGGATCAATGCATTAGATATGACTTTATTTGTGCAAAGAATTGTACTTATAGCGGTTTTGGGTATGCTATTCATTATGTTAACTGGCATACGGTCAAATGAGCAACTCGTTATGTGCATCAATACTGTGATTTATTTTGGGGCGTTTTGTGCAGTAATTGGAGTCATGGATATCTACTTTTCACTCTACCATCCTGATATATTCGCATTGATTCATCAGTTTGACGCTGGAGAACAGTTTAAGATTAATGGTGTCGGGGAACTTAGCAGGTATGATTTAACAATAAGGGCACGTGGATTTTTTACTGAGCCTAATGAGTTTTCACAATATCTTGTATTGCCTTTTGGATATTTTTTGGCTCGAGTATTTTTTCCTTTATATAGAAAAGATTCTAAATACTTTATTTTAGTTGGATTCTTTGTATTTTTGGTGGCCCAAATCGCTACTTTGTCAAGAGGCGGTGTTTTAGGATATTTAGTCGAGTTTATAGCTGTGTTTATGGTTTCTAAAATAAGCGGAGTGAATCGATCCACAGTGATGAATACTAAGTCAGCGCTATCTATCATAGGATTTTGTATCGTTTGTTTAATTTTTTTGTTCAGTGATGAAGATGTAATGGCGACTGCGAATATATTTGTGGAGCGTATGACTACCACGGGTACAAGTGATGATTGGACCATTGGGATTAGATTATCCACGGTCGGCATAGGGATTAGCCAAGGTTTTCTATCGTGGCCGAATTTTTTCTTTGGATTTGGGGCGGGTAATTTATCTCAAACCCTAGTCAACGAAGCAACTACAACTAACCATTTTGTCGATGTTTTTGTTGAGAATGGTTTTATTGGTTTAATATTTTATATAATGATCATTGTGTCTATACTAATTCGTTCTCATAGGTTTCTGAAAAATGCGAGAATTTTAAAAGATAAGAGGATATTCACATTATTTGTTGGTGCTTACTTGACGTTTTTAGGACACCTTGTTGCGGGCATGACCTACCCTACGCATATGCTTTTCTTTTTCTGGTTAAATGCTGGTCTCTTGGTTGCCATTTCAATGCATAGAGTTGATTCCAGTTCAACTGCCAATCGAGGAGTTGTGACGCAGAGGTGGTTTTAGCGATGCCATTTTTTACAAATGGCGCGCCAAGTAAGGCGGGATGCAGGCCTCAGATGCGGGTAAGCTGCGCGAGCTTGAGTCAGAGAACGCCAAGCAAAAGAAATTACTGGCTGAGGCTCACCTGGATATTCATGCCCTCAACGGCGTACTTTGGGTAAAGCGCTAGCCCCACGGGTCAAGCGCGAGGCGATCGTCAAGATGATTGTGCAGTTTCAACACTCCGAGCCGCACCTGCCTTCTTGTGGGGCTGAGCAGAGACAGTTTCCGTAACCCGCCTATGGCCATTGAACAAACCTAAAAGAACTGGTAAGGGACATTGCAACAAGCAAAGAAAGCGGCCTCGATCTGGAAACAAGATTACAACCAGGTCAGACCACACAGCAGCATTGGAAGAGCTCCACCTGCTGACCTCGCCTATTTTCATCGGCAGCGCGCTGCCAATGAAGGCGAATCCATCAATCCAAATTTAGATTGACCTTAACCCGGACTTCCAACAAATCATTCGCATGGTAAATCGGGGGCGGGTCACAATTTCAAGCTTTTGGCGGCTCGGGTGCTAACACTGAACTTAGACAATGGTAATGATTTTGCAGGGCACAGCTAAAGTGATGAAAAACTTCAAACCGCAGCATACTTTTGCAGACCATTTGCCAGCCGGGGGGCTTGAGGAATGAAAAGCTCAACACCTTGTTGCAGCAATACATCCATCAGAAAAGAAGCATGGCCACGGTCACTGATAAGGAAATTAGAATGAATCAAAACAAATTGATTAACTGACAAAGAAAACAATTGGGACTCAAATCAACAGCCGATGCGTTTCAGCAATTAATCTAACACATTGCGCTTTGTATTTGAATGCAACTATTAAATAAAGAAATCTATTGTATGTTGTAAACGCCAATTCTGCATGTCAGGGCTTGCTGATTTCTAACGAATTTTGACTGTTGTCAAACTTTTATATGGGGACATTGAGTTTTATATTTTGCACAATTATATTTCTTTCCTTGATGTATTTGGTTGGTTGGCCTCGTTGATTATAGGGCCAATCGCCTACGACCATATTAAATATATTTTATTTTTCAGTGAATTATTAATTGGCGACATCGAATAACACTATCAATTTTCCAAGTGAGTAAATTAAATGATTACGATTGATGCAAGGTGGATTAATTCATCCGGTATGGGAACCTATCTTAGGAATTTACTTCCGGGTGTCATAGCCAAGTTCCCAAAGCAAAAATTTTGTCTGCTAGGTGACGTGAAGTCTTTATCAGTTTTGGCGTGGACTAACAGTGATAATGTTTCTTTGATTGAAACCAGTTCGCCTATGTACTCGCTGAATGAGCAGTTGGAATTGATTAAGAAAATTCCTAAAGAAACGCAACTTTACTGGGCTCCTCATTATAACATTCCCGTGCTTTATAGCGGTGACATTTTGGTAACTGTTTATGATCTTTTTCACGTGGCAATGCCTAAATTGGTTGGTGGGAGTCATAAGCGTTTCTATGCAAAACTAATGTTTCAAATGGTCCACTGGCGTGCTCTTGCGATATTAACTATTTCGCAATTTTCCAAAGATGAATTTTGGTGTTTTACCGGATCCACTCGCCAATCTATATATCCTATACACTTGGGTGTTGCCAAATGCTGGTTTGATATTAAACCATCTGCACGCCCGTACAGCAAGAAATATATATTATTTGTCGGTAATGTAAAGCCGCACAAAAATTTGAGTAGATTGGTAAAGGCTTTTAATTTGATTTTAAATAGTATTCCTCACGACTTGATTATAGTTGGAAAAAAGGAAGGATTTATTACTGGGGATGCAGTGGTGGCAAATTTAGCCAGTAGCTTAGGCACTAGGGTTAATTTTACTGGGTATTTGGATGATGCGGCTTTGCATCAGTATTTTGCACATGCAGAGGCCATGGTTTTTCCGTCTTTGTATGAAGGATTTGGTTTGCCGCCTTTAGAAGCCATGGCGGCAGGGTGTCCTGTGTTGGTTTCTAATGTTGGACCAATGCCAGAAGTGTGTGGTGAAGCTGCTCTGTATTGCGACCCCTACAATGTTGATGATATGGCTCAAAAACTATTTAAAATTTTAAATGATGAGCCCCTACGTACAACCCTTAGGCAGCGTGGTCTGGAGCGGGCTCAAACTTTTACATGGGATAAGTGCATAGACGAGACTTGCGATGTGATCAGTGGGTTGATTGCTGAGCAATCAAGGAGGGCATCATGAAAATTGCCATTGTTCACGACTATCTTTGTGGCATTGGTGGTTCTGAGCGTGTTTTCCAATATATTTGTGAAGAATTTCCTGAGGCCGACATCTTCACTCTTGCCTGCAACCCGGCAAAGACTTTGCCTTATTTCAAATCCGTAATCATCAACACTACATGGCTGAATCGTTTTGTTCAATCAATGGACGCTTTTAGGTGGTCTTTTCCCATTGCGACCCATGTAATGGAGTTAATTGACCTAAGCGGCTACGATGTTGTCCTGTCTTCTTCAGCTACAGTTGCCAAGTATGTAAAAGTACCGAATGGCAAACATATCTGTTATTGCTACATACCTACCCGTGCACTTTGGCAATCGGGTAAGTATTTTCGGTCTGGTTTAAAGGCGGTTTTGGTGAGTACTGTTTTGACTTATCTTAAGCGACGAGACTATGCCGCTGCACAGCGGGTTGACCAATTCATAGCTATATCTCAATTTACCAAAAATCAAATTGCATCAACCTATCAGCGTGATTCAAAGATAATTTTTTCTCCAATTGATCTAGATAGGTTTGCTCCAGCGGAGCACCGGGGTGACCATTACTTGATAGTGTCTCGGCTTGAACAGTGGAAGCGGGTTGACTACGCCATAGAGGCATTTACTCAGCTTGGCTTGCCGCTGCGTGTTATTGGCACTGGAATTGAAGAAGAACGATATAGGGCAATAGCTGGCCCTAACATAAGATTTTTAGGTGCCGTGGACGATGATGTGCTTGCCCGCGAATATGCCCAAGCCAAGGCCGTGGTATTTACACCGTTTCTTGAGTATGGGCTGGTGCCTCTGGAGGCTAACGCTTGCGGTACACCCGTTATCTGTTACGGTTTAGGAGGCATTACAGAGACTATGATTCCCTGGGCTAACAACCAATCTAATTCTGCCGTCCCTACTGCCGTTTTCTTTTATGAGCAAACAGCCCTAGCTTTGGTCGAAGCTATCAAACAGTTTGAACAGTTAAACTTTGATGCCGCCAAATTGGTCGAACATGCCAAACTATGGGGTGTGCCTGCTTTTAAACTGCAATTGCGTGAAGCTGTAAACGAAATGGTACGCTGCAAGTGAAAAATCTTTTATTGGTCGGCGGTAACGGCTTTGTTGGCACACATCTTCGCATTTCACTAAATTCCAAGTTTGCGGTGGCATCTACAGGGCGCGATGTTGATGTCAGAGATTTTAATCAACTCCATACTTTTGTTAATATGGTGCAGCCAGACATGGTGGTTCATTTGGCAGCGGTTACTACACTGCGCGAGTCATTTGCTAACCCGCAGGATACATACGACATAAATTTTTTGGGCACCCTGAACTTGCTGATGGCTTTACGTAAGTCCAGTTTTGCGGGGCGCATGCTTTTTGTGAGCTCCAGCGAGGTTTATGGTTTGCTTGCAGAACCTGAGTTGCCAGTAACTGAGACTAGGCTGCCCAAGCCATTAAGTCCTTATGCCGTTGCAAAAATAGCTGCTGAGGCACTGTGCTACCAGTGGAGCCAAAGTGATAATTTTGATATTGTGATTGCCAGGCCTTTTAACCACATTGGACCTGGGCAAAGTGAACGGTTTGCCATTTCTGACTTTGGCAAGCAAATAGCAGCCATTAAGTTGGGTTTGGCTGAGCCGGTGATACATGTAGGTGATATTGACACCACACGTGACTTTACCGACGTGCGAGATATAGTTGCGGCCTATCACCTACTGTTGCAACAGGGTGGTAATGGCGAAACATATAATGTTTGCTCTGGTAAAGAACGCACCATTCGATCTCTGATTGTTCGAATGTGTCAATTGGCTGGTGTGGTGGTTGAGATCCGCTCAGACCCCGCTCGTTATAGGCCCAGTGAGCAGCGCCGTGTGCAGGGCGATAATCAAAAATTGTCAAATGCTACAGGCTGGAAGCCTATGTATACTCTGAATCAGACTTTGTCAGATATTTTCAACTACTGGGTGAAACACCTTAATGCTTAATTCATCAAAACGAGCCTTGATTTGTGGCATTGGTGGCCAAGACGGGGCTTATTTGGCGCGCATGCTACTAGCCAAAGGATATAAGGTAACTGGCACATCACGCGATGCCAAGGCAGCATCGTTTAGCAACCTCACCGCACTTGGTATTCGAGGCCAAGTTGACATGGTTTCAATGGCCGTTGTTGATTTTGATTCTGTGCTTTCAGCCGTTAATAGTACTGAGCCAGACGAAATTTACAACCTGGCAGCGCAAAGTTCGGTTGGTCTGTCTTTTGTGGAGCCTGTTGAAACCATGCAAAGCATTGCTATGGGAACTTTGCATTTACTGGAAGCTGTTCGATTTGTTGACCGCCCGATTCGTCTTTACAGCGCAGGTACTAGCGAGTGTTTTGGTGAAGTGGGTGACGTGCCTGCAACAGAAGAAACATCATTCAATCCCCAAAGTCCCTACGCCATAGCTAAGGTGGCATCACACCATTTCGTAGCCAATTACCGAGAGGTTCACAAGTTATTTGCCTGTACTGGTTTTTTGTTCAATCATGAATCGCCCTTACGGCAGGATCGCTATGTAACCAAAAAGATTATCAGTGCAGCTTGCCGAATAGCCAATGGAAGTACTGAGAAATTGCACCTTGGGAATATCGGTATCTCTCGTGACTGGGGTGTTGCTGAGGAATATGTTGATGCCATGTGGAGGATGCTGCAACAGCCACTTCCCGAAGACTATGTAATAGCTACTGGTGAAACTAACACGCTGCAAAGTTTTGTAGAGTGTGTTTTTGATGAGGTTAATTTAGACTGGTGCGATCACGTTATATTTGATCCCACCCTGTTTCGACCGTCAGAAATTATGAGTAGTAGTGCTAACCCAATAAAAGCATTTGAGAAACTAGGATGGAAATCCAAATTCAAGATGCGCGAGATGATTAAGTTGTGTGTTCAGGCAGAGTTGGGTTTCTATGAAAAGTTGCGTTAGTCTCTGTAAACAAAAAAGATTTAAATCCCGTTTTTAATGTTAACAATCTGTAGTATCAAATGTAAGTACTCTAATTTTTTGATTTACGCTAAATGAATATTAATTTAGAACCCAAAGAAGCCTTCCCCTACAAGCCTCCAACAGAAGAAATCAAGCAGAAGTACCGCCACATTTTTGATTTGAATGAACCACTACCTGCACGCTTTTTCAAGTCTGCATTTGACATGTTTGTGGGCTTGATTATGTTGATCATTTCGGCGCCTGTTCTTTTGCTGTTGAAGTTTGCGTATGTCATAGAGGGTTGGTTGATCCCAGAAAACGCGGGCCCAATGTTTTTTTATTACTGGGGGGTCAGTGCGGGCAAGCAAATTCCCAAGTACAAAATCCGACTGATCAAGCAAATGTACATTGAGCCCGAAGGTGCTAAGCGGCACGATTGGATTGCTTTTTCTGCAGAATGGACACCCGACAGTCGCACCCATGTAGGTGAGTTTGTGAAGAAGTTCTATTTGGACGAACTGCCGCAGTTTTGGAGTGTGCTTAAAGGCGACATGAGCATCGTCGGCCCCCGCCCCATCTCTGTGCTGCACTATGAACGAGACAAGGCACAAGGCAATGTGACACGGTCTTTGTTGAAGGGCGGCCTGTTAGGCCTAGGGCACATCAACAAAGGTACGGCAGAGATGGGCAACCCAGTTTATGAATACGAATATGTGGACGAATACCTCAAACGCTCATCCTTTGGCCTGCTCATGCTGGATTTGTGGATCATTTGGAAGGGCGTTCAAGTTATTGTCAAGGGTGGTGGGCACTGATTTTTAAATTGGTTAGGTCACAAGGGCTATTTCTCTTCCGTAAATCTGCTTTTTTCACGGCATGTCACATTTTTCAATAGGTGAAATACCATGTCTGATTTTTTACTTTTTTAATGGTTAGATTTTTCGGGTCAGGGCCAGAGGTGATGTTAGTGATTGAGGTGGTGAACACCTGGCAAGGACACTTCGCGGTGGTGGGAGTGTTTCAGGAGGGTATTGACAACTTGGCGTTGAGGATTGATGGGGCGTTTTTGCATGGGCTACGCTCCAATTTTGATATTGCCTCACATCAGATCTAAAAAGGCTTTTAAATGAAGTACTATTTTGTTGAAGTAGTAGAAAGAACAACATGACAAACCCAAGTTCAATCATTTATTCATTATCAGCCTCAGTTTCATTGAAAGCTTCATGGGCCTTTGCTGCTGTATTGGCCTGCGTGCCCGCAGCCGCCCAAACTCCCAGCCTAGCAACTGCCTCAGAAAACACCTTCGGCATTTCTGACACTAACTACAAATACGACGAGCCTGGATACATGAAGCTCAAGGCTACCAAGCTGGGTCTAGACTTTTCTACCACGTATGCCCCCGGCGCCAAGTGGCCCAATACATCTGATGCATGGTTTTACAAAGCGCAGCTAAGCTACTATTCTGGCAAGGCAGACTACACCAGCCCCATCAGTGGCAATTTAAACAATACCCCACACTGGTATTACGAAGCCCGCGCCCTGATGGGCAAAGACATCGACATGGGCAGCTACATGCTGTCACCTTATGTGGGATTGGGCTATAGGCATTTGTTTAACAACCTAAGCTACGACCGCATTAGCAATTACACCACGTTGCCCTTAGGTCTTACGCACAAAGTAAGCTTGGCAGACCAGTCTCAATTGCACACCACTTTGGAATACATGCACTTGCTGAGTGGCGAGCAGAGGGTAAAGCTTGGCAACCAAACCTACATTCTAGACCAGCGCAGCGGCTATGGCATCAGGTTAGACATGACCCGGCGCTTCAGCACTTGGTCTCTGGGCCCATCGCTCACTTATTGGCACCTAGGCCAATCTGAGGTGGGTTACCCCACACCTTTGTTTGAGCCCAAAAACAACACTTTAGAAATTGGCTTAAAGGGTGCGTATAGGTTTTAAGCATTTGTCATAGAAAAGTCTTTTTTAACCCTAAAATTGTGATGTAATTCAACATGAGTTTTATAATTTCGGTTTCTCAAACCTTCTTTGAAGTTAAGAGCAATCATTCCTTTAAGTTTCATTTCACTTTTTTTCGGAGCATTCATGAACGCTAACAAACTCTCTACCGTAGTTGCCGCATCTCTCTTAGCTTTGGCGCAAATGGGTGCTCAAGCCCAAACTGCTGCTGGCGCTTCCGCCGCCACAGGCTCTGCCTTTGGTAGCCTCACTTCTCAAGAAGTGGCTTTTGCTGCAGCTGGCGTGGCTATCCTGGCTTCTGCTAACAGCGGCAACAGCGGCCCATTTATTGCCAATGGCAATAACACAGTGGCAGCAGCAGGCTCTACTTCTGCTACAACAGCTTCTACACAAGCCACTACTGCCAATTCTTCTGTTTCTAGTGCAATCACAGCATTGCAAGCCGCTGCAGCTGCAGTTGGTTTGACCACCAGCAAATCAGAATACGCAACTGCTTTGGCAAATGCCAACGCTGCTGCTGCTGCTGCTGCTGCAGCTGCAACTGCTGCTGCTGATGCTGCCTCTGATCTTGCAGCCGCATCAAAGGTTGATATTGTTGGTGTTGTAAATGGTTCACGTACCATTTGTGCCGCTGCTACCTATTGCACCAAGGCTGAAATCTTGGCACTGAGCTTGAAGGCTGCTCAAACTGCTGTAGCTGCTGCAAATGCAGCAAACTATGCCATTTATGCAACCAGCATTTTGAGCCAGCAAATCTTGCGTTTGGCGCCAACAGCTAGCGTGTCTGCTGCAACTGCTTTCTTGACTGCCGCTTCTACAGCTGCTACTGCTGCCCAAGCTGCTGCCAATGATGCTATTACTAAGTACCAAGCTACTGCTACTACTTTTGGCGTAAC
>Ga0114959_10001547_pt1 | contig 19904 bp, 22 predicted proteins | sample C_130625_EF_Meta_FD_87317 | JGI IMG/M metagenome (GOLD analysis project Ga0114959, IMG submission 87317) | Freshwater microbial communities from Lake Croche, Canada to study carbon cycling - C_130625_EF_MetaG | ecosystem: Environmental > Aquatic > Freshwater > Lake | place: Lake Croche, Canada... | reverse complement strand
TGTTACGCTACGATTTCCGCCGACAGTTTCAACCATATTAGAACCAGTGATATGCTCGCGCTCGCCGCCTGTTCTGTGTGAAGTCTTACCATTTACTTGAACACGCTGATCGCCACCAGTTTCCTGTAGATTATTTCCAGAAGAAATAACACGGAAATCACCATGTGTGACTATTTCGTAATCACCTTTGACTTCTTGTTTCATACTGCCTGTCACGTGAATGAACACATCTCCATCAACAGTAAGATTAAACTGACCAGTAATCTTCTGATCTTTACCTGCTTCTAAGAATTCTTGATCTTGTGCTACGACTTTTGAGATACGAGCACCGTCATCTTTGATTTCGATATAAGTCCCGCTTGCATGATAAACATGTAGGCGTCTGTCATTAGGGGAATTATCTATTTCGATTTTATGTCCACCTTCAGTTGTGATAACATGATTACCCAAATACTTTGAGCTGCCACCACCTGGAGTTTGTTCTTGATATTTTGCCATTATAAATTTAATCCTTAATCAGTATGGATAACACCTGGGCCATAGATCGCGTCTATTCTAGCATTTTGTGCTTTTTGAACAGCAGCCATTTCTTGATTAGTTAGTTTATATGAGTTAGGTTGTTTAGACAATGCGTCTTTAGCTTGGCTAGAATCTGGTGTTTCGATATCAGGTTTACTTGCGCCGCTATCCGTAGATTTCATTGGATGTTTCTTAGGAGGAATAGGTGCAGTTGTAGCTTTTGCGCGTTTTTCTTTGTCTTTCACTCGAGCGTCTTCTCCGCGTTCCTGATCTGAACGACCAGCAAGAGAAGTAGAACTATCATCATCGAGTGATGGATGAACTGCAGGATTTCCTCCTACACCATTTTGACCGCCAAACATTTTACCAACACTATCCATAAGCTTAGACACTAATGCTACTTTTTGTAAGATAGTCATATTTGTTTGTTGTTCTAAAATTTCAATAGGAACAGGTTCAATAATAAGTTCGCCATTCGTAATATCTTTCGCGAGCGTAGAGCGAGTGTTAACGTCAACAACTCTAGCTTCTACGTCATATGTCCCTTCGGATAACGGACTATCGAAATGTAGTTTCCATACATTAGGAGTAACCTTTTCATCAACACCTAGTCTACCATCGAACAATTTATACACATTGTAATTGATTTCGATTTCAATAGTTTCGCGTGGAACACCGGCATTATCTATTCTAGTAAAGTCTACTGTACCAGTTAAAATTGGAGCTGTGTTTGTAGTTCTTAATGGGGTGACAGTAATACTTGCCATATTAAGCCACCGTCACTGTTCTGCCACTTACTGCTACAGTTTGCCCAGAAGTTGCTCCTGCTGCTTTAGCCACAGCTTGATCTCGACTAGAACTAGATTGTGGATTTTCTTTAGCACTCCCAGAACCAGGAGCTCCTTGGCCTGCTCCACCTTTTTGTTGAATATGAGGCATCGTAGCAAGCACAACAGGAACCTGCCCTGCAGCACCGTCCATGAAAAATCCAAGAACCTTAGTTCCTTCAGCAATACCAGTAGGAGAACTTCCTATCCCACTAATAGAAGCAGAAGTTGTGGGAGTACAAACGTAACACCATGGAAGGTCTTTAGTTGGAAGAGTTCCCTTATCTTGTGAATGATGTACGTCTATTCTAACTTTGATTCGCCCGAGCTTTAGATTATCTTTTTCGCCCGAAAACTGACCAGAACCACGATCTTCCACAGTGCCCATCCACCATTTCATGCCGTCCTGGCCCATTACTGTGCCTTCTTCAGCCATTATGCAACTCCTGAATTACCAGATGAAGATTTGTTTTTAGAATCTGATTTGCATTCTAAAATACAATTATATTTCATATCATTTTCTTCTTTATATATTACGTGTCTAACCGAAGTTACTAGAAATGATCCAGAACGTTGATCAAGTTCCATACTTTCTTGATTAGCTGGAATATTGACTTTTGCTTTTATTCCAGGTTTATATTCTGTATTTCCAGGAACACGAATATTTATTACCAAATTATCTAACTGAACTGCGGCTGAAGATTGAGCAGCATGTTCAGGCAAAGAACGTTTATATTCTGCAATCTTAGGGTCGCGCGAGTCACGAAATTTACTTTTCACTTGACCTGGAGCTACGATTAGATTATATCTTCCACCACGACCACTGGCCAGCTTTTGAGTTAGTTGCGTAGAACCTGTGTGATTAGTTCCGCCTGGTCCGTCGCGCTTACCTTTTTCGGACGAGTCAACCTTTCCTGTGGTAGGATCGTAGAAATACCAGTGATCTGAGTCGGCACCATTATAACTCGAATCTAAACTATTGAAATCGCCTTTCTGGTCGAAAGCGATGATTTTGTAATTTGGATCACCTCCACCAGGACCTAGATTTTGTGCTGCATACGAAAAAGTATATGCATCACCACCAGAAAGCATTTTATCTACTGTGCGAAAATGATAACCATCTCTATCTTGATAGAACAAATAGTTTGATGCTTTTGCTTCGGAAGATTTGCCTTCTTTAGCAGCCCAACGAATAGCAGTAATTGGCGATCTTCCCGTACCGTGATAGCTTTGCTTGTCTTCAGTTTCTTCGTTAGTTGCTAAATCTTTTTTCAGAGTCTTAGTTTCTTTGGTGTATTCTTCATGCCAATCTTTAACCATATCGGACACTTTTTTGCCCTTATATGCTTTGACGATTTCTTTTTGATTTTGATTAAGAAACTCTTGAGGAACGCAATTTATATTGAACATGTCTTGGCTATTTTTAGCTCGTGTTCTATTGCCTTGCATCGCAACCACGAAATTCATTCGTATTGTCCCACCTTCGCGATTACCGAAAGATATAGATACGTCTTCTCCGCCTTTCAAATTGGCTTTCTGATTGAATCCGCTAGAATCGCTAACAGTTATGTTACACGAAGCGCAAGGAGAATATATGCTTTCGAAATAGTCAATAGCAGTAACGATACTTTTTATTTCTTGACCATTAACTGTAACTTGAGTTAAGCTACCACCACCTACATTGCTCATCGAGTGTACACGCCTTCATCGAAAATATATGGATGTTGCTCTTTTATGACCATAGTATAATTGAGGTCTAATAAGTATATATTTTTATTATTTTCATTTATGTTATATTCGTGTTCAAATATAGAAATAGATTTTCTTTGCGAATCTATTAGCGTAACATATGTATCGTAATCTACAACAAGAGTTTTTTCTTTTATTATTCGCTGAGTACCTTCATCATTAATCACATTATCTAATCTTATTATTTGTTCGTAATGATGATTAGTTCGCATTGTATATTCTACGCTACCATATTTGTCTCTTAGATAAGAATTGAACTGCTCGTATGTGCGAGGCCATTGAAAATATGGGTCATGAATTTCGTTTACTAACAAAACAAGCCAATCTAATGTTTGGTCTTGATAATATTGATATGCTACAGTATCTGGTCTGTCTCCGTCTTGTAGTAAATACTGATCATAGCTAACTTTTGCGTTGTTGAGAAAATTATGCACCGCAAATCGTTTTGTTATGTTTGTCGCATTAACATAAACTGTAGTATTAGGTAAACGATATTTTATTGTGGGAAATGGTCTAAAATAAAACATTAGTTGAAACCTGAATCTAGAGAATTCTTAGTAATAATTTCGGTTTCTTTAAATGATAAGCTCAATTCAATTTCTACAGGAGCAGGTATTCCACCTCCATTCTTATCGCGAACATAACCAGCATATCCCTGAGAATGATAATTCACTTTGACGTCTGTACAAACTGATGGTCTAAGGTCAAACAAATATTCGGGATAATTGAAACGAATTTGAAAAAATTCTGGATATTTAAAAAACAATCCTCCAGCAACATATTCTGGATGAGAATAATATCTAAACATTCTAATCATACTGTTTATTGTATCAGATTCATTTCGATTTTTGGGAGATAATTTCCAACTAAATGTGTGTTCTCTAAATGGAACACCTGTAAACAAAACGATCTTATTTGGGTTTAATGCAATTCCAGCACCAACTTTCAGAGCAGCTGCGCCTGCGTCTGCATTCAACCCTAAAGCCGTAGCAACACCGCCTGCTCCAGTACCCGCAATAGCAGCTTGTGCAGCAACACCCAGCATGGCGCCACCAGCAGCAGCTGCGGTGTTCATATCGCCTTGATTTCCGTAAAGTGCTCTGTCACCCATTTTTAAAGTTTGTGCAGCAGCAGCGCTCATGTCAGAATCTGAATATTGTAATTTATAGTCTGTAGATAAATTAGAAGGAATAGGAAGAACTGCGGAACCTCCAGGAGTTTTAAAATTGCTGCCTATTTCTATTCCTGTATATTTCTTAAGAACATCTGCTCCCAAACCATTAGTTTGCACAGCAGTGAAGGACATCCAATGGTCTAAATTAGCCAAATCGTCAGGAAATGTTGAATTGGTACCGGAAAATTTGTCGGGTTTTAATCCTCCGTTCGCTAATGTTGCTAATGTCAAACCTCCTACACCTAAAGCAGCAACACCAGCAGCAACCGCTATAGTTCCTCCTCTAGAAAGAGCTAATTGCGCTAAACTAGATAAAACACCCATTAGATTTCCTTTCTTTTTTATATTTATATCGTATACATATGAGTATGGCTACTTACAAAGGAAGATTCGTTCCCAAAAATCCAGAGAAGTATAAAGGTGATCCCACGAAAATCGTATACCGATCGTCATGGGAGCTTCGCTTTATGAAATATCTCGACGAGAACTCAAACATTATTCAGTGGGCGTCAGAAGAATTGGCTATCCCGTATAAGTCTCCGATAGACGGAAAATGGCATCGTTATTTCCCAGATTTTCTCGTTCGTATGCGCGATCGCGAGGGAAATATAACTGTCAAGATGATTGAAATTAAACCTCGCGCGCAGTCTGTTCCGCCTACTCCTAAGAATAAAGGTTCTAAACCAACCAAAAGATATCTACAGGAAGTAGCAACTTTCGGAATAAATAGTGCTAAGTGGCACGCAGCTAAAGACTATTGCGAAGACCGCAAATGGCAATTTGTTGTGCTTACAGAAAAGGAATTAGGGCTTTAATGGTTGCTTACATATTTGACACAATCGTTAAACGCGGAGCTAAGGCGGGCGTTAATCCTTCTATTAAAAAAAATAGCCGTGATTGGTTTCGTGCGCAAGCTAAGGCCGTAACAACCGCAAATCCTACTCGTATGATACGCAGTAATGCTGCTAGGATGACTGATAAACCTCTGATTGGTCGTATGTATCTATTTCAGTACGACCCAAAAACTAAGGATAAGCTCCCATATTATGACAGATTTCCTTTGGTCATCCCTATTGGTTCTAACAGAACTAACGGATTTGCTGCGAGCGGAGGGTCATTCCTCGGACTCAATCTACACTATTTACCGCCGGTTCTTCGTGCCAGATTAATGGATGCACTTTATAAAGTTGCGTCTACAAAAGAAATTGACGAAACAACCAGACTCAGGATATCTTACAATATTCTAGCTCAGGCTACTCAATATCGTTTCTTCAAACCATGCATCAAGCGATATCTAATTTCACAGACTCGTAGTAAGTTTTTCTACATAGAGCCTACAGAATGGGAAATGGCTTTGTTTCTGCCTCTTGATAGATTTGTTGGCTCAACCAAACAACGCATTTATCGCGATAGTCGCAGCAGGATTTAAACATGCCTTTCAACATCACACAATTCAATTCGGCTATTGCTAAATCAGGTGTCGCGAGTACTTCGCATTTTGAAGCGATGATTATCGGTGGTCCTGGTTCTTATTCTAGCAAAGCATCTGGTGGTAATGTGCTTTCGTATTTTGGTTTAGATCAGGGTTTGCGTTTTCGTATAGAATCACTTAATTTACCAGGAAGAACTCTAACTACGTTAGACCAGAATTATCATGGTCCTACTCGTGCGATGCCTTATAGATTCACACAACAACCAGTTTCTATGACTGTTATTCTCTCGCGTGACATGCGTGAGCGCGAAATATTTATGCGTTGGCAAGATTATTTCGTAGGCCATTATCGCGTGAATCCTAATCGCACTATCATGAAAGGTCAGTTCGATACCAAATATTATCAAGATGGAATAGGAACTATCAAAATACTACAGTATTCTATACCTCTTGACGAAAAAGTTGCGCTCGGTTCGACTGGTCAGTCTTCACGTAATAATTATAAACTACAAACAGAAATTCTATTAGAAGAAGCTTTTCCTATTTCTGTTCACGATATTGCTATGGCTTGGGGGGATGAGGGATATGGTAAGCTTCAGGTAGAAATTAAATATCATCGTTCGACAGAAATCAATAACACGTATCCGCTTACTTCTTTGTATGACATGGATAGATCAAACAGAAGATAACAATGAGGTGAATTATGGCATTACCAAGAGTTGCAGTTGCTAGATTTGGATTAGAATTACCATCTACAGGAAAACGTATTACCTTTAGACCGTTTCTAGTGAAAGAAGAAAAATTATTGCTCATGGCAGCGCAGTCGGAAGATTCGCTCGCTATGATTGACGCAGTTAAAGATGTTATCGCTGCTTGTACAGAAGATGTTAATGTTGATCACATTCCTTATTTTGATTTAGAATATCTGTTCCTCAACATCAGAGCGAAATCAGTAAGCGAAATCGTAAAGCTCGAATATCGTCACACTGGAGGAGTAAACTACGAAGGTATTGTTTGTGAAGCTGTTACTCCTGTAGAAATTAATTTAGAACAAGTTAAGGTTGAAAAGGCTCCAAGTCATTCTACAAAAATTCAGCTTGATAGTGTATTAGGTTTGGAAATGCGTTATCCTACCATCAATGACGTACGAAAAGTCAGCGAAGGTAGTGATGAAATCGAAATGTTAGCTAAGTGTATCCTTCATGTTTACGACGAAGAAAACATTTACGAACCTGATAACATTCAAGACTCAGTAGAATTTATCGAATCACTAAACAGTACACAATTCACTAAGATTATGGAATTCATTAACACTATGCCAAAACTACGACATACATTTACATATAAGTGTAAAGGTTGTGGGCAAGAAGATAAGGTGACGTTGGAGGGAATGTCCGATTTTTTTTAATGATCCTCTCTCATAATACGCTTGCGAATTACTACCAAACTAATTTCGCTATGATGCAGCACCACAAATACTCGCTGAGTGACATAGATGGTATGATTCCATGGGAGAGGGATATCTATGTTAAGATGTTGGTTGAATATCTTGAAAGGTTGAAGGAAGAACAAGAAAAGCAAAGGCGATAAATGGCCAAAGATAAAAGAATTGTAGCAGGTGTTATAAGCGATACGAAATACTATTACGCAAGTGATGGTTCGGTCGTTGACGAAGATGGTAAGCCAGCACCTGCTAAATTCGCGGCTATGTTTCCGCCTATGCCTGAGCAGAAAGCTGAACCTGAAAAACCTGCTAAGGAAACGAAACCTAAGAAAACACGTCGTAAACTAAAAGATCTTGCGGGTAGAATTAAAAACTCAAAATACTATTATGATGCCGAAGGCAATGTCGTAGACGAAGAAGGTAAACCTGTAAACGAAAAGCTCGCTGGATATTTCGGTAAGCGAGAAGAGCTGCGTAAAGACATACCTAAAGTAGAACCTAAGAAACAAACCGATATGATTGACGAAAAGAAATTTAACGTCATAAATTCTGAAATCGGTAAAGCTATACGAAGCACAAAAAATCTTGTTCAGTCTGATGAAATAATTCAAGATAAGATGATAATTATGTTCGACTCGTTTAACGACGTAGTCAAAACATTAGGTGACCAGAACGACGCGATTGTACAACGACTTATACAACAAAATCAGGAATTTCAGGATAAGGTCATAGAAACTTTGACTGGAGTTCCTTCCGCTACTAAAGCAGGTGGTGCTAAACCCAAAAAGATTAATCCTAGAGCAGTTGGTGGTTCTAAGGCAGCTAGAGGAACAGAACTAAAAGTAAAAACAACTAACTATCGCGAAGATCGTAAAAAAGAAGTCGAAGATCGCGCGCGACGTATAGCCATAATTAAGAAAAAACGTGATGTTCAAGCCATAGTTGTTGGTTCTTTGATAGGAGCAACTGCTGGAGTTGGTGCAGGAGCTATAATTTCTGCGATTACTCCGAGCGGAAATGCGCCATCAGCACCCACGCCTCCGGGTGGTGCTCCAGGAGGAACTACTCCTAGTGGTCCAGGCGGAGGTAATGGAGACACGACTCCTGGCAGCGGAGGCATGACTCGACTAAAAACTAAGGATGGTTATCCATATGAAGTTGATTCCAAGTTCGCTGCTAATTTTAAAGGATTCGTAGACGAACTAGAAGCTTCTGGATATAAAATTAAAAGAGGAGGAATTGGGGGATATAGTGCGCGTCCAGGATGGCACGGAAAAGGTATGGCGATTGACATAAATCCAGATGATAATCCTATGCTTATCAATTCTGGTGGACGTATTATCAACAAACTTACTGGTAGAGAATCAAGTGATTTAAGAAATTCGAAGTATCCATTTGGTTATGGGAAAGATAACTTTGGTTCTATAGACGTTGGTGCTATGGCTAGAAAATGGGGACTTGGTTGGGGCGGAAACTGGCCCAGTTCGTCAGACACAATGCACTTTTCTGCTGGAAGAAACGAAGGAGGAACGGGAGTTGTAACTGAAGGATCTCCTCAAGTTACAGTTGGCGGAGGAGCTGCCCCAGCTGCCCCAGGAGCTCCTGCGGGAAGTATGACAGTACCTCCTTCTAATGTTCCGTTAGGTTCTTCTAGGGTTGCTGAAGGTGAAGCCGGAGAAAGACCAAGAGGAAAAGCCGGATTTAAGCAAATCATGGAATCTGCTAAAAAAGCTGGAGATCCATTTCCAGAAGTAGTAGCAGCACAATGGGCTATTGAATCTAATTGGGGTGAACATATGACCGGTAAGAATAATCCGTTCGGTCAAACAGGAGTTGAAGGTAAAGATCCGGGGATAAGAATTCCTACTCCTAGGGATCCAGGTGGTGGAAGTAAATTTTTTAGAAGTTTTGAATCTATTGATGAAGCTATTGCATTTCGTGTTAAAAAATGGGCACCAAAATATGCAGGCGCAAAGACTGCTGAAGAAGCATTGATGATGCTTCAAAATTATGGAAAAACGCCTAGATATGCACAAGGTTTTAATAATGATTGGATGGGGTATGTAACCAGTGTATCTAATACAATTCGTGGTCAAGGAATAGATCCTAAAGTTGCTAAGGGGCCGGGAGGAGGAACCCCAGGATCCCCACAACCTACACAAACTGCTTCTGGTCCTTCAGCTCCAGCTGGTTCACCTCAACCTGCTCCAGCACCTGCTCCAGCACAACCACAAACCGGAACAGGAGGCGTTGGGTCTATTCAGGCTCCCGGAGGTTCTCCAGACGTAAGTTCTCCAGAACTTACTGTAAAAGGCGGAATGAATGGGCAGGCATTTGCCGGCGGTGCTGTTCATCCTGCAACCTTAAAACTCGCAGGTATGATTCAGAGCTCTGTACAAGGATTTGATCGCTTCACAGGATTTAATGATAAGTATCACGAAGGAACTAATTCTAGACACGCAAAAGGATTAGCAGGTGACTTTACTGTTTCTAATCCCGCTTACAGCGCAGCAGCAGCTGAAATGGTTAGACAAATAGCAAAACAATTAGGTGCTAGTGTCTATGTGATCGATGAATACAAGAATCCTTCTAGTCGCGCAACAGCAGGACACATACATTATCAATTCACTGATCAGAGATCAGCTGATTTGGTTATGGGGCAAGGACAAACCCAAGTAGCAGCTGCTGGTGCTCCTCCTAAAGCATATGCAGCAGGTGATCCATATGTTCCTAACACTGGTCCAGCTATCGTTGGTGAACGAGGTCCTGAATTAGTCGTAGGAAAAGATGGTTCGTCTAGAGTAACTGGAGCTGGTGCTCATGTTGAGAATTTGAATCAAGGTGACTCGGTTGTTCCTGCTGATAAAACTAAAAAAATGCTTCCCGCATACGCAGGAGGAACTAGCGAATTAATGCTAGACTCTGATTGGCAACCATATCTTGACAAAGAAAAACACGCACGATATATGGGCGGTCGTCCTGATACTATGTCAGACGATGAGCGAAATGAATATGAAGGATTCAAAACCAAAAAACAATACGGCAATAAAGATTCTCTTTGGAATCAAAAAGTTGCTCATCCTAACGCAGAAGCTGCCGCGCAAGGATATACCGCTGATAGAGGCGATGCTGAAGAATGGGATATTATAGCAAGATTAAAACGTGGCGAACGAGTAGACCCTAACAAACCACCAGAAACGATGACTAAAAGAGAATTAGCATCGAGAATAACTGAATATGGTATGCCAGGTCTTATTTCTGGTGCATACAAAGCTGAAGAGTTTGCAAAAATTACTAGAGAAGCTGGACAATTTCAATGGCAAACAGATGCCGAAGAAAAATTTCGAGAAGCTGAAAAAGAAAAGAAAAAACCACAACCAGAAAGAATAAGACCATTAGTACCATTAGCTCCGGCAGCAGCACCTGCTAATACTGATGCTGCTAAACCTTCATCTAGAAATGATTGGAAAAATGAACCTGCTCAACCCGGATGGGATTTAGAATCTTTAGACAAAGCTAGATTACCCGCATATGCTGACGGAACTAAGCCTCCGAAGAAAACTGGGAAACCCATTAAGCAACCAGAACCAGTAGATAATACAGCTGAGATAGGATTGTCGTTACTCAAAACAGGAGTTTCGTTTATTCCTGTCGTAGGTCAGGTTGTTGCTGGTCTTGATGCAGCCAATGAACTTCGTAAGGGTAATATAGGCGGCGCACTTAAAGCTGGGTTAGGTGCAATACCTGGAGGAGGCATAGCAGCTGGTGTTGGTAAAATGGTTGCAGGTGAAGTGATTGACCGTGTTGATAATAAGTTATCTACTAATTCAGAACAAAATGCAATTAAAGAATACACTAAACCACCAGCAGTAAAAACAGTAGTGATCAATAATAATAGAACGAACAACGTAACAAAAACAGTTAGTCAGGGTTCATCGTTACCTCAGTTTGATAGAAAAGAATCGGCTAATCCGCTCGCGCAGGGCGGGAATAAACGTACTGCTATGGGAGCATTTTAATGGCTATATCGAAACTCGTTAAGTCAGGTCAGTCATTTGATCGTCCCAGCGTTTCTGCATTCTTCGGTAAAGCTGGTCCAGCGAACGATAATCTACAGAAACAATCAGATATGTTTTCTGGCGGTAATTTCGTCAGCAGCATCACGAATATGTTGCAACAACTTAATGGTCAGCTGCAAAAACTACAAGAAACTTCTCAGAAAACGATACTCGCATTCAACAAGATAATCAAAGATATTCGTGATGTTAAGAAAGATATTGTATCAAAGTTTCGTATCGTTAACAACGAACTTAATTCTAATAAACTTGATTTCGTTAATGGTATACGAGGAGGCGAACTACCTAAACCAATAACAATGCCAGAACCAGGAACTCCTGTTCCTGCAAATGCTCCAGCTGCAGCTGCGGCGGCTACTCCTGCTCCTGCCGCTCAAGGACCTGATATATGGGATCTGCTTGCTGGAGCAGGAATAGGAAAAGATTTAGTAAAAGGATTAGTATCTCTTGCTTCTTCTCCTATAGGCGCAGTTCTGTTTGGCGGTGCAGCTACGTTTGGTGCATTTGCTGCAGCTATGTTTGGTATAGCGAGCGTTGCTGATTATATCGAAGATAAGCTTGGGTTAAAAGAACTATACAAAAAACGTATGGAAACTCAAGAATATCAGGATATGCGCAAGACTCAAGAAGAAAATACTGTTGCGCAGAGAAACACTAATAACCCAAACAGAACAGCACAAATCACCAAGATTCTGAAAGAAAATAATTTAACAATCAAAGATATCGATAATATAAAAACTAAGTCACAAGATAAATTCTTGTTCACGACTGATGGTAGAAAATTTGAAATAGCAACTGGTAAAGAAGTTAAAGAAGGTGGTGCACCGAATCAAGAAGCTGCTACTACGACTCCATCAGCTCCTGCTCCTGCTGCTCCAGCGGCTGCAGCAACCGATAATACACAAACTCCTGCTGTTTCTCCTGTTTCTTCTGGTTCACCCACTCCGGGAGGAGTAGCAGAAGATAAGAAAACTCCGGAAACTCCAGCTGCGGCAGGCGGTGGTGGAGGAGGTGGTGGAAGTGGCGGCGGAGGTTCTCCTTCTGCTAGTGCTCCGGCAACTACTCCTGCTGCTCCTGCGGGCGGCGACGGAGGTGGCGGCGACGGAGGTGGCGGCGGCGGAGGTGGCGGCGGAGATTCTCCTGCTCCTGCTGCTTCTTCTGGCGCTGGCGGCGGAGGTTCTCCTGCTCCTGCTGCTTCTTCTGGCGCTGGCGGCGGAGGTTCTCCTGCTCCAGCTCCAGCTACTCCTGCTGTTAGTCCTCCTACACCTACACCTACACCTACACCTGCTCCGGCTGCTCCGTCAACAGGAACTGGGGGTGAAGGTTCTATTCAAGCACCAGGCGCAGGATCGCCAACACAAGCGACCCCAACTCCAGCAGCAAATACTGCTATTCCTCCAACAGGAACACCAACTCCAACAGCTAGACCTACTGGTGATGAATTAAAAGCTTTAGGTGGAATAGAAAGAACAACTCCATTAGAAACAGCTCAACAGCAAGCTCAACAAAATACAGCTGCGGTACAGAATCCTATGGCTCTTATGGCAGCTAAGATGGAAGCTGCTAAACAAATAGACGCAGCTAAACCTACACCTTCATCTGCAAACATGGATCGTTCAGGTGCCAATGAACTTTCTGCATACACTAAGCAACCACCAACAGGTCAGCAACCACTAAGACCTACAGGACCAAGAGGATTTGCGGCAGCAGTAGGACCAACAGCAAATGACCTTGCTCAAGGCCCAGCTATAATGAATAATACTCCTGGAGCAATTTCTATAGAAAAGTCGGGTGATATAGCCAAAGTTAAATTGCCAGATAATGCAACCGATGAACAAAAACAAAATGCTGCTAAATTAGAAGCTTCTGATAAAGCACAGGGTCTTACTCCTAAAAGTCCTATTGTTGGTTCCGGTCGAGGTTCTGTTATCGAAGAACCAGGCGCACGTGCGCTCGCGCAAGAAATAGATTCTGGACGTAAAAAAGACGCAGCTCCTAAACCAAAACCAGCTCCTATTGCTACTCCTGCTATAGACCCGCACGCTAAATCACGTGCTATGTTCCAAGCTCATCAAGAAGCTGAAGCTCGTGGTGAATCAGGCACATCAGCAATGTTTTTTGCTGCTGATAAACAACGTACTTTGGAATTAAACGCATTAAAAAACGCACCGCCAGAAGCAAAAGCAAAAAGTGGCGCTCCAGTTAAAGCAAAATCAAAAGCCGAAATACCGCTACCGCCTCGTAGACCACAAGGAACATTTGGTGCTGGTTTAGGAATGAATGAGCCTGAGGAACCATCTCTAAAAGGTCTCGGTGGTGGTGAAACTGGTATGAGTGATAGAGAAGTGCGTTCAGCTAATATGCAGAATACATCTAACAATATGCAAAAGGAATATGACGCAAAAGATCGCCTTGCACCTATACAAGATCCTATGGCAGAAATGGTTAGAAAAAAAGAAGAAGCACAAAGAGCTGGCGAAGCGCAAGATAGGCAAGCAGTAGATGATGCTGATATGGCTCGTGCTCCGGGCGAACGTGCAACTATGGCTGCAGACCAAGCTAAGATAGGAGCTATTCAATCTGGTGAGTCTACTCCTGCGCAGGTTCGAGGGAGCATGCGCCAAGCAACACAACAGATTGGTCCCAAACCAGCAGACTTAGAACCGCCTCCTAAAATGTCAGAACAGGGTGGCGGTGAACCTACTGTAATGAACAACAATCAAACACAAAATAGTGGAACAACATCTGGTGGTGAAGGTAATAATGTTTCTGGGCAAAATCTGCCTATGAAAGCGACTAATGATTGGTTGAAAGATTTTATTGAACGTCAGCAGATAGCATATCAATAAAAAAGGGAGAGCCGAAGCCCTCCCAGGTACTCGTAGGGGAAAGGAAAAAACCCTACGATTAATCATCATCCTCAGCAAGCTTGTTGAAGAAATCAAGATCGTCATCATCTGCTGCCTTCATAGACTTAGCTGACGTTGTCTTACCTACTGCAGGCGCTGCTACGGGGCGAGCAGTAGGACTTTCAAAAGGGATTTCGTCTTCCTCAATTTTACGAGAATTGGGTTCAGACAGAACCTTATCCAAACGAGCCTTAAGATCAGCATAAGACTTGAACTTATCTGGAGCAACCAACTCGGCAAGTGAATACTCGCTCTTCCAGATAGCTTCCATGTTATCGTCATCGTCAGACAGCGGAGCAGACTCAGAAAACTCGCTCTTGTCGTAGTTACGATAACCTTCAACCTTACGAATCTTGAGCTTGAAATCAGATCCAGCCCAAAGGTCAAAAGGATTCATGGGAGTTTCATCCTCGAACTGAGGATTCATCTTTTCATTGATCTTATCGAAAATTTTCTTACCAAACTTATACAGGAAGACCTTTCCTTCGTTCTCAGGATGAGCAGGATCCTTGACAACGTAGATATTGGTGATGTAAGTCAAACGACGCTTGCGCTGACGTACGATTTCCTTATCCTTATCGTTGCCTGAGTTCCAGAGCTTGGAATTCATTTCAGATACAGGATCGGGCTGATTAAGAGTAGTGAGAGAGTTCTCGATATACCATCCGCCTGGACCCTGAAATCCATGATTCCAAAGACGAACCCATGGGAGTTCTTCGCCGACAGGAGCAGGGAGGAAACGGATAACGGCATAACCGTTACCGACCTTATCAACTTCAGGTTGCCAGAAACGTTCGTCTTCGTTTGAAGCAGTTTCCTTATTAGCAAGCTTGTTGATTTCTTTGGTCAAGCGCTCGAGAGAAGAAGTGCGCTGACGCTTTAGAGCAGAAAAAGATTCATTCATTGTATGTCTCCGTATTTGTTGTATGTGTGTATAACTTCTTATCCACGTTGATCATAATATAGTATTATATAGTCATTGTCAAGAAAGAAAAACGCTCTTCATGACTTTTTTTATCACTTCACGATCAACGCGAACAAAAGGCCTGTACTTAGATAGTTGACGATATACCTCAGGCCATATGATAGGATCGTCAATTAATGCATTCCACTTCTCGAGCATATCGCCAGTGAATACGTCGAACGCAATAATAGTTTCTGCCTTGATTTTCCCGCCCAGATACATTTTTAGTAGAGCAGGATGGGTATCAACGCAGGTCATGCACTGTTTCCAGTCGCCGTTGTCTTTTATATATTCTAGGTCTTGCTTGAGATGATATGAGAAAGTTTCCATACGACCTTTCCAAGCATTGTAAACTTTCTCAGACTCAGGACCAGACATTTCACCGACCCAACGAACGCCAGCTTGTGAAATGAAATTCGCTACAAAGAAATCAGTCAGCTCGTTATCATCGTACTTACGCTCGAGTTTGCGAAACAGAAACTGATCTTTGCGCTTTAGAAATGACTCATCAGATATCTTGCGAACCTTGCCGCCGTACTTGATGAAGTCGTAGTCGCTAGTGAAATGGAGCTTGAGTGCTTGGTATTTCTGGTAGGCTTTAACACCTTCTGTCATCAAATCGACCAACCTCGTCTTTTCATTTTTTCTACTCTAAAATTAGGTATTGGTTGGTTGTTAGGAACAATTTTCTTATTCATGATAGAGTCGTACGTTTCTTTTGTTATATGAAGCGTGTTATCATAAAATGTATAATATAATCTAGAATGCATCATGTCGGGATAATCAAGAAACTCTTCGATAGTTTTATATGAAGTCCTATGAATTTCGATAAGAGTTTGATAAGGAATAGTTTTCTTATCGAGAGTAGAAAGAGCTTTGTTTATTTGATATTGTGTCATTTCTTGTGTATAGTAATTATCTAATACAAACAAATCAATATCGAAAGGAATTTCGTTCCAAAAAAGTGAAGCAAAACAACCACCCGAAATGAAAACATTTCTGTTTTCTAAAATTTCTTTATACACCTGCAACCAAAAATTGTTTTGTAATTTAGACTTAACAAGATCAATTTTTTGTTGTTCTTCAGGTGTAAACATTTCGGGCAACGCCATTAGATTGGTAACCGTGATCCAGTGCGTTTCAGGAGATTAAGAGTATTCGCTTCTGCTGCAAGCAACTTACGCATAGATGGGGTCATTAGCTTGGAGACGTTTTCGAACTCCAAGCCAGTCTTTTCGCAGACATCAGTAATCGCTTCGAGATAGCTCATACCTTGTTCGCCGATACGATTTTCGACCATTGAGATGAAGGTGTTCGCGCTCATCACGCTCGCGACTACTGTTTCTGTCACTTGGTGTATCCCTCAGGCATATGTGAAAGTCCGTAAGCCTGAATCTGCTCGCGAGTACGATCGCAACCACGACATTTGTTAGTCATCGGATCAATCTCGCACACATTGCAGCAAGGGGAAGTAACACTGGCAACAGTGTAGGCATAAGTCTTTAAGTCTGGATAATTTAGGTTTTCCAAACCCATAGTAACCTGGCCGCTCATAGAATTCAGCTTTTCTATAGTAGACTTACCACCAACGCTCTTGCGAACAATATCTTCGCTTAGAGTTTCTGGATAATAAAGTTCTAGTGCAACGCAGTCGGAAATGCTATTGAACCAATGAAACTCGCCAGGACGAACAGTAGTAAAGTCGCCTGCTCCGAGAATAGTAACATCAGTGAGCTCGTAGTTATTCTTTCGTACATGGATTTCCAAAGTTCCTGAGATGACGTAGAATCCGTTCCATTTGTGCTCATGCTTATGCTCCGAACATTTATAGCCAGCCTTGATATTAATCTTATGCAGTTCAACAAGTGGATTCTGAATAATTACGCTGGTGTCGCCCCAGACTTTTCCTGTAATATTTCCCACGGCTTTTCATCCTTTCTCAATTTCAAACGATATTTAACGAAGATATCCAACTCTACTAAATCATATACTAATTTGTAGAAGTCGTCAAGATAAATCATGTTCGGACCATCAGAAGGCGCATTGGTCGGGTCTTGATGAACTTCCAGGAAAACAGCAGATACGCCAACAGCAACAGCAGCACGAGCCATAAGAGGAACATACTTACGCTCACCCGCAGAACTAGTGCCATGCGCGCCCGGAAGTTGGACCGCATGCGTACAATCCATGATAACGCTGTTAGTATATTGCTTCATGACTTCGAGCGAACGGAAATCAACTACGAGATTATTGTAGCCAAACGTCGTGCCGCGCTCTGTGAACATATACTTATCACAACCAAACTTACGCAGCTTTTCTGCTACATTACGCATTTCCCACGGAGATAGGAACTGACCTTTCTTCACGTTGACTGGCTTACCTGTTTCTGCAGCAGCACGAAGAAGGTCAGTCTGACGGCAAAGGAACGCAGGAATCTGAAGAATATCAGCATTCGTTGCAGCACATTGCCAGGATTCGTGAACGTCCGTGAGAACCTCGATTCCTCGAGCACGGACGGCCTCCATTCCGTAAAACGCCTCGTCGAAGCCGCCACCTCTGTTACTATCCGCGGAACTTCGATTCGCTTTATCGAAAGAGGTCTTATAAATGAAATTAATCTTACGACCTACTACTTCGCCGATTCTTTCGCAATCGGCTTTCAAGTGTTCTGCCATCATGACAGCATGTTCTGTATTCTCGAACGCACAAGGACCAGCAATGATACTTAGCGGCTTATCGTTATGGCAGTTCTCATAGAAACTCATTTTTAATCCCACAGTGCGCGATAATATCTACCGAAAAGCTTAAACGCATTTGCCTTACGGTCATCGAACTTAGCATTTTCTTCGTGATAAATTTCCCACGACTTAACATTCTCTGGCGACTCATCAAACGGAACAGCATCCATTATCTTACGAGTATATGCACTAGGGCTTTCTGGTGCATCAGGATCGTCATTTGATTCCTGATAAAACGCCCAAATCATTTCGTCAAGAATCCAATCCCAACGAGCTTCGTGAAGACTATCGGTGCCGCCATAGTTCTTTTCTTCTTCGGTCAGCGGAGGCGCGGCAGCAGAACGCAAATGCTCAGGTACATCTTCATCGTCTACGAAAGGAGAACCATGCTTAGTCGCTTTCAACTGAACGAGCATAGGATGAATGATCAGCGAAAGAGTATGATCCATTGACCAAGTATCATAGTTATCTAGACGAATCTCAACTTTGCGCTTTTTCTTCGACTCGACCCAATTACAGAAATCAGTAAGCCAATCAAAGCTGGCTAACCAATCACCAAACTTATCATGCGCTTTGTAGTCCCAGCGTTCATGTCGAGGATCATCATCAGAAAAGATACCGCGACGATCTATCCAAAAGAAAATCTTATCAGCGATCTGATAAGGACCAACCCAGTTATTGTAGGGACCTATATGAACTTTCATGTATCACCAATTCTCGTAATCTGTGATATCTTTCCAGCGACCTTCGCCTTCAGACGTTTCGATTTCTGCGCGAATACAGAATCCAATTCCAGTGCCTCCGCCTATGAGCTTAATCTTATGAGGCTGAGGATTCATATCTTTGATCCACTCAGTCAAAGACTCTAACTCTTTAGGACTAATCATTAGTTTCTGTTCGCTCATATCATACTCCAAAATGTTGTTTAATATAATCACCAACAGGACAGAAGCCTTTGTTGAAGTTGTCATCAGCAATCTTGGCACATTCCTTTACGATCAACTCAACGAACTTTTCCAAATTACCTGGAAAAACAGTCATATTTGCTTTATAAGCAAGCTCCGCTATCAACTTATCGTTCATCATCACATATCTCCAAAATTGGCTCGGGGTGATGGGCTCGAACCACCAACACGCAGATTCAAAGTCTGCTGTTCTACCAATTGAACTAACCCCGAATAATCACTTGTTCATGTGTTCTGTGAGCAGCTGAGTAACAGACTTAACAGTTGGGTCAGCTGGATCATCAACGAATGTCATAAGCTTTTTAGCCTTAGCGATAACGTCATCCTCAGAAGGAAACTTACGCTTGGCATCGCGCTTAACTTCCTGCGCGAAAAGATACTCTTGGTCGCACATAGTTTGTGCCATCTGAAGAACTTGGAATCGAAGTTGCTTATCATTATCGGTCATTATAATCACCTCTGTTACGAAAAAGTGGGAGGATTCTGTTTCCAAGCTCCTCCCGAGCTCATACTTACGCCGCTAGGGCATAAGAAATAGGTGCATTGTCGTTTGCATCTAGAACGTCGCTTTGGTCTACTCGTACCTTTACTACAATCCGTCGAGCCTATTTCGCCCCCATCAAAGATACACACCCAAAGCTAGAATGCCTCATAGGATCACGAAGCAACTAGGGACTTCAACCCTCGTATGTATCTATGGTGGAGGCGTCGGGTACTGCCCCCGAGTCCGAATCGTCTATTCCGAACGCATCAACAACCTTAGCGTATTATTTATAATACCACTTTACGGGTGGATTGTCAAGAAAGAATTCTAAGCTATTTCAGCCAACGCCTTACGCACGCGATACTCATGATCGTCACGCACGCGAATGAGATCAGCCACGTAGTCGTTTCGCTCACCATGAAAAGTCTGGAACTCTTGGTCTTCACTAATCATAAGGATAACGATATTGGGCGTTCTGATTCCAGTATGTTCCTCGAACATAATTGAATAAGCCGTAGCCTGTAGGAAGTAATCCTTAATCATGTCACGAGTTTTCATTCGCGTGGCGGTTTTGAAATCGACTACTGTGACTTCACCATTCCACTCACAAATTAAGTCTGCTG
>Ga0114959_10001545_pt1 | contig 19916 bp, 13 predicted proteins | sample C_130625_EF_Meta_FD_87317 | JGI IMG/M metagenome (GOLD analysis project Ga0114959, IMG submission 87317) | Freshwater microbial communities from Lake Croche, Canada to study carbon cycling - C_130625_EF_MetaG | ecosystem: Environmental > Aquatic > Freshwater > Lake | place: Lake Croche, Canada... | reverse complement strand
TCAAACACAACCACAACCAAATGCTCAACCTGTACAACAACAACCACAACCACAACTTTCAAATGTAATCGTAGGAACAGTTACACCAGTAACAACAACAGTTCAACAAATTGAAGAGAAATGGGTTGAAAGAGATAATATTACTAAAAGAGTATTAAGATCATTACTTTCTGAATGTAATTACTTTGAAGCTATCAAAGAAGATTCTCCAATGGTATATGATAATCTTAAAGAAAAATTGAAGTTTTTTCAACCAGGATTTCATTCAATGACGCCAGAAGGGTTAAATACTAGATTAACATTTCTTCAACAATGTATGAGACCTGGTGATACAATTCCAACAATTAAAACTGTTGGACAAAAAAATGAACTTCAGTATAATAATGCAACTAACACTGCGTTTGGAGCACCTCCAGTATTAGTTTTAAGAGTTGGTGATTTTTATAATACAAAAATTATTCCAACAGGATTACAACTAACATATGAAGATTTGGATATTAATCCTGAAGGTATTGGTATTCAACCAATGATTGCAAATGTGACATTATCATTTAATTTTGTTGGAGGTAGTGGGTTAAAAGAATCTGTAGATAAATTACAAAATGCATTAACATTTAATTATTATGCTAATACTGAAATGTATGATGATAGAGCGGATGTTACAGATTTAAGTTATAAAGTAATTGATAAGGCTTGGATTAATGCAGGACCCCAACCGCCAGGCCCAACACTTAATCAAACACAAGATAATAATCCACAAACAAACGAGGCAACTATTGGAGATATTTTATCAACTTCAGGTACAACGGGAACAATTAGTTATAAAAAGTTTATGAATAATTTTGTTGCAGAAACACAAACGTATTTCCAAACTTTTGTTAATAAAAGTAAAGAATGTGTTAAACAATATAATAATGCTATGTTGCAAAATTGGACTTCAAGTAGAAATTATGTGTCAGGAACTTTCTTGGTGGATACAACACCAGGAAAAGAAATTTTAATTGTAGGAAAACCTGATAACATTCAAAAAATAGTTGATAATATTACTAATGATTATATTGCAGATATAGAAAGTAATGATAGTGCAACTCAGGATAGATTTATTAATTTTATGTCAGGAACTGAAAAAAGTTTTAGTCCTAAAGTTATTAGACAATTAAAAATGAATATGAAGAATTTTGTGACAAATACAAAAAGTTCATATCAAAGTGCAATAACGCAATTAAATCAAGATTTTGTTACACAACAACAAAAGTATATTCAATATTTAACAAGGGCTAATGTAATACCTTTATATAAATCTGGTCCAGATACAGGCACTGACGGGTTACAAGAAAAGAATGGTAATATTACAATATACGATATTAGTGGAACTACAAATGTCTATTCAACTTCTGAAGCTGCGGATACTTTTATTGAAATACAAAATGATATTAGAAAAATTGGTTATAGTGTTAGCTCGTTTTATGATTTAATAGTGAAGAAAAGTACGTTTACATATGAGTCTTCACAATACACAGGGAATGCTTTATATGGTGTAAGTAGTGAAGGGACAACATATGATAAAGATTTAAAGTCTAAAGTATTTGAACCATTTAGTAAGGATGATACTTTTCAAGTACTTTCATTTAAAAGAATGTATATGATTTTATCTGCTGAAATATTAGATGATAAAAGATATCAAACTTTTAAGAATGCAATAATTGGTGATATAATTAAAAATACTGATATGATTGGTAGTGGAAATCCTGATGTTGGTACTCAATTTGATGCTTATTGGATAGGAACGGCAAAACCTGTTTTTAGTAAAGAAAATGCAATAACAACAGCATTTTTTGATAGCCTTGAAAAAGGACAATTAAAGAATTATATTAATTATACTCCATTTAGATCTAAAGACAGGTTGTTTACTTTTGAAAAGTCAACATCACCTACAGTAAGTCAAAAAACAATGATAGATGGGTTAGGTAGAGTATTGGCTAATACAGATAAAAATAGTTGGAATAATAATGACGGTAAAGCATCAGTATACGTTTCAAAACTAAAACTTAATTAATGGCATATCCGTACTATAATCGTTACGATGAGTTTATTATTAATGGTGAACAAACTATTGTCCCTTTTGTTTATTTGTATTCAAAGCCTACAGACCAAACTTATATATATAAAGTAGCGCAAAGTAGATTGGATAAAGTGTCGCAAGAATTTTATAATTCTCCATATTTTAATTGGTTGATACTACAGGCAAATCCACAATTTGGAGGATTAGAAAATAATATTTATGACGGTGCAGTATTGATTATTCCTTTTCCGCTCATAGCTTCTTTACAAGATTATAAAGCGGCATTAGAAAATCATTTTTATTATTATGGCAGGTAATTTACAAGCGGATAAAAGCGGAGATATATTGGTTGATTTTGATTATAATAATATTATTGTTGTTGACCCAAACAAGACAATAGATTCGTTTGGTAAAATAAGAGAAAGAATTGTTGATCATGAAAACTTAGTGATGTTTGTAAATCTTGAGGCTGAAGTTGTGCCAAGAACAAAATTGGCAGTTGGAGGAAGTCCTGAAGATAGAATTAGAACTATATCAGTTGCCAAGATTAATTTTTTAAAACCGACAAAAAATACTTATTTGGGTAGTGGTTATTATGATGAATTAACTGGAGAAAATTCAACTAAATATCAGGGAGTTAATCAACCAAAACAGGTACCAATTAATCTTGGTAAAGGAGAAAGACCTTATGTTATAAATACTGTTGCAGATGAAACAAATATTTTAGATACGGGGTTACTTGGGATTACAAGTATTAGTATTAAAACCAGTACATCATTTATTCCATCTGTTAGTATGAGATTGGAGGATGTTCAAGGGAAAGCTTTATTCCAATTAGGGAATAATTCACCATATTCAGCATTTTTTAATTTACCATATTGTCCATTTTATTTAACACTAAAAGGTTATTATGGGCAGGCAATTAGATACCAATTAAACTTGGAGAAATTTAATGTTTCATTTCAAAGCATAAGTGGTAATTACATTGTTGACATAGAATTCAAAGGATATAAATTCAATATATTAAATGAAATTTCTTTTGGGAATCTTTTAGCCGCTCCTCATATGTATTCCCAAAGATTTCAAGTAACAAAATCTCCAACAGAAAATCAAAGCGCTAATCAAGTAAAAGATACTTCATCAATACAAGGTCAGTTAAACATGATTAACCAAGCGAACGGTAGAAACAATGTTACCACTGAAATTGTAAGTGAACGAGGATATCAGAAAGTTGCTGAAATTTATAGTGAATATAAGGCTAAAGGTTTAGTTTCGCCTGATTTTCCGGAATTGACTGTACAACAATTAATGAATAAACTTGAAAACTTTGAACAAGCAATTGTTAATTCATATAAAAAATCTAATGTTGAGCCATTAACAAATATAAGGAATTACAAACAAAAACTTACAGATTACTTTGCGAATGTTAGAGAGTCTAATTCTTCTTGGTTTAACACTTATTGTAATGTTAAACCTATAGTATTACATGGAGGACAATTAGTTTATGCATTTAAAGAGAACTTAGATTTAGCTGCAAAAAAAGATGCTACGTCCAAATTATCGGATTTAGTCGCAAGATATAATTTAGCGTTGGCGGAAAATTTAACATTGGGTACAAAAGGAACATCTCCAATTAAAAACCCAATAAAGTTTGATGATTTTTTTAAAGAAGTAAATTACAGCGATATAAATTTAGAAGAAACTGTCAGATATCAAACAGGTATTCTATTACCAACAATAGAAGATAAAGAACGTATAAAGGCGACTATTGAGAAACAATCAGTACCGTATAGTGAAGTTACGTATCTTTTAGGTGTTGCGGTACCAAAAAATATTATTTTTCCAAAATATATAATATTTGAAGGAGATAAAATGTTTGATAAAAACCTTGCTAATATGGAAACTCAAGCGACGGCAAAACTTTCTGAATTTGAGACTATTATATCTGCGGATTTGGCTAAAAAGATTGAAGATAAAGCAACTGGATTAGGATTTAAACCAACTGTAAGAAATATCGTTGCGGTTATAATGGCATCGGCAGAAGCGTTTATAAGACTTCTTGATGATGTTCATACAACTGCTTGGAATGTTAAATATGATCCTGTTAGGAAAAGCGCGATATTAGATAACCCATCATCAGCTCCTGGACCGGATACAAAAGATAATGTATCAATTTCTGCTAAGGCACAACAATCTAATCAAGGATTATCAACATCACAAATACCGGTTTATCCTTGGCCTCAATTTTTTGTTGAAACTCCTGAAGATAAAAAAGGAAGGTTTCAATTAAAATATCTCGCTGATCCATCAGTTGTTGCTCAAACGCAAGCATGGAATTTTGTAAAATGGCCTGAGGTTGAATTTGTTGAAGAATACCTAAAAGGATTAACACAAAAATTTCAACAACCCTTAAGTCAACCATCAGTTGCTTCAGATGCCACAACAATAATAACAAATGTTAATGCGATTGAATATCCAAATATGGGTATTGCTTATGTTAATAAAGAAGAAATAAAATTCTTTTATGAAATTTGGGAAAGACAATATTTGACATCATTTTATTCAGGATATGTTAGATTAATAGGTAATAGTAATGGGATTGGAGGATTTTCAGATTACTCAATGTCTGCAGAAACAAAAAATCTTAAAGATAGTTTAGGAGTTAGTTCACCATTTTTAACTATTAAATTAAAAAACTTGGCATTGAATGCTAATAACTATGTAAATACACTTCAAACAATTTCAAATCAAGGAACTGGTAGATCGTATCAAGATTTTATTAGAGATTTTTATGTTACACCATATATAAAGGCATTAACCGAGTCTCCTTTTTCTATTTTAAATTTAAATAATACAGGTAAAATCCCTATATCATCACAACCAGCAACCGAGTTACAGCAAATAATCGCAACACCATATAACACTCCAATGTTATTGGATACTTATCCGTTTACAGATCCAAATTGGTGCTTAAAAAATATGGACAGTTCGTTAAAAAATACAAATGAACTTGTTTATAACACAAATAAAACGTATAAAATTTTTAGTGAGAATAATGTAATTTCAAATTTTACTTCAATTACCGATTATACTACCAATAGACCTGTTACAAACTTTTCATATTTGAATGTTACTAATCCATCTACAACAGTTGTTACTGCAGATTTAAATTTATTTTATGTGGCAAGAGAACCACAAAAGTTTATGCCAACAGAAGGATATTGTTATTTTCCATCACCAGTTACAAATTTTCCAGCACAGACAACAACTTCAATGTTGAATACACCATATTTTATTAATGCGATTCAAAATGGTGTTTATAACTCAAGGACTTCAGACCAATATCCATATATTCAAGCGGCGTATTTGTTTATTAACTCATTACCATTAGATACTTTAAGAGAAAGATATAAAACATATTCAAATGGAGTTACAACTGATTTAGATTATATGGCATCTGTGTTTAAAAAATTTGGTGCCATTCATAAAGTACCGTACGCTTGGGTTCTTAAAATGGGTTCTATTTGGTATAGATATAAAAAGTATATTGAGAACAATGTTGATATATTAGATGATTGCTGGAAAGATTTTGATTATGTTACAAACTATGATCCAATAACAAATAATATAAATCATAAATATAGTTATGACACTCGTATTGATGGTTTTACAGGAACAACAAATATTATTTTACAAGAAGAAACAACCGAAAACATTAAAATACAAAATGGATTTTATCCAAAAGTGATAAATGATTTTAATGTGTTTTATAATGGATATGATCTTTATCAAACATATAGTAATGAAGAAATTCAAGCTAGTATTGTTAATGGTATGAAGATAACTTCATTGGCTGATGGGCAAATTACAGGTAAAAAACAAAATGATAAAATACTAACGGTTCAACCTTATAGTGTGGTGATACCTCATTTAATTGAGGATTCAAGTAATAATCAATCGGTATGTGTTCCTGTAAATAATACTAAAGGAGTTGAGTATTATGTTATGCCATCTTTTGGGAGTATTATTAATCAAACACAATCAGAATGTATTAATGCGACAGGGGGCACAATAGTTGATTTAACTTATAATCAATCAATGTATAATGGTAGTGTTAGATTATTATGGTCGGCACCTAACTATGGGTACTTTGACACTTATACAAGAGTAAAACCAAATCCAGATTCTTATTTGAATTATATTGACCCATTATCTTCAAATCAATCACCACTTAGTTTTTTATCTGGAGACACTTATTCTAAAATTGAAGAAATATTTTCAGTGTTTGATAAATCAATATTAAATCAATTTGAAAAGGAATTTTTAAATTTTTGTAAGCCAATTAATACTGTAGTCGCATCTAAAGATTTTGTAGGGTTAGGAGAAAGTCCTTTTGATATTAATGCAAACTTTAAAAATTTCCAATCTTTTATGAGAGTCGCAATGACAGTTCCTGCCATGGGTACTCAAAATACTAACCAATATTTTTTAGATACAGTTAATAGTCAAGCACAAGTTTTCTGTTCAAATATAAAAAACTTTATGGAATATGATGTTATATTAAAAAATGGTAATCCAGGAAATTATAATAGACGAGTATTTGGTTCATTTCTTGGTACTGCAACTGATTCTATTAAACCTAATCCTTATGTAAAAGGAAGCTTACCGACATTAAAAGGTCAAACAACTTTATCACAAAGTAAGGCAAACTATTCATCACAATGGTCGGCATTACAAACAGAGGTCGGGTTTTCAACAATAGTTAATTTAAAATATACAGACCAAGGATCATATATTACAGATTTTTTTGTTGATAACAATATTGAATTCTCAGTACCAAACATCACATTATATTCTGAATTGATTAAAGTTTATGCAACAAGAAAATTGTTAAATCCATCAATAACTACAACAAACTTTGAAACACAAATTAATAATTTTATTTCAGATGGTACAAATTTACAAAGTATTATTTTAGATAAAACTTTGACAGCGTTAAGAGTTGAACTTCCAGAACAATCGTTCCTACCTGAAAAACCAATCCAATCTGTAGTAGATGGACAACAACCTAAAGTGGAACTTTATGAAATGTTTAAAGCGATTAATGACAAATGGATAGCCGGTGGAGATTTTAAAACCAAAACATTATTTGAAGATATTATGTTCTTAGATAGGGCATCCAGAAATATTGGAGATACTATCATAATTGATATTTTTGATTTACAAAATACTCTTAATCAAAACGCATACCAAGAAGGAATGAGTGTATTTACCTTAATAAGTGGAATTCTTATTAAGAATAACTTTAATGTTATGCCACTTCCAGCTTACGTTAATTTTTATAATGTACAAGATGTGACAGGTGTTAATACACAAAAATCAGAAGGGTCTCTTGAATTTGCAAATAGTATGTGGGGAACATATTTGAATGTCGATTATAGAAATTCGGGACCAAAAATGATTTGTTTTTATGCTGGAAAACCATCGGAATATGTACAGTCACCTAAAGGAAATTTCAGATTTAGAGATGATAGTTTTGAAATGAGAAGGGCGTCTGAAAATCCATTAATTGAAGACCAAACAAATAAAAAAGATTATTCACAATCAAATAGATGTGTTGGATTTAATGTTGAAATTGGTATTAGAAATCAAAACGTATTCTATTCATTTAGTGTGGCTCAAGACCCTGGAAAGGCAACATCAGAATCTATTACAACCCTATTAAATATGGTTGACCAGGCTAATGGTAGAAATGTTTCAACTCAAAATGTGAGTCTTTATAATTTATATAAAACTAGAAGTTATAGTTGTACAATACAATGTTTAGGAAATGCTTTATTACAACCAATGATGTATTTCAATTTACAACATGTACCAATGTTTAATGGACCTTACATGATTACGGACATATCACATAATATAACTCCTGGTAATTTTGAAACAACAATTACAGGTACAAGACAGTCTATATTTGATTACCCTGCAATTGATAATTTCTTACAGAGTATTAATAAAAATTTATTAACTAAAATTGAACAAGCGGTTCTCAATAAAAAAGATGAAGCTCCGACAATTGCTGCGACCACAGATATAGTAAAAGCCGCAAAAATAGTACAACAAGCAAAAAGTACTAAAGAAGCTGAAAATACATGTAAAGCAAAACTTAATCCAATTTATGATGTTCATGGGTGGACGGATATAAAAACAACTTTAACACCAATTAAGTCAGTAGAACTTAGAGATGCTATTATAAGTGGAACAACTAATGGAGTACTTCAAACAATTATTTATACTATTTGTTATATTAGAAGTTTTCAAGGGGATAAAAATAAACCTTTATTCGCGGGATATAATAATAATTTTGCCGCGGTAACTTTAGATTTAGATTATGGTAATAATAACTTATATTTTAATAAAACATATTCATGTTTAGATGTTCAAGCGGGAGAATCGACAGCAACAAGTACTAAAAATATATTACCAATAGCAAATTTTGAAACTATTGGTAAGTTTATTGATTTTATGATATCTAAATTATCACCAAATGTTGCGAGAATACAATTACTTGGAATACCAAAATATTATGTGTGTTATTGGCCAATAACAAATTTAACTCCAGAATATTATGAAAAAAATAAAAATACTGAATTTGAAAAATTAATTGCGACTTTTGATGCTGGATATGCTTCTGCACTTAGTTTAGGATTACCAAGATTAGATGGAACTTACGCTGGCGTTCCAGCTGTTTCCGCAACAAATACAACATCGACATGTGTTGTACCATTACTTAAAAGTGTTACGTTAGTTTCAGGTTCTTTATTTACTTACAATTATTCGGCGACTACAAATTGTCTTTCGTTAGTTTTAGCATACTCTAGAGATAAAGTTACTTGGGTTTATGATACTGGTGGATGTAGTACAGGTAGACAAATTGATACTAAAAATGCAACGGGTACTTGGTATTTTAAATTAGTTCAAAATTGTACCACAGGTGGTTATAATGATTCTAACATTGTATCATATTCATATGTGACAAAAGGAACCGTTATTTGTTTCGCACCAATAATTGATTCATTTACACCAACATTTGGAGGATATAACACTATTTTAACTATCAAAGGAAAATATCTTGAATCAACAACTTCGGTTACAATTAGTGGAAAAGAAGTGATTAGTGGTATTATTAAATCTGCAGATGGAACTCAACTTACAGTAACAGTACCTCAAACTCCAGTACCAGGAACTGATGTAATTTTGATTAAGAGTCAAAATGGTGACGCAGCAAGTACTGATAAGTTTATTTATAATTCAGCAACAACAAATACAAATGCTTCTGCGAACCCAATAGATACAAAGAACGCAAGTACGACAACACTAACTAAAATTTCTAAAGAAACTAGTGCTACAAGACAAATAACGGGACCAAAGGTATTATTAGATAAAATAGTGACAAATACTGATTATATTGTTCCATCATTTGAAAATATGACAATAACGGTTGATTCTAAATCTGGAAAGTGGAAAATAAATGAAAAAGTGATAATTAAACTTCAATTTATTGGTATTATAGATATTGGTAATAATAAACTTAAAGATGAAATAATAAAAGAAATTAGTTCAGTTGGTATTGGATATGTTTCGGCAGACTTTCAGTCTTTTTATATTAATTCTTCAGATATTGATACGATAATAAGTAATAGTGGTATTACATCAGAACAGTTGAAAAAAACAAAAAAGATATATGGAAATATATCTTTAATTACAGTACCTGATAACCAAAATAAACAACAATTAAATTCAACATACCAGTTCACAATTATTAAAAGTTAATTTAACTGTGAATTAGTATATTTATATAAAAGACTTTTATGGACATAAAATCAGCATTAAATAATTATCTTGGAAAATCGGTAAGATATTCTGAGGAAGATAACGGTGACGGAAGTAAACAAGTTTGTGACTTGGATACTGGTGATTGTTATACAGTAAGAGAAAGAGATGGACTAATTGAAAGAGCGGGACATCAAACAACGGCTAACAGAAGAGTTAGAGTTGAAACATCAAGAGGAATAAAACAACTTTTAAACGGATAAAAACATGAGCTTAGATAAAAAAATTATTAACGAAATACAGAGATATAGAAGTATAGATAAGTATATAATGGAACAAGCTTTAGACGCTGCTCCACCCCCACCACCAGATCCGGCGGCTGGTTTAGGTGCAATTGCGCCGCCACCAGCACCTGATGCAGGAGCGGGTGCTCCACCTCCACCGGCACCAACAACGCCTCAACCTATTGATGTCGAGAATGATCCTGATGTTGAGAAGATTGATAATGATGGTGATTCTGAAGAAAAAAAAGATGATAGTAATGAATCAGGAGAATTAGATATTACTGAACTAGTTGATTCTCAAAAAAGCATTCAAACAAAACAAGATGAATATTTTGAAAATTTATTTGGTCAATTAAATAAATTGGAATCAAGATTAGGTGAGATGGATCAGATTATGTCTAAACTTAATACACTTGAAGCTAAGATTGAAAAATACAGAGAGAAAACTCCACAAGAAAAATTGGAGTTAAGAACTTACGATTCATATCCATTTAACCAAAAGTTATCAGATTTTTTTACAGACAAACAAGAAGAGATGGAAAAAACTGGAAAACATGATTATGTTTTAACATCGGATGAAGTTTCAGATATTAATCAAAATGATATTAAAAAATCTTTTCAACCAACTGAAGACGATTTAATGTAAAAAAAATAAAAATAGTGAAGGTCATCGGAAGATGACCTTTTTTATTTGACATAAGGGGTATATTCACTTATATTTATAGAACAAAAAAACATATAAATATGAGTAATGTATTAGACGCCGTATTGGCACAGTATGAAAAAACAAAACAACAAGGGGCGGGCCCGCAGTTCAAAATGTCGCAAGACGAAAGAATGAAAAAGTATTTCGCTTTAATCCTTAGTGATAAAGAGAAGTCAGGACAAAGAAGAGTAAGGATTCTTCCAACAACAGATGGTTCTTCACCATTTAAAGAAGCATGGTACCACGAAATCCAAGTAGGTGGACAATGGCAAAAGTTTTACGATCCAGCAAAGAATGACAACGAACGTTCACCTTTAAATGAGGTTTATGAAGAGTTGATGGCTACGGGTAAAGATTCTGATAAAGAATTAGCAAAACAGTATAAGTCTCGTAAGTTTTATATTGTTAAGGTTATTGATAGAGACCACGAAGAAGATGGTCCAAAGTTTTGGAGATTTAAGCACAACTATAAGAATGATGGTATCTTGGATAAAATCATTCCAATTTGGAGAAACAAAGGTGATATTACTGACGCTGAAAAAGGACGTGATCTTATCATTGAGTTAAACAAATCAAAAGCTCCAAATGGTAAAGAGTATACTGCGGTATCAACTATTATGCATGATGACCCAACTTTACTTCACGCAGAAGATGCTCAATTGAAGGCTTGGGTTAATGATGAATTAACTTGGTTGGATGTGTATTCTAAAAAACCTGTTGAATATCTTGAGGCAATTGCTCGTGGAGAAACTCCAAAATGGGATACTGAAAAAGGTGGATATGCTTATGGTGACTCAAGTGAGAGTACAACATCTATGGGAGGAAGTAAGAAATCATCACCTGCTAAAGTGGTTGACCCACAAGAAGATGCTGAAATTGACACAGATTTACCATTCTAAATTATATTGGGTGGAGTTGATACTCCACCCTTTTATTATACTATTATGACATTTAAAGAAGAAATTGAATTACAATCAAGAGATAATAAAACATTATCTTATGAAATATTGAGTCAATTAAAAGATAAGGGATATTTTTCTGGCAGAGCAAAACAAATTGGTGATACGGTTTTATTTGGTATGTTAAAGGAAGAGAGTGAAGATGGTGAATTAGGTCTTAAGTTGATAACTTTTCATGAAGAAGAAATTGGTACCTTATATGAAGAAGATAGTATGTTCTATGGACCAAACAAAATAAATAAGTTACCAAATATTAAAAAAATAGAAAATGGAAAATCTTAAATATCAAAATTGGAGTTTACAAGAACCAGCAATGGAAAATAGATTTATAGTAAAACTTGCTAATACAAATATTCCCGAATATCTTTTTAGGAGTTATGAAATTTATAATGAAGGTGAAGAATTAATTTTCATTACTGAGTTTTGGGAAACAGTTAATTATACATTTAATCCCATAGATTTTTTTAAAATTACAGGAGTAGATATTAGTTATTTAGACCCAACAGGAGTTGAACATAATGGATTAACTTTTGATGTTAAAGGTTCAAACTTTAATAAAGTTGGTTCATATCGTTCAAACGAAATAACAACAATAAAATTAAAATTTGTTGTTGATAAAAATACAGTTAAATTAAAATACGAAAATAATGGCAGCAATTAAGAAAAAAGAAGGTGTTGGAGGGGGATTTAAAGATAAGTTTTCAACAAAGACAAAATATAAAGAAACAAACTACTACAACTGTGGTGAAGCGTTCTTAAGTGCAAGTGGATTGCCAGGTCCTGTTATGGGAGGTATTAATATGTTTTTGGGACATAGTAATAGTTCTAAAACAACCGCTATGATTTTAGCTGCAGCAGATGCTCAAAAGAAAGGTCATTTACCTGTCTTTATAATTACTGAAAAGAAATGGAGTTGGGAACATGCTGTTGAATTGGGATTAGACGCTAAAAAGAACTCGGATGGTGAGTGGGACGGTGACTTCATTTTTAATGATGGGTTTGATTATATTGAACAAGTTACCGACTTCATCAATGAAGTATTGGATGCCCAAGAGAAAGGAGATATACAACAATCTATTTTATTCCTTTGGGATTCAGTTGGTTCTATTCCTTGTAAGATGACCTTTGATGGTAAGGGTGGAAAGCAACATAACGCAGCAACACTTGCAGATAAAATTGGTATGGGGGTTCACTCAAGAATTTCTAAATCAAAGAAAGAAGATTATGCGTATTACAATACTTTGGTAGTTGTTAATCAGCCATGGGTTGCTCTTCCAGACAATCCATTCGGACAACCAACAATCAAAGCAAAAGGTGGAGAAGCTTTATGGTTGGCATCTTCATTAGTATTTCTTTTTGGTAACCAAGCAAGTGCTGGTATCAACCACATTACGGCAACAAAAGGAGGTAGAACTGTAAGATATGCAATTAGAACTAAGATTTCAATTTTAAAGAACCACGTAAATGGTTTAGGATATAATGATGGTAAATTAATTGCAGTTCCTCAAGGTTATATTGGAGATACTAAAGAGGCGTTAGAAATTTATAAGAAGGAATATTCTCAATATTGGAATGGAATTCTTTCTGGTACAGGCGAAATTGTATTAGAAGAATCGGGTGATGATATTACAGAATAGAAACAATTTTACTCACAGATTAAATAAATAAAGTGACCAAAACACTTTTAGTAGACGGTAACAATCTTTTTAAAATAGGCTTTCACGGAGCAAAAGAACTTTTTTACGATGGTAATCATATTGGTGGAGTATATCACTTCATCAATATGCTTCGTAAGTTCTTAGAAGAGCATAATCATGATAAAGTGATTGTGATGTGGGATGGAGAATCTAACTCATCCGCAAGAAAATTAATATATCCCCAATACAAGGCAAATAGAACTCAAACAGGTACTGATGAAATTTATGAGTCATACCTTACTCAAAGAGGTAGGATTAAGGAATATTTGGAAGAAGTATTTGTTAGACAAGTTGAAATTGATAACAATGAAGCAGATGACCTAATTGCATACTATTGTCAGATTGCGAAAGACGAACAAATTATCATCTTCTCAGGTGATAAAGATCTAACCCAATTAATATCAGAAAGAGTAACAATCTATTCACCAGTATCTAAACAATATTATAAGAATGGTGATATGATTACTTTAAACAAGGTTGAAATACCGCATTATAATGTTGCGATATGTAAAATTTTTGTTGGAGATAAGTCAGATAATATTGATGGGATTCAGGGATTAGGGGAGAAAACTTTAGTAAAATTATTCCCTGAAATGCTGTCTAAATCATGCACTATTGACGACCTACTATCTGAGGCTGCCCGAAACATCCCGCAAAACAAACCTATTAAAAGTTTAACAAATATTTTGACTGGTAAGACAAAAAGTGGTATATTTGGAGAAGAGTTTTATATCACAAACAAAAAGATAGTTGATTTGAGTAATCCATTACTAACAGAAGAATCCAAACAATTTGTAGAAGAAGTTTATAATGATACGATTGACCCCACCGATAGGGGTTATAAGAACTTAATGAGAATGATGATGGATGATGGTCTCTTTAAGTATCTTCCCAAGAATGATGAGGCTTGGGTAAATTTCCTCAAACCATTTATGAAGTTAATTAGAAAAGAAAAAAGAAATACAAACAAAAATTAAATTATGAAAGAACAAGACAGCACAAAGATGGAGTTCTTATTGACGTTAAACGACAATATTGTAGTCCAAAGATTTTTCAATGTTAGGGGTTTTAACCCAAGAGCAAAAAACTCTGTAGACCTTTATGAGTATATTAAATCGATCAAGGAAGAGTTACAATATTACCTAAAAATGAAGACGGTTATCTATATGATGGATAATCAAGAAGCGATTAGTCATGACCCAAAAGTTATGGATACATCTTTCACTGATGAGCCAGAAATTTTTAACATTTTTGTTAAGGTTGGGGAGCAGACAATTTGTCATAGAGTTTTTGACGGAAAATTATTTCCACCGAAAGTCCGTTATACGGTTGATGTACGACCATTTTTAAAAGATGTGTTAAGAGAGTTGACTGACATTTTTTCAGAAAGTAAATTAACTTACAAATATTTGGAATTTGACTTAAGTAAGTAAGTATTTAATTAATAGGGGGGAGAATTTAAAACAATTATGAATAAGAATTTTGAATATTTAGGGAACACTTTTCAGTTACAATTATTAAATCAAATAGTGGTTGATAGGGAGTTTTCATCATCAATTATGGATGTAATTGAGAGTTCTTATTTTGATAATAAGTACTTTAAAATCATCTTACAGATGACTAAAGAGTATTATAAGAAATATGAATCCACACCTAACTTTGAAACTTTAGACCAAATCGTTAAGTCAGAAATTTCACAAGAGCTTGTTGCAAAAATTGTTGTTGATACAATTAAGCAAATTAAGAATGCTCCGTTAGAAGGAACTATGTTTGTTCAGGAAAAGGCTTTGAAGTTTTGTAAGCAACAGGAACTTCAGAAGGCGATGGATAAGGCTCAGAAGATAATTAATGAGGGAGATTTTGAATCTTATGATAAGGTTGAGGGTCTTGTTAGGGAGGCGTTACAAGTGGGAGAAAGAGATACAGGAATTACAGATATCTTTGCAAATCTTGATACAGTCCTTGACGAGGACTTTAGACACCCAATACCAATAGGTATACCAGGAATTGATAAACTACTTAAGGGTGGGTTGGCAAAGGGTGAGATAGGTGTTATATTAGCTCCTACAGGTGTTGGTAAAACTACTATCTTAACAAAGATTGCAAATACAGCATTTAATCTTGGGTATAATGTTCTTCAAATATTTTTTGAGGATAATCCAAAGATTGTACAAAGAAAACATTTTACCCTTTGGACGGGTATTGCTCCTGATGATCTTGTTCTTCATAAAGAAGAGGTTATGTCTAAAATTAATGAGGTTCATGAGACTATGAAGAATGAATTGATTCTAAAGAAGTTATCATCTGATAGTATGACTATGAATCAGATTAAGACTCAGGTTAGAAAAATAATTGCTGATGGTACTAGAATTGATTTAATCCTTTTAGATTATATTGATTGTGTATTACCTGAAAGTTCAAGTAAAGATGAATGGAAAGCAGAAGGTTCTGTAATGAGAGGATTTGAGTCTATGTGTCATGAATTAAATCTTGTTGGTTGGACTGCAACACAGGGTAATAGATCTTCAATATCATCTGAAGTTGTTACTACAGACCAAATGGGTGGGTCAATTAAAAAGGCTCAAGTTGGTCACGTTATCATAACGGTTGCAAAATCATTACAACAAAAAGAAATGAATTTAGCTACAATTGCAATAACTAAGTCAAGAATTGGTAAGGATGGTGTTGTGTTTGAGAACTGTAAATTTAATAATGAACTTCTTGAAATAGATACAGAAACATCGGTAACATTCTTAGGTTTTGGAGAACAACAAGAGGAAAGAAAAAGAGATAGAGTTAAAGAACTTATGGAAAAAAGAAAAGAAAAAGAAGAACAATTAAAACAAAAATAATAATAAAAAAACTATGGAAAAGATTTTAGTAGAGAACCCTGACAGATTTGTGATATTCCCAATTCAACATAATGATATATGGGAATATTATAAGATGCATCAAGCTGCATTTTGGACAGCAGAAGAAGTTGATTTAACAGGAGACATTAGAGATTGGGCAAATCTTTCTGAAAACGAACAGTATTTCGTTAAAAATATATTGGCATTTTTTGCTGCTTCGGACGGTATTGTAAATGAAAACTTAGCTGAAAATTTTCTTAAAGAGGTACAATATCCTGAAGCAAAATTTTTCTATGGGTTTCAATTGATGATGGAGAATATACACAGTTTGATGTATTCATTGTTGATTGATACATATGTTTCAAACCCTCAAGATAAAGATGAGTGTTTTCATGCGATTGATAGATTACCTGCAGTTCAAAAGAAAGCAACTTGGGCATTGAATTGGATTAAGAGTTCAACCTTTGCAGAAAGGTTAATTGCTTTCGCTGCGGTTGAAGGAATTTTCTTTTCTGGTTCATTTTGTTCAATATTTTGGTTAAAATCAAGAGGTATTATGCAAGGATTATGTAACGCTAATTCACTAATTTTTAAAGATGAAAATCTACACTGTGATTTTGCAATTCATTTATTAAACAACCATATTCAAGACAAACCAAGTGAAAAAAGAATTAAAGAAATTTTATTATCTGCGTTGGAAATTGAGAAAGAGTTTATTACAGAATCATTACCTGTGTCTTTAATTGGTATGAATTCAAATTTAATGAAACAATATCTTGAATTTGTTACTGATGGACTTTTAATTAAATTGGGTTGTAGTAAAGAATTTAATGTTGAACAACCATTTAAGTTCATGGAACAGATTGCTGTTGAAACAAAAGGTAACTTTTTTGAATCAAGAACAGTTGAATATCAAAAAGCAAAACTCAACGAAACTCTATCATTAGTTGAAGATTTCTAAAAAAACCTTATTATTACATTATGATGTCACTTAAAATTAAAAAAAGGGATGGTGAAGACGCGTCTTTTAATCCACAGAAAATTTACAATAGAATTAAAAGAGCCGCTAAAGGTTTAAATGTTAATTCCGATGAAATTTTTATAAAAGTAATAACTTCAGTACCAACTGAGGGAATTATTACTACAAAAGAATTAGATAAATTAGTTTATGAAATTGCAGCCGCTTACACAGGTAGTCATCACGATTATTCAAGGTTAGCGTCATCAGTTGCAATATCTTCTTATCACAAAGAAACAGATCCAAGTTTTTCAAATACTATGCATACATTACACGTTGATGGTATTGTGAATGATGATTTTATGGAAAAACTTGAAAGGTATAATCCTTCAGTTATTGATAGTCATATCAATCATGAAAATGATAATAACTTTGATTATTTTGCTTGGAGATCTTTACAAGAAATGTATTTGTTAAAAACACCTGAGGGTAAAGTAATTGAAAGGCCACAACATATGTACATGAGAGTTGCTATTTGGGTAACCAATACACTTGAAGATGCGATTGAATATTATAATTCATTATCAAATCAATTAATATCACCAGCAACACCAATAATGATTAATTCTGGCACAAAAGTCCCTCAATTGGCATCTTGTGTATTACATTACAATAATTCAGATTCTCGTGAAGGTTTATTGGCGACTATGAATGATATCTCAAGATATTCATCGGATGCTGCAGGTATTGGATTATGTATGTCTAATATTAGAAGTAAGGAAAGTCGGATTAAGTCATCAGGAGGATATGCTGGAGGTTTGTTAAAATATCTTAAAATTGTTAATGAGTCATTAAGATTTTTTAATCAACAAGGTAGAAGACCAGGTAGTGCAGCAATTTATATGGAACCTTGGCATAAAGACATTATGGACTTATTAGAAATGAAAAAAAATACGGGGGCTGAAGAGTTAAGAGCGAGAGATTTGTTTACTGCACTTTGGATACCTGATAATTTTATGAGAGCGGTAATTGATAATGGAGAGTGGTATTTATTCTGTCCTAACGATATTAAGAAAGCGGGTATTAAGGCGTTACAAGAATGTTATGGTGAAGAGTACGAAAAGAACTACGAACTTGCGGTTAAAATGGGTCTTGGTAAGAAAGTCAAAGCTCAAGATATTTGGAATAAAATAATTGAAGCTCAAGTTGAAAGTGGTGTTCCTTACTTATGTTCTAAAGATAGTGCTAACAAAAAGACAAACCATCAAAATATTGGCGTGATTAAACAATCAAATTTATGTAATGAGATTTATCAATATACTGATGAAAAAACAACTGCAATTTGTACATTGTCTTCAATAGTATTAAAGAATTTTGTAAAAGATGGCAAATTTGATTATCAATTATTAATTCAAGAAACAAGAAAAGTTGTAAGAGCGTTGAACAATGTAGTTGATATTAATAACTACTCAACTGAAAAAGGTGAAAAGGGAGGTCGTGAACAAAGAGCAATTGCAATTGGGACTCAAGGGTTAGCAGATGTATTTTATTTGATGGATTATATTTTTACATCTGAAGAAGCTAAATCATTAAATAAAAATATTTTTGAGGCAATTTATTTTGCCGCAGTTACAGAAAGTAATGACTTATGTAAAAAAGGTATTAGAAAACCATATGATTTATTTAAAGGGTCACCAATGTCAAAAGGAATATTTCAATTTGATATGTGGGAATTAAATGAATCTGAGTTGTTTTTAGATTGGGCTCAATTAAAAGAGGATGTTAAAGAATTTGGTATATGTAATAGCTTGTTCACGGCACAAATGCCAGTAGCGTCTTCAGCAAAGATAACAGGTTCATTTGAAATGACAGAACCTGCACACTCGGCTTTATTTAATAGAAGAGTTGTTGGTGGTGAAATTATGATTGTTAACAAATATCTAATTAGTGATTTTGAGAAGTTAGGAATTTGGTCTGAAGAAATTAAGAATGAAATTATTATTAATGAAGGGTCAATTCAAAATATCAATTTTAATCTTTATTTAGACCCTGAAGATAAAAATTATCTTAAGAAAGTTAAAAGAACTGAACATTTGATTAATAAGTATAAAACAATTTGGGAAATCTCTCAAAGAGAATTAATTGATATGGCGGCTGATAGGGCACCATTTATTGACCAATCACAATCAATGAATATCTATATGTCTAACCCAACATTATCTAAGATATCTTCATCGCATTTCCATTCATGGAAAAAAGGATTGAAAACTTTATGTTATTATGTTAGAACAAAGGCAATATCTACAGGAGCTAAACACTTAGCTTTAGATATGTCTAAAATGGAAAAACCTAAATTAAAAGTAGAAATACCAAAAGTAGAATATAATGATATAAACTCACCAGTTAAACCTGAAGATAGTCCTTTTGAGTGTTTTGGTTGTTCATCTTAAAAAATTAAATCCAACAAGTTGTTGGATTTTTTTTTATTCATCTATTTATTACAATAAAATAGATAACTATTATAATATATGGCAAATGGAACAACATATGGTTTAGCGTTTCCTTTTA
>Ga0114959_10001544_pt1 | contig 19932 bp, 22 predicted proteins | sample C_130625_EF_Meta_FD_87317 | JGI IMG/M metagenome (GOLD analysis project Ga0114959, IMG submission 87317) | Freshwater microbial communities from Lake Croche, Canada to study carbon cycling - C_130625_EF_MetaG | ecosystem: Environmental > Aquatic > Freshwater > Lake | place: Lake Croche, Canada... | reverse complement strand
GCGGTTCGATCCCGTCAGCACCCACCAGTTCCCCTCTCCGTTATACTTTAGCCATTACTATTAAATAATTTAACTCATTCCATGTTTGAATTCGTTCGCACTCATCAAAAATTACTACAAGTTGTTTTACTTGCTTTAATACTTCCATCATTTGCTTTTATTGGCATAGAAAGTTATACCAACATGGGTAGTAAAGATTCTGATATTGCAAAGGTAGGTAAGGATATTGTTACAGGAGTTGAGTTTGACAATGCTGTAAAAAACCAGGCTGCAAAAAGTGGCTTACCAGCTGAGTATGCGAATTCAAGTGGATTTAAATCAAATGTTCTCGATCAGATCATTCAGCAAAAACTTCTCAAAAATGAATTACAGTCATTACGTCTTCAAGTCTCTGATGAACGTTTATCAAAAGAACTGAATCGCTTTCCCGAAATACAAGCTTTAAAAAAACCTGATGGCTCTATTGACGCTGAAAAATATAAACAATTACTACAAAGTAATGGTCTTAGTGTGAATCAATTTCAAAATATCAAACGCTCTGAGTTCATGGGGGCAGATCTACAAAATGCAATTGCTTCTAATCAGCAAGGCATCAATTCAAATACCGTATCAGAAAAATTGATTGCTGCTTATGGTATTGAAAGAGAAGTTCAAGTTGTATTTTTCTTAGCAGATCAATATGCAAAAAATATTAAAGTTGAAGATTCTGAGTTGAAAGACTATTACCAGGCTCACCCAAGTGAATTTCAGACAATTCCGACTGCAGATGTTGAATATGTTGTTTTGCATCGAGATGCAAAAGTGGATGAAAAAGAATTCGCCCAAAAAGCAGACTCATTTGCCAATATTGTCTATGAGCAAGCAGATAGTCTCCAAGCTGTTGCTGATTCTTTAAAATTAACCATTCAAAAGGCACCAGGTGTTAGTGCATCAGGCAAAGCAAACCTAGCTAAAGGTCATCCGATCAATGAAGCGAAAGTTTTAAAAACAATTTTCAAAGATGATGTTTTGAAATTAAATAAAAATTCAGAAGTAGTTCAACTCCCTAATGGAGATTTGATTTCAGTACATGTTACCCAATTTAATGAATCAAAAACTCAAAATTTTGAAATTGTTAAGACTGAAGTTGAAAAAATAGTACGATCCAAAAAAGCTGAAGAAATCGCAGTTGTTGAGGGTACACAGTCGTTTGATAAACTGCAAAATACTCCCACAGCAAAATTGTCAGGTAAGGAATTTTCCAAGCCTGTTTGGGTTTCTAGAAATAAACCATTAGATTTGAGTGGTGAGCCCTTTGAGAAGATTTTTGGTGTTGAAGCTAGTAAGTTACCCCAAGTTGTCTCAGCCAAACTCCCTGGTTCTGGGATTGCTCTCTATCGGGTCAATCAAGTAAGAGAGTCAAAAGACAATAATCCCAAAGCACAAATTGAGCAATTTAAACAAATTGCAGATTTGAATCTGCAAAATGAATTAGCAGCTTATTTTGCCAATATGAAAGATCGGTTCCCAGTCAAGAAATTGAAATCACTTCAATAGTTTTTTGAATGCAGGAAGCATATTATTTAATAAAATCCCTTGAGCTGCTGGGTTAGGGTGTATTCCATCATCTTGAAAGTATTCTCTTTTTGTTGCGATACCTTCTAAAAAGAAGGGGACTAGAGGGCTTTGAGTATTTTTGCTTAAATCAATAAACATATTTGCAAATTGCGTAGTGTATTCTTGGCCATAATTACTTGGAATACGCATTCCAAGAATGAGTACTTGAGCACCTTTAGCCTTAGACATTTGAATGATTTGGAGTAAGTTTTGATAACTTGTACTGAGGGGGAAGCCTCGCAAGGCATCATTTGCGCCAAGTTCTAAAATGACTATAGTAGGCTGATGTTGTTGTAATAGACTTGCGATACGAACTTTTCCACCAGCAGAGGTTTCACCACTAATACTTGAGTTAAATAGAGTAAATTGAGTATTATTTTTCTTTAAGTTGTCCTGTAAGAGCCTAACCCAGCCAGTACCTGCAGGAATGCCATATTCTGCTGAAATGCTGTCGCCTAAAACGAGAATGCGATGTGGAACTTTTTCTTGAGCGGGGAGTTGAAACCCACAAAATAATAGGGATATCAGAAAAATTAATTTCTGTAAGATAATAAGGTTTGATCTATTCATCAGTAGGCTTTTATGCTTAATCATCCATTGGTTGAAGTGCAACATTTACAAAAAACGGTTTCTGCCCATTCCGGATTACTCAACATATTAAGTGATATCAATTTTGCAATCTATACAAAAGAAACGATAGCAATTTTAGGAGCTTCCGGTTCGGGGAAATCCTCTTTATTAAGTATTATGGCAGGTCTCGATCCTGAATATGAAGGGTCAGTTCATTTATTTGGTCAAGAATTAAAAAATCTGAATGAAGATCAACGGTCTGCCTTGCGTAAAAATGATGTTGGGTTTGTATTTCAGTCATTTTTATTAATTCCTGAATTGAATGCATTTCAAAATATTTGCTTACCACTCGAAATTTCCGGAAATGTTAATCCAGTATCGATTGATTTTGCAAAGAGTTTATTAACTAGAATCGGACTATCTGATCGATCAAATCATTATCCCGCGACCATGTCCGGTGGTGAACAACAACGAATTGCTTTAGCTCGGGCATTTATCAGTAAGCCTAGGATTTTATTTTTAGATGAGCCAACTGGCAGTTTAGATACAGAAAATGGAAAAAGAGTGATTGAGCTTCTATTTGAGCTGAATCAAGACTTAGGGACAACGATTGTCATGGTGACACACGATACGGAAGTTTCTCAGCAATGTGATAGAGTTTTAACATTAAAGGCAGGTTGTTTGGTTTGAAATATTCGATTTACCAATTTAATACAACAAGGGAAAAATAATGAAAAAAATATTAATTGCGTTTTGTTTATTCTCAATGACTTTCGCTTTTGCAAAAGATCCAATCGATCCCAATGGCCTTCCTAAAGAAGCCAAACAAGCAGCTGACTCGGCTGTGAAGAAAGAATCTGCTGAAGAAAAAAAAGCTCGAATTGCTGAAGAGAAAAAAGTAATAGCTGCAAAAAAACAAGAGGACGCTCTAAAAGCGAAAGAAGCTAAAGAGGCTGCGGCCAAAGAAAAAGCAGAAAAAATCGCTAGAGCAAAAGAAGATAAAGATAAAATTGCCAAAGAGAAAGCAGAAAAGCTTGCAAAAGCCAAAGAGGACAAGGAGTCCCTAGCAAAAGAAAAGAAAGAAAAAGTTGCTAAAGCAAAAGAAGAAAGTACTCCTGTTGCAAAAGAAAAGGTAACAAAAGCAAAAGAAGAAAGCACTCCCGCAGCAAAAGAAAAGGTAACAAAAGCTAAAGAAGATACTGCTACAGAGGTTAAAGAAAAGGTAAGCAAAGCTAAAGAAGATAAGGAACCTGCATTAAAAGAGAAGACTGATAAAGTAGCCAAAGAAAAGGCAGAAGCTTCAGAAAAAGTCGCCGCTTCCAAGAAAGCAGCTGATAGTTCTGCTGCAGAAAAAAAACAAGAAGTAAAAGAAGCGGCTAAACAAGCGGAAGTTAAAACTCCTACTAATCCAGTTCCATTACCAACGCCTAAAAAAGAGCCTGAACCTATAAAAGAGAAGGCGCCAGTTGCAAAGCAGGCTCCTAAATCATCTGCCCCTGCAGGAACAGCTGCTGCTGATGGTGCTGCAGCAAGGGCCAAAATTGGCGAGTTGAAGCCTGGACCAAATGACGTTGACAAAAACGGTAAACAGTTAACGGCTCAACAAATGAAGATGGGTGAGTGTTCAGCGATGGGTAAAGGACGTAATCAAGCAGATTTCAGAGCATTTATGAGTGAATGTTTGAAAAAAGATTAATTTTCATAATTAAGGTTTAAATTATTTATATATTTTTATTAAGGACATTTATGAATCTAACTTTAAAACGTAGTTTGTTTATCTCATTACTTACACTGATTACCTTGTTGCTTAATGGTTGTGGTTATAACACTTTTCAAACAACTGATGAGCAAGTTAAAGCTGATTGGGCCGAAGTATTAAATCAATATCAACGCCGCGCAGACTTAATCCCCAATTTGGTGGCAACGGTTCAAGGCTATGCAACTCAAGAAAAAGAGGTCTTAACTCAGATTACTGAGGCTCGTTCAAGAGTTGGATCTATGCAAGCAACCCCAGAGTTGATTAATGATCCTGAGGCCTTCAAAAAATATATTGCTGCTCAAAATGAGTTAAAAGGATCTTTATCTCGATTGATGGTTGTTTCTGAAAACTACCCAGCTCTGAAGTCCGATCAAAATTTTAGAGACTTATCTGCTCAGTTAGAGGGTACAGAAAATCGTATTACAGTTGCACGTAATCGATACATTAAGGCTGTACAGGAATATAACCTTTCTGTAAGAACATTCCCGAATAATTTAACTGCAATGATATTTGGATATAAAGCTAAACCTAATTTTACGGTTGAAAATGAGGCTGTAATTGCAAAGCCTCCAACAGTTCAGTTCAACAATCCTAAGTAATTTATGCCTAAATTGATACAGGTGCTGGAACGACAGTTTCTAGCACTTTTTTTCTTTTTTACCGTAATAATTTCTGGTTTTGGTTCTGTTTATGCTCAAAATCTCAATAACACAGCAAGTAATCGTGGTGTTGCTTATGAGAAGAGTTCTGCAAGAGATGCTGATTTAGCAAAAATTCCAGTTTTAAAGTCTCAAGTAACCGATCTAACTGGAACATTGACACCAAGTCAAGTTAGTAGTCTAGAACAAAAATTAGCTGCATTTGAGACTCAAAAGGGTAGCCAAATTGCCATTTTGATTGTCTCCAGTACCCAACCGGAGGCGATTGAGCAATATGCTTTACGAGTTGTTGAGAAATGGCAGTTAGGAAGAAAAAAAATTGATGATGGTATTTTGTTATTAGTTGCTAAAGATGATCGACGACTTCGTTTTGAAGTCGGTTACGGGCTTGAAGGCGCTGTCAATGATTTAACTGCCAAAAGAATTATTTCTGAGATTATTACTCCTTATTTCCGTCAAGGCCAGTTTTATGAAGGCATCAATGCGGGTATTGATCGTTTAATTATGGTGGTAAATGGTGAGGATTTACCTCCGCCAGTCCCTAAAAGTAATTCAGCTAGTTATGCCAATGACTCTGGTGGTGTTGAGGGGGTTTTATTGATTGCATTTATGGCTTCACTTTTTTTAGGTGGGGTTTTGAAGAAGATCTTAGGTAAAACTCTTGGAGGCCTAACAACTGCTGGAATTGTTGGATTTTTAGCCTTTATTTTGACTGGAATTATTGGAATTGCCATCATTGCAGGTCTGATTGGATTCGTGGCGTCGATGATGGGAGGTCTCGGAGGAAGAGGTGGTCCGATTATTTTTCCCGGTGGTGGCGGTGGTGGATTTGGCGGTAGGGGTGGTTTTGGTGGAGGTGGTGGCGGCTTTGGTGGTGGAGGAGGTGGCTTTGGTGGTGGCGGCGCTTCGGGAGGATGGTAATGAACTATTTTTCAAGACTTATAAAACACTTATTTGCTAGTAGTGGCAATACAAAAAAACATTTTAGTAAAGATGTATTAATACGTATTGAGCAAGCTATTGCTCAAAGTGAGATGACGCATAGTGGTCAAATTCGATTTATTGTTGAAACATCACTTTCACCAATAGCGCTTTACCACGGCCAATCGGCTCGAGAAAGAGCGATTGAAATATTTTCTTTATTCCAAGTATGGGACACTGCAGAGAATAATGGAGTTTTAATCTACCTTCTCATGGCAGATCATGATTTTGAAATTATTGCCGACAGAAATATTCATGTGAAAGCTGGACAAGATTACTGGGTAACGATTTGTAAAGAAATGGAGGTTTTGTTAAAAAATCAACGATTCGAAGAGGGTGTCTTGTTAGGAATTGAACGGATTCATGAAGTTTTACGTCAATATTACCCAGCTGAGGTCATTACTCCAAATGAATTACCCGATCAGCCGATTATCATTTAACTGAATCGCAGCGGCATTTCGTATAATCTAGGAATGCCTACTTTTTGCCTTTTATCCGGATCTCTTGCACATTCTCAATTTCGTCAGCAAGGACTAATTGATACTTTTCAAAAGCATCATCTTCCCATTCTGTCTATTGAAGCTCGTGAACAATATTTAATATGGACTGAGACTGCTTTAAGCTCAGAACAACTTTCTCATATACACCTATTACTTGATCTATCAGTTGACCATCCTTCTGGGCTTGAGAATGCAAAGCGTTATTTTGTAATTCCTCGAGTAGGTACCATTTCCCCATGGGCAAGTAAAGCGACTGAAATTGCAAAATTATGTAATTTTCAAATACTCCGTCTTGAAAAAGGTATCGAATATAGATACACGTCTAAAACGAATCTATCTAAAGAGCATGAGCAGCTTTTATATCAATTGACGCACGATCGTATGACGGAGTCAGTTGTTCTTGATTCATCGGTTCTTGAACATCAATATCAAGTATTAATAGATCAAGAATTTAAGTTAATTGATTTGCTAGGTCAGGGCAGGGTAGCCCTCGATCAGGCGAATATTGAGCTTGGTTTAGCTCTTTCTGATGATGAAATTATTTATTTGGTAGATAGTTTTACAACTTTAAATCGTAATCCTACTGATGTCGAACTCATCATGTTTGCACAAGCAAATAGTGAGCATTGTCGACACAAAATTTTTAATGCCTCCTGGACGATTGATGGACAAAACATGGATCAAACCTTATTTGGGATGATTCGTAATACACATCGCCTACAACCTAATGGAACTGTGGTTGCTTATTCAGATAATGCCGCCATTATGGAGGGTTGTGAATCGGGTGTTTGGGGACCATCTCCTCAGACCAATTTATATGAAGAGCGCCATCAGCTTGTCCATACCTTAATGAAGGTAGAGACCCATAATCATCCAACCGCAATTTCACCTTTCCCTGGAGCTTCAACAGGCGCAGGCGGAGAAATTCGTGATGAGGGTGCCACAGGTATTGGTGGCAAGCCAAAAGCTGGTTTAACAGGTTTTTCTGTATCGCATTTACATATTCCTCAAATGTCCATGGTTTGGGAACAATCACCGTATGGAAAACCAAATACCATTGCCTCACCTTTGGATATTATGATTCAAGGTCCAATTGGTGGCGCGGCTTTTAATAATGAGTTTGGTCGTCCGATTTTGGGGGGATACTTTCGTGTCTATGAACAAAGTCTTTTAGGTAAACGTTGGGGCTATCACAAACCTATTATGATTGCCGGCGGTATTGGGACAATTCGTGACGAACATACTCATAAAAAAGATATTCAAGAAGGTGATCTTTTAATTCAACTCGGCGGTCCTGGGATGAAGATTGGGATGGGTGGTGGTGCCGCAAGTTCAATGAATACAGGTGCAAATTCTCAAGACTTAGACTTTAATTCTGTTCAGCGTGGTAATCCCGAGATTGAAAGGCGTGCACAAGAGGTAATTAATACGTGTATCAGTTATGGATCAAATAACCCAATTGTTTCCATTCATGACGTTGGCGCTGGTGGTTTATCGAATGCATTTCCTGAGTTAGCTGATAGCGCAAAGCTTGGTGCTATTTTTGATATGAGACGTATTCCTCTAGAAGAAACGGGAATGAGTCCCGCAGAAATTTGGTGTAATGAATCTCAAGAGCGTTACGTCCTAGTCATTAAAGAACATGATTTGAGTCGATTTCAAGCTATATCTGAAAGAGAGCGTTGTCCTTTTGTAGTTGTTGGTAAAACAACGAAAAATCGTCAGTTGATATTGTTTGATGATCATTATGAGGAATCAAACCGACAGCATTTACCCATAGATATTCCCATGGAGGTATTGCTTGGAAAACCGCCTCTTACCCATCGTAATGTAGAGCGAGTAGAGCAGGCATCTTACCGATCAGAATGGTCTGAATTTCAACTACAAGATGCCATATTTCAGGTATTACAACACCCAACAGTGGCTAGTAAATCTTTTTTAATTACCATTGGAGATCGATCAGTTGGTGGATTATCTCATCGAGATCAAATGGTTGGTCCATGGCAAGTGCCGGTAGCAGATTGTGCTGTCACCATGATGGACTATTCAGGTTATCGAGGTGAAGCAATGGCAATGGGTGAAAGATCTCCTATTGCAGTATTTAATTCGGCAGCTGCAGCAAGAATGGCAGTAAGTGAAGCCATTACAAATATATTAAGTACTGATGTTAGGGATATTTCTCATATTAAAATGTCTGCCAATTGGATGGCAGCTTGTGGCTCTTTTGGAGAAGACGCCAAATTATATGACGCCGTCAAAGCAGTAGGTTTAGAACTGTGTCCAGCACTTCGTATTTCAATACCGGTTGGTAAAGATTCTTTATCCATGCGCACTCAATGGCGTGATCAACAAGAATCGAAGAATGTTACTTCTCCTGTTTCATTAATTATTTCTGCATTTGCACCAGTTGAGAATGTCAAGAAAACTATTACTCCGCAGTTACAAGATTTGGATGATACTGAAATCATTTTAATTGATCTAGGTCTGGGTGAAAATCGTTTGGGGGGGAGCATCTTAGCTCAAGTATTTAATCAAGAGGAATCGATTTGTCCAGATCTTGCAAATCCTGAACTTTTAATTAACGCATTTACAGCAATGAGCATATTAAAAGATGCAGGTTATGTTCTTGCTTATCATGACCGATCGGATGGCGGCCTTCTTGCTACGATTTGTGAAATGGCATTTTGCTCACGTTTAGGAGTGGCACTTAATGTTGATCTTTTAGTTCTAGAAAAGGGGCATGAGTCAGATTATGGTGATGCCAAGAATTGGGCCAAACAAGTCTCTGGAAGAAGGGACGAAAATACTCTAAGAGCCTTATTTAATGAGGAGCTTGGCCTTATAATTCAGATCAAGCGAAGCGATCGAGATGAGGTCTTTAATATCCTTCGTCAATACCATATTAGTAGTTCTTCCCATGTCATTGGTAAGGTCAACCGAAAAGATGTGATTGAAATTTGGCGAGATGCTCAACAGATTTTTCAAGCCACAAGAAAAAATCTTCAGCAGCTATGGGAAAAGCCAAGTAGTGCTATCGTCGCACTTCGCGACAATCCAGAGTGTGCTTTAAGTGAGCAGTCGTTAGTAGAAGATGATTTAGATCCGGGTATTGCTCCGATTCTGAGTTTTGATCCTAAAGATAAGCCTGTTGTACATTTTGTGAACACAAATCAAAAACCTAGAATTGCTATTCTTCGAGAGCAGGGTGTGAATTCGCATCAAGAAATGGCTTATGCCTTTTCCTTAGCCGGTTTTGATGCTTATGATGTGCATATGACTGATTTGATTCAAGGGCGTCAACAGTTAAGCTCCTTTAACGGCTTAGTCGCCTGTGGTGGATTTAGTTATGGCGATGTATTAGGTGCTGGTGAAGGTTGGGCTAAATCAATTTTATTTAATGCTGGATTAAGAGATAACTTTGAGCAATTTTTTCAATCATCCAATACCTTCGCATTAGGTGTTTGTAATGGATGTCAAATGTTAAGCCAACTCTCAGAGATTATTCCTGGTACCCAAGACTGGCCTTATTTTACGAAAAATATATCTGAGCAATATGAATCTAGGCTTGTGCAAGTAGAAGTTCTCCCTTCTAAATCGATCTTTTTTGATGGAATGCAAGGTAGTCAATTGCCGATCATCGTGGCCCATGGTGAAGGTTATGCTAACTTTTCTGCAAAAGGCTCTTTATCAAATTTAATGAATCAAGAGTTGGCGGCCTTACGTTATACAGATCATAGTGGTCAAGCAACTGAAAAGTTCCCACTCAATCCAAATGGTTCACCTGGCGGATTAACCAGTGTAACAACCGCAGATGGTCGCTTTACTGTGTTGATGCCTCATCCAGAGCGTGTATTTAGAGTGGCACAAATGAGTTGGTCGCCAATAGAGTGGTCTCAATGGGAGGATGGTTTAAGTCCTTGGATGAGAATGTTTAAAAATGCACGTTATTGGATCAATTAATCTTTTAAGATAACTTCTATGCCATACGAACCCGTTACCTTTTCTGAAATCCAAGGTGTCCGTTATTTACACTTGGGAACACCCTGGGTTCAAGGTGCCATGCGTATTAAAAAACCCTATGCAATTGAGTTGGAGTATGCCCAACAAATGATGGCATGGCTATTGTTTTTGGATGCAAGCAATACTAAAACATTGCAATTAGGTCTTGGAACAGGTGCTTTGACCCAATTTACAAATCGTTTAAACGATACGATCCAAACAGTAGGTGTTGAATTAAATCCTGGAATTATTATTGCCGCCCAAACTATGTTCTCCTTGGATGTGCAAAGCCCAAGAATGAAAATCATTCAAGATAATGCCTTACATTATGTACAAAATAGCAATAATCATCATCAATTTGACAGTATTCAAGTTGATATATTTAATGGTGAAGCATCAGGACCAGCTCTGAGCTCTTTGGATTTTTATCAAGGATGTTTTCACGCTTTAAAAGAAGTAGGGGTGATGACAGTGAATTTATTTAGTAGACACCCCAGCTTTACGACCAATATTAATCACATTTGTGATGTTTTTGAAAATCGGGTTCTACTCTTTAATGAAGTTCACGATTGTAATGTCGTGGTGATCGCATTTAAGGGACCGCAACTGGAAATTTCTTGGGAAGATTTAGAAAAAAGAGCCCAATATCTAAGAAAAGAATTGAACTTACCTACCAAAAAATGGGTTAAACACCTAAAAAAATGTAATGTTCAACCCAACAAAATCTTAAGTATTTAGATCCTTATTGAATCTTTGCCTTAGCTTTAAAGCTTTCCATCATTTCCATAAACTTTGATTTTTGGAAGTTTTGATCTTGGGTTAGCATTTGAATTAACTGAGGTTTGACTTCAGCCAAGGTCGGTACTTTTTGCTCACGAACCTCATCTAGCTTAATAATATGCCATCCAAATTGAGATTTAACTGGAGTTTGGCTAATTTGACCTGGGCTCAATGCAACCATTGCATTTGAGAATTCGGGAACAAGAGAGGAAGGTGATACCCAGTCCAAACTTCCTCCATTGACAGCTGACCCTTTATCTAAAGAATTATTTTTAGCCAAATCACCAAAATTTGCACCAGCTTTTATCTGAGTTAATAAGGATTTTGCGAGTTTTTCATTCTCTACTAAGATGTGACTAGCTTTGTATTCTTTTCCACCCATTTGTGATTTCATAGAGTCATAAGCGGATTGAAGATCTTTATCCTTAATACCTTCCTTACTAATCCAATCTTCAAAAACAGCGGAGACCAAAACACTTAATTTTGCTTGTTCAATCGCATCCTGTACTTGAGGCTCTTTAGTAATGCCGCGCTTATTGGCTTCTTGTGAAATGAGTTCTTTTGTAATTAAAACTTCACGTGCTTTATTTCTAATCTCCGGCGTGTTTTCTTGTCCTGAATTTTGAACTAAACGATCTAATTTAGATAATGGAATGGGTGTGCCATTCACAACAACAGCATTTTGAGCAAATGCTTGAGTACTAAAAACAATGGATGATGTGAGCAATAGAGTAGTAACTAAATTAGATATTTTCATTTTTCTGAGGGTGTTTTAGCGTTTATAACAAGGGCATGGATGTGGGATTTCATCCAATTACCCAAGACATCATACACTAATCGATGTCTTGCAACACGAGATAACCCCGTGAATTTATCTGATACGACATGTAAGGTCAGATGACTTGCACCAGATGAATTGTGCCCTGCATGACCTGCATGCTGGTGAGAATCATCAACAATTTCGATACTACTCGGTTGAAGATTTTCTTCCAAAATTTTTTGGTAGATTTCTATTTGAGGATGGATTTGTGTCATTTTAGGATGTTTCACTTTCATCAGTTTGGATATATTTAGACAACCATAATCCCTGTAAAACAATAAAAACTACAAGTAAACCGATAGTGGAGAGCTTAAAGTTCACCCAGGTTTCCTCTGAAAAGTTATAAGCCACATATAAATTTAAAAGTCCTAACACGGTAAAATAAATGACCCATGATAGATTCACTTTTGACCATATAGTTAAATCAGTACCATCTTTTAATTTAATTTCTTTTCCAAGTACCATTTGAATCAGATTTTTTTTAAAGAGGTAAAAACTAATTGCTAAAGCAAGAGCAAAGCTCCAATAAAGGATGGTTGGCTTAATCATGATAAAAGTTTTATCATGCAGAAAAATAGTAAGTCCACCAAATACCAAAATAATTAAAAAATTGAATATTTGCATTTTGGTGATGGGTTGATTTCTGATTTTCAACCAAATCATTTGCAACAAAGTAATCGCTATTGCTACGCCGGTTGCTACATATATATCAAATGTTTTAAAGGCAATAAAAAAAGCCAATATGGGTAAAAATTCAAATAGAAATTTCATTGAGGGGTTTATTCTTGTGTTTTTAGGCGCAGAGACGCAGAATTAATACAATAACGTAGTCCAGTGGGTTTTGGACCATCGTCAAAGACATGACCTAGATGGGCATCACATGATTGACATCTGACTTCAGTACGAACCATACCATGAGAAAAATCTTTGATTTCTTGAATAGGCGCACCATCAGCAGGAACAAAAAAACTAGGCCAGCCACATCCAGCATCAAATTTACTATCCGATAAAAATAATTTTGTTCCACAGCAGATGCATTCATAACTACCTTTTGTCCATGTATCCCAATATTTTCCAGTAAAAGGACGTTCAGTGGCAGCTTTTCTAGTCACTTCATACTCAATCGGACTTAACTCAGCTTGATACTCTTGGTCTGTTTTTTTCATTTACTTTACCTTGTTGATAGAGGGGAGGGTAAATAATCCCACACAATGCCTATTATAAATTCAAAGAAGAATTGTTGAATGCTCTTCAGTAAAAGTTAAAGAGAATGCCTCCAAAAGGACTTATTATTTTTCTAAAGTAAAATTTAGTTGCTGATATTTTTTAAAGATCCAAATATGAATAATCAAAATCAAGCTCTACCTTTAGATGTGCCATTTTTGAATCTTTTAGGTGTTCAATTATTAAAAATGGCGGATGGTTTGGGAGAAATCTCGTTAGCCATTGAAGAAAAGCATACGAATTCTTGGTCAGTTGCTCATGGTGGTGTTTTACTTGCTCTAGTAGATGCGGCAATGGCAATTGCTGCTCGTTCTGCAGATCCTGATGATCGAAGTGTGGTGACCATTGAATTAAAAAATAGTTTTATGCAAGCAGCAAATGGTCAAGTTCATGTTGTAGGAAAAGTAGTGCACCAATCAACAACGATGGCTTTTTGTGAGGCTAGGGTGTTTGATGAAGACGCAAAATTGTGTTGTCTTGCAACTGGAACATTTAAATACTTTAAAAATTTACCAACTCGCGTTCGTAAAGTGAATACAAACAATTAACGGCCGATTTGTTCGGAGCCTTGTAATTGTCCTTCAATAATGCTTGTTTCATGAAAGTTTGAGCTATCAAACCGTCTTTCAAGCATTTGAAAATTACCATCTTTTCTTACTCTTAGCAGGGTACTAGACCTTGTTCCGTAATGTGCTGTTTTAATGAATATCGGAGAAAGAGCTCTCTCCCATTCTAAACTTACTCCTGTTGATGGTAATTCAGCATCGGAGAATGTTGTTGAGTTGCTCATAAATTTGAGGTAGTGCTCAGGATGATTAAATTTGCCTTGATCCATTGCTATAGCTTGTGCAAAATGAGCCACCCCCAAACGAACTTTAGGCCAAGGGGTATCAAGCATAGAGTTCGATAATCCATAAATGCCAGCGTTAATTTTAACTGGACTTACCATTTTCCTTTGACGAATCTTGTCCCCAACCAAGATGCGATTACTAATCCAACTGAGTTCTTGTTGATCGCTTTTAATTAAATCAGCAGTTAATAAATTAAAGCCGTTGTATTGCATAAAGGTTTTTTGATTTGCTTGGATAAACTCATCGACACTTAATTTTTGAGATAAAAACTTCGCTGTTAATTCTCCACGTGTTCGAAGGTCGGGATTTTTTTCACTTGGAGCGCGAATATTAGTGACTGCAGCAAACTTTCCATCAACAGAAAGTCCCAAAGCGGTCCCTCGAAGACCTATAACATCTGCATTATCCCTAGCGCCTAAAATATTCTGATAATCATCCCACCAAGACATAGATTGAGTAGGTCTTTCATAGAACTCATCTCGATTAGCTGCCACAACAAGTGAGTAGTCAGGATGAGAGTTCCAAGCAAAAAGTATCAGACACATAAAACTAGATCTTTAATAAAGGGTAAGGTGGTTCTTCTATTTGGATAAAAGGTGAAATCTTGTCATCGTCGATTTTGAAGTAAAGCTTAGAGTCTAATTCAGATAACTTGATCTCAATTTGTAAATAATACCGTTCTTTTGAGGAATCTAAACTAGATAAAACCACTACTCCGCATGATTGATCAGAATCGCTTTCGGAATAAACTTCAGTTCCGGGAATTATTTGAATTAAATCAGTCGATTGAGCAATTGATCCTATTTTGAGTCTTCGCTTAATTTGACCCAAATATTGACTTCTTGCTACAATTTCTTGCCCAGGGTAACAACCTTTTTTAAAGTCAACGCCACCTATCGACTCAAAATTAATCATTTGGGGCACAAATAAATCTTTTGTATTGGCAGTAATTCTGGGAATACCACTTCTTACCTCAAGAATTGACCATAAATTGGATTCTTGAGTTTTTTCAATAACATTATTTACCTCTGCTATTACTCTGCGGTTATAGTTAATTCCCTCAAAGAGAACGGCTGGTAAGTTAAATGTCTTTATTGGCTTCGATGAAAAGGGGGTAGTGCTGAGTTCCCCATAAATAACTATTGAGGAATCTGCAAGACTAATTTCTACCTTTGATCTTAGTTTGTACATCAACAATTTCTTAACAAATTCTGAAGCAATATCTTTACTGATCCATAAATCATAATTTTCTTTGCTTGAGTGACTTACCCAAAAACTGGCTAGCAACCGTCCTTTAGGAGAGCAAAATCCGGACAAGTGCTCTGAGCCTAAAGGTAAATTTAAGATATTATTAGTTAATAAGTTTTGTAAAATAGGTTCCGAATCTGGGCCATGAACATGAATTAATGTCCAGTCCGTAAGTGGTGTTATTGAACTTATATTAGTATTAGTCATCTGGTCTATTATCTAATGTTTTTTGGTTTTTGGCTTAAAAATTCACACTGTTAAAATGATTGAATGAATCACCTGATGAATAACAAAAATCAAATTTATCCAGGCATTTTTATCTCTTTTGAAGGTATTGATGGAGCCGGTAAGAGCACGCATATTCGTTTTTTTTCTGACGAAATAGCAAAGCGATTTCCTGACAAAAAGATTGTTCTTACTCGAGAGCCAGGTGGGACACCTCTTGGTGAAAAGTTACGGGAGACACTCTTAAATGATTCTATGGATATTCGAACTGAGGCCCTGTTGATGTTTGCCAGTCGCCAAGAACACTTAGCTCAATTGATCGAACCGGCTTTACGCCAAGGTGATATTGTGATTTCAGATCGTTTTACGGATTCTTCTTTTGCTTATCAATGTGGTGGACGTGGTCTTTTGACAAAGGATTTAGAAGAGCTTGAGCGTTGGGTACAAACACGTATGGTTGATAACCAGAATTATTTACTTCAACCTCAAACTACTTTTTTATTTGATTTATCTCCACAAGCAGCAGAGTTAAGAAGAAGCGCCACAAGAAATCCCGATAAATTTGAAGAACTTGACCTTGATTTTTTTAATCGAGTCAGACAAGAATATTTGCGTCGAGCATCAAATCATCCACAACGATTTGTTTTAATCGATTCAAGTTTATCTATAAGCACCATACAAGAACAACTTAAAACTCGTATTGCGAGTATGTAATGAGTTCTCATGAAGCTACTACTTCAAATACTTTTTTATATCCTTGGTTAAGTAAGCCTTTTTTTGAACTGACTAAAAATAAAATTCCCCACTCATTATTGTTATTTGCGCAAAAGGATATCGGAGAATTACATTTTGGCCTTGAGTTAGCTAATTATTTATTATGTGAATCTACAGAAAGCAAACCCTGCGGACATTGTGAAGCATGTCACTGGGTACGAGCGGGCAATCATCCTGATTTATTCATCGTCGTTCCTCAGGTTCTCAAACATCTTCTTCCTTTTGAAGTAGAAGACGAACAAGTAGGGGAGGATGGTGAGGAAAAAAAGCAAAGTAAGTTTATCCGTATTGAGCAAATTCGGCACATCATCTCAAGAAATGAGTTAGGCTCTTATCGCGGCGGTAAAAGAGTTGTTTTAATTTACCCGATAGAAGCGATGCAAGCCGAAGCGGCTAATTGTTTACTCAAAACCCTTGAAGAACCTTCGAATCAGTTGCATTTCATTTTAATGACCAATCAATTGGAAAAAATCTTACCTACCATCAGATCACGATGTCATTTATTTCCTATACCTAGGCCTTCAGTTGATTTAGCAGTGAGATGGCTTCAGTCTGAGCTTTCTGAAGAATACTCTGATCAATTCCTAGAGGAAAAGCTATTACTACAAGCCGGATCTCCATTGAAAGTGATTTCTTCCCTGCATGAAAAGGCCCTAGATGATTCCATCATCACTCAACAGTTATCTCAATGCAAATTGTTACATTCAGGTGAGATAATAGAATTGCTTGGACAATATCCCTTGCTAGAAATATTAAATAGTATTTTAAAATGGTCTTTTGATATGAATCTTGTTTTATTTGGCCAAAAACCTCGGTATTTTCCTCAACTAGAGGGGAGTTTGAAAACGGCTTGTATCAACTTAAATAAAAGATCTTTTCAACAATTTTTAGCAAGTTTGAAAGACGATATTCGCTTAGCTAATCATCCTTTATTTCCAAAAGTCCAATTAGATGCAGTTTTAATGCGTTATAAACAACTTTTTTAATTATTTATGTTCATTGACTCTCATTGCCACTTAGATTTTGAAGAATTCACCAATCAATTGGATGAAATCTTATTGAACATGAAAAATGCTCAAGTTGATAAAGCTTTGTGTATTAGTGTAGATGTTGTTGATTATCCAAAGGTTTTAGATTTAGCGAACCGTTATGATCATCTATACGCATCGGTTGGAGTTCACCCAGATTATGAAGACACCATTGAACCAACTAAAATGTGGTTGGTAGAGCAAGCAAAGCACCCTAAAGTAGTTGCGATTGGTGAAACAGGCTTAGATTATTACCGCATGAATGATCGCTCTTATGATGAATTAGAGTGGCAAAGAGATCGTTTTCGTATCCATATATCGGCAGCTATCGAGACTCAAAAGCCACTGATCATTCATACACGATCTGCCTCAGAGGACACAATTCGGATCTTAAAAGAAGAGGGTGCAGACCAAGTTGGTGGTGTTATGCACTGTTTTACAGAGTCAAAAGAAGTTGCAAAAGCCGCTATGGATCTTGGTTTTTACATTTCATTCTCAGGTATTGTGACCTTTAAGAGTGCTTTGGAAATTAAAGAAACATGTCGATTTGTTCCTTTGGATCGATTATTAATTGAAACAGATTCGCCATATTTAGCTCCTGTTCCGCATCGAGGGAAAACTAATCAGCCCGCATGGGTTAGTCATGTTGCTGAGTATGTAGCTCAACTAAAAGGAGTGACTGTTGAACAAATTGGTCAAATCACGAGTCACAATTTCCATCAATTATTTAAAATTTAACCTAATTATGCGTCGACTACTTATTACACTGACTTTGATGCTCAGTTTTCCCTGCGCAGTTATTGCTCAAAACCTAAGTGATAAAAATTCTAACGGTGAAATAGTTATACCTGAAATTGATACCTTTTTTAAAAGAATTAGCTTTGATGATGTAGAGGGTGTTAAAAAATCATTAAATAATAGAGACTTAAGTCCAAACACATTAAGCAAGTATGGGGATGCTCCATTACCTTATGCTGTGAAAGAAGATGCTTACAAAGTTTTTAAATATCTTCTTCAAGTTACTGATACTAATATAAATATGGAAAATAAAAGTACTGAAAATGCACTTATGATGTTGGCTTTTAAAGGTAAATTAGACTTGGTTAAATATATGGTTGAGGAAATTGGTGCGGAGCCAGACAAAGATGGCTGGACACCTTTACATTATGCTGCGACTTCTGGACATCTAGATGTAGTTGAATATTTAATTTCTAAAGAAGTCGATATTGATGCTCAAAGCCCATCCGATACTACACCTTTGATGATGGCTGCGAGGTATGGGCATATTAAGGTGGTTAAATATCTTTTAGACAACGATGCTGATCTTTCATTACACAATAAACAAAATTTGACAGCAATTGATTTTGCTTATTTAAATAACCAAAAAGAAATTGGTGATGGATTGAGATCGCGTTGGAAAAAGTTATATGGTGATGATTATGTTTTAAAGCCTAGATTGCTTTCTTCTCAACAATAAGATATTGCGTATAATAATTATTATGTTAAACAAGATATATTTGAAAGAAAGATAATAAATGAAATTTCTTCATACCATGCTCAGAGTCACTAACCTTCAGGAATCGATTAACTTTTATACAGAAATTCTTGGAATGAATCTACTTAGAACTACAGACCGTCCCGAGCAACAGTATTCATTGGCATTTTTGGCATATGGCTCGGGGAATAAAGAAAATCAAGGGGAATTAGAGTTAACTTACAACTATGGAGTGCATCAATATGATCATGGTGGTTTTTATGGTCATATCGCATTAGGGGTTGAGGACGTTGCTCTTACCTGTCAAAAGATCAAAGAAAAAGGCGGCAAAGTGACAAGAGATGCAGGTCCTGTGAAAGGTGGCAATACCATTATTGCATTTGTCGAAGATCCAAATGGCTACAAAATTGAGCTTATACAGTTAGGAACCCATCAATGAGTAATGATTTCAGTGGAAATGCCCCAGAAAATGTAGACTCACCCTGCATAGGTATATGCTCTACTCTATTTGATGATGTATGCAAGGGATGTGGGAGGACAATTTTAGAGGTCTCGAATTGGGTCGCTATGAGCCCCGATGAGAAAAAAGGCGTATGGCAACGCATTACTATTGAAGGTACAGCCATGCGCTTTACGAATCCACAAAACTAAATTAGACTTCAAGCCCTTGACTTACCAGATATTCTTCATAACTGCCTGAGAAATCGTTAACCGTTCCATCCATCTGCACCTCTAAAATGCGGTTGGCCAGTCCTGATACGAATTCACGGTCATGGGAAACAAAAATTAAGGTCCCTTTAAACTTTTCAAGGGCAATCTGCATACTTTCAATGGATTCCATGTCCATATGATTGGTAGGCTCATCGAGTGCCAATACATTATGACGGCCTAGCATTAACTTACCCCAAATCATCCGCCCTTTTTCTCCTCCAGAAATTACTTTCACTGACTTAGTGATATCTGGGCCTGAAAAGAGTAATCGACCTAAGATACTTCGTATTGCTTGGTCATCATCACCAGGTTTAGCCCACAAATTCATCCAATCTGAGAGGACCATGTCCTTCGGAAAGCACTCATTAGTATCCTGAGGCATTACTCCAAGATTGGCATGCTCTGCCCAACGTACTTTTCCATGATCTGAAGAAATGCCGTCAAAACGTTCGCTAAGAATGGTATTTAAAAGAGTTGTCTTCCCTGCTCCATTTTGACCAATAATGGCGATCTTTTCACCTGGTTGAATAGTAATGTTCAAATTTTTAAAGATTGTCCGGTCGTATTCTTTGGTAATGCCCTCGCATTCAACAGCAATATTGTGCAAGACTTTTTCTAACTCAAAACGTATGAAGGGGTTTTGACGAGAAGATGGCTTAATGTCGGCAACTTCAATTTTCTCTAATTGACGCTGTCTTGAGGTGGCTTGTCT
>Ga0114959_10001543_pt1 | contig 19933 bp, 20 predicted proteins | sample C_130625_EF_Meta_FD_87317 | JGI IMG/M metagenome (GOLD analysis project Ga0114959, IMG submission 87317) | Freshwater microbial communities from Lake Croche, Canada to study carbon cycling - C_130625_EF_MetaG | ecosystem: Environmental > Aquatic > Freshwater > Lake | place: Lake Croche, Canada... | reverse complement strand
TAACAACCTGGGAATGTCTTCTTAGTCAACCCCACAGCATCGCCGCTTTTTTGCCACTAAAAATCCAGATAAAAAGCGGCAATTAAAAAAATCTCTATAAAAAGTATTTTGAAAATTTTAAAATTGGACATTTTAAAAATGTCCATTTTTCAAAAAGGGCGGGGGACTTTTGTTTTTCACTTTTTTGGCCGTTTTTGAAAAGCAGTTTGTGAGCATTATGCTGTAAATACCAAAAAAATAATTCTGAAACATGCTAAGGAGCGTTTTTGGGGGCTTTGGGACCCTTGCCGCTTTTTATCTGGACAATCCAGATAAAAAGTGGCGTTTTCCAGATATAAATCCAGACATTTCTGCTCGATAAACCAATTTGTTGTCAACCCGGTACATCATCGTGATGTATTTCAGTAACAACATGGGAATGTCTTCTTAGGCACCCCCACAGCATCGCCGCTTTTTTGCCACTAAAAATCCAGATAAAAAGTGGAAAATAAAAAGTTGGGGGTGGTTCTCCCAGAATCAACCATAAAAGGCGCCGGGGTTTGTTGTTCCTCGGTTACAAACCGCGAGGAAGCATCGCCGGCGACCTTTCCAGTTTCAAAAGGGGGAGAACCCATCTACAAAATACATGAAATTTACGTGTTTTTTATTACTTTGGAAGGTTCTCCCAGAATCAACCATAAAAGCAGCCGGAGTTTGTTGTTCCTCGGTTACAAACCGCGAGGAGGCATCGCCGGCGACCTTTCCAGTTTCAAAAGGGGGAGAACCAAACAACAAAATACCTTGAAATTTACGTGTCGTTATGCCCACCGAAGGTGGGCATTTCCAAGGGAGGGGCGTACGGGGAACCGTAGGTTCCCGTAGTTGCCGCTTTTATCTGGACATTTAGTATAATGTCAGATAAATCCAGAAGTTTTCTACCCGAAAAACACTTTTCATCATATTATTGTAATGAGTGTGACTGTACATGGAAACGAAAATGCGACCTAGAACGCCATCTTCTAACAGCAAGACATTTAAAACGCCACGAAGAATTCCAGAATAACGTGAATACGGGCCAGATAAAAGGGGCAAAGGTCCAAACCATATATTATTGTGAACACTGTAAATACCACACCAATAATAAAAAACAGTCGGAAAAGCACAAGAAATCCAAAGAACACACCAGTTATGAGAACAAGGAAGGCGCACTCATTGAAATGGAAAAGAGATACGTATGTGTCAAGTGTCAAAAAAAATACGACAACTACAAGAGTTGTTGGGACCATTCCAACAAATGTCGGTTGGGTCTCTTACCCATAAAAGAAAAGGCCGCCGAAGAGGAAGATAACAAACATCCCGGTGAGATTGATATCGAAGCAATAAAAAAAGAAGTCTACGAAAACGTGGTGATAAAAATGCTAGAAACAAATACCAACGTCATGGAAAAAATCGCAGAGAACAACGCAAGCATGATGGAAAAAGTCACGGAAAACAACGCCACCGTGTTGGAAAAGGTCATTGAAAAGGTGTCTGAAAATACCGGCCAGATGTTGGAAATAGCCAACACCATGAAAGACAGCGTCGGATTAGTCACAAGACACAATGTCCAAACCAATATCATCCAAACCAATATACAACACAATACCGACAACAGCATCACCAACAACCACTGTACCGTCAATGTGTTTCTCAACGAAAAGTGCAAAGACGCCATGAATATTTACGATTTCATCAGTAACATGAACATCACCTTTGACCACCTCTACCACCAGGCCGACAATGGGTTCCAAAAAGGCGTCACCAAAATCCTGTTGGACAACCTGAAACTTTTGAGCATCTACAACCGCCCCATTCATTTCACAGATTTGAAGCGTGAAATCATGTATATCAAAGACAACGATGAGTGGACAAAGCACGAGGACAAGGAAAAACTCATCGAGGCTCTGGAGTGGACCGCCAAACAAGGCGTCAACAGTTTTGTGGATTGGCGCGAAGCCACGGCGGCCGAGAACGAAGATCTCGACAGCCCCACCGGACAAATGTGGATGAAATTGATGCAGACGGTTGTCCAGCCGCACGACGAACGCATGAAAGCCTACCCCAAAATCATGAAAGAGATTGCGCGTAATACCCATTTACGAAAAGAGGACCAAACATAATTATGATAAAAACCCACATACACAGTTTTTACCATATTACGTTACTAGTTGAAAGACATGTTCAATAAAAAACTGTCTGCTCCCACCTTTATTTCCAAATATAAACCGTACCACATTGACGATTTTCGACTGGACCCCGATTTCAAGACCGTTCTCCAGACCCTCTTCAATATGGACGAACTGAATTTATTGTTGGTTGGCGCACCCAGTTCCGGTAAAACCAGTTTTTTGTATGCGATGATCCGCGAATATTACGGACTAAAACGCGACGACCCCATTTCGGAATCCAACATCCTCTTCATCAATAATTTAAAAGAACAGGGCATACAATTTTTCAGGTCAGAAATGAAAACATTTTGTCGTTCTCATTGCGGCATTTACGGGAAGAAGAAACTGATCATTATCGAAGACATGGACACGATCAATGAACAAAGCCAACAAGTGTTTCGCAATTACATTGATAAATACAAACACAATGTGAATTTCATTGCAGTGTGTTCCAACATCCAAAAGATTATCGAAAGTATCCAGTCCCGGGTAAATATTCTCCAAATACCCGCATTGACCGAACCACAAATACGCGGCATCATGGAAAATATCATTGAAAAGGAGAACATCGTGATGGACGAAGCATCCCGCGATTATCTGTTGAAAATATCGGGTAGATCAATCCGAAACGTGATTAATAATTTAGAAAAGATTTATATTGTCTCGGGGGAACCCGATTCGCCCGTCGATTTGGAGATGTGTAAGAAAATATGCTCAAATATCTCCTTTATCCAGTTTGAACGGTATCTAGACGCCCTGTCGCAGAACGATTTAGCGCAAGCAATCCATATTCTTCAAGAGATTTACGAGTACGGGTATTCAGTAATCGACATTTTGGATTATTTCTTCACATTCCTGAAAAGCACCCCGCTGCTTACGGAAGAGCAAAAATATCAGTCGATTCCCATTATTTGTAAATATATCACAATATTCCACAACATCCACGAGGATTCTGTCGAATTGGCAATGTTTACCCACGAAATTTTGCGCGTGATATTGTCTCCGTGAAAAAAATTGATTTATCGAAAAGACATAAATATTGTCCAGTAATAATTACCACATCTGTAGAACAATGAGTATTTTCACCCCCATCATGTACAATAAAATTGGTCATATGTACGATCCCAGCGGGTCGGAATCGGACTCTTCGAGCGATGAATCATATTCCGAGTCTTCTGGTTCAGATGACATTCACTACCGTGTAAACCGTGTAGACAGTGTAGTAGCGTCGGTACTACAGAAGTTCCTGAAACGCGCCGAATTTGGCAAGGCTAAATATGGCACAGACCTGGATCGTGACGACCTGTCTGTTTTAGAATGGATCAACCATGCGCAAGAAGAACACATGGACGCAATTCTGTATTTGGAAAAGTTGCGCCAACTGGAGGAGAAACGTTTCAGTGAAACTTCGTCACATACCGATACCTGGCAATTAGTTGGCCAATTCGTCGCCGTGTTCGCGGCAGTGTTGTTTTACAATTGCGTCATAGCAGAGTTCTGGAATTCCCAGCCCGTATTTTCCTTGTAGAGACACAATTTATTGGGCCGAATTCCACATAAAAATATGGGTTCTTAATGTATATTTTGTATAAATGAGTCAGTTATTTTGCCAACATCTAGATATTAGTATTTTATTCGAATTATTAGACAAAATATGCCTTAAAAAGGACAAATATTATGTGGTAGACAACAACGCTTTCCGAAAACTAGTATTTCACGAATATCACAAGGATTTTTTTAACGAGATTGTTGATTATTACCACACATCCAAACAGTTTTATGTAACTCGCAAACTCACATACAAATCGTTTACGAACATTGTCCGACAAATATGTAAAGCCAATGGCGTGATGTTTACCTCTGAAATAAAATACAGCGAATCAAAATATGCGATTGAGTATTACGTTTTTTTCGAATAAGCGTCGGGTATGTCTCCGCCAAATGTGACATTTTCGGGCAATTTATCCAGATCCATGTATTGTACCACGTCGGGGGCCAAATACAGAGTGAGTTGACTGTCGCAGTTGTTATGTTGGCATTGTTGGGTCCATTTATTCAATTGGAGGATGTCGTTCATGGCGACGACGCGTCCGGCCATCCCACAGTGCTGTGGCGGCCGTTTTCCGGGTTTTCCGAGGGTATGTTTGATGCGCCATTCGCAAGACAATGCGTTGCGGTGGTCGGGAAACCCCGCCAACAAGCAATATATTTCCCAGCCTCCTCCGCGCCCGTGGGTATACTTGGCCCCGCCGCTGATTTCTTCGTTATGTTGCCGCAAACGTCGTGTAGGGTTGTTCGTAGAACCGTTGTACGTCAGATGCGCGTATTTAGGATTTCGGTTTCGTAAAATGTAACAGTACCAGGTCGTGTCCTCTTTGGACCGGCGGTTCTGCGATGACGCAGAGGAGGGCTCGGACACAACCAATTCATTCGCGGTAGTCATCGTGATATATTACGAGAATAATATGACGATGTAATGTCCGCGACACTAAACCAAAGGATGTGCGGTACCGTTACCACGCGCATTTTCAATGCGCAAAGGTGTATAATGTTCAAGGGTGTAAAAATAATATAGTGCCATTTTATATATTCAGGGGTATAAATACAAATCATGTATAGTATGTTCAAAGGTAGAAGTATCATTTATTTGATTTTTGCCGTGGCCCTAATTTTTATCATCAATTATGTGGGAACTCATTTCAAGCAGCATTTCATGGACGAAAAGAACAACGACGCGGAACTCATACAAAAGTTTCTGTTGAACGATTCGTCGTTGTATGGTGCGAATAAGCCGAAGATTTGGATCCATACGAAATACGAGATCAATGCGCGTGAATGGAAGGATTTTGGTTCGCGCAACACGTATAATTTGAATCAGCCCTACATCCATTACACCATACAATCGGTGATTGACCATAACCAGAAGGATTTTTACATTTGTTTGATTGACGACGAGTCCTTTAGTAAGCTTATCCCGGATTGGGATGCGGACGTGCCCACGATGGCGGAGCCCAATAAAACTTATTTTAGAGAACTTGGACTGATGAGTCTGCTGAAAATCTACGGTGGTATGATTGTGCCCGATTCGTTTTTATGTACTAAACCTTTGTGGAATTTTTACAAGGATGGTATTTCGGCCAAACGCCCGTTTGTTTGCGAAAAAACGAACCGCACCGCGGGAACGTTTAGCAGCAGCCAACTTACCAACGATTCCAAAATATCTGGGAAAAAAATGCTGTTTGTACCGGACCCTTATTTTTCGGGTTGTGAGAAGAAAGACCCGACCATTGATAAGCTGGTAGAACACATGAAACGGGCCTTGTCGAAACACGATTTTACGGAAGAACGGCATTTTCTGGGAGATGTCTCGAAATGGTGTATCGAAGCGATTGAAAACGGCCAAATGAATTTGATGTTGGGTCAGCGCATCGGTATTAAAACCCAGAAACGCAAAACGATTTTGGTGGAGGAACTTTTCGAGGAAAAGGCGCTGGATTTAGACCCGTCGTGTGTGGGAATTTACATACCGGAAGACGAGATTCTTCATCGACACAAATACGAATGGTTCGCCTACATATCCAAAGAGGACATATTCAAAGTGAATGCGATTTTGGTGAAATACATGCGTGCTAATTTAGAGCGCACCAATGACATGTATTACAAGGAAACGACGGATCAGGACATGGGACCGGATTTGGCCGACACACGTTATGTTATGACGCTGTAAATTTATGACACTGTAAATGCCCCCCAAGCTCTTATTTTGATCATATACTCATCACATATGATCAAATTACATGATAAGGTCTAAATGGCCTGTGGCGTGAGAGGACTGCCCCCAGTGGTCTTTGGTTCTATGACGCTACCGCCGCGGCGCTTGGCCGTTTTGCGGACATAGCCGAACGAGCCCTTCTTGGCGAAATAACCAAACTTTTGTAAGCGTCTCTCCTTCTTGGCCGTCGCATGCTTCTTCTTAGAGACAATGCGTCCCCATTTATTCATCACTAAATCTTTCTTGGTGAGGTTGCCCGGGGTTTTGTACGCGGTCGCATTCATGACCTGGGTTCTGGAACCGAATAATTCGGGAAAAGCTTTACCATGAATGTGGTATTTGCCGTCGGGAGCGCGGTGAGGACGTTTCATATGAATTATATACATATAATTCATATTTTATTTTTGGGGGTAAAGGGACAAGAAGATAAAAAAAGGTGAAAAAGAGAAGAAGAAAAAGTGAGCAAATGATTTTTGAGATATCCAATGGGGGGGGGAGGGCGACTTACCTTTTGCCATTTCGCACGAGTTGCGAATACCGCATTGCTCGGGAAACAGAAGTGTTGTTATACGGGGTGTCAAATTGCGTATTGACATTATCAATATTTTTGTTGGTTAACGCCTTAATTTGTGTTTGGACTTTACAGTAATTGACAATATCGAATTTCGCTCCGCCTCCGGTCATTTTCGAGGAGCAAAAATTGACCAATGACATGTTTCCATTGTTTGTTTGGCTCATTATACATTATACACCTAATAATCATTGTAGACCTGCATCAGAACCGTCAAAAACTTGTGAATGTCGTCCATGGGGTTTTGCTTGTCGCCGTAGTCAAACCCCACAATTTCGTCAATGCGACGGTCAGCATTCTTCAAAAGATCAAACGAAATGTCGTTCGAAACGGGAGGAAGATCCGAAAACTTTACCAAACACAACGACAACTTAAAAAACCGGGTGGCAAGCAGATTCATCAATGATAACACGCCGCAACAGTTGTCTGCGTAAAATGAATAACTGGTTTCAGTCCCCTTACTCGTAGCATATCCACCCCGAATACCAAATGTATTTAAATTATGATCGTAGAAAACATAAACCCGATGGATTTCTTCGCTATATTGGTCATGTTCAACAATTTTGAGCACTAAAGAATCATTCGACATGCTTATCCGCTTAGAATATAAGGCGACCAAGCTTTAAGTGTTTTGACAAAACATTTTACGTCTATGCCTCGGGTAAACCGACCAATTCGCGGACAAAACAAGTGGCATATTGTGACACCAGATAAATATGCTCACGGTAATGATTGTCGACATTAAGATTAATACATTCGTCGCCGCCGTATAAACACACAATCTCTTCACGAGAATACCGCATAAACACGTGTTCCCAGAGGGGGAAATGGGGAAAACTACCCTCCTTGCCTTCGTCGGGACCTACTTTCCCGTAGACCACCAAGTCAAAAAAATGGTCTCGGAGTTTCTCGATAATTTCGGACTCGCTCCAGGTCGAGCCTCCGTCGGCGGACAATCGCCCCGTATACGTGAATCCGTTGCCGTGTAATTCGCCCATTCGGTCCGCAGGATAATCGTCGTACAAATACTCTATTTTGGGGTATTCTATGCCCACACCCCCCACGGATTGTAGATACCGTTTCATGCCGATCCAAAAAAACTCGCGGGTATAGTTCACACCACAGTTACCCGCGATGAGGAGAACCCGCGACGGTGATTTGCGGAGTTTTCCTAAAACATAGTCGTTGCTGGCCCGCGTGGTACCGTTTTGCCGAACTTGGTTCAACAATTGCCGGATAAGCATCTGGCGTGTGGATATGTCGATATCCGTGTGGATCCCCGCGACCCATGGTTTGGGAAAGGCCGTTAATGTGTGTGCCGGACACTCCTTCAGGTTCTCGAATATGGGAATACAACCGTTGGCCAATATTTCATGATGTCGTAGGCAGTCCCAGCCCCCCTTTTTTTTCGTATGCGCAAACCAGGATTGTTGATACAACTGATGATATGCGGCCTCTTCTCCCGCCCCAAAAAGATGGTCAGACCGTTCCCCCGGAATTAGGGGACATATATCGTAAATTTTGTTGTTATATAGCTCGTATGAAGCATCCACCACACATTCGTCGGGGACGCTGTAGGACAACGGAAAGATGAATCCGCGTAAATAGGCGCGAATGTTCAGCGCATATACCTCGGCGTGGTGTAGCGGAGAAACGTCGCATACAATGTCCGTTTCGGCGATTTTATCCAAAGATTGGCCTACATAAAAATGCGTGTTGGGAATGTACCGACGTTTGTCCGACCTTTCCGAAAAAAAACTGGCCAACCAACAAAATGTACTGTTGCTATGTACCAGGGTCGGACAATCGCGTATAAAGGCAAAATCGGTCAATAACTCTTCGTGAAAAAAGACGGGGGACCATTTACGGAAAAACTCGACATACTTATGTTCCCAGTCCCAGCGCAGTATGTCGGAAACGATAAAGAGTTTTCCGCCCCTTCGCATCTCCTCTTCCAGAATGCCCAAATAGTATGTGGGGGGGAGAATGTCGCTCGTGGGGCACGGCCGTTGAATGAAATCGTCGAGTCTGAGCGATATCACTACGTCATGGTCACTTGGATTTACCACTTCATGGTCACTTGGATTTACCACTTCATGGTTGCCCGGAACTACCCTCGGAGAACGACGAAAAAAATCGCGTATCATAACCTTGTTACCGTAGTCGTCAAACCAATAATCATCGCAATCTTTGATGGCGGCAAGGAGTTGTTCGCGATAAGGGACAAAAAACGCGCTTTTTTGGAAATAGCCTTTACAGATAATATTGTTGTGATAACCGCTCAAGTCCGTATCATATTCGGTTTCTGTGATAACGTCGCCTTCTAACACATCTTTAAAGGGAACGTACACGTGCCCATATTTGATTTGTATGAGTTTCGCGGCTAAATATTGGAATATGTTGTTTCCGGTTCTCCCGCCGTTGTTTACAAAAGATACCAGAGGCATAATTCTATATCATCTACAATACTCATCACTTTATGTTGGTATTTCCCCCACATTTTTGTTTTGTCCATACGTCGAATGCCCCCCCGGGGGGCGTAGGGGGGACCCTACAAAAATTGATATAAAAAAACCAACCTAAAGAAAAGGCACCACTACATATACCACCATGTCCGCCACTGATCTCGCTCAACAATACCAGCAAAAGACCGACAAGCAGCACATTCTCGACAATCCCGACACCTACATTGGTTCGGTCGAGAATGTTGATGCCAACATGTGGGTGTTTGAGGACGGCCAAGAACCGGGTAAAATCGTCATGAAAACGATTGAATATATTCCGGGGCTCTACAAGCTGTTTGACGAGGGTATTGTGAATTGCCGCGACCACGTGATTCGCATGATTCAGTCCAATAAAAATGATAAAAAGGTGGTGACGGCGATTGATGTGGCCGTGTCCGAAGATGGCACGATTACGATGGCCAATGACGGTAACGGTATTGACGTGGCGAAGCATCCCGAGTACGATGTGTGGATTCCCGAGATGATTTTTGGGCAACTGCGCACGTCGACCAATTACAACAAGGATGAGAAGCGCATTGTCGGGGGCAAGAATGGGTTCGGGTTCAAGCTCGTTCTCATCTGGTCCACATACGGTTACGTGGAAACGGTCGACCACACCCGCGGTCTGAAGTATACCCAGGAATTCAAAAACAACCTCTCTGAGCTTTGCCCGCCGAAGATTACCAAGGTGGCCAAGACGGCCAAACCATACACCAAGGTGGTATTCAAGCCCGATTACGCGCGATTCGGTCTGCCCGGGGGTTTGACCGCCGACATGGTGGCACTGCTCCGGAAGCGTACGTACGACATTGCGGCCGTAACGGATCATAGTGTGAAGAAAATCAAAGTCACCTACAACGGGCTCACGATCCCCGTGAAGAATTTCCAACAATATGTGGACATGTATATTGGGACGAAGGACCCCGCGGTCCCCGCCACACAACGTGTGTATGAAGCCCCCGATGACGGTGGACGCTGGGAGTACGCGGTGGCTCTGTCACCCGCCCACGAATTCCAACAAATATCCTTTGTGAACGGTATCTGTACCCACAAGGGTGGCAAACACGTGGATTACATCATGGGCCAAATTACCCGCAAATTGTGCGCGTACATTGAGAAAAAGAAGAAGATCGCGGTGAATGCCAACACCATCAAAGAGCAGTTGATGTTGTTCTTGCGCTGCGACATTGAGAACCCGGCGTTTGACAGTCAAACCAAGGATTTCATGAACACGCCCTCCAACAAATTCGGGTCGACTTGTACCGTGAGCGACGGATTTGTCGAGAAGCTGGCGAAGATGGGCGTGATGGACATGGCGTGTTCGCTGACCGAGGCGAAGGAGAACCGCTTGGCCAAGAAGACGGACGGCAGCAAGACCAAGACCATCCGCGGCATTGCCAACTTCATCGACGCGAATTGGAGTGGTACGCCGGAACACTCCAAGGATTGCTGTTTGATCCTGTGCGAGGGGTTGAGTGCGCTGTCGGGAATTGTCTCGGGACTCAGCAGCGAGGACCGCAACACGATTGGGATTTATCCCCTGAAAGGTAAGCTTCTCAATATCCGCGGCGAGGCGGCCAAGAAGGTCTCCGAAAACAAGGAAATCGGTGACCTCAAAAAGATTCTGGGCCTGGAAACCGGGCGTGAGTACAAGACCCTGGCCGATGTTCATCGCCATCTCCGGTACGGCAAGGTGATGTTTTTGACGGATGCGGATCTGGACGGTAGTCACATCAAGGGGCTGTGTATCAACGTCTTTCACTCGGCCTGGGAGTCGCTCGTGAAAATCCCCGGGTTCCTCTCCTTCATGAACACGCCCATTCTGCGCGCGAAAAAGGGTCAGCAAACGCTGTTATTTTACAACGAAGGCGAGTACACCACGTGGAAGCAGGGATTGCCCAACGGTTCCACACAGGGATGGACCATTAAATATTTCAAGGGGTTGGGTACGTCGACCGCGGTCGAGTTCAAGGAATATTTCGCCAACAAGAAAATCGTAGATTTCGTTCACAACGGTGCGCGGAGCGACGACAGTATCGACAAGGTATTCAACAAAAAGCGTCCGGATGACCGCAAAACCTGGCTGGAAAACTACGACAAGCACGCATTCCTTAATACCAGTGTGCCCTCGGCCAAGTACGAGGAATTCATCGATCAAGAGATGATTCACTTCAGCACGTACGATTGCGCGCGTTCCATCCCCAACATGGTTGACGGTCTGAAGACGTCGTTGCGCAAAATCCTGTATTCGGCGTTTAAGCGTAAGCTCACGACAGAAATCAAGGTGGCGCAATTTTCGGGGTATGTGAGCGAGACCAGCTCGTATCACCACGGCGAGGCGTCGTTGAACGGCGCCATCGTGAACATGGCACAGAATTTTGTGGGGTCCAACAATATTCCGCTGTTGGAACCGTGTGGTCAGTTTGGCACACGTCTCTCGGGGGGCGACGATTCGGCATCAGAGAGATACATCTTCACCTACCTGAATCCGCTGACCCGGGCTCTGTTTCCCGAATTGGACGATCCCATCTTGGATTATCTCAATGACGACGGGACATTGGTGGAACCCGAGTTCTACGTCCCCATCCTGCCCTTTTGCTTGATGAACGGCATTTCGGGCATTGGTACGGGGTTCTCGTCTAGCATTCCGGCGTTTAATCCCCGGCAAATTGTCCAGTACCTTAAGAATCGCCTATGCGCGGTAAACCAACCGATTGCGTTCTTGCCTTATTATGAAGGGTTCCAAGGCACCATCACACAAATTCGGGACAACGCATCCAAGTATCTCATCAAGGGTGTGTATGAAAAATTGGCCGAGGACAAGATCCGCATCACGGAATTGCCGGTGGGTACCTGGACAATGCCTTACATTACGTTTTTGGAGTCATTGGTAGATGGCGGGGTGGACAAGGCGGGGAAGAAGATTCCGCCGGTCGTCAAGGATTTCACGTCGGTCAGTACGGACACGTTGGTCGACATTACCGTTCAATTTCCCCGAGGCAAGATTGCGGAGTTGGAGCAGAAGACGGACGAACACGGTGTCAACGGTCTCGAGAAATTACTCAAACTGACGACGACGGTGAGCACCACCAACATGCATCTGTTTGATGCCAACTGTCGGTTACACAAATACGCCGACGTCTACGAAATCCTGGAGGCCTTTGTGCCGATACGGATGCGGACGTATCAGAAGCGCAAGGATTATTTGGTGGCGGCACTGGAACGCAAGATGATGCGTCTGTCGAACCGGGTACGCTACATTCAGGAAACCTTGGACGACGTGGTGGATCTCCGCAAGAAGACGGCGCAGCAAGTGAACGACCTGATGGTGGCCCGGAAATTCGATGCGATTGACGGTGACCACAGTTATCTGATCAAGATGCCGATGAATTCCGTCACACAAGAAAATGTCGAGAGTTTACAGAAAGAACACGCCACGACATTGGCGGAATTGCGACTGCTCCAAAGCACATCGTTGGAGCGAATGTGGCTGAACGAGTTGGAGACATTTGAAACCGAGTACGAAACATACCGCGCTAAACGCGAAATGATTCAACGGGGAAAGCCGAATGGACCCGCCGCGCCCAAAAAGATGAAGATTGTCCCGAAGAAATAAAAAAAATGCGTCTTTCGGGAATCGGACCCGAGCCTCAACCTTGGAAGGGTTGCATTCTACCACTGAACTAAAAACGCGGGGTAACATAGATACTGACAGTTCTTTATGTTGTTTGTAAGAATAATATAATATTTTTTGTTTTACCTTCCGGGACATAGGTTCCCGTATTTAGCACGAACCGTTGTAATTGCTTATTCCGTCCCATAAAATTTCGTTACCAACTGCCCACGTTTTTTTAGCACAGGTGGCGCTTTTACCCAACGTTGCCCAGGCCTTGTCGTTGAAATTAATGTAGGTCTGGCTAGCATTCAATCCGGCCATTTTAAAATCTTGTGGCGTATTATTCGGGTTAAAGTTACCGATGTTGACGGCGGGTGCCGCCGCGGTACCGGTAGGTTGAGGAATGTAACAATTGCCACTGGCATCGGACATCCAGTAATTGGGGCAAGTGTTGACGTAAGGGGGATACGTTGTAGTGGCGTTGTTTTTAGAAATGAGAACGCCCATTACAATAAACATAATGATTAAAGCCAGTGTAGCAATACCTAATACAACCGAGTAAAATATGTCCATGAACAAGCTATTATAATATATTATAATATAATATATCGTATACTAAATGTATTCTTATTATTCAAATGATTTGCCGGGTAAAATGTCGGCCTATGCTCCTTATAAGAATATAAAGACCAGCAGTTTGTTGGAGAGCAACGGTACCTCCCTGTCGGCATACTCGAATAAAATCATCGATTTAGAAAGTTACAACGGCCGTGTGAATATCATGGAGCCCCCTGCTAAACACTTGCTGTTTCAAATGACGGAAAAAATCGATTTGAAAAATAAGCCGACCGACTACCGCGACGCATTGACCGGAACCTGGGAACACAACGCATTGGAGACGGCATTTTTCTCGGCGGAGAACATGCAGATCATTCAAAACGCCATCAAAGCCGAGGTATACAAATTATCGAAGAACCGCTACATATTGCCTAACCAAAATGTTCAGCAGTTGAAGGTCATTATGCGGGGGATGTATCTTCAGTATGCGGAACACTATCCGGACAACATCCGGGGACAGATAGAACGTCTAAACAAGGTTGTTCTCGATTACGCGATTCCCAGTGTCTACAATGAAGCGGTTAGTTACGAGAAATATTGCCGCGATGCGAGCACGTTGGTAGTTCCCCTGGAACGTCCTTTACAACATAACCGTGATTATAAACAATTGGAACTGAAACCATTTACGTAAAACATCCGTGTAAATAGTATACATGAAGATTACCCCATTTGTACTATTTTTTTCCCTATTTTTATCCGTGGACCAGGTATTCGGATATTTATTTACCTATGTGACCAACACACCCCTATTCAATTCGAATTTGCTCCGGTGCAACAACCACCACGTGGTTTTGTTGAAAACTACACCGTTTCAAAAGAACGAAACGTACCTTCGAAACATATATTTGCTGGATTTCTCTCCCGACGTGGACATCACCCAACCGCGCAACCTGTGGAAAATTGGTACAGGAAAAAAAGTGCCCGGAAAAATACGACTGTTATATTTGGACGCGTGCGATTTATCCAAAAGGTTGATGCCATCGGATTTAGAGAACCAGACCACCTGGCGTTCCTTGGAAACCTTGCTAGAGTTGGACCCGCAGATCTACCAAAAGGCGCGGGATTGGGAACCGTGGTTCCACCTGTATATTCACAATTGCCAAAACTTTGGGCGATATATACACAATTGATTTGTCGTAATGTTCAAAGCTGTAACGGCACACCCTGAGGATTGTAATTATCGGTGCGATAACAATTGGCGTAGAGGAATTTATTTTCGGTGAACGAACACATATTATGATGTGTGTGTCCATATATCCAGCCCAACATATTCGGATGTGCCAACAAATCGTCTAAATGAGACGCAAAACAGCAGACGAGAGAGTTTCCCGCATATTCGTCGGAAATACAGGTGTAGGAAGGTGCGTGATGGGTGATAACAATACAGGGTGATTTGTTCAACTGTTCACGAATAAATGCCACATTGCGTTGATGCATTTGACTGGAAATCTTGTGGTCGAAATCGTTAATGTTGCGAAAATCGCCGTAGGTAGACAATGAATAGGCAGACGTGTTCTCCGAAATGGCCGACCACAGGGTGGTTCCTACAAACGTAATACCCTCATAGTCAAACGACCGATTATTCAAATAAATCACATTGGTGTAGTAACCAAAGAGACCCTCGATACATTTATCTGTAGAAGAAATGTCGTGGTCATAATATTCGTGGTTTCCCGAGACAAACAGCACATATTGGAAATGTTGCGAACAGTAGTGAATGAATTCCTCGAAAATATCCGTAAAAGGATCACCAATATCGCCGGCCAGCGCCAGAATGTCCGCCGAGGGAGTGAGAATATCGGGGAAATCGTTTTTTGTAATGTCGCCGCGTTCCAAATGAATATCGGAGCATAGTTGTATCATGGTATACAATATGAAGTGTAATTTCCTTCATATTGTGTGAAAAAAGGATCAATTTTCGCACTTAACCTCCTTACATTTTACGCATGGTACGTCTGCGTTTCTGCCCCATGTGATAACGATAGGACTTGGAGTAACATTTCTTGTTGGCACATTTGCGCGTACCTTTGGCGCACTTCTTGCGCGAACCCGTGCGTTTCTTGACGCACTGGCCACTGAAGCATTTACGGAATCCGGTGGGGCAACGAGGCATGATTCTGCTAAAGTATATATTCTACCTACATTTTTTTCGATCATGAGTCATGACTGTGAAATGGGGGGAAGGTGTTCATCGCGGCTTCGAATTCTTCGCCTTCCACAATTTTTCTCCATCGCCACTCTCCGGTCGTTCCTGTATATTTTTCCGCCTGTTTTTGGATGATTTCGGTAATTTCACATTGGTTCAAGGTGAACACATTGGCAGCCTTAATTGTAATGTGGAAAATAACATAAATCGTGGTCATGGTACGTTATCCGTTGTGTTTACAACAGATGACGCGAATCAATTTTCCGCGGATATCACGACTGCTTACAGTTCTCAGAAAATACTTTCCGAGTGTTTTTGATAGAAAGGGATTCGCTCAATGTTTTACCCGAATTGTTTGTATAGGTATCCTCCAGATCCTTCTTTCTGGCCACTTGAACTTTACGCGAGACCATTGCGGAAAAATTATCGTTATTTTGTCGCATGGTATTCATTTGGCTATCTGAAATAGCTTCTATTGCGAGTTGTAGACTATGATTCAAGGTAATCAGTACCCCTATAATATCTGTGCGTGGTCTCTCACACAAAAATAATATTTGTTCTTCTGAAAGTGGCCGTATATTTCCGGCATCTTCGATGATATTATCCAACGGGTCATCATTGGAATACATATAGACAGTAAATTGTGTTACATTGTCTAGCGTAAATTTAAATTAACAAATAAATAATCGGGATGTATTCCGAGAGCACGGGTGCTATACACCGCGGAATTTTTCAACACTGGGCATGTCACCGTAGGTATATTCCAAATCCTGGATCCCGACAGGCTGTTGATTCAAAACGTCGTTTTCCATTTCAATCGTCCCATATTTAAGGCGACGAAGGTTGTCGATTTCCGGCAACAGATCTTTGGCGTAAAGTTCCATGGCGGTATGGAGAGTACCTGTGACCCCCCCGTAAGCCGCGTGTTGTGATTCCGCCCCCCTCGGTTCGCGTTGGTACTCTTGTACCATTCCCTGAATTTGTGCTAAAATGCGGAAAATTTGCGCGCGTTTTTTCGCAATCATCTCCTGTTTATCCTTGTTGTGATAGAGCTCATTGTTGCGCTGATTAAAATCGCCGAACAGAGCCGTGGTATCGTTGTAACTCTCCAACACCCTTTTAAATTCTTTCACGGCAGTTTCCTCGCTGACGTAACTAAAGAGAGAATCCAATTTTTGACGAATAATTTCGATTTTTTCCGTTTCCAATTGTTCATAAAACAGGTAAAAATAATAATCGCTAAACGAGAAGTTACCGCGAAGCAATTTAATGTGGAAATCACAGGGTTTGCTGTTATCGCCACAATGTGCGACATGACCGTTGGCGTCGGTATAAAAAACCATGCCGACCATGCGTTTACATTTAAGGCATTTACCCTGAACCATCTGAGCGCGTTTTGCGCCCTGTTTGCGCGTAGCCCCTTTTTTGAATGCTGTGCGGCGGCGATTCAACCGGTCGGCTTCATATTCCCGTTTCAGTTTAAAGTAAACGTTGAGGGCGTCGAGGTATTTGATTTTACGGTCTTTGACGTGCTTTTTATCCAAATAGGCTTCTTCGGCGCGGATATCGTCTTCGTATTCCCACTCCGCATAATCGTAATTGTTTTTTTCCTGTGCGAGGGGGTTATTTTCGGCGACATATTCGTGAATACCCTGGGGAACGTTTTCGACGACCAGGAGAGGATTATCGGAAACGTGGAGAATTTTAAGGTGAGTCAAACCCGTCAAATCGAGACGTTGGAGTTTGTTGCGGTCGCAGTACAATTGTGTCAGACTCGGGGGCAAATGGATGAGGTTCTCCAACCGGTTGTCGCTACAATGTAATTCTTCCAGATAGGACGTTTTGGTCAGGTCGAGGGTTTTCACAAAATTGTGGGTAATGTCTAAATAAAGCAGAGAACCGGGCAGATTTTCCAGACTGACCAAGAGATTGTTACTACAAACTAATTTAGAAATACCGGTGGGAAGGTTGCGTATCGATATAATCTTGCCGGGTCCAAATGACAAGGTTCTCAATCGGGGGAATTTGGCGGACAAGACGCTTAGATCGAGTTCACCGGAGAACGCCGACTGTAAATTGAGTTCGACGATTTCGGGTTTCAAAGATTGAATCAAGTTTTCTAGCTGGGTTTGGGCGGTATTGGCATCGCGAATGATGGATTCCCGTTCTTCTTGAATAATATCCGGAGCATAACTGCCCGATTTATTTACCGACATGGTGGCGGACCTATATACAAACGATTGATAAATATTTTCCTTCGATGTACTTGTACTTGCCGTGTTCAGAACGTCATATCGATACCGACATTGGGATCATATGTAAAGGGTAAGTCGGTAATCATAGACGTTTCTTGCCGTTTCCGCTTTTCGTAATTCTGATAATCGCGAATTTTAGATAAGATGTAATTTTGTTCTCGTAACATTTTTTCTTGTTTAACATATTCTGGGACGTCCATGGAGCGCCGTTTGAAATATAAAACCAGACCGAGGGCGATTATAAAGGCCAAAAAAATGCCAATGTTAAAGGTCCATACGTAGAGGGTCGCCTTATTTTCGTGGCATAAATGGAGTTTTTCTTGTAAATATCCCCGTAGATTGGCTTCGATGAGACGTGGGTATTCCATATAAGGTATATCCACGATTTTTTTACGCTAAAAAAACATAGTTATATTTCATATAGTATAATCGTCCATCCTAGCATGAATGTATATTATAACATGCCCACGCCCTTTGAATTATTCACCAAAAAAGAAAAAGAGGCCGACGAGGACAAGAATAAGATAGAGACTAAGATAGACACTAAGATGGGAAATAAGATGGAGACTAAGATGGAGACTAAGGAGGGTATGAAAAATATTATCGAAGGAAATGCGAACCGAACCGATTTTGGTGCGATTACTACTGCTCCATTGGCCGGACAACCGAATAAAAACGTGGAATTAACAAGTGTGCTAGTAGGAGTATTTTTCATATTAACCCTGCTGTTGGGTTTGATTTATTATTTCAACTCGATATTCCTTCTTTTAGATAGTTTAATGGAGCCAATTTACGGCCCACAAAAAAAAGATTTTTATACGGAAAGTAATTTTAACGATTATTTTGGCGGACGTTTTTCGGGGCAATTCTATTTCATATTTTTTGTATTGTGGATGATTGTATTTTGTCTGAACATTTTGATTTTCCAGGTGGTATTGGACGTAAATGATTACGGAATGATGTTTTATATGACGACTGTGTATTTTTTCAGTATTGTGGGTGGAACGCTGGTGGTGATAAACAATGTGCCGAGTTTAGTCGAGGTGTTTGAGAACACACTAGGAACTTGGATGTTGGACTGGATTTCCAACAAAAATTCTGTCATGGGTATGTTTAAACAAACTGGTTTTGATCCGAATAAACCGCAGGTAAAAGACCTGGGGTTAAAAATGGATTTGGGGTTTTTGTTAACGACTTTTACTATGGCAAATTTCCACGAACATTTCGACAAATTATTCGTGGCAAATCCCGAGAGTAAATCGGCGGATACGAACGTCCGCGATACTGCTTTTTATATCGACGTTAGCATATTTGACCCGGACCAGAGGCCGGATAAAGAATCTTATATGAAAGACTCGAAAAGTGACGTGGCGAACCGCGCGAGATACAATTTATTACGCCTAGTGTTACAAAAATACACCATTGGACACTATATCTGGATCGTATTGGCCTCCTATGTGAGTATTTTATTGGCCGTGAATACCATGCCATACACATAATCAATTTACAGGAACCTACGGTTCCTTGTACGAACCTCCCTTTACAGGATACAGGAACCTTCTCAGATCCCCCAAAGGGGGTGAAGGTTGCGTGCTTTGCTCGCTGACCCTTTATGTGATACTTTTGCCAATGAATATCTGTTAACAGCAAATATTCATTTTTACAAGGGTTCGTGTAGCCCAGACGGGTTAGAAATAAGCAATAAAAAATAACACGGCTAAATACGCAAGTATGGCCAAGATAATTGCCACAATCCACATGGGTATCACCGTTTTATGCGCGTACCCCACCCCAAAGGGACGAAACCCTCCGTCCGAATTATACATGAGCGACGGTTTGGTCCAATGGATGACCCCAAAAATGAGAATAAAAATAACAATGGCGATATTTACCTTGTGAACTTGTAAAAAACGTTTGGTTAACATCCTAATATTATATGGCGGTAAATAAAAATACGTGTTTTCTACTCTTTTGGTAAGTTCTCCCATAATCAAAAATAAAGGTCCACCAGGATTGTTGTTCGTCGGATGCATTCGGGGAAGAGCCGCCCTCGTTCGCCTTTTTAGTTTCAAATGGGGAGAACCATCTACAAATACCTGGTAATCACGTATCGTTATGCCCACCCAAAGGGTGGGCATTTCCAAGGGAGGGGCGTACGGGGAACCGTAGGTTCCTGTAAAGGGAGGGGCGTACAAGGAACCGTAGGTTCCTGTAAAGGGAGGGGCGTACGGGGAACCGTAGGTTCCTGTAAAGGGAGGTTCGTAC
>Ga0114959_10001542_pt1 | contig 19947 bp, 19 predicted proteins | sample C_130625_EF_Meta_FD_87317 | JGI IMG/M metagenome (GOLD analysis project Ga0114959, IMG submission 87317) | Freshwater microbial communities from Lake Croche, Canada to study carbon cycling - C_130625_EF_MetaG | ecosystem: Environmental > Aquatic > Freshwater > Lake | place: Lake Croche, Canada... | reverse complement strand
TCCAGTTCGACCGCCCGGGCGGCGCTTGCCTCCACGGCATCACGATCCGCAAAACGCGTCGTGGACCAGGCCTGTGACAGCCGCAGGCTGAACCATTCCGCGCGCAAGGCATGGGCCGGGCCGCATTCCGGATCGCGGTCGATGGCCTGCTCGATGAGCGGCAGTGCCTCGTCCAAAGCATCACGCCGAGTCGTGGTCACCAACTGCCGCGCGCGCAGCAGCAATTGATGCACTTCCAGATCGCTCACTGGCACGCGGCGGAGGCGGCGGAGTTCGCGTTCGGAGAGTTTGGGGACCAGGGTGTTGACGATGCGGGCGACGATCGGGACCGGGGCCTGGGGGGCGGCGAGCGGGTCGGTGTCAAAGCCGTGGGACCAGACGGCCTCGCCGGTTTGGCAGCTGGCGAGTTCGACCAGCACGCGCAGGCCGGTCTCGGTGCGTCGCACGGCGCCGCTGACCAGATAATCCACGCCCAGCGATCGGCCGGCCTGGATCGCGTCGGGGTGGGATTGCTGAACCGCGAGGGTGGAGGCGCGGGAGATCACCACCAGGCCGCGCAGGGAGGAGAGCAGGCTCACCATGTCCTCGCCCAGGCCCTCGGTGAAATCGAGCAGCGTCGGGTCGCGCGTGGTCAGCGGCAGGACGGCGATGATCGGGGCGCCTTGCGGGTCGAGCCCGGTGAGGGGGCCGGTGAGGCGGTCGGGCGTGCGGGAGGCGAGCGGACGGGCGGGGGGTTGGTCTTGCGGACCGGTGTAGCGATAGCCGCGGCGGGGGAGGGTCTCGATCCAGCCGGCGGCGCCGGATTGGGCCAGAACCTTGCGCAGGGCGGACATCTGGGTGGCGAGGTTGCTTTCCTCCACGGCGAGATTGTTCCAGCCGGCTTCCATCAGCGCGTCCTTGCTCACCAGCTCGCCGGGCTGGTCGAGGAGGCGGATGAGGAGGGAGACGGCGCGGCGGCCGAGCGGCAGGGGGGTGCGGTCGTGCAGCAGGGTTTCGCTGCGCAGGTCCAGCGTCAGATGGCCGAGGCGGCGCAGGCCCGGGGGTGTGGCGGGGCGGGCGGTCTGAGCCTGGGTCTGTCGTGCCGCGTCGGACAGAGATCACCTCGGGTGGGAGATAATGTCGCGTGACGACATCAGACTGATCAAATATCGATATCACGCCATTGCGGGCGAGGCAATCCGTTCCGCCCGCATTCCGGTTTCACAGAACCGTGTCGGCATTTCAGGAGAATTTCAGATCAGTTTCAGGACTTCGGCTGCCTGGTTGCGCACATTCACGTCGTCAACACCAAGCAGGAGCAAGCAGTTATGACCCAGCAGATCAACAACGGCGCCGCGATCTCTGACTATCCGCACATGTATCGGACCAACGCCTCGCTGCCGCGCGCTGTGTCTGAGCCGCAGGATGCGGGGACGGCGAAGCAGGCGGCGCGCGTGGTGATCGTGTGGCTGGTGGCGCCGGTGGTGATGCTGGCGGGGGTGGTTTTGATTGCGATGATCACCGCGCCGTGATCGCCTCAGGACGGCGGTGAGGGGCGTGGCGCAAGATGGCCAGGGGCGTCCGGTACGGGGCGCCCCTGGCCTTTTGTGTCTCAGGCCTTGGTCTTGGCGAGCAGGCTGTTCATTTCCTCAACCGCCTCAACGAAGCGCTTGTTGAGCACGGCCAGCGCCTCGCCATTGGCGTGCTGGATCATGTCCGACAGCTCCTTGGTGTTGGCGACGGCGCGCTCATAGGCGTGCTTCAGCAACTCGGTCTGATGCGCGGCCTTGTCCTGCGGGTTGCCGGTCGTGGTCACCGACTTCAGGTTCTCGGTGAGTTCGGCCATCATCTGCTGGAGGATTTCCATGTGGCGCTTCGCCACGGCCTGGGCGCCCTCGAGCGCGATCTTGTTGGCTTCGGACAGCACTTCGATATTGCGCTTATAGGCGGCCATCACGGCGCCCATGTCCGGCATGGCCGGCACCTTCATGTCGGAGAACATCTTGGTCATGTCCTCGGTGGCCGACTTGGCCTGGGTCATCATCGCGGCGAACGGGTTCAGCGGGGTGGTCTCGGCCATGGAAGGCTCCTGTTTTTGGATTGCGTGTGGGGGGCGCGTCCTCGGCAGCTCAGGCCACCGAACGGGCACCGTCTAACACATCCCACAGAATGCTGCACTGCATCATTGATCTGAAGCAGAGGTTCCCGACACTGAATTTTCCGCCTGCTCGGCGCGGTTCAGCGCACGGTCCAGCGCTGCCATGGTGGCGGAGAGGTCTTCGCTGGTGTCGTCGCGCCAGGCTTTGACGGTGGCGAGCCAAACCGCCAGCAGACCCTTGGCGCGGAGCCCGCCACGCAGGCCGCTGGCTTGCAGACCGGCGCCTTCGAGCAGCCCGGCCATGCTGCGCAGGCTGAGCGTTGCAAGGGCCAGGGCGGTCAGCGGGTCGCGCGGGAGATCGGCGAACAGAGCCAGGAGTCCCGGGCGGTGGGCCTGGAGTGCGTCGATGCGGCGCATGATGATGTCAAACAGCCGGTCGCGCACCGGGCCTTCAAGGGTGGTGCCTTCCAGCGCCTTTGCGTCGGCCTGCTCGCCGAAGCGGCGGAGCACGCAGAAGCGGGTGGGGAAGCGGGTTCGGGCGCGGCCAAGGTCGAGCCCTGCTTCGCGGGCCGCTGCGGCGACGGTGAGGCGGGGCCAGCCATCGACGGCGATCATCTCGAAGGCGGCGGTAACCATGGCTTCGTCGAAGGCAATGTTGTCGGTCATGTCAACCTGCCAGTTCACGCGAGCGTTGTGTGGCGGCGGTGATCGCGCGGGAGATGCTGTCCGGCCAGGCACTTGGGGCCATCAACACCGCCAGCGCCCGCTCGGTGGTCCCGGCCGGGCTGGTGACGTTACGGCGCAGGACCGCAGCGTCCTCCGGGCTCGCCGCCAGCAAGGCGCCGGCGCCGCTCACCGTCTCGCGCGCCAGGGCACGCGCCAGATCGGAGGGGATCCCCTGCGCGATCGCCGCCTGTTCGAGCAGTTCGGCCAGCAGGAACACATAGGCGGGCCCACCGCCGGAGACCGCCGTCACCGGATCGATCAGCGCCTCGTCCGTTGTCCAGGCCACCGTGCCGACCGCGGCGAGCAGCGTGTCGCACAGGTCGCGCTGCGCGGTGGAGACACCAGCCCCGGCGCAGGCGACGGTGATGCCCTGGCGGATGGCGGCCGGGGTGTTGGGCATGGCGCGAACGACCGCGTCGGTGCCGAGTTGGGACTGGAGCCAAGCCAGGCTGCGGCCGGCCATGATGGAGAGCATCACGCTGTCGCGGTATTTGGCGTAATGCGGCAGCACATCCGGAGCGGTCTGCGGTTTGACGGCCAGCACGACTGCCTGGGGGGCGAAATCGGGCGGGATGTCGGCGGCGTTCTGGACAACCAGCAGATCATCACTGCGGCTGGGCGTGGCTGTCGGGTCGACGGCGACGGAGGGGGCGAGGCCGCGCTCGCGCCAGCCCGCCATCATCGCGCCGCCCATCTTGCCGAAGCCGACCAGGAGAACGGGCGGGATCATGCCTCGCCCACGCATTCCAGCATGGCCGCCTGGAGAGCATCAGCCGGGGATTTGCCGCCCCACAGCACGAACTGGAAGGCCGGATAGAAGCGCTCGCATTCGGTGATGGCGATGTCGATCATGTCCTCCAGACTCTCGGCCGAGGCACCGGGGGCGCCGCGCAGCAGCACGGAGTGGCGAAACATCGGCATGCCGCAGTCCTGGTCGATGCCGAAATGGCCGATCCAGAGGCGCTCATTGGCAAGCGCCAGCAGTTCGAACAACGCGCCACGGCGGCGCTCGGGAACCTTCAGGTCGAAGGCGCAGGTGAAGTGCATGGCGCTGATCTCGTGCGACCAACTGAAATAAAGCCCATAATCGCACCATTTACCCGGGGCCTCGGCCGCCATCTCACTGTCTGTGCGGCGATCGAAGCTCCAGTCATTGGCAGAGACGATCTGTTCCATCACGTCCAGCGGGTTGGCGGCGCGATCTTCGAGAATGCTCATATGGGCTGACATGCGAGGGCTCCCGGCATGGAGGAAGGCCAATATGCCCGACCTGCCACCTCCCATCGCCCGTGAGGGCCATATCTTGGGGGGCTGAACCCGGCGGGGCACAAGAAACCCTACCGGGCTGCAAATCCGCGCCGCAAGGGCGCTGCGCTGCGACACATGAAGTTCATATGGCACTTTAAGTGCGCAGCGCAACTTTCGTGCGTCAGGCCACCATGCCGGGGCCGTTCACCACCGGCAGCCGAGCCTCCAGCGCCGCAACCCGTGCCTCCAGCGCCTCCTGCGCCGCTCGCGCATTGGCCAGCATCTCGGACATCGCATCGAATTCCTCGCGACGCACGAGATCAAGCCGCCGGATCGCGCCATCCGCCTGCGACCGCGCCATCGCACCCGCCTCGTCACGCAAACCGGTCAACGCCGACAACGCGCCACCAGCAACACCAGCCAGATCATCGAAAAACTTGGGACGGTCACTCATGTCAGGGCTCCTTGTGGGTATTCGGGGTCCAAGGGCAGAGCCCCTGGCCTTTCTTTCTCCCGGCTCTCCCCCGTATATGCGCAGCGAGTCTGCACAATGAAAGTCGTGCCATGTTTCCGGTGTTGATGTTTCCGCAGTTTGATCCTGTGGCGGTGGCGCTGGGCCCTTTGTCTGTGCGCTGGTATGCGCTGGCTTATATTGGCGGGCTGGTGGTGGCGTGGCGCCTGGTGCGGCGCTGGGTGCGTGATCTGCCGGTGGTGGCGAGCGAGACGCAGGTGGATGATTTTCTCACCTGGGCGACGTTGGGCGTCGTGCTGGGGGGGCGGCTTGGATATGTGATGTTCTATCAGCCGCTGCATTTTCTGGCGGAGCCGTGGCAGATTTTCATGGTCTGGCAGGGCGGCATGGCGTTTCACGGCGGGATGTTGGGTGTGGTGATCGCGGCGGCGCTGTATTGCCGGAGCCAGGGCATTCCGATGCTGGGATTTGGCGACCGGGTAGCGGTGGCAGCCCCGATCGGGCTGGGGCTGGGGCGGATCGCCAATTTCATCAATGGCGAACTATGGGGCCGCGAGGCTCCGGAGTCGTTGCCCTGGGCGATGATATTTCCCGCGGCGGGGCCGGTGCCGCGCCATCCGAGCCAGCTCTATCAGGCGGTGTTGGAGGGGGTGATCCTGTTTCTGGTGCTGTTCGTGCTCAGCCGGCGCGAGGCGATCCGGGCGCGGTTCGGACTGCTGACCGGGGTGTTTCTGTTGGGCTACGCGATCGCGCGCAGCGTGGGTGAATTGTTCCGGCAGCCCGATGCGTTTCTGGGGTTTCTGTACGCTGGCGCGACGATGGGGCAGTTGCTGTCACTGCCGATGGCAGTGGCCGGGATTGCACTGATTCTCCGCGCACGGCGGGTGGCGTGATGGAGCGGTTGGACGCGTTCATGGCGCGGGCCAACGCGGCGTACTACGCCGAGCGCGATCCGTTCGCCGATTTCACCACCGCCCCCGAGATCAGCCAGGTCTTCGGGGAGTTGCTGGGGCTGTGGGCTGGCGCCGTGTGGGTGATGATGGGCAAGCCGGCTCAGGTGATCCTCGCTGAGGCCGGACCCGGCCGAGGCACCCTGATGCGGGATGCGCTGCGCTGCATTGAGCGAATGATGCCGGATTTTCGGGCTGCCTTGCGGCTGCATCTGGTGGAGACGTCGCCGCGGCTGCGGGCGGCGCAGAGCGATCTGCCGGCGACCTGGCATGATGCGGTGACGGATATTCCGGGCGGGCCGATGGTGCTGCTGGCCAATGAGTTTCTGGATGCGTTGCCGATCCGTCAGTTCGTCCGCCGCGCGGATGGCTGGCAGGAGCGTTATGTGGCGGAGGGCGCATTTGTTGAACAGGCGAGCTTGCTCGACCTCGGCAATCACCCGGAGGGCAGCGTGGTCGAGCGCTGCGATGTGGGATTGGAGCTGGTGCGGCATCTGGCCGCACGGTTGATGCGGCAAGGGGGTGCGGCGCTGTTGATCGATTACGGGCCGGCCGCGAGCGCGCCGGGCGATTCGTTGCAGGCGCTGTTGGAAGGTCGCCCTGCTGATCCGTTGCGCGAGGCAGGACAGGCTGATCTCACCGCCCATGTCGATTTCGCGGCCCTGGTGCGCGCCTCAGCACCACTGCGGCCGCTGGGGCCGGTGCCGCAGGGCCGGTTCCTTGCCGATCTCGGCCTGTTTCGTCGCATCGATCGGCTTGCCGCAGGTCAACCGCCGGAGCAGGCCATGGCGCTCCTGGCGGCGGCGCGACGGCTGGCGGAGCCGGACGGCATGGGCCGGCTGTTCAAGGCGTTGGCGCTCTGCCACCCTGCCCTGCCCTTGCTGCCAGGATTTGCCGTATGATCTCGCCACTTGCAGCAACGAATCTCGGGGTGTCGCACGGCTTCTTCACCCGCGATGGCGGGGTGTCCGAGGGGCCGTTCACCAGCCTCAATTGCAGCCTGTCCGGTGCGGATGACCGGCTGGCCGTGTTGGAGAACCGTGCCCGCGTTGCCCGTTTTCTTGGCGCCGAGCCCGCGCATCTGCTGGGTCTCACCCAGGTGCACGGCATGACGGTGGCGGTGGCGGAGCAGCCTTGGGCGCCGGGCGAGGGGCCACGCGCCGACGCGGTGGTGACGAAGATGCGGGGGCTGGCGCTGGGGATTGTCACCGCCGATTGCGCGCCGGTGCTGTTCGCAGACGCCGCGGCGGGCGTGATCGGTGCTGCGCATGCCGGCTGGCGCGGGGCGGTGGCCGGCGTGCTGGAGGCGACGGTTGCGGCGATGCGCGCGCTGGGGGCGACGCGGATCAGCGCTGCGATCGGCCCCTGCATCCGCCAGCCCTCCTATGAGGTAAGCGATGATCTGCGCGACGCCGTGCTGGCGGCCACGCCGGATGGGCTGCATTGCTTCGCGCCCGGCCACCGGCCCGGCAAATATCAGTTCGACCTCGCCCGCTACTGCGCCGAGCGTCTGAGCGGCCACGATGTCGAGGTGATCGACGCTGATACACTGCCCGATGATGCGCGATTCTTCAGCCATCGCCGGCGGACCTTGGCTGGCGGCGGCCCGATCGGGCACCAGATGTCAGCGATCGTGCTGTGAGGATGCCCCTGTGCCGTACCTCATCAACTTCGTCGTCCTGCTCCTCCTCCTCGCGGTGGCAAGCTGTGTTCTCTAGACCCCTGCTTCTTGTGGCGCTGTTGGCACTGACGTCCTGCGGTGGGTTGCCGCGACCTTTTGAGGGCAATCCCGGTGCGATCGGGCTGCGCCTGGCCCAGCCGCCGCCGTCGCGCCTCGCGGTGCTGCCAGCCACCGACATTTCGCTGAGCCCACAGCAAAGCGCTGACCTCGCCGCCATGCTGGCCGATTCACTGCGCGACCAGGATGTCCCTGCGATCTTCACCCCGCCACAGCCCGGCGACTGGCGGCTGGTGACCTCCATCGCCCGCTCTCAGGGCCAGGTTGTGCCGATGTTCACCGTGCTCGATCCGCAGGGCGAGCAATCCGGCGTCGCTCAGGGTCTCGCCTTCACGCCGGAAGGCTGGGCCGGGGACGGCGCGCTGCGTCAGGCGGCGAGCAACGCGGCGCCCAATCTGGCGAGCCTGCTCACCCGCATCGAGGCACAGCGCCGGGCGTCTGACCCCGCGAGCCTGTCCAACCGCCCGGCCCGGCTGCGCGTGCCGGATGTGACCGGTGCCCCGGGCGATGGCAACCGCATGCTGGCGCGGCGGATGCGCGAACAGCTCAACCTGCTCAACCTCAACGTGCTGCCCGAGGGGCCTTCCGAGTCGGCTGACTTCACAATCGCCGGCCAGGTGCTGGCGGTGCCGATTGCGGGGAAGATGGTGCGGGTCGAGATCCAGTGGATCCTCACCGACAGCAAGGGCGAGGAGCGCTCCCGCGTGGTTCAGCTCAACGAGGTGCCGGCCGGAACCGTGGACAAATACTGGGGTGACGTGGCCCTCGTGGTGGCCCAGGAGGCGGCCGGCGGGGTGAAGGACCTCATCACCCAGCAGACCGCCGGCACGAAACCAACGCCTTGAGTGTTTCGGCGAAGTGACAGGCGTGCTTGGCGTTGCTAGAAGGCGTTCCTGTTTCCGCAACCCCCGGACCCCGCATCCAATGAAGATTGTCGCCTGCAACAGCAACCGCCCGCTCGCTGAAGCGGTCGCGGCCAAACTCGATGTGACGCTGACGCGCGCATCGGTCCGCAGGTTCGCGGATATGGAGGTTTTCGTGGAGATCCACGAGAACATTCGCGGCGAGGACGTGTTCGTCATTCAGAGCACCTCCTACCCTGCCAATGACAATCTGATGGAGCTGTTGATCATGCTCGACGCGCTGCGCCGGGCATCGGCCAAGCGCATCACGGCGGTGATCCCGTATTTCGGCTATGCCCGCCAGGACCGCAAATCCGGCCCGCGCACGCCGATCAGCGCCAAGCTCGTTGCCAATCTCATCACCGAGGCGGGCGCCAACCGGGTGCTGACGATGGATCTGCATGCCGGCCAGATTCAGGGCTTTTTCGACATTCCGGTGGATAATCTGTTCTCCGAGCCGATCTTCGCGGCCGAGATCGCGCGTGACTTCGCCGGGCGCAACACCATGGTGGTCTCGCCCGATGTCGGCGGCGTGGTGCGTGCCCGGGCGTTTGCCACAAGGCTCAACTGCGACCTCGCCATCATCGACAAGCGCCGCGAGCGCGCCGGCGTCTCTGAGGTGATGAACGTCATTGGTGACGTCGCCGGGCGGGACTGCCTCATCGTTGACGACATCGTCGACTCAGGCGGCACCCTGTGCAATGCGGCCGCGGCGCTGCTCTCGCGTGGGGCCAGCTCGGTCAGCGTCTATGTCACTCATGGGGTGCTCTCCGGCCGTGCGGTGGCGCGCATCGGCGCCTCGCCGATTGAGATGATGACCATCACCGACTCGATCCTGGCGACCGAGGCGGTGAAGGAATCTGCCAATATCCGTCAGGTCTCCATCGCATCGCTGCTGTCCGAGGCGATCAGCCGGGTCAGTGATGAGCGTTCCATCAGCTCGTTGTTCGACTGATGAGCCTCACCCGCACCCCGTTCTGGTTCCTCCGCCATGGCGAGACCGACTGGAACGCCGATAACCTCGCGCAAGGCGGAACCGACATTCCGCTGAACGCGCGCGGCCGCGTCCAGGCTGAGACGGCGGCGCAGGTTTTGCGCAACCGCAGCATCGCCGCCATCGTGGCTTCGCCGCTGTCGCGCGCCCATGACACGGCGAAGACCGTGGCTGCCACGCTCGGGCTTGATGTCCATCTGGACGAGCGGCTGCGCGAGGTCAGCTTCGGCGTGCTGGAAGGCCAGCCGATGACCGGCTGGTTTCCCGGCTGGGTGGACGGCACCTTCACCCCCGAGGGCGGCGAGACCTTTCCGGACCTGCGCCAGCGAGCGCTGAACGCGATCAATCACGCCCTGCTGCGCCCGGCCCCCGTGCTGGTGGTGGCGCATGGCGCGCTGTTCCGTGCCATCCGCGCCGAGATGGGGATTGATCCGCATGTGCGCACACCGAACGCCACGCCGTATTGGTGTGAGCCGGTGGCAGATGGCTGGGAGTTGACGGCGTTTCACGGGTGAGGGGCGCGGCGCTCACCCGTCGCACAGCACCAGGCACGTCGGCACCCTGAGCGGCCCCTACGCCCGCCGCCGCAGCGCGACGGCAGCGCCCGCCAGCATCAGCGTCATGCCGATGGCGTCAAGCGGGTGCAGCGCCTCGCCCGAGAGCCACAGCCCAAGAAGCACGGCGACGATTGGCGAGATAAAGGCGTAGCTGCCGGTCTTGCTGGCGCCCCAGTCGCGGACCAGGAAAAAATACACGGTGGTGGCGCCAAGTGCTGCGGGGCCGACAAGATAGGCGAAGGCGAGCCAGGCTGTTCGTCCCCAGGCAAAATCTGTGGCCTGCCAGGCACCGGGTTCAACCACCAAAGCGGTGAGCAGCAGCAGCCCGCCGCCGGTGAAGTTGACGATGCCGGCCAGCAGCACCGGAGAAACGCTGGTCATCAACGGGCGCGCCAGCAGCGAGGCAAAGCAATAGACCAGGGTTCCGAAGGCGATCAGCAACGCACCGAGCAGCGCCGTGCCGTCCAGTCGTCCGGCGAGGGCGGCGGGGCCGAACAGGATGAGAATGCCGGTGATGCCGAGCGCCATGGCCAATGCCGATTGCCGGGTGAGACGCTCCTGGCGCATCGCAACGCCAAGGGCGAGGAAGGAGAGCGGCGTCAGTGAGCAGTTCACCACGGCACCAAGACCGCTGCCGACCTGGCGCAGGCCGTACATCATCAGCAATTGGTTGAGCGAGATCATCAGCACCGCAACCGGCAGGATCCGGCGCCAGAGATGCCAAGGGAGGTTCACGGGCCCGCGCAGCCGCAAGGCGATCAGCATCAGCAGGCCAGCAAGCCCCCAGCGCAGGCCGGCGAACAGGCCGGGAGGCACAACCGCGGTTCCCAGCTTCATGCCGATCCAGGTGGAACCCCAGACCACGCAGAGATAGGCGAACATCAATTGAAGCCGCAACGTCGCGCTCATGGGTGGGACTGGCTCGCGGCTGGGGACACACCGCGTTCATTCACCCTTTGGCGGAGGCTGCCAAGCAGCAGTCCCCAGCGCTACGGGCATGGCTGTCAGTTCAGAAACAGCTTGCCCGGATTCATGATGCCTTTGGGATCGATGGAGGCCTTGAGGCCGCGCATCACCGCCAGCGCCTCCTCGCCATGTTCCTGCACCAGGAATTCGCGCTTGCCGATGCCGACGCCGTGTTCGCCGCTGCACGAGCCGCCCAGCGAGAGCGCGCGGGCCACGATCTTGCGGTCCAGTTCGAAGGCACGCTCGAAAGCGCCCGGTACATCTTCCACCAGGATGATGGTGTGAAAATTGCCGTCCCCGACATGGCCGACCATGGGCGCGGTGAGGCCGGAGGCCGCGATGTCCTCCTTCACGCCGAGAATGGCCTCGGCGAGTTTCGAGATCGGGACGACGGCGTCGGTTGTCATGCCGCGATGGCCGGGTTTGAGGGCGAGGCCGGCCCAATAGGCGTCGTGACGTGCCTGCCAGAGTTTGGTGCGTTCGGCGGGGTCGGTGGCCCAGCGGAAACCGGTGCCGCCATTGTCGGTGGCGATCGCCTCGGTCAGCTCGGCCTGTTCGGTGACGCCAGACTGCGTGCCATGGAATTCGAGGAACAGGGTCGGCACCGGTGCGAGGTTCTCGAGCTTCGAGTAGGCGATACAGGCGCCCATCTGCACCTCGTCGATCAGCTCGATGCGCGCCACCGGGATGCCGGCCTGCATCACCGCGATCACTGTCTCCACCGCGCCTTTCATCGTCTCGAACTGACAGACCGCGGCGGACATCGCTTCGGGGATGCCGTGCAGGCGCAAGGTGATTTCGGTGATGATGCCGAGCGTGCCTTCACTGCCGATGAAGAGATGGGTGAGGTCGTAGCCGGTGGCGGATTTGCGGACGCGGCCGCCGGTTTTGATGACGCGGCCATCGGGCAGCACCACGGTAAGGCCCAACACGTTCTCGCGGATGGTGCCGTAGCGCACGGCGCAGGTGCCGGAGGCGCGGGTGGCGCACATGCCGCCGATGGAGCAGACGCTGCCGGGATCGACGGGGAAGAACAGCCCCTGGTCACGCAGATGGGCGTTGAGCTGCTGGCGGGTAACGCCGGGTTCGATGCGGCAATCCATGTCCTCCGGATTGACCTCGATGATGTTGGTCATGCGGCTGAGATCGATGGTGATGCCGCCGCGCACCGGGGTGACATGGCCTTCCAGCGAGGTGCCGGCGCCGAACGGCACCACCGGGACAGAATGCGCATGGCAGAGGGCGAGGAGGCGGGAGACTTCCTCGGTGGTGGCAACGAAGGCCACCGCGTCGGGCAACGCGTGGGGGAGCGCGTCCTCGCCATGGCTGTGCTGCTCGCGCAGGGCGGCGTTGGTGGTGAGGCGGTCGCCCAGGAAGCTGGCGGCCTGCGCGATCACGGCATCGACGGGACGGGACAAGGGGACGCTCCTCGGTGTTTTCCCTATTCAGAACGCAAGCAGCGTGTTGCGCAACTGGGGATGAAGGAAGGTCGGGCTCGGCCCCTGGCGGGCTCGGGCGGAGCCCGACCTTCCCTCACCCTTTCGCTGCGAGCCGCGTGAGGCTGGCGATACCGGCGGTCAGAGCAAACCCCGCGCCAATGGTCAGCGCGAGGGCGGGGGCGCCCTCGGGGCGGAGATAGAAGCACATGGCAACCAGAGCGGCGCCGGTGGTTTGGCCGACAAGGCGCGAGGTGGCGACGATGCCGCTGGCCGCCCCGCTGCGGGCGCGGGGGGCGCTGGACATGATGGCGCGCAGATTGGGGGATTGGAAAAAGCCAAAGCCGATGCCGCAGAGCATCATGCGCCAGATGATGTCGATCTGTGATGGATCGGCGGGCAGGTTGGCCAGCAGGCCGAGGCCGGTGGCGAGGACGAACATGCCGATGCCGCCGAGGATGGCGGGTGGAAAGCGGTCGGAGAGATTGCCGGCGATCGGCGCCATCAGCGCGGTCATCGCCGGCCAGGGGGTGAGCAACAGGCCGGTTTCCACCGCGCTGCGGCCGAGCATGGTTTGGAAATAGAACGGTAGGGCGACGAAACTCAACCCCTGGGCGACAAAGGAGCAGATGGCGGTGGCCGAGGACAAGGCAAAGAGGGGGCGACGATAGAGATCGATCGGGAGCATGGGCTGCGCCACGCCGCGCTGCCGGCGGACCAGGGCCAGGCCAGCGAGGAGGGCGCCACCGAGCAGGGCCAGGGTGATTGGAAGCCCGGCGTGATGCGCGCCCTCGCCGATCCCCAGCAACAGCAGGCCGAACATGGCGGCGCTGAGCAGGGCCGCCACGGGATCAAAACGGTTCCCCCCCAGCGGGCTGGCCGGCAGCGCCCGGGCACCGACCGCAAGCACCAGCAGACCCAGCGGCACGTTGACGGCGAACAGCCAGGGCCAGGAGGCGACCGAGAGGACGGCCGAGGCCACCGTGGGACCGGCCGCGGTCGAGACCCCCACGGTCAGCGCGTTGAAGCCGACGCCGCGGCCCAGCAGATTCGATGGGTAAATGAAACGGATCAGCGCCACGTTGACGCTCATGATGCCGGCAGCCCCCAATCCCTGCACCACCCGGGCGGCGGCCAGCACAGGCAGGTTCCAGCTCATGGCGCAGAGCAGCGAGGCGGCGGTGAACACCGCGACACCGATTAGATAGACTCGCCGGTAGCCGTGGATTTCACCCAGCGCCGCCAGCGGCAGCAGCGCCATGGCCACCGCCATCTGATAGGCATTCACCACCCAGACCGAGGTGGCCGGGCTCGCCTGGAGATCGGCGGCGATGGAAGGGAGAGCGGTGTTGGCGATGGACACGTCCAGCGACGCGGTGCCGACGGCGAGGGCGACGGCCAGCATGGCCCAGCGACGCTGGGCGGGGGGCAGGCCTTGATGGGGGGTGTTTTGTGTCATGGCCTGCTGTATCCGCCTTCACATTCGATCTGTCTAGATATATCTGTTTAACCGGAGCATGGCAGAGTTGCCGGCGCTTATCACGTTCTTGTTTGGTGTTTTTTGAAAAACACATCAAACTCACGGGTATCAGTTGTCACGGAGTGCGCATCGATGTCAGGAACCCAGCTTGTCCGCGACCCAGTTGCACTGCGCGTCACGCCCAAGGGGCTCAACGCCGGGATTGCCGTTGTGTCAAGCGCGTTGCTGGCGGCGCTTGCGGCGGAAGTGTGGTTGCAGCCCGGTGGGCATTGGCGGTTGGCGGCTCTGGCCATCGTCGGCGGCATGATCGGGGCGGCGTTGCTGCGCTCCAATTACGGCTTCGCCTCGGCGTTTCGGGCGTTGGCGCAATGGGGCGATGCGGCAGGGTTCCAGGCGCATGCGCTGATGCTGGGCCTGGCCAGCCTGCTGATGATGCCGCTGCTGGAACTCGGCCATGTTGGCGGCGTGGCGCTGCGGGGCGGGGCAACGCCGATCGGCGTGGGATTTGCGGTGGGTGGGCTGATGTTTGGCGCCGGCATGCAGATCGGCGGTGGCTGCGCCTCGGGCACCCTCTTTGCGCTGGGTGGCGGCAATGCCAAGCTGATCGGCACGCTGGTGGGCTTCGTGATCGGTTCGGCGCTGGGCGCCTGGAGCATGGGGTTCTGGTGGAGCCTGCCGACCATGGACAGCGCCTCCTTGCAGAGCGTGATCGGCTTCGGCCCGGCCATGGTCGTGCAGCTCGCCGTGCTGGCCGGACTCTGGGTGCTGGCGCGTCGCAACGCTAAAACGCCGGTGCGGCGTGCGTTGCTGGTCGGTGGCCTAGTACTGGCCGTGCTCAACGCCGCCACCTTGGTGCTGGCCGGCAAGCCCTGGGGTGAGACCTCGGCCTTCGCGCTGTGGGGCTCCAAGCTGTTCACCGAGATCGGCATCGATGCGCGCGGCTGGACCTATTGGGCGCATCCGGCTGGCACGGCCTCGGCGATCGACAAGGCGACCCTGCTCGATATCACCTCGGTGATGGATGCGGCGATCCTGCTCGGCGCCATCCTCGCCGCCGCCCTCTCCGGCGTGTTCAAGCCGCGGCTCGGCGGCGGGCTGCGCCCCTGGATCGGCGCGCTGCTCGGCGGCATGGCCATGGGATATGGGGCGCGCCTGGCCAATGGTTGCAATATCGGCGCCTATTTCAGTGCGATCAGCGTCGGCAGCCTGTCCGGCTGGGTGTGGATGGGGCTGGCGCTGGCCGGAAGCTGGATCGGCTTGCAGCTCCGCCCGCTGTTCGCGCTGGATCAGGTGCGGGAGACCGGGCCAAGCTGCTGAGCCCAATATTTCGTATCTCCCCCAGCCACAGCCGGTTGCAGGTCGCCGACCCCGTCTGACACAGTGCGGTCAGACGGGGGTGACGAAATGGCATATGATCTGATTTTGCGCGGCGGGCGGGTGATCGATCCCGCCCAAGGCATCGACGCGGTGCAGGATTTGGCGTTTCAGGACGGCAAGGTCGCGGCCATCGGCGCCATAGAAAGTTCGGCGCGCGAGGAGCGCAACGTCGCCGGCGCCATCGTCATGCCGGGCATGATCGACTTCCACACCCATGTCTATTGGGGCGGCACCTCGATCTCCATTGACGCCGACCTTCTGGCGCGCCGCTGCGGCACCACCACCTGGCTGGATGTCGGCTCGGCCGGACCCGGCAATTTCGCGGGCTTCCGCAAGCATGTGATCGAGCCGAGCCAGACCCGCATCCTGGCCTATCTGCATGTCTCTCACGCCGGCATCTTCGCCTTCTCGCCGCAGATCATGGTGGGCGAGAGCCAGGATATGCGGCTGATGGACACAGAGACCTGCGCCCGCGTCGCCATGGAGCATCGCGATGTGATCCGTGGCATCAAGGTGCGGGTCGGCGCCAACACCTCCGGCGTCAACGGCATCGCCCCGCTCTATCACGCCATCGAGGCCGCCGAGCGCGCCGGGCTGCCGGTGATGTGCCATATCGACCGCCCGCCGCCACGCTATGTCGATGTGCTGGAGGTGCTGCGCCCGGGTGACACGCTGACGCATTGCTTCAAGCCCTTCCCCAACGCGCCGATCCATGCCGATGGAAGGGTGAAGGAGGCCTGCTGGGCAGCGCGCGAGCGGGGCGTGATGTTCGATATCGGCCACGGCAAGGGGTCGTTCTGCTTTGATGTCGCCACCAAGATGCTGGAAGGCGGTTTCCCGCCGGATGTGATCAGCTCGGATGTGCATGTGCTGTGCATCGACGGCCCGGCCTATGACAACATGGAGACGATGTCCAAGTTCCTTGCTTTGGGCATGGACCTCACCTCCATCATCCGCGCCGTGACCGCGGCCCCGGCGAAGCTGCTGGGAAGGCCCGATCTCGCCGATCTCTCGGTGGGTTCGACCGGTGACGTGACGGTGATGCGCATCGAGGAGGGGCGCTTCACCTTCACCGATGTGCTGGGCAAGACGATGGACGGCGCACAGCGTTTCGCGCTCGACAGCGTGGTGGTGGGAGGCCGGTTGTGGCACAGCGCGACATGAGGCGGCGTACGCTGCTGGCCGCTGGCGCGGCGCTTGCTGCCCCGAGCCTGGCGCGCAGCCAGACCGTGGCCAAGACGCTGAAATTCATCCCCGAATCCGATGTCACCGTGCTCGACCCGGTCTGGACCACGGCGACCGTCACCCATCATCACGGCTATGCGGTGTTTGACACGCTGTATGGCCAGGATGACGCCTTCGCCATCCAGCCGCAGATGGTGGCGGGGCATATGGTCGAGAATGACGGTCTGCTGTGGCGCCTGACCTTGCGCGAGGGGCTGCGCTTTCACGACGGCGCGCCAGTGCTGGCGCGCGATGCGGTGGCCAGCATCCGCCGCTTCGCCGCGCGCGACGCGTTCGGCCGGGCACTGATGGATGTCACCGACGAGCTGTCGGCGCCCTCGGACCAGGTGATCCAGTTCCGCCTCAGCCGCCCCTTCCCGCTGCTGCCCAACGCGCTGGGCAAATCCGGCACGGTGATGCCGGCGATCATGCCTGAGCGCCTGGCATTGACCGATCCGAACAAGCAGGTGACGGAGATGATCGGCTCCGGGCCGTATCGCTTCAACACACAGGAGCGCGTCGTCGGCGCCCGTGTCGTCTATGAGCGGCACACGGGCTACATCCCGCGCCCGGACGGCGTGCCGGGATTTTCCGCGGGGCCAAAACGCCCCTGGTATGACCGGATCGAGTGGCACGTGATCCCCGATGCCGCCACGGCCGCCAGCGCGATGATCAATGGCGAAGCCGATTGGTGGCAGCAGCCGGATATCGATCTGATGCCGCAGTTAAGCGGAAAGCCCCATCTCGCCTCGATGCGGCTCGACCCGGCCGGTGCCATCGGCATTCTGCGCTTCAACCAGTTGCATCCGCCGTTCAACAACCCCGAAATCCGCCGCGCCTTGCTTGGTGCCGTTGATCAGACCGAATACATGCAGGCCTCGGCCGGTGAGGATCGCAGCCGGTGGAATGATCGCACCGGGGTGTTCAGCCCCGGCACGCCGATGGCGAGCGAGGAGGGGCTCAACCTCCTGACCGGTCCGCGTGACCTCGCCGCTGTTGCGCGTGCCATCAAGGCGGCCGGTTATGACGGCGCGCCGATCACCGTGCTGGGCGCAGCGGATCAGCATCTGACCTATGCGCAGACGCTGGTGGCGGTGGACATGCTCAAGCGCGTTGGCTTCAACGTGAATTTTATCAGCACCGATTGGGGCAGCGTGGTGCAGCGCCGCGCCAACAAGGCCGCGCCGGACAAAGGCGGCTGGAACATCTTCTTCACCAGCCTCAACGGCACCAATAATTTCGACCCCGCGAGCCATCTCGGCATACGCGGCAACGGTGATGACGCCTGGTATGGCTGGCCCACCGCACCGAAGCTGGAAGCGCTGCGCCGGCAATGGTTCGCCGCCCGCGACCCGGCCGAGCAGCGCGCCGTCTGTATCGAGATTCAGCGGCAGTTCTGGATTGACGTGCCGTATCTGCCGCTCGGCACCGTCTATGCGCCGACCGTGTATCATCGGAAGATCACCGGCATCCGCCTCGGCTTCCCCCAGTTCTACGATGTGAGGCCGGTATGAGGATCGCGCTGCTCGGGTTCATGCTCGAATCAAACGGCTTCGCCGCGCCGGCCGATGAGGCGGAGTTCCGTTCCAAACTCTGGCTGGAAGGCGACGCCCTGCTCGCCGATGTCCGCGCCGCCGCCTCGCGCGATCCGGGGGGCATCAAGGGCTTTGTCGAGGTGATGGACGGAGCCGGCCCCTGGACGCCGCTGCCGCTCGCCATCACCTCGGCCGGTGCCAGCGGCCCGGTGGAGGACGGGTTCTTCCGCCGCTTCGTGGCGCTGATCGAGGACGGGCTGCGCGCCGCCCTGCCGCTCGATGGCGTCTATGTCGAGGCGCATGGCGCGGCCTCCGGCACCGCGGAGGATGATCCGGAAGGCGTGCTGTTCGCTGCCATCCGCGCCATTGTCGGCCCGGATGTGCCGGTGATCGCCACCCTGGATCTGCACGCCAATGTCAGCCCCGAGATGGTGGCGCAGACCGATCTGCTGATCGCCTATATCACCAACCCCCATGTCGATATGCGCGAGCGCGGCCAGGAGGCCGGGCGGGCGATGCTGGAGCTGCTCGGCGGCGTCAAGACCCGCAAGGCCTTCATCAAGCTGCCGATGCTGCCGCCTTCGGTGTCGCTGCTCTCCGATCGTGGCCCCTATGGTGCTGCGATTGCCCGCGCCGTGGCGATGCAGGCGGACCCGGCGATCCTCAACGTCTCGGTGCTCGGCAATTTCAGCCTGGGCGACTACCCCAAGAACGGCATGAGCGTGATCGCCACCGCGCGCGGCGACCAGGCGGCGGCCGATGCGGCGGCGCGCGAGATCGCAACCGGGCTCTGGGCCCGACGCGAGGAGCTGGTGGCGCGGCTCACCCCGATTGAGACCGCCACCGCGATGCTGCGCGACGCCTGCCAGGACGCCACCCTGCCCGCCCTGCTTTTCGCCGATGTCGCCGACAATCCCGGCGGCGGGGCGCGCGGCAACACCACCGCCGTGCTGCGCGCCTTCCTCGACGCCGGCATCGACCGCACCGCCTTCGCGATCCATTTCGACCCCGAACTCGCCGCCGAAGCGCACGCCAAGGGCGTCGGCGCCCACTTCCTGGCGCATCTCAACCGCAACGAGATACATCCCGATTCCGGCCAGCTCACCGCCGAGGCGCAGGTGATGGCGCTCAGCGACGGCCGCATCATCGGCCGTCGCGGCCTGCTCGCCGACCGCACCCTGGATTGCGGCCCCACCGCCTGGCTGCGGCTGGAAGGGCGGATCGACGTCGTCTTCGTCTCCATCCGCCATCAATGCATGGAGCCGCGCATGCTGGAGCATCTCGGCATCGATCTGCACCAGCTGCGCGGCCTCGTGCTGAAATCCCGCGGCCATTTCCGCGCCGGCTTCAACGATATCTACACCGACGCCCAGATCATCGAAGTGGACGGCCCAGGCCTCGTCACCCCCATGCTGCACCGCGTGCCCTGGCGCCGACTGCCGCGGCCGATCTGGCCGCTCGACGACGGGTTGTCGTGGTCGCCGCCTGAGGTGGTGGCTGTGGGGGGGACGTAAGCGCTGGGCTCCGCCCAGACCCGCCAGGGGCCGAGCCCCTGGACCTCACTCGTTTAGGTGAGCGGGTTCATGGGGAGAGCGTCAGTGATCAACCTGTTGATCACTGACGCTCTCCCCATGAACCCGCTCACCTAAACGAATGGGTTCCAAGGGTTCTACCCTTGGCGGGTCTGGGCGGAGCCCAGCGCTTTCTTCCCACCCACAGCCCCTCAAAGCCGCCACCATCCCACCCGGCGGCGGTGCCGTGGCCGAAATTGGCGGGGCCAGTGGCAGAACGATGCGGCGGGCCAGAAGATGCAGGCCGGGGCCTTTGGTGCCGTACAGGCTGTCGCCCAGGATGGGCCAGCCGCGATGGGCGCAATGCACGCGCAACTGGTGGGTGCGGCCGGTTTTGGGGGTGAGGGCGAGCCAGGTCTGGCCGGGGGCGCGGCCGAGAACCTGCCATGTGGTTTCGGCGGATTGGCCTTCAGGGTGGACCTCCATCGTCCAGCCGTCGCGGGTCTGGCGTTTGCGCAAAGGGGCGGAGATATGGCCGTGTTCGCCTTCGACCTCGCCCTGCACGACCGCCCAATAGGTCTTGGCCACGCGGCCTTCGGCGAAGGCGGCCTGGAGGGTGAGCAGCGCGGTCTTGCGCAGGGCGATCACCAGGCAGCCGGCGGTGTCGGCGTCGAGGCGATGGGCGAGCCAAGGCCCGTCGCGGCGGCGGGAGAGCTGGGGGAAGATATCCTCCACGCTGGGTCCGCCGCCGGGG
>Ga0114959_10001540_pt1 | contig 19957 bp, 18 predicted proteins | sample C_130625_EF_Meta_FD_87317 | JGI IMG/M metagenome (GOLD analysis project Ga0114959, IMG submission 87317) | Freshwater microbial communities from Lake Croche, Canada to study carbon cycling - C_130625_EF_MetaG | ecosystem: Environmental > Aquatic > Freshwater > Lake | place: Lake Croche, Canada... | reverse complement strand
AGAACCCCAAACTTGGTAATCACCACCCCCTTTCATAGGGCAAGATTTCCCCATGCGCTTAGACCATGTCTCATATGTAACTTCCCATGATCAACTAGCCGACACAGTTCAACGCCTGGGCTCACGCCTTGGCAGCACCTTCGTAGATGGTGGTGTCCACCCACGCTTTGGCACACGCAACTTCACACTGCCTCTTCAAAACGGTCAATACATCGAAGTTGTATGTCCACTAGATCACCCAGCAACAGAGCAAACCCCTTGGGGTAAAGCTGTTAGTAAGAAAGCACAAGAAGGTGGCGGCTGGCTTACCTGGGTTTTTGCAACTGACAATATTTCAATAGTTGAAGAGAAGTTTGGACGCACCGCAACTGAAGGTCACCGCACCCGCCCAGATGGAACCGATCTTAAGTGGAAGCAAATCGGAGTCAATGAAATTACTGACTCTCGTGAGCTTCCATTCTTTATCCAGTGGTTAACAGCAGATCACCCATCACAAGATGGGAAAGCAGTTGCTGCAATTGAGAAGATTACGATTGCTGACACTGAGCAACTATCAGACTCATGGTTTAAGACAGAGATCCTTGCTGGATTAAACGGCACAGATATTGAGTTTATTGATCCGTCAACGAATGAGGGTGAGTCTGGGATTGTTGCGGTGCATCTGATGACGCCGAGTGGTGTTGTCAGGTTGGACTGAAGCCTAATCCAGGCTGTTTGATTTCAGACTGGTCAGGAAACGAGTAATTTAATTAAAGTTATGTTATTTAAATCAAAAACACATTAAGGTTCAGTCCATGACTTTGGATGTGCTGACTACTATTTATGGTCAAGAGTCTCACCCGTATTTTATATACGCCCCAAGATGGATAAATTCATCTGCAGGCATCAAAGCACTTCACTTTTTGTGCCATTCAATAAACATCTCGGGTCATAAGGCCTATTTAGTCTTGACAGAGGCCCCGCATCAAGGCGAACCACGAATTAATCCACATTTGAGCACCCCAATCTTGACCCAAGAGATTAGCGATGCATACTTCAGGGCTGGCATAAATCCTGTTCTGATTTATTCAGAGACAATTCCAGGTAACCCGCTAGGCGGAAACTTTATAGTGAGATATTTAATGAACTACGCTGGCGCACTTGGAGGGACAAAAAGTTTCCATGAGGATGAATACATTTTGGCCTTTTCAAAAAAAATTGCTGAAGAATACGCCTCCACAAATAAAACCGAAGAGCCGATGGTTCTTTTCTTGCCCCCTATAGATCCACGGGAATTTACAAAACAAACAGAAAAGAAACCTTATCAAGTTGTGTATGCAGGTAAATACCGTAGCTTTATTGGAAAACCACCAAAAGTTGGTACGTTACCTACCGTAGAAATCTTTCGTGATGGTCCACGCATGCAATCCAGGAACCAAGTTAAGGAGATTTTAAGAAACGCGACAGTCGTTTATTCTTTTGAGAATTCATCGATTGTTACTGAATCAATTTTGTCAGGGACGCCAGCAAGATTCGTTCCTAATGAGTTTCTTGGAGAAATTATTGCTGAAGTGGAATTGGGTTTTGGGGGAATTGTTTTAGGTGATTCGGAAGGGGAATTTGAGGCTGCACAAAAGTCGATCGATGTTGGAATTTCTCAGTACTACGAAAGTGCAGAATCTTATCTAGTGCAACTAGAAAAATTTATTGATGTTACACAAGAGCGAGCCAAATTTGAGGGATACCTGAACCCAATCACTGTCCCCATCCATGGGTTACTTTTCAGTCAACATCGACTTGGACTTGCTCGGCAAATCTTCAAGCATCAAGGGTTACCTGCGCTTGTACGTGTAACGTATCACTTCACTCTTCGGCGCTTATCTTGGAGATTTTGGGTTGGGCGTGAAGTAAATGGCGAAAGATCTAAAATCGAGAGTCTAGGCTTGGGCAAGGAATCGAGGGAATGATGTCTAATACGGGTGAATCACTGTTTGAAAACCTATTTGTTCTGGAGGCAGCGAACAATCATTGGGGTGATGTCGAACGAGGAAAAAAAATAATCCAAGACTTTGCAACAGTGGTTCGTTATAACAATGTTAAAGCAGCCATTAAATTCCAGTTTAGAGATGTTGATAACTTCATTCATGAAGAGTTTAAAGGTAATCAGGACATTCGTTACATTAAAAAGACTGAAGCGACAAAAATGTCACATGATCAGTACAAATCATTAGCTGATGCTGTTGTTAGGTCGGGTTGTATCCCCATGGCAACTCCCTTTGACGAAGCATCCGTCGACTTGTGCACTAAACTTAACTTCCCAATCATAAAAATTGCTAGCTCGGATATTAATGACTGGTCTTTGCTAGAGCGAATAGCTCACACTAAGAAACCAGTTATTGCCTCAAGTGGTGGGGCCTCAGAGAAGTCACTCGATGAGTTAGTGGCATATTTTGAAAACAGAAATATTCCATTGGCGATAAACCATTGTGTCAGTTTGTACCCTAGTGAGGATGATCAGCTCGAATTAAATCAAATCAAGTACATTAAGGATAGGTATCCAAACCATGTGATTGGCTTTTCTTCACATGAGTATCATGACTGGCACTCCTCAATGTTTCTTTCTTATGCACTTGGCGCGCGAACCTGGGAGCGCCATATTGATATTGAATACAACGATGTTCCTGTTTCACCGTATTGCTCACTTCCGAGTCAGGCAGATGAGTGGTTTAAGTCATTCCACAAAGCCAGCGAAATGCTCGGAAACAGTGCTTCTGCACGTCGAGTAATCTCTAGGGAAGAGACTAAGTACTTAGATGCTCTTGTTCGTGGGGTGTATGCCCGCCGCGATTTAAAAGCAGGATATGAGCTTTCAAGCGAAACCTTCGCGCAAGATTTTAAATTAGCGGTGCCACTTCGTAAGGGTCAATTGTCCACACGAGAAATTCTAAACGGTTTAAAGATCACTCAAGATGTTGTTGCTGGCTCTCCAGTCACCATTGAAGACATTGATGGGCCTTATGCCACACAAATGGAGTTGCGCAAACAGATTTTGGATAGAGGCATATAGAATCTAGCCAAACCTTGACCCCTTAATAATCTCGGAGGCTTAATGAGAGTTTTACTCACCGGAAGTCGGGGCGGGATAGGAAGCTCAATTCACAAAAAACTGCTGGCAGATGGTCACGCAGTGGTTGCACCCAGTTCGAGCGACTTAGATCTTTCAGAATCTGAATTGATTTTAAATTGGATTAATGCAAACACTAATCTGGACTTTGATGCGATTATTCTAAGTGCAGGAATCAATACCCCTCGAGATTTCATGGAAGTTGAAGATACGGAATATCTTCAAACATTAGAAATCAATTTAAATTCAAATCGAGTGTTACTGAAGGCAGTTCTACCCGGGATGGAAAAGAGAAGATTTGGTCGGATAGTTGCAGTTTCAAGTTCGTATTCCACGATTACAAAAGCGGGTAGATCGTCGTACTCAATTTCAAAAGCAGCTCTAGAAGCCCTAATTCGATCAATTGCATTAGAAAATGCCCAAAGCAATATCCTTGCGAATTCAATCGTTCCCGGTTTTATCGAAACACAATTGACGCATAAAAATAATACACGCTCTCAAATAGATAGAGTTTTGGAACGAATTCCCATGCAGCGATTTGGATCTCCCATGGAAGTAGCAAATCTTGCGAGTTTTCTCATTAGCGAAGAGAATTCTTACATAACCGGTCAATCAATTCGAATTGACGGAGGTTTCTCAATAAATTGAAAAATGAGTCCCCCATAGAAATCTCATCTATAAATGGCAACTATTTTGCAACATTTCACATAAAGATAGAAGATATTTTAGAATTGTTATCTTCTAAAGATGACGCTTACATTTTAATTGATCAACAAATATCTTTGAATTACAAAGTAGTAATGTCAGCTTTACCCACGGATAGATATTTCGTTTTAGAATCAACAGAAGAAAATAAGTCATTAAGAAAAGTTGCCGAAGTTGCCGAATGGATGATGAATCGTGGAGCCACCAAAACATCTCATCTCGTAGGAATTGGAGGCGGGGTCGTACAAGATCTAGCAACATTCGTAAGCCATATCTATTATCGAGGAATTAACTGGACTTTCGTCCCAACAACGTTGCTAAGTCAAGCCGACAGCTGTATCGGTGCAAAGTGTGCTCTGAACTTGAATGGCCATAAGAATCAGTTGGGCGTTGTACATACTCCAAGCGCAGTTGAAATTTTCACTGGATTCCTGGATACCTTACCTTTTTCCGAAATTCAATCTGGATTCGGTGAAATTGCAAAGCTTGCAGTCACCGGGAATGATCATTTTCTTAAAGACTTTGTAAAGTTTCTTTCCAAGGACGGGTTTACCACTGATGGCATCGGACGAATTATTCACTCCTCATTGGTGGCAAAAAAATATGTAATTGATCAAGACGAATATGAATCTGACTTGAGGAGAATCCTAAACTATGGGCATTCTTTCGGTCATGCCTTGGAGTCTTTAACTAAAAACAAGATCATTCATGGTGATGCCGTGATTATAGGAATGGATGTTATTAATTTTATAGGTTTGAAAACGGGTATCACTAATCCAGATTTTTACTTTGAAATGAAAAGTTTAATGGACGAATATTTTGGTCATATCGAAGTAGTGCAGGAAATTGATGCAGGCATATGGGTTAATGAACTCAGACATGACAAGAAAATGCGACACGGTAAAATGAACTTTGCCATCCCCGTATCAATTGGTGACATTCAAATAATCACAATGGAATTAGACGAACAGTTGATTGAATTAGTAGGTGAGTATATTGAACAATCCAATTTCTTCCATTCTTCTTGACATCGGTGGTACCTATATCAAGTCAGCAGTAATCGAATTTGGACAGTCACACCCCGAAAATATTCAACTTTTTGAAACGCCTAGTTTTATTCCATCTGAATCTGAGTACCGGACGATACCCACTCAAGCTTTGTTGAATTCTATTGAACAAGCGATTGAAGCACAGAGACTTTATAAACCGCATGTAAGTCGCATTTACACTAGTGGGCAAATGGGTGGCTACGTATTGGAGAGCAAACAAGGTTTTGAAGTAATATCTTGGCAAGATACACGCAGCGCACTCCCCATCTATAGCGATTCTCGCGCTGAACTCGACAAGTGGATTACGGTGTCCGACTCATTCAAGGAAACAGGCTCCGAGATGAGGCCCGGTTTACCGTTCTATTCGTTAGCTATTTTGAAATCTCAAGATTCCATGAAAATGCCACCTCAACCTTTTAGATCAGTTATTTCATTCGTGACAAGTTACTTAACTGATTTTCAATCAATGGATATGCATGTGACAGATGCCGCGGCTTCGGGGCTGTTTAGCTTGAAAGAAAACAACTGGAGTAAGGAACTTACTTCGATGACTGGTGATTTCCTGACTTTCCCAGATGTTCATACCTCTGTAAAGAAAATCGGTGTTTCTTCAAAATTTAACCTTGACGTCTTTGCAGGTGTCGGCGATCAACAAGCTTCTCTACTTGGTGCAGGGCTACAACCTGGAAAAATTGTTTTGAATATAGGAACGGGAGGACAGGTAGCTGGCCTTCACGAAGACGGTGCAGAGTCAGGGAATTTTCAAATTAGACCATATTTCTTTGGTCAGAAGATTCGCACAATCACACACTTACCATCCGGGAGAGCACTTAAAGCATTTGTGCAGTATTGCTTTGGTGACTCAATTACTAGCGAACATTTTGGGGCATTTGAACGGATTGGCAAAAGTTTTCCGGATGCTCCAGAGATAGATCTGGCAGATTATGAATCAAGTTTGCGCAAGATTACAGAAGATGGTCTTGAAAAGAATCGTGAACTTGTATCTTCAATGTTTTTTCAAAGCCTGATACAGGTTTACTCAAGGTCATTGGATCAACTCCGTCTTTCTGGAGAGCTATTATTCGCCGGCGGTGTTGGGCAGAAAGTGCTCCTAATTTCTGAAGAATTGTCCAGGATCACTGAGCGAGACTTTGTTATTTCTGATACAAACGAAACGACGCTCGAAGGCTTAGGAATACTGGCAAACGTACATTAGCGAAGAGTCTTTTTCCTAATTGCTTTTTCTACGTTACTAATCTGTTCTGCCAAGTGTGTTAATGGATAGTCAAACTTATTTGCGAGAGTTTCAAAGTCATCTTTATTGGATAGGTAATTGTTTGCAAGTAAGGTTTCATCAGTTTTAAAAGATATGTTTTCGGTGGAGTAATTGAACTGCTCCAAAATATTTTTTGAAAGCTCGATTAGATTCACCTCCTCACCACCAGATTCTAGATTTACAATCTGGTTCTCCCCCACGCACTTAAGCAGGAGATGCATGAGATCCCGAGTATCCATGTATCTCCTAAGCACTGAACTTTTTGAATTCAATTCAATGGCACCCCTCAAAATTGTTTGCTCAACCAGATTACCAATTGCAAATTTTGAAGGTTCAGTCATGTCTATCCCGGTAACCGAGAACACTCTACAATTTATGAATTGTGAACCAGCGGCCTCACAAGCAGCAGCAAACTCTTGTTCCTGGAAGTCTTTCAGCTCTGCGTATAAATTATAAGAAGGATCGACCCGCTGGCTATCAGATTTGTAAGACACAACCCCACTCGATATGTTGATTACAGAACCAACATTTCCGCGAAGAATGACACTGACCGCGTCAGCAATTATTCTTTTGTTTGTAGTTACATACTCTTCTTGATTCACTTTGGTGATTTTGTCTCGTGTCGCGAAGGCTAATGGCGCGAAGACGTCATATTCGCCTTTAGCGATTACCTCGGTGTCAAAGGTTTTAACTTGAAAAGATTTTCCAAAGTCATTCGAAATCATTGAACTATTTCTGCCATAAATAGAGAATCGATGAGGTGTAGTGGAGTTAAGCGGCACTTCCAAAAGAGACCTTCCCAACCAACCAGTCGCTCCTGTTAGACAAATGGAGAGAGCTTTGTCCGCCACTCAAATCCCCCAGCTCTCATGAGGCAAATACCTAAATACCTTCTCAGCAATTTCCGTTGTGATTTTTGGTGTCATATCGTGGATTGCGGCAGAAGTCATGCGCCCGCCATCCAAAATCTTGCTCGCAACTTTCGGGAAATAGAGCATATTTGGATCCGTAGTTACTTCAAAGAATATGGGCTCATTATTCGAGAGGAGCTCATTGAATTCCTTGGTAAACATGTTTGAACTCTTTACCTGGAAGTAAGTAATTCCGTAAGCCTTACAAATGTCAGCCCATGCAGGCAGACCAAGACCTGTCTTCGTATCGCAGCCAACATAGTTATCTTTAAAGTACGATTTTTGGCTAGAACGAATGGAAGCATAACCTTCATTACAAATTACAAACATCTTAATTTTTAAGTTGCTAGATCTAATTGTGCCCATTTCCTGTAGATTCTGTGCAAAGCCACCATCGCCTTCCAATAGCAAGACTCTAGAATCAGGACTAGAGAACGATGCTCCAATTGCACCAGCAAGACCGTACCCCATACTTGCCAGACCTTTGTTAGAAATTAATTGTTGGCCTCGTTTAGTCAGAAAACTTTGGTGAGTAGCTGTAAATGTGCCCCCACTGCTACATGAAACTATAATGTCATTAGAGTTTGAGACCTTACTGAGCTGGTTTATAAAATAGTAGGGATTTACAAATGGCTCAGGACTAACATGGATTTCTTCAATCAATGGTAATTCCTGCTGTACGTCTTCAAGGAAATTTATCCATTCTGATCTGTCCTGAACCTTTGTATTATTTGAGAATTCTTCAGGAAGTATTCTTAAGAAAGAATTAGCATCGTGTTCAATTGCAAGATCCACACGTGGGTTTTCTTTTTCTAACTCTGCCGCGTCCAAATCTATTTGAATTACTTTACCTACAGGCATGAACTCTTCGAAATTAAATCCGGTTTGCTGTAAGTTTAATCGAGTACCGATGGCGATCAATAGATCAGACTGTTGTTGGTAAACATTTGCCCAACGCATTCCATATGTATTCGGGCGGCCTGCAAAGTATTTGTATTCAGAATTAATTCGATCCGCACCAGACCAGGTACTTGCGATAGGTATTTGCAAACTTTCAAATAGTGGTTCTAGTTCGAGAACAGTCTGCTGATCAACGCCAGCCCCCAATAAAATTAAGGGACGCTTTGAAAGAGAAAGCAGTTTGCGTAACTCAAGGAGATCACCCTCAGCAAGCGTGCTAGTAATATTTTTTGAATTTTTGTCCAACTCACTTGAAGCTTCATAATTTGGTGAAGCCGGTGCGGCTGAGGCGTCTATGCATATTTCAATAAAAACCGGTCCTCTACGCGGAGATTCACCAAGGGAAATCAAGTCACATACACGCTTACGGTCAATCGGAACCTCAATTCTGATTGTTCCTTTAGTGATGCTTTGTACAAGCACGGTTCCGTCTACTTCTTGAATTCCTTTTTGGCGCAATCCAGGCGTTGCCAAATCTGCTTGCTTAACCTGACCACCAACTATTAAGCAATCTCGACTCTCCAACCAGGCTCCGGTTATGCCTGTGATGCTGTTAGTTAAGCCCGGTCCGGTGGTAACCAAAGCGAATGCCTTCCCACCTTCACGGTTTGATTCGTTAAAGTATTCGGCTGCAATCACCGCGCTGACTTCATGAACCACTGGAATGCAGTTGAACTTCTTACTTGCAGCATCAACTAAATGCATTGATCCACCACCCGCCAAGAAAAAACAGTGTGTAAATCCAAGCTCTTTGAGCCAACCCATAAATTGATCTGCGTATCGCTCCATAGCGTTAATCTATCAACAGTCGAGTTAGTTCAACAGAATTGGTAAATTCCAAGAAGGAATCAAAAGCATGCATTGCGCCAGCCTCCTCCAAGGCTCGTTTGTTGTGAAAAGAGTGGGCAATTCCAATGGAGGGTATTCCAGCAGCATTTGCGGCTTGTATATCCTCTGTTCGATCCCCAACCATGATGGCATCTTTTGTCTTCAGAGTGGCCATAGCTTTCTGGATGCATGTTGGGTCCGGCTTAGCTGGAAAGTTTTCAGTTCCTTGAATTACATGAAATAGATCATTAATCGAAGAATGCTTGATTACCATTTCCGCCAAGTATGTAGGCTTTGAAGTAGCAATGCCCAATTTGTATTCCTGATTTCTGAGTTTAATCAAGAACTCTTTTACTCCTGGAAAAACATCATTTCCCCGCAAAATTTCTATTTTTAAATTCTCTCGAAATTTCGAGATGATTTCTTCTTCTACTTGGGATGACCCAATGTCCTTCAAGAAATGATTGATTGGAAGCCCGACTAACTCATTAATCGTAGCCATGGGTAATTCTTTAAAGCCAAATTGGCTTCGCGCAAAATTAATTGAATCACCGATCTGTTTCGCGCTGTCTACAAGAGTGCCATCCAAATCAAAGATCCACGCACGTTTGTTCAAGATTACCAAGTCTTCCAAGGTGCCATATTACTCTCCCACATTTCATTTAACATAAGAGATTCGCGGTAAGTATCCATTGGCTGCCAAAAACCTTGATGTTGGAATGCGCGCAATTCACCTTTCTTGGCTAATGCCTCAAGTGGCTCTCTTTCCAAGACGCAATCATCATTCAAATATTCAAAAATGTCAGGCTCAAAAATAAAAAAACCGATATTCACCCAGTCATCAACCTGCGGTTTTTCTCTGAACTTTCTTACCGTTCCATCTGGGTCGATATCCATTATTCCAAATCTACTCATCGGCCGAACCGTACTTACAGTTGCAATGCGACCATGGTTCTCATGAAATTTGAGAAGTTCGTCGATGTCTACATTAGCCAACCCATCTCCGTATGTAACTAAGAAGCGTCTGCCATCTACATACTTACGAATTTTATTCACTCGCCCACCAGTCATTGTGTTTTGGCCGGTATCAGCAACTGTGACTGCCCAATTTTCTAATGGCTCATCTTTATGAATTTTGATATCTGAATGCTGGTTTAGCTGGACAGTAAAATCATGATTGCTGGTGTGATAATTTAGAAAATAGTCTTTGATTTGCTGGCCTTTATATCCAGTACAGACAACAAATTCACTAATGCTTGCAGAACTTAAATTCTTCATGATGTGCCACAAAACCGGTTGCCCACCAATTTCAACCATTGGTTTCGGCCTATATTCTGTTTCTTCGCGCATACGCGTACCCAGACCACCAGCTAATAGCACTGCAGGTATCGCATTCTTCATGAGAGTTCCTTTGTTAGTTGGAAAAATTGCTGTATTTGCGCTTTGGTTTTTTCTAGGGGCGTTATGTCCTTGTTTTTGTACCAACCAATTGACCATTTAATCGCATCTTTGAAGTTCAAGCGATCACTCCAATCAAGTTCCACCCTAGCTTTACTTGAATCTAAAAGTAAATACCCTGCTTCGTGCGGTTGAGTTGTCTTATCCAATTTCCAGGCGTGGCCGGTGATTCCAAAGTGACTAGCTATCTGGGCCGTCAATTCACCAACGGTATATTTCTCTTCGAGTAGCGGCCCAAAGTTCCACTCACCTGTTGTGCCAATTGTAAGCATTTTATTGACTAACATTTGGTACCCGTTTAAGCAATCCAATACATGCTGCCAAGGGCGTATTGCATCTGGATATCGCAAGGTTGGCAATTGATTTAGCGAATAAGCATTAACCAAGTCCGGGATTATTCGATCTGCAGCCCAATCTCCTCCGCCGATCACATTGCCAGCTCGCGCAATAGCCACAGGTGTAGTCGCAAAACTCTTCACCCATGATTGTGTTGCAATATCAGCTGCTGCCTTTGAAGCGCTGTATGGATCGTCTCCCCCTAGTTCATCTGTTTCTACATATCCACGCAGGTGATTATGGTTTTTATAGACTTTGTCCGTTGTGATGATCAAAGTAGCCTTTAGATTAGATAAACCTTTGGTCGCTTCTAGAACATTTAATGTACCCATAACATTGGTTTCGAATGTTCCAATCGGATCTTTATAGGATTCGCGCACCAGAGGTTGAGCCGCGAGGTGAATAATGACTTCGGGCTGGATTTTCTCCATAGCCTGCGTTAACTCTTTTGAGCTTCTTATGTCAATTCTAAAATCATTTTCGAAGATCTTACCTAGATTGGCTTGATTAAGAAGAGATTTTTCCAAAGGATCAAGTGAAATACCTGAAACAGTGTGACCTTGCATTTGCAACATTAAAGAAAGCCAGGAGCCCTTGAAGCCGGTATGGCCTGTTATCAAGTAGTGCATTTATTTAGCTTTACCACTTATGAAATCTGTTATCGACTCAATAACATAATCCATCATTTGAGCTGTTAGGCCTGGATAAACACCAACCCAGAAAGATCGCGTCATCACTATGTCAGTATTAGTTAAATCACCGACAACTCTGAAATCGACATCTTTGTAAGCAGGTTGCTTTGTAATGTTTCCCGCAAATAGAAGTCTTGTTCCAATTTTACGTGAATCTAAGAATCGAAGAAGATCTTCTCGGTTTACCGGATGCTTTGGATCTAAGATAATTGGGCACCCAAACCATGAGGGATCGCTATTCGGCGTAGCTTGAGCGATCGAAAGTCCTTCAACTTGTGAAAGATGCTTCTTCAAATACTCATAGTTATCTTTTCTTTTCTGGATAAAGAGTTCGACTTTGGCCAATTGGGTCAGGCCAAGCGCGGCTTGCATGTCCGTAGCCTTTAGGTTGTACCCAATGTGGCTGTATGTGTATTTGTGATCGTAGCCTTCAGGTAGATCTCCTAGCTTCCAGCCGAAGCGCTTCGCGCAGGTGTTGTCTTTACCAGTTTCGCAATAACAGTCACGTCCCCAATCACGGAAAGATTCGACCTGTTTTTTGACCAATGGCGATTTAACAAAGACAGCTCCACCCTCTCCAGTAGTGATGTGGTGTGCTGGGTAGAAGCTAAGAGTTGCAGTATCCCCAAAACTTCCAGTGCGCTGACCTCTATATGTTGAACCAAGGGCATCGCAGGAGTCTTCGATTAACCATAAGTTATTTTCTTTACATAAGCGTTGCACGGTGTCGAGATCAAAAGGATTGCCAAGAGTGTGGGCCATCATGATCGCCTTAGTTTTTGGCGAGATCGCTTCTTCTAAGCGTGCAGCATTTGCGTCCAAAGTATCTAAGTCAACGTCAACTACGACAGGCTTTAATCCGTTTTGAATAATTGGATTTACTGTTGTTGGAAATCCCATTGCAACAGTCAGAACCTCATCGCCTGCTTTCAAGGCGCGTTCGCCCAGTTTCTTACTTGTTAGCCCACTTAGTGCAACAAGGTTCGCGCTTGATCCAGAGTTAACAAAAAGGGCGTGGCGTGTCCCAACAAAATTAGCTAAAGCACGTTCAAAATCAACGGTGAAACGTCCGGCTGTTAACCATCCATCCAGAGAAGAATCAACCAGAGCAGTGAAATCTTCAGAAGTTAATACTTTTCCAGAAACAGGAACTGGGTCTTCTCCGGGCGTGAAAGATTTCGGCGCAAGAAGTTTGTCTGCGTACTGTTTTGTTAGTTCAAGAATTTGTTGCCGAAGTAGATCTAGAGACTTACTCGTCATTAGTTACTCCTTTAACTCACTCCACAGAGACTAAATTCTACCTTAATATAAGGCGTGTCGACATCTCGGAATTCAAAAAAACACGAATTGATTGAATGATTAACGTGATCGACTTTTTCAAATTGGATTCAAGTGACCATTCAATCTTTAAAGAAAATGAAGAAATGGCAATTCATAATTGGAATATAGGTTCCTAAATCGCCCAAAATAATTAAATCTTGCTATTGTCGGATCATGGCAGCCAAGAGAAATATTAAGAAATTTGAACCAAAAGCAATCTTGGCTCTTATCGTGGCGATAACAATCTCTGCGCTGGCCTTAATCTCAAACTCGTCTTGGCTATTCAATCCATACGGATGGGTAGATCACTGGGCTTATCTTGGACACTCATTGGATCTTAGAAATTTGCGTGATGTTTATCCAAGTGATCCTTCAGGTGATCTACTTCCAGTGATTTGGCCGTCAGCTTTTTTGTACTATTTATTTCCGAATGTAGCTGCATCATATTTACATGGAGCATTAAATCTTTTTCTAAGCACTTTTCTACTTTTTCAAATAACCTCAAAGAATTTCGGAAAAAAAGAAGCATATTTGCTTTCAACAATGTGGCTAGGTTCGCAGTACGCTCTCACTAGTTTGGGAGCAAGTTACCCAACTGGATCCGTGATTGTTTACTTGTTGCTCACTATCTTTTTTCTTCAAAAAAACTCTAGTCGTAAAACCAGACTTTATGTGAATCTGGTTTTGGCGTCAATTGCGTTTACTCTATCCTTCTATTCAGCTTTACTTTCTATCATCTATCTACCTGGCCTGTTCCTCTTCGCAGCTTTATACAGTCAAGAAAAAATTTCCATCAGAAACATAAAATTGCTTAAAGGTCTTATTCTATTTCTATCAATTTTTACAATGACAACAATATTACTCCAAATTGTGTATTCAATTTATGGGGATGGCTTTTTTTTCGAGAATAATCTAAAAAAACTTATGGGATTTACTGTTGGAAATGCTTATCGTGCTCCGCCATTTTCGCAATGGTTACCTACCGCTACTTGGCTGATACTCCCAATTTTGATCTGCGGTATTCAGATACTGATATTGATCCAAAAAAAGAGGTCGGAGAAACTTCCGCATCACTACTCTGCATTTATCGCTCTATCAGTTACTACCTTTGTAGCGCAGGTTTCGGTTAATCTTCTTGTTAATCAGTGGTCTCTACAATTTATGTACTTTAACCAAACATTGGGATTGTACTTTGTTTCAATGGGAGCAGTCATTGCAATGTTTTTCATGTCCATAACTCAAAAAGACCAAAATAAGATCATAGTAATCTCGCTATTGATTTCTTTTTTCAGTCTTAATGTTGCGAAGACTAAAGATTTCAATTCGTTTACACCTTTTCAGATATTACCTTTCACGGATTATGTTTTGATTCATCCCTTACGTTCGGTGCTAATGTTGTTAATATTTCTTCTCGTGATTATGCACAGGGGCCTATACTTCAGGGGTTTTGCAGTCGTTAGTATTTCGGCATTAGTTGCGGTAAATATCTTTTCATTCTCACCAACATTTGGCTGTTTTGTCTGCTTTGATGCAACAGCACGACAGGGAATTTGGTCAGGTGTTAGCAACATGAATCAAAATCAATCATCAACAATTGCGGTTAGCCAAGTTATTGATGGATTCGATGGAAAGCGAGTTTTCAAGATTTGGTACGATGAAACTGAACCGCTTGGCCCAGTCTTTAGACAAATAAATGCGGTTGTTTATTTGAATAATGGTGCAAACCGCGTTAATAAATCCTTTCCAGAGGTATTTGAAGGAATACAGCCTATTGGGAGTGAGGGAATGGGACTGGCGCGCAATGACAAAATTCTGGTGCTTTCGAGCAGTAAAGACTCGCTCAATCAGCTGATTGCGAAACTGGACAAAATAAAAATAGCAACCTCAGCTATCAATCAGAGAGAAGTACTTTTCAGAGATACAGTTCCAATTTACATTCTTACTTTCAGCGTGAAGTAATAGTGTTCATAAAGTCAGACATACAAAGCGCTAAAGTCTTGTAACCAAAGGCATTCAGGTGCGTATCGTGCATTGAAGCTACGTTTACTTCTGACTTCTGTAAACAGGCAACAGAATCCAAGATCATCAACCCCTTCCTTTTGCCCACCCTAGATAAGTCTCGAATGTAGTTAAGATCGAATGCATTTGGAGTAAGTGATGCACTTTTAGGATATAAAGTTTGATTTGATGGAAACAACATAAAAATTGGAACAATTCCTAACTTTCGAATCTCCTTATCTAAACTATTTGCGCATTGCAGATCTTTATCGAAATTAGCTTGGCTGAAGGAGTGCTGTACATTGATAATTCTTTTCGATGGCGCGTAGAGCTTTGTAGAAATCAAGGCCGTATATTTCTGATTAGCCCACCCTTGTAATCGCCTTGAATAGGTTTCTGCATATTTAGCTGAGAAGATGCTACGTTTTTCTAATTTAACGGGTTTGTCTCTTGGTAATTCGAATTTACCATTTGGACAATACCAAGAAAAACCGTTTCGTTCAGTGGAAGTTAAAATTATGTACTTCCATTCTTCCCCAAACTCGACACTGTTTAGAATTGAAAAGCCATTAACCCTACTTGCGTTATAAACATTATGTGAGCTGGCTAAGTTAAGTTGGCTAGCAAAAGTTTCTTTATCGCTCACGCCTGAACCAAAAAGCTGAGAATCACCCACCGCCAGCACATCGTAATTACTGTTTTCCGAGTAAGCGGTATTTCGATTCCCGTAAATATTTATAGAAATTTGATTTCGTGCCTGATATCGTTGAAATAGAAAATCACGAGACGAGTCACCGGATTCTTGCATAAGAACGCTTCTATCTTTATAGCCTGGATACACAAAGTCGTCAAAATACTCCCAGCCCCGGAAATAAAGCAAGCTCGGAGATATGAAGGTCAGGACAAAAAAACTTGAAATAAGAGTGATTGTGAATGGAAGCGACAGCTTCCTCAATTTTCTAAAATTGGGCATATAGGTATGCCGTAGGAAAATTCAGTAAAAGTAGACAGAAAGTAAAAAGTGCCATAATTCTATTTTTAGGGACTTCCGACTCACTTTTTACGTTAAAAAATAATGAAGGTTTTTCAAGAATCAACCAAGCAGTAGCAAGCAAAAAAAGTCCCAATATTGATGAAAAATGATTAAATTCACTGGCATGAAAAGCGAAAAGATTTTTATATATGTTGAAAGCAGTTTGAAGATCTTTGCTCCTGAACAGCACCCAAAGTAAAATGACAGATGAAAAAGTGAACATCCACTTACTGATATCCAGAATTAGGCAAACAACAGCGTTCTGTTTATCCCTAAAATTTCTCTTGGATGAGAGTTCTTTAAATAGATGATTCAAGGTAAGTAAGATTCCATGAGATAAGCCCCAAATTGCGAAAGTCCAATTCGATCCATGCCAAAGCCCCCCAAGGAGCATTGTAATAAGGAGATTGCGGTAACGCAAGAACTTCGACTTTCGCCCCCCCCCAAGTGGAATGTAGAGATAGTCACGCAAAAAACTTGATAAAGAAATATGCCAGCGCCTCCAAAAATCAATAATACTTTTGCTCTTGTATGGCGTTGCAAAGTTCATCGGAATTTGCAAACCTAACATCATTGCAAGTCCGTATGCCATTTCAGAATAGCCAGAGAAATCGAAATACAATTGGAAGGCAAAACCTAGAATCGCTGCCAATGCCAAAATTTGGCCTGGATTAGTGTTACTTTGCTCAAAGTAGTCATTCACAAAAGGCGCAAACCGATCTGCAATCAATACCTTCTTTGCCATTCCGTTTGTAAAAATTGCAAATCCCGACCAGAGGAAAATCCCAGGATGCTTCTTTACATTCTTACCCAATTGCTGTAACTGGGGGACAAAATTTGAAAAATTAAGAATTGGCCCAGCTATAAGATGAGGAAAGAATGCCACAAAATTCATATAATCGATAATTGATGTAGGAGCTGTTTTCTTTCTATGAATGTCGACTAAGAATCCAATCTGGGTAAATGTAAAGAAAGATATACCGACAGGAAACCAAACAGAATTATTTGTCGCGAAAATTGTATTTGAAGTTATCAGGGAGATTAGGGGGGCAAAAAGTAATGTGAAATACTTGGTCGAAGCCAAGAACATCAAGTTTGCAATGACACCTAACTTCATTAAAAAACTAGACTTTTTAATGGAAATCAAATTTCCTAAATGCCAATTGAGGATCATAGAAGTCATTAATATAGGAAGTGAACGGATATCCCAAAATGAATAAAAAACTATTGACGTAAAAAGAAGTATGTACTTTCTAAGCACAACCGAATTACAGCTAAGATATAAAGCCAAAAAGACGGGGAAGAAAATGAATAAGAAATGATATGAATTAAATAAGAAGCCAACTTGGTCAGGTTTCACTTGGTGATGCTATCCTTTTTTCGAAAACAAGCCTAGAGTACTATTATGTTTTACCTAGAAAATAACCAAGCACTAAGTAAGGAATGAAGCCATGAGGAGTGAAACTTGGATTGTGATGCCGGCATACAACGCAGCACCTACACTCAAGGCAACTTTTGACGATTTACCAAATGAACTGAAAACGCGCGTAATTTTAGTAGATGACTGTTCAAGTGACCAAACAATAGAAATCGCTAAGAATCTTGGTATTCACACAATTAGTCATCCTAAAAATATGGGTTACGGCGGGAACCAAATCACCTGCTATCAGGCAGCTTTAGAATTTGGCGCACAAGTAGTAATCATGGTTCATCCCGATCATCAATATGATGCGAGAGTTGCTGGGATAATGTCAGACTTAATTGAGATTGGTAACTGCGACATTGTGCTTGGAAACAGAATTCGAACTCGTCGCGAAGCTCTTACAGGCGGAATGCCGAAGTGGCGATACTTTCTCAATAGATCTTCTACGTTGGTAGAGAATTTGCTCTTAGGGCAAACTATAGGAGATTTCCATTCTGGGTTGCGAGCTTATTCCAGGAATGTACTTGAGACAGTACCCTTCGATCGAAACAGTCTAGGATTTACATTCGACCAAGAATTTTTGGTGCAGTCAGTTCACTTCAAGTTCAGAATTGCAGATGTTCCAATTCCTGCAAAATACGAAAAGGACTCCTCAAGTATTTCGCTTCTTAACTCTGTAATTTATGGTCTAGGAGGCTTGAGAGCAATTCTGCTTTATTTTTTTGCTAGATCTGCATTATTTAAGCATCCAATGTTCAGGGAATCTTCTTTGAAGAAAATACAAAATGAAAAATAAGAAATTAGAAAATAGGTATCCAATCAAATTATCGAGGTATTCATCGCATAGCAAGATTGCCAAGTTCTTGAATTGTGAGATTAAATCGCACGAATCGATTTCTATTCTTGATATTGGGTGCTCGAAGGGTGAATTGAGAGATCTCATAAAGGCGGATTCAGTTCGATACGTAGGCGTGGAACCTTTTATAACTGACTTTGAAAGCGCCCAGACTAAGGGATTAGAAGTCATAAATTGTTCCGCCGAGGATGCAGTGACTCAAATTAAAGAAAAATTTGAATTCATCATATTTGCAGATGTTTTGGAACACCTGCAAGATCCAGGTTCTGTATTGGAGTCTTGCCATGGGTTGCTAAAGCCAAAAGGTAAGATAATTATTTCTATTCCTAATATCGCCCATTTCTCAACAAGAGCCACTCTATTGTTTGGGCAATGGAATTATACTGATCGAGGAATCCTCGATCGCACACACTTAAGATTTTTTACAAAGAAAAGTTTTAGAACAGAAATTGTTGATTGCGGTTTTAGTACATTGAAATTTATGAGTACACCAATTCCATTGGAAGCACTATTTCCGCGTTTAAACAGGCACCTATTTTCATTTTTGGATAATTTGATGTATTTACCTATTTTGCTTAACCCAAAAATATTTGGATATCAGCACATATGGATAATCACTCCGAATAGGCAGGAATCATCTATTTAATAGCTTTTCAAGATAGCTGAAGTACTCATTTTTGGAATTATTTCGTATCAGTTCTTGAATTAAAACCCTGTCAACCCAATTATTAGTGAGTGCGATTTCCTCAAGGCAAGCAATTTTGAGTCCCGTGCGTTCTTCCACCACTCTTATGAAAATGGCTGCATCGCTTAAAGATTTTGGGTTTCCCGTATCTAGCCAAGCAGTACCTCGCGACAGGGCTGTTCTGGTCAATTGGCCATTTTCAAGGTAGAAATTCAACAAAGAGGTAATTTCCAACTCACCTCTTTTGCTAGGTTTAATGTTCTTTGCAATTGTACTTACTTTGGAATCAAAAAAATACAATCCTGTAATCGCAAGGTTAGACACAAATTGGGTCGGTTTTTCAGTTATCGAAACCAGTTTGTTATCGTGATTAATTTCTAGAACGCCATACTCAGATGGATTCGAAACTTCATAGGTAAAAATGTGAGCTCCTGAACTCGGTATGACTTTTGATATTTCTCTACCTAAACCAGCTCCGTGGAAAATGTTATCCCCCAAGATCATCATGCAACAATCGTTGGACAAAAAATCCTCAGCAATAATGAATGCCTCGGCCAGACCTTTGGGTTCCTCTTGTATTGCGTAATTTAAGGTGAGGCCAAAGTTAGAGCCATCACCCAACAATTCAATAAACTGGGACTGGTCATGAGGAGTTGTGATAATTAAAATTTCTCGTATACCCGCCAGCATTAAAGTAGAGATCGGGTAGTAGATCATCGGCTTGTCGTAGACGGGCAATAGCTGTTTGCTTATCGATCGGGTGATAGGCCAAAGTCGAGAACCCGTGCCACCCGCAAGGACTATTCCCTTCATTGTGCAATTCTAGAGGGTAAGGTTGGAAACAGAGCGCGATAGGAGTGGTCAATTGAAGTTGCTTGTTACAGGTGCCGCTGGCTTTATTGGCTCAAACTTTGTCCGAATGATCGCAAAAGGGGAACTTCTAGGAGTTTCTGGCGTCACTGTTTTGGACAAGCTGACATATGCAGGCGTTAGGGCCAATCTTGATTCAGCGGCCAACTTATCTCTGTATGAGTTTAAGCAGGGTGACATTTGCGATCCTGTAGTCGTTACTGACTTACTAAAGGAAGTGGATGCAGTCATTAACTTCGCTGCAGAATCACATGTGGATCGCTCGATCTCAGGGTCATCAGATTTTGTCCAGACTAACATCGTGGGAGTCCAAGTATTATTGGACGCGATGAAAGCTTCTGGAAAAAAGATTAGATTTTTACAGGTTTCAACCGATGAAGTTTATGGATCTATTGAATCTGGCTCTTGGACTGAAGATTGGCCACTTCAACCAAACTCTCCATATTCTGCAAGT
>Ga0114959_10001539_pt1 | contig 19962 bp, 13 predicted proteins | sample C_130625_EF_Meta_FD_87317 | JGI IMG/M metagenome (GOLD analysis project Ga0114959, IMG submission 87317) | Freshwater microbial communities from Lake Croche, Canada to study carbon cycling - C_130625_EF_MetaG | ecosystem: Environmental > Aquatic > Freshwater > Lake | place: Lake Croche, Canada... | reverse complement strand
GCTGCCGCCTTCTTCGCCGGTGCTTTTTTCTTGCGCTTCTTTGCCGGTCCCGCCTCGCGTCGGATCTGCAAAAGCTCGATGGCTCGCTCGGGCGTGATGTCCTCGATAGTGTCGCCGACGCGCAGACTTGCGTTGGTCTCGCCATCGGTCACGTAGGGACCGAAACGACCCTCTTTCAGGACGATAGGGCCACCCGAGACCGGGTCCTCACCCAGTTCCTTAAGCGGCGGCGCAGCAGCACGGCCTCGGCGCTTGGGCTGGGCGTACAGCACGAGTGCTTGCTCCAGCGTGCACAAGAAGAGGTCTTCTTCTTTCTCCAGGCTTCTCGAGTCCTTCCCCTTCGTAAGGTACGGACCGTAGCGACCATTTTGGGCGAAAATTTCCTCGCCTGATTCAGGATCTGCTCCCACGAGGCGAGGAAGGCTCAGCAATTCGAGGGCCTCTTCGAGCGTCACTTTTTCGGGGGTCATGGTGGAGAACAGCGAAGCGGTTTTTGGCTTCTCCGAGCCCACCATCTCGCCCACCTGTACGTAGGGACCAAAGCGGCCCGCCTTGATGAACACATCAAGACCGCTGGGAGGATCAAGACCGAGCGAACGGTCTCCTTGGGGTGCGTCGAGCAGCTCCGAGGCTTCCTCAGGGGTGAGCTCGTCGGGAAGGACGTCTTCTCGAATCGAGGTGGTGTCCTCGCCTCGCTTCAAATACGGACCGTATTTTCCGACACGCACCATGATCGGCTCGCCGCTCTTTGGATCAAGGCCAAGCGGAATCGAATTGATCTCTACTGGATCGATTTCCGCCAGCTGATCCGAGACGGCCTGCTTAAGGCCGAAGCCAGATTCGCCGTTCTGGTCGTGGCCGAAGTAGAAGCGGGTCAGCCATGGCAACATCTCTTCTCGCCCAGAGGCAATCTGGTCAAGATCGTCCTCCATCGAAGCAGTGAAGTTGTAGTCAACAAGTTCTGTGAAGTGCTGTTCGAGGAGCTTGACCACAGCGAAGGCGGTGAAGGAAGGGACCAGCGCCGCACCCTTCTTCCAGACATACCCGCGGTCCTGAATGGTCGAGATGACACTGGCGTAGGTGGAGGGCCGGCCGATGCCGAGCTCTTCCATCTTCTTCACCAAACTGGCATCGGTGTAGCGGGCAGGGGGCTGCGTGGTGTGTGACTTGGCCTCGGCCTCATTGACCGTGACGGAGTCGCCCTCCGCCATGGCGGGAAGTACCCGTTCAGCTTCGGCGAGCTCAGCTTCGGGATCATCAGCCCCTTCGACGTAGGCCCGGCGATATCCAGGGAAGGAAATGACTCGACCATTGGCCTGCAAGGTCGCAGTTTCGCTCGAGACCTTGGCCTCAAAACGAACCTGCGCCTGGGTGCCGCGAGCATCCGACATCTGCGAGGCCACCGTACGCACCCAGATCAATTCGTAGAGCGCGAGCTCATCACCCTTGAGGGAGCGTGCTGCTTCGTCGGGAGTGCGAAAGGTCTCACCAGCGGGACGGATCGCTTCATGGGCCTCTTGCGCATTCTTGACCTTGCGGTCATAGCGGCGAGGAGTATTGGGAACGTACTCAGGGCCAAACTTGCTCGTCGCCTGCGACCGAGCAGCCGTGATCGCCTCTTCCGAGAGCGTGGTCGAGTCAGTTCGCATATACGTGATCCAACCCTCCTCGTAGAGGCGCTGGGCAACACGCATGGCTTGTGAAGCACTCAGGCGAAGCTTGCGGCCCGCCTCCTGCTGGAGGGTGGAGGTCATGAACGGTGCTTGGGGCTTTGAGGTGAAGGGCTTCTCGGTGACCGACACCACAGTGGCGGGAACCTTTGGAAGTGCTTCAGCCAAGGCTGCTGCTTCGATGTCGCTCAGGTGACGGACCGCTCGAGCCTCAGTCCGCACCCCTGCATCATCGAAGTCCTTTCCCTCAGCGAGTGTGACGCCGTCAAGCATCACAAGCTGGGCATCGAAAACGGAGCCGTCCATGGAGAGTTGGGCCACAACGTCGTGCCAGGTAGCGGATCGGAAGGCCATTCGCTCGCGTTCGCGCTCGACCACCAAACGCGTGGCAACTGATTGCACTCGTCCCGCCGAGAGGCGCGGCAGGATCTTTCGCCACAACACCGGCGACACTTCGTAGCCGTAGAGGCGGTCCAGGATCCGACGAGTCTCCTGCGCATCGACGAGTCGCCGATCGAGGTCACGAGATTCAGTCACCGCGCGCTCAATAGCGCTGCGGGTGATCTCATGGAAGACCATTCTCTTGGTGGGAACAGTGGGATTAAGTACTTCAAGGAGGTGCCACGCAATGGCCTCTCCCTCCCGGTCTTCGTCGGTGGCGAGATAGAGCTCGTCGACTTCCTTCAACCGCTTCTTAAGCTTTGCGACGACATCCTTCTTGTTGGCGTTGACCACGTAGAGGGGCTTGAAGCCATCGTCCACGTTGACGCCCGTCCTCGCCCATGGCTCTGACTTGTACGCCGCAGGGACCTGATCAGCACCCACCGGAAGGTCTCTGATGTGACCTACCGAGGACTCGACAATGAAGTCATCGCCCAAGATGCCGCTGATGGTTTTGGCCTTTGCCGGGGACTCCACGATCACGAGTGCCTTGCCCATGCGACACCTCCTCTCCTGCGAACGATGCGGCGCCGAGACTTCTCAACGCCGTTGGTGCGGCCGGCCATTTCTTAGCAGCACCACCGGGGTAAGCAGAAACGCGGCAGCGCCCGGGCCCCCTCCCCTCGTGGGAGAAAGCCCGGGCGCAGCCGGGAAAACACGGGTTTGCTAGCCCAAAGAGCCGGCGGGAGCCTCGGTGGCCACCTCGGCCGTCATCGACTCGCTCTGGCGCTTCGAGATGGCGATGGCCACCAGCAGGACCGCCAGGGAAACCCCGGCGATGGCGTAGCGAGCTCCAGTGTTGTGCTGCAGGGTGATCATGGCCGGAAGCACCAACAGGGCCACCAGGTTCATCACCTTGATCAGCGGGTTCAATGCCGGGCCAGCAGTGTCCTTGAAGGGGTCGCCGATGGTGTCACCGATAACCGCCGCCTTGAACGCCTCCGAGCCCTTACCGCCGTGATGGCCGTCCTCGATGTACTTCTTTGCGTTGTCCCAAGCTCCACCTGAGTTCGACAAGGTATTGGCCATGAGCTGACCGGTCAGGATCGCTGCTGCGAGGAATCCACCCAGAGCGATGTACCCGATACCGAACCCAACGATTACTGGGCTGAGCACCGCAAGCAAGGCCGGGGTGGCCAGCTCGCGCTGTGAGGCCCGGGTGCAGATGGCAATGACACGGCCGTACTCAGGCTTCTCCGAGTAGTCCATGATGCCAGGGTGCTCACGGAACTGGCGACGTACTTCGAGCACTACCGTTCCGGCAGAGCGCTGTACGGCGCGAATGGCCAATGCCGAGAAGATGAAGGCGATCGAGCCTCCGATGAGAAGACCAATGAAGGTCTTGGGATCGGCGACGTTGATCTGAATCTTTTCGAACACCACCTTGGAGTCGATCCCGAGCTTGTTCCCAGCGGTCTCGATGAACGAACCGAAGAGAGCCACTGCGGCAATAACAGCAGAACCGATCGCAACACCCTTGGTGATTGCCTTGGTGGTGTTACCCACGGCATCAAGGGAAACCATGACCCGCTCTGCTTCTCCACTGAACTCTCCGGACATCTCGGCGATGCCAGCGGCATTGTCAGAGACCGGTCCGAAGGAGTCCTCCGAGACGATCATGCCGGCAGTTGACAACAGGCCGATACCAATCAGCGAGACCATGTACAAGATCAGGTGGATGTTGCCACCGCCAAGACCGATCGCCGCACCAAGAGCAACTGCAATGGCCAGGATTGCCCAGACAGAGGACTCGAGGCCGAGTGCAAAACCCGACAAGGTCGTGGTGGCAGGGCCCGTCTCGGCTGCCGCAGCAACTTCACGGACCGGATTGCGCTCAGTCGAAGTGAAGTGCTCCGTGATCAGCGAGGCGACCAGCGAGAGACCCACTCCGATGAGTACGGCCCAGAAGACCTTGAGGTTGTGGACGTAGTTGTTGGCCACGAAGAACGCTCCACCCACGGTCAGCACCAGCGAGAGCCAGAAGCCTCGGTTGATGGCCGCCAGGGCGTTCTTGTCGTTCTTGCGAGCCTTCACGGAGTAAATCCCGATAATCGAGGCGATCACACCGATAGCGGGAACAATCAGCGGGTAGAGCACGCTGCTCGAGTTACCCAGTGCTGAGTAACCAAGAATGAGCGCTGCAATAATCGTGATCTCGTAAGACTCAAAGAGGTCCGCTGCCATACCGGCGCAGTCGCCGACATTGTCGCCGACGTTGTCAGCGATGGTGGCTGCATTACGGGGGTCGTCCTCAGGAATGCCGGCCTCGACCTTGCCCACCAGGTCAGCGCCGACGTCGGCCGCCTTGGTGAAGATACCGCCGCCGACTCGCATAAAGAGTGCGAGGAGCGAGGCGCCGAAGGCGAAGCCCACCAACACTGCGGTAGCTGAGTTCTGGAAAATAAGGAACAGACCCGCTGCACCCACGAGGCCAAGGCCCACGCAGAGCAGACCTGTCACGGCACCGGTACGGAAGGCCACCTTCAGGGCGGGCGCCATACCGTTCTCACCCTCAGAAACAGCAGCTGCCGCGGTACGCACATTGCCGCGCACGGCAGTCGACATTCCGATGAAGCCGACCAGACCAGAGAAGACTGCGCCCAAGAGGAAGGCGATGACTCGGTAGATACCGTTCTGGACGAACGTCATTTTCACGACTTCTTGGTGCGTCTGGGGATCGAGGTACACGACCTTGGTCGCCGTGAAGAAAATAAGGACGGCCAACGGCACGACGATCATAAGAATCGTCTTGAACTGCCGAGCGAGGAAGGCTTCAGCGCCCTCCTGGATCGCCTTGGCGATCTCCCGCATCTTCTCGGTACCCTGATCGGCCTTGAGGACCCCCGACATGAGGATCAGGCCGAAAATGATGCCGACGACACCGGCAGCCAGCGTGATGTACAACCACGTTTTGTCGGTGCTGGTGAGCGTGAAGGCTTGATAGCCCCCCTCACCGAGCAGGTTGATAAGACCCGTCATCAATCCCCTTTCATGGCTACGTCATCGGGACGCGCCGCTTTTACTTTGAGAAACCCGTTAGATCGTTGCAGGTCCGAAGGCCTCCATCGCGGATCGTCAGACGGTACAAGGAGGCAGGTAACCGCCGCAAACGGCCCCGAAGGATTCGGCTCAGTGACCCGGTGAGTCGTGGCTGGCTCCGGCCACGATTTCATAATCCGGATTCAACATGGCCAACTGGTCCTCCCAGGACCCCACCATCCCCTCCACCACAAGGCGTGCACCGGTTTCGATTCCCGGAATCGTGGGCCGTCCCTGGAAGATCAAGAGCAGAGAACCCGAGCCATCCGAGATCGTGCATTCGAGATTTGACGCACCGGGGCCACGCTGGACGCGGACCGAACGGATTCGACCAGCCACCTTGGCTCGTTGACGCCAGACCACCTCAGAGATGCCCTCTGAGCCGGCCCCTCGTTCACGGAGGCGGAGGTCAGCCGGAAGGAGATCCTCCTCATCAACCTCGGCAGCAATGACGGCAACTTGCGCCGGAGGTACCGATTCCTCCTCGAGGCGCTCACCGCGCTGAAGATCAACGAGATTAAAGGGGATAATTGTTGCGCTCACGATCGGAACCACCGAGACTGCAGCAGAAATTGCGTCGGCAGTCCGGTCATGGAGAATGCGAGTCAGCCGTGAACCGAAGGAGCGCCGAGGGAGCAGGATCGTGACTTCGGTTTGTTCGTCGGCAACTTCATCGGCAACAAGTTCAAGTGTGGCTCGCTCCAGTCGACGGTCCTGACACTCGATGATGTCGAGGGGGAGCCACCGTGGTCCCACTTCAGCCCACTGGCGGCGCAATTCACCGGTAATGGTGGGGTCGATATCAAAGTGGACTGCTCGGCTGTGCTGCGAAAGCGTTCGTGCATAAGAAATAGCTCGAGCGGTAGCGAGATCGTAACGATCGACCAGAACAAGAACTTGGTGCTTGTGGCGCACCTTTTCTTGGGTGGCAGGACCCTGTGCGCGAAGAATCGCTTCTTCGGCCTTGTACTGCTTGTTCAACCGAAGGAGGAAGAGATAGAGAATTGGGCCGATCACCACAATTAGCCAAGCTCCTTCGAAGAACTTGGCTGCAACAAAGATAATGACGACGATCATCGAGATCCCACCGGAGATGCCGTTAATCACCACCCCACGACGCCACTTCGGATTGTCCTTGCGGTCCAGGTGGTGCTTGACCATGCCAAAGCCCGCCATGGTGAAACCGGTGAAGACACCCACCGCATAAAGCGCTACTAAACCGCTGACTTTGGCATCGAAGGCGATCACCAAGATGATCGCCACCGTGCCGAGAACGATGACCCCATTTGAGAAGGCCAAGCGGTGGCCACGCTTGGTCATCTGAATGGGCAGGAACCGGTCACCAGCAACGAAGTTGGCCAAGAAGGGGAACCCGTTGAACGAGGTGTTGCCCCCTGTATAGAGAATCAGCATCGTGCCGAACTGCACGACCAGGAAGAAGATATGACCAATGGCACCCATCCCAAGAACTGCTTTGACCTCTTGAGACACGACGGTTGGTGTCCCCGAGGCGAAGGGGACGGCGTGGGTCCAACTCGCCAACAGCGATGTCCCGAGAACCAGGAAACTCAACACGCCACTCATAATGAGCAGGGTCTTTCGAGCATTGAGCGCTTCGGGCCTCTTGAACGCTGCCACCGAGTCACTGATGGCTTCAAGGCCGGTGAGTGACGAACCTCCGTTGGCGAAAGAACGGAGCAGCTGGAGGTAGGCGAGACCCATCAAGAAGCCAGTCCCCGAGTGCCCAAACTGACTATCAAAAAGCAGACTGTGATTCGGAATAGGAAGGACCTCGAGGGTCCCCGTGAGCTTCTTGGCGAAACCGATGAGAATCACTGACCCAAGGGCCACGATGTAGAAGTACGTGGGGAAGGCGAAGAATTTTCCTGCTTCCTTGATCCCTCGCAGGTTTCCGTAAATAAGCAAGATGACGACGGCCAACGTGATCTCAAGTGTGTAAGAACTCAACGAAGGCACGGCTGAGGTCAGCGCTGCAGTGCCTGCCGATGTCTGCACTGCAACGGTCACGGTGTAGTCAATCAACAATGCAACTGCCGCAATCTGAGCGATTTTGTACCCAAAATTATCTCTCGAGACAATGTAGGAGCCGCCAAACTTTGTGTACGCCCCGATGACATCGAAATACGACATGGTCACGAAGAACAGGACACCGAGAATGGCAAACGTGATCGGGACGATCAGGGTGAAGGCAGCAAGACCAATAAACGGGGTGAGCTGGGTAAGCATCTCCTCGGCGCCATAGGCCGACGACGAGATGCAGTCTGGAGCCAGCACGCCGAGGGCAACAGGCTTCGAGAGCCGCTCGGACTCGAGTTGCTCAGTCGCCAAGGGTTTACCGAGCAACGCGTTCTTTACTCGGTACCCGAAAGTCTCCGGATATTGTTTGGCGAGGTTCCGGGCAATCTGGCGCGACGGGGCAAAGCGAGACTCTTCGACTTCGGGGGACGGCTGCTCGGCCACGGCTTCCAACTCTAGGCCTGCTGGTGGCCTCCGCCGGTGGGACTGAGGGGACATTGCGTTGACCCCCCAATCCGTGGTGGGATCTGGCCATGCATGTGGTGATCATCGGATGTGGCCGAGTGGGCTCGGGCCTTGCCTCGACCCTGAGCGTCGAGGGCCATGAGGTGGTGGTTATCGACAAGGCCGCTAAGGCCTTTCGCCGGCTCAGTGAGACCTTTGAGGGGAGAACGCTCATCGGCTCAGGCTTCGACCGTGACACCCTGCTGGAAGCGGGGGCTGATCGAGCCCACGCTCTGGCCTCGGTGACCAGTGGTGACAATTCAAATATTCTGTGCGCCCGCATCGCGCGAGAGACCTTCCAGATTCCTCAGGTGGTCGCTCGTATCTATGACCCTCGTCGCGCCGAGATCTACCAGCGCCTCGGCATCCCGACCGTGGCCACAGTGACCTGGACCATCGACCAAGTACGTCGTTGGATGCTTCCAGAAGAAACTCGAGTCTCGTGGTCGGATGCCTCGGCAACCTTGCACATTGTCGAACAAGCCCTCCCAGCGTATTGGGCGGGTCGCCCTCTGGCTGACCTGGAGGTTGGGGGACGCATCAAGGTGGTGGGTGTGAATCGAGCGGGCTCCGTCCGCCTCGATGCCACAGAAATGGTGGGCCAAGAACGTGACTCAGTGATCTTTGCGTTGGCAAATGCCGCCGAAGCCGAACTGGCCGCCAAGCTCGGAGAAGGTGCCTGATGAAAGTCATGATCGCTGGTGCCGGTTCCGTTGGTATCGCTATTGCTGAGGATCTTGCCGATAAGGGCTACGACGTCTTCGTCATGGAACGCGACCTCGCCCTCGTGGACAAGCTCTCGATCAACCCGCGGATCGCTTACGTCGCCGGCGATGCCTGCGAAGTGGCCTCGCTCCAGGAAGCAGGCTGTGCACAGGTTGATGTCATGGTCGCCGCCACTGGTGACGATGAGGACAATCTTGTGATCTCACTACTCGCCAAGCAGGAGTTCGCCGTCCCTCGCGTTATTGCTCGTGTGAACAACTCGAAAAACCAATGGCTCTTCAACGAGTCCTGGGGCGTCGATGTCTCAGTGTCCACGCCACAGCAGCTGACGGCACTGGTCGAAGAAGCAGTCTCCGTCGGCTCATTGGTCAAGCTGCTCCAGTTCGAGCATGGGAACGCTGAACTCGTCGAAGTCACCTTGGCGGGTACCTCGCCGGCAGTGGGCTCTGCCATTGGAGAATTGGGCCTTCCGAGCGAAGCCACCATCGTGGCCGCCCTCCGGGGGGGTCGCTTGGTGGCGCCGAAGAGCGACGCTGTGCTCCTCGAAGGCGATGAGATTCTTCTACTCCTCACTGACGGTGCGGACGCAGAGCTCAAGCGCATCCTGATCGGGGAGTAGCGACCCGGCGCCGTTTCGGCGCCAACTCCTCCTAGCATCAGGTGGGTGAACGGTGCCTTTTTCGACCTCGACAAGACGGTCATCGCAAAGGCCTCAATCGTGGCCTTTGGTCGACCCTTGCGCAAAGAGGGCCTCATCACCCGGCGGACTGTCGTCAAGGCAGTCGCCCAGCAGTTGATCTTCCTGCAGTTCGGTGCTGACGAAGAAAAGCTCAATAAGGTTCGCGAATCAATGCTTGAGCTCACCCGTGGCTGGAGTCGCTCCCAGGTGCGCTCCATCGTGCGCGAGACATTGATGGAGACCATCGAGCCGCTCATTTTTGCTGAGGCCCTCGAATTGATGGAGCACCATCGAGCAGCAGGGGATCGGATCTATCTGGTCTCCGCCGCTCCCGAGGAAATTGTCATTCCGATGGCCGAGATGCTGGGGGTCGACGGGGCATTGGCCAGCCGCGGCGAGGTTGACGAGCAGGATTGCTACACCGGCATCATGGCCTTCTACTGCTACGGACCCAACAAAGCGGTCGCGATTACTGAACTCGCCGAGCGCACTGGAATCTCGCTTGAGGGTTCAAGCGCCTATTCGGATTCGGCCACTGACGCCCCCATGCTTGAAGCCGTCGGCCATGGCTTTGCCGTCAACCCCGATCGTGCGCTGGCCAAGCTGGCTGAAGAAAAGGGCTGGGAGATCCTGAGTTTCACCAAGCCCGTTCGGCTTCGGGACCGTGTTTCTAAGCGCACCAATATCGCAGCAGGGGCGCTCGCACTTCTTGGCGCGACCGCCTATGGCGTTTCACGACTTGCCCGACGGGCCAGTCGATCAGCGTAAAAACCGGGGTCTAGGCCGAAGCGTCGCGAAGGCGCTTGGCGGCAACGAGGCCGACCGCCACCACGATGGCAAGGAACAGAATCTTCTTCATACCCAGAAACCTAGATCAGACGGTCAACAGGTCGCGAGCACCCGTGTCCGAGGAGGGGTGCCGAAGCTTCGACATTGCACGAGCTTCAATTTGGCGAATCCGCTCACGGGTCAGATTGAAATGCTCGCCCACTTCTTCCAAAGTGCGCGGCTCGCCGCGATCAAGACCGAAGCGAAGACGAAGAATCTCGCGCTCACGCTCATCGAGCGGTGAGAGGAGTCGCTGGATCTCCTCAGGAAGCAGCGCCACCGCAGCCACCTCGAAGGGTGACTCAGCAGAACGGTCTTCAACCACGTCACCAAGCTCTGCATCGCCGTCTTCGCGGAGGGGCTCAGAAAGCGATAGCGGTTCAGCGCGGAACCGAAGTGCTTCGATCAACTTGTCCTCAGGCATTTCGACCTCAGCGCCCAGCTCGGCAAGCGTTGCCGGGCGGCCGTATTTGAGCTCTAAGCGAGCCTGCGCCTTTTGAACGCGGGCCAAGGTGTCACCGGCGTGTACTGGCAGACGGATCGTTCGGCCGGTGTTCGCAATACCTCGGGTGATGGCCTGGCGAATCCACCACGTTGCGTAAGTCGAGAATTTAAAACCCTTCCGCCAGTCGAACTTTTCGACGGCGTGCATCAGGCCAAGGTTTCCCTCCTGGATGAGGTCCAGAAGTGGCAGCCCTGAGGCTTGGTACTTCTTGGCGATGGAGACGACGAGGCGAAGGTTTGACTGAACGAAGGTCTGGGTGGCGGCATCGCCACGCTTCGCCTCCATCTTGAGCTTGCGCTTCTCAGCAGCCGTCAACTTGGGGGTGTTTTCAGCTTTCTCGGCAGCAGCCCGTCCATTCTCAATTTCCTGGGCGAGGCGGACTTCATCGTCCTTGGTCAACAACGGGTACTGGCCGATGTCTGTCAGGTACAACCTAACAAGGTCCTCATCGTCCCGTTCAATCCGTTCCTTGGCCACGTGCCTTCTCCCTCATGGTCGCTCCCGAGCGACCTCGGGGCGATATCGAACCCAAAACTTCCACCTTGGGTGGAGTCTGTGGTCATTTCTTCGTGGGGTCCAGTGTACGGGTGCCGTCAAGCCCCCCAAACGCTGGAAAAATAGGGGCCCCTTAGGGCCGATAGCGATTGGTAATCGGCATTCGACGGTCTTTACCAAAGGCCTTCGACGTAATCCTCACTCCAGGGGGGTTCTGGCGCCGTTTGTATTCAGCGAGGTCCACTAACCGGGCCACCCGGGCCACAAGCTCGGGGTCGTGGCCCTCAGCGATGAGCTCAGGAGCCGTGCGATCGGCCTCGACGTAGGCCGCCAGGATCGGATCGAGCAGCTCATATGGAGGAAGGGAATCGACATCCTTCTGGTCGGGGCGCAACTCCGCGGAAGGAGGCTTTTCAATCACGGCTACCGGAATAGGTTCCAGAGCACCCTGAGCACGGGCACGCTCATTGCGATAGCGACACAGGTCATAGACCAGGGTCTTTGGCACATCCTTGATCACGGCGAAACCACCCGCAGAGTCGCCATAAAGCGTCGAATACCCCGTGGCCATTTCGGACTTATTCCCTGTGGTCAGCACCATCGCTCCTGTGTCGTTGGATAACGCCATCAGGAGGACCCCGCGTAAGCGACTCTGCAAATTCTCATCGGTGAGACCTTTGGGCTCCCCCCCAAGCAGATCGCCAAGCATTTCGCCGTATGCAACATGTGCGGCTTCAATTGGCACGGTATCGATCCGGATACCGAGGCGTCGCGCAAGATCCTCAGCATCACTTCGGCTGTGATCGGAGCTGTATCGCGAGGGCATTGAAACACCGCGCACCGCGTCGGGTCCAAGTGCGTCGACGGCGATGGCTGCCACGAGCGTCGAATCGATACCACCAGAAAGGCCGATCACTGCTGAGCGAAACCCGTTCTTACCCAAATAGTCGCGAGTGGCCAGCACCAAGGCCTCGTAGATCTCTGCCTCGTCAGAAAGAGGTGCTGTGACGTCGCCCTCATCGGCCGGACCTTCTCGGCGAGATGCCCCGGAAAGCTCGTGGAGTGCTTGGGAGACCTCAAGATCAGATCCGTGGAGTTCCAGGTCAGCGATCAAGAGATCCTCAACGAATGATGGACTTGAGGCCCGAATCGAGCCTGCATCATCAAGCAGGAGCGAGCCGCCATCGAAAACGAGTTCATCTTGGCCGCCCACCTGATTGACGTACAGCACCGCGGCCCCGGTCTCGGCCACACGCGCCGACAACACTTCGCGGCGTTCTGCACGTTGGTCGATCGAGAACGGCGACGCATTCAGGCTCACGACGAGTTGTGCGCCTTCGTCAGCCAAGTTCTTCGCAGGACCATTCGCCGACCAGAGGTCTTCACACACTGTGATTCCGATAACGCCGCCGGCGATACGAAACAGCGGATGGACTCCGGTGCCAGGCAAGAACCACCGACGCTCATCGAAGACGGCGTAGTTCGGCAACAAACGCTTGGTCACCACATCGATGATTCGTCCTCGGTGGCAAATCACTGCTGCATTGGCAAGGGGTCGACGAGCATGTGGACGAGCATCAGCAGGATCAGCGAGGACGAGGCCGGCGAAACCAGCGGGGACCACCGCTCCGATGATGGCCACGCATTCTTTCGACGCTGCAGCGATTCGCTCCAGCACGGCCACGGCGTCATCGACGAAGCCGTCCTTCAAAAGGAGGTCTTCGGGTGGGTACCCCGTAAGGATTAATTCAGGAAAGGCCACCAGATCGCACCCGGCCGCTTCGGCCCGGCCCATGGCCGAAAGAACCTTCTCGGCATTACCCAAGAGGTCTCCCACCAGCGGGTTCAGCTGGGCAGCGGCAAGGCGGATCGAGGGCACGGAATTCAGCCTAACGGGCGGCCCCAGAGCCCCTTGGGGGTCGATTTCACAGAGCCGTAACACGCTGGAGATCCCAACGCCTCTCGGCTCGGGCAGAATAGAGGTCACCGCCGGTCGTTCCAGACCGAAGCGGCGCTACCCACGGAGAGAAGGAGACAACGTGCCTTATCAGGCCGAATACATCTGGATTGACGGCACCGAGCCTTCGCCGCTGTTGCGCTCGAAGACCAAGGTCATCGCAGACGGCAAGACACCGCCGCACTGGGGCTTTGACGGATCCAGCACCAACCAGGCCACTGGCGATAACTCGGACTGCGTCCTGCGCCCAGTCTTTAGCTGCCCCGATCCGCTTCGCGGACCCAATGACGTCCTCGTCATGTGCGAGGTGCTGAACGCGGACATGACCCCGCACCCGACTAACCAGCGATCAAAGTTGGCATCGGTTGCCAAGAAGTACGCCTCCATGGAGCCGATCTTTGGCCTCGAGCAGGAGTACACCTTCATTCAGAACGGTCGACCATACGGCTGGCCCGAGAACGGTTACCCCGCACCGCAGGGTCCGTACTACTGCGGCGTCGGTGGCGACCGTATGCCTGGTCGTGACATCGTCGAGGCCCACACCGCTGCGTGCATCGCTGCCGGTTTGGCCATCGAAGGAACCAATGCCGAAGTCATGATGGCGCAGTGGGAGTTCCAGATTGGCGCCCTGCCGCCGCTGGAAGTCTCCGACCAACTGTGGGTTGCCCGCTGGCTGCTCTTCCGCATCGCCGAGGACTTTGGCGTGTTCGCCACGCTCGAAGCCAAGCCCATGCTGGGCGACTGGAACGGTGCGGGTTGCCACACCAACTTCTCCACTGCTGCCATGCGGGCAGACGGTGGTTGGAAGCACATCATCGCCGGTGCCGAAGCTCTCGGAAAGAAAGTAGACGAGCACATCGCCGTGTACGGCGTAGGCATCGAACAGCGACTGACCGGCCAACACGAAACCGCTCACTACACCGAGTTCTCCTACGGCATCTCGGACCGTGGTGCTTCGATCCGCATCCCGCTGGGTGTTGCTCGTGACAAGAAGGGCTACCTCGAGGACCGTCGTCCCAACGCCAACATGGACCCCTACGCAGTGACCAGAGTGATCACCAACACGATCTGCTCCGCTGCGAGTGGACCGGTCAAGAAGACGGTGGCAAAGAAGACCACGGCAAAAAAGGCAGCGGCAAAGAGCACTGCCAAGAAGGCCCCGGCCAAGAAGGCAGTGAAGCGCATCGCACGCCGTTAGGCACGCGAACGTTTCCAAGTTCGTCACGAGCCGGGTTCCCTCAAGGGGGCCCGGCTCGTGGTGTCTTATGAATCGAAAGAGAGGAAGATTCGATGGCATCGATGCAGGGACAGAGCGACTACGTCCTCCGCACAGTCGAAGAGCGAGGAATCCAGTTCATTCAACTGTGGTTCACTGACGTTCTCGGCACCCCCAAGGCGTTCAACATCACTCCGGCGGAACTTGAGAACGCTCTCTTTGAGGGAATGACTTTCGATGGCTCAGCGATTGACGGCTTCTCACGTTTTCAAGAGGCTGACGTTCTGGCCAAGCCGGATGCCTCTACCTTCCAACTCCTCCCGCTTCATCCCGATGGCCAGTTGGTCGCCAGAATGTTCTGTGACATTGTCAATCTGGACGACTCACCCTTTGATGGCTGTCCTCGAGCAGCACTTCGTCGTGTGCTGGGCGGAGCACTTGAGCAGGGCTTCACCTTTTTCGCTAGCCCCGAACTCGAGTACTTCTATTTTGCCGACCTCGACCCCAGCGGCGTGCCGGTACCACTCGACACGGGCTCCTACTTCGATCTCGCCGTGGCGGACCTCCCGACGGAGTTGCGCCGTCGGTCCGTTCTCACGCTCGAAGAGATGGGAATCCCCGTTGAGCACGCGCAGCATGAGGACGCACCTTCCCAGCACGAGATAGATCTTCGCTACACCGACGCACTCACCATGGCTGATACGGTCATGACGACCCGGCTCGTCGTGAAAGAAGTAGCCCGCCAAGCGGGCGTCGCTGCTTCGTTCATGCCAAAACCTTTGGCGAATGTGCAGGGCTCGGGGATGCATACCCATGTTTCGCTCTGGCGCGATGGAGTCAATGCCTTTGCTGATCCGAACACGGTTGACGGCCTCTCCGAGGTGGCCCGTGGCTTCATCGCCGGGCTTCTGATGCATGCCCGAGAGATCACTGCGGTCACCAACCAGTGGATCAATTCTTACAAACGTCTCCAGCCTGGCCACGAAGCCCCCGTCCATGTCTCCTGGGCTCGAGCGAACTATCGCTCTGCTTTGATTCGAGTTCCCCTCCCCAAGCATGGCCGGGGTGAGTCCACTCGCATTGAATACCGCTCGCCTGACCCTGCCGCTAATCCGTATCTCGCCTTTTCGGTCATCCTTGCGGCTGGCCTTGCCGGGATTAACGGCGGCTATGAGCTTCCGGTGCCTGCCGGTGAAGATCTCTTCGCCCTCGAGTCTCGCGAGCTTTCTCGTCGAGGTATCCCTCCACTGCCCGCCAACCTTTCGGATGCTGTCGACGCAATGGAGGACTCCGAACTCGTGCGCTCCACCCTCGGAGAGCACCTCTTTGAATGGTTCATCCGCAACAAGCGCGAGGAGTGGTCGGCGTACAAGTCAGAGGTCACCTCCTTCGAACTCAACCGCTACCTACCAAGGCTCTAGGGAGTACGTGGACCCGTTCGTCTGCTTCCCCGATCCCGCTCCGGCGGAGGTCCTTCTCGCCATCACCCAAGTTGGGTATGGCTATCGCTGCGCGCCCGGATCAGACCGAATCGATGAGCTCGAGACCGAAGCATGTGAAGACGGCTGGGCGGGGGCGGTGGTGGTGGCGACCGAGGATCTCGACGGCGCCCTTGGGGTATGCCGCAAACTCCGAAAGCGTGAATCCCCTGTCACGCCATTGGTTCTTGTGCTTCAAGAGGCACAAATCGAGTCATTGAGTCTGCGCGAGGACCTTTTTGATGACTTCATTCTTGACCCGGTTCGCGTGAGCGAACTTTCCATTCGACTGGCCGCCGTGCTTCAACGAACGGGTCGGGGTACCGATGCCGAGGTTCTCGAATTTGGCCCGCTCCAGATCAACCTCTCCACCTACCAGGCCGCTGTGGCCGGCCGAATTCTTGACCTCACGTATATGGAATACGAGTTGCTGCGGTTCCTGGCATCGCATCCCATGCGGGTCTTCACTCGAGAGACCCTGTTAAATCGGGTCTGGGGCTACGAGTACTACGGCGGTGCACGCACCGTAGATGTCCATATTCGGCGACTCCGGGCCAAGTTGGGCGAAACACACGCCAGCCTTATTCAGACCGTGCGCTCGGTCGGCTACCGCTTCGGAACCCAGACGTGGTCGCCCGAGGGCTGACCACGCCCTCCCTTCCTCGAACCGTTCCGCCCCATGAGACCGGGGTATCGTCACCTCAGGGGGACAACCGCCGAGACCGGCGCAGCAACCCTCTCGAGAGTGAAGGAGCTTCCATGGCCAACGAGATCTATTACGACCCTTTTGACTACGAGGTCGATATGGACCCGCATCCCGTCTGGAAGCGGATGCGCGAGGAAATGCCGCTCTACTACAACGACAAGTTCGACTTCTATGCCCTTTCTCGTTACGAGGACGTCATGGCAGCCTCGAAGGATTGGGAGACCTTCTCCTCGGCCTATGGCACCACCCTCGACATGATGCGCAACCCTGAAATGCTCGACCTCGGTCGAACCATTTTGACGATGGACCCGCCCGAGCACGATCAGCTCCGCTCATTGGTGGGTCGTCGCTTCACCCCAAAGGCTGCCAAGTCAATGGAGGACGAAGTCCGCGAGATCGTCTCGACATGGCTTGACCAGCTCAAAGGTCGCGCCTCCTTCGACTTCATCCAAGACTTTGGTGCCCTCGTTCCCATGATGGTGATCTGCTCGTTCATGGGCCTTCCCAAAGAGGACCATGACTCGGTTCGCAAGCTTGTCGACGCCAGCTTGCATCGCGAAGAAGGTCAAGACAGTTTCGATATGGACACCATGATGCGCTCTATTCGTTATTACGACGGAGCGTTGGCCATTCGAGAATTCGAATCACGTGACGATTTCATCTCAGAGTTGATCACGGCCAATGTGAAATTGGACGATGGCACGACTCGTCCCTTGACCCAGTCCGAGCGCATCAACTTCCTGAGCTTGACCGCTGGCGGTGGCAACGAGACGGTGGCTCGCCTTTTGGGTTGGGCGGGTGCGCTCTTGGCGGAACATCCTGAGCAGCGTAAGTTGCTGGTTGATAACCCTGACCTCATCCCTCAGGCCGTCGAGGAGATCCTTCGTTTCGAATCACCCTCACCGGTCCAAGGTCGCACCGTGATGAAGGACATCGAACTCCACGGCACCACTATCAAAAAGGGATCAATCGTCTTGTTGCTGACGAACTCCGCTAATCGTGACGCTGATGCGTACGAAGATCCCGATACCTTCAACATCATGCGCGAGCCCAAGCAGCATGCTTCATTCGGTTTTGGTGCACACTTCTGCGTCGGTGCGGCGCTAGCTCGCCTCGAGGGTCGTGTGGCTCTTGAAGAAACGCTCAAGCGCTACCCCGAGTGGGACGTTGAGTGGACCGATACCGAGCGTGTCCACACCTCATCAGTGCGTGGGTATCTCAAGTTGCCCGTGAAAGTGACCCCGGTCGCTGTCTAAGAACCTCTTCGCCCCTCGGGTCTGAAACTTCTTCGAGTCACGGTCCTGATTGGGCCTAGCCGGCCAGGACCTTCAACATTGCCAGGAGCAGTCCGAATCCAGCGCCGATCGCTGCTTGCAGCCAGGCCCAGCGACGGTCAAGGTGGGACCGGAGCCCTGCCAAGATCTCGAAGAGCACGAGCAAGAACACCGCCGTGAGGATTCCCACCCATTCCATAGTGTTGGCGTTCGCACCGAGAAGAAGTGCCAGGACCATGGCCAGTACCGGTACTGAGGCACCGCGCAGAATCGCTGATTCATCGCGGAGCGCTCGACCGAGCTCTCGAGAACCGAGCACACCCGCACCATTGAGTCGGTTACCCAGAAGCGTTGAGTAGGCGTGAATTAGAAAATAGAGGATCACGGCTGCGGCCGCTGTGAGAATCTCGCGCCCCTGGTGCAGGGTGGTTCCTGATTCAGCGGAGATAACCGCTCCGACCGTGAGGAGACCGTAAATCAGAGAACCTGGGTTCTCGTCAGGATCAAGGGCCCAAAGCACTGAGCGAAAAACTGGAGAAAGCACAGAGCGATCTGCCGCATCGTGCAGAGTTTCCGGTGATTCTTCAGCCACCTGACCTCGCTACAAGTTCAACCTCGATTGCCGCACCCAGAGGCAGGGAGGCGACGCCCACTGCCGAACGAGCCGGGCGGTGACCTTCAAAAAATTCGATCCAGACCTCATTGACGAGAGCGAACTCACTCATATCGATCAGAAAGATCGTGGCCTTGACCACATGGGTCTTGGCGGCCCCTTCGCTCGCGAGAAGTTCCTCAGCGTTGCGCAGCGCTTGGCGTAACTGCGCTGCCGTCCCGCCTTCCACAAGCACCGGAGCACCCGCTGGGCCTGGGGCCACGCCGAGTTGGCCCGAGGTGAACAGAAGGTCACCTGCGCGGACGATAGGTGAATAGGGGCCAATCGGTAGGGACATCAATGCGCTCCTCTCGTCGGCCAGTGCGTTCCGAGTCCTTCGGCCACCCAGGCCGCTCCCATGGTGGCAGCCAGCACGGCCCCGCCACCTGGCATCGATTCGCGCTGGTCAGTTTCGTCAATCAACACCGTGAACCTTGGCGTCTCCTTGGGGGTCAGAATCCCAAAAGAACGGATCGTTAAGTCATGGATCACACCATCGCTATCAACGGCGAGGGCCTCCGAGCGCACCATACCCAGTGCCTGATGTGCCGCACCAATGGCATAGGAGCGAAGCGTGATCGGGCAAAGTGGCAGGCCTGCGGCCACCCAGAGTTCGACGGTGCCGTCCTCGCTAATGCGGGCTCGAGCGCGTGCCCCGTTGGGTGTGCTCACCTCGACCGTACCGTCCGCTGCCGCCCTCAGTGCACCTCGGGCAGCAAGAACCTCGGCGAGGATTGCTCCTCGGTGCGAGGTCCCCACCGGTGGACCAACGATGTCCACGACTTCGACCTCCACGCCTTCGAGTGCCGAAGCGAGGGTGCCGAGGTATGTCTCAAGATCATCCGAGCCCGGCGTTCGACCCACCCGAAGTACTCCTGTCCCGTCCTGGCGCAGGCTCAGTGCCAGGGGCGGTCGCTTTTTTCCCCGGCGGACGACCTCTTCTCGAGGCCACATGGCGACGACACTCCGCCCCTGCTCTTCGGCGAGGCGCTTGGCGTCAGTCGTGACAGCGGAAGATCGCTTGGCACCAAAAGCGCCCGCATTGGCAAACGGTGAACCCGGTTCACTCCCCGGTTGGCATCGACTGGCGTCAGGCTCCACGTGGGCGGGCTCCACAAACGTGGTGGTGAGGGAGAGTACTGCTCCTCTCATTACCGGGATCTCTAAGGGCCAGCGGAGCGGAGCGGTCGAATTACGACCCTGCACCTTGGCGGCGGCAGTTCGGGCTTCCGAGACTGTGTCAGCAAGGGCATAGCCACCATCAGCGGTGCCAAGTGCCACCAACGAGTTGGCAGTGAGATCTGAAGCGAACCCGGCCTCACCGAGAACAATGTCACGGCCTGCTCGCTGGGTAACGCCTGACTCGAGGGTGGCCCGGGCTTCGCCCGCCAGAGGATCTCGAGAAGGTCGAAGATGCGCACTGGGATCAAGAGCCATCATCGCGGCTTCAATGATGGGTTGAACGCCGGTACAGCGACACAGGTGCGCACTCAGGGCAGTGCGAACAGAATCCTCAGTCGGTGTCCCCTTTCGAGCCAGACCGATCAGTCGAACCAGAATCCCTGGCGTGCAGAACCCACATTGCGAAGCACCCGTTGCCTCGAACGCTGACACCAAGCGATCAAGAAGAGCTTCATCGGTGCCGGTGAGCGTGGTGACAGTTCGCCCTGCCAGGCGACGAACAGGAGTCACACAGGCAACCCGTGGTGCACCGTCGACCAGCACCGTGCAGCAACCGCACTGCCCTTGGGGGGC
>Ga0114959_10001538_pt1 | contig 19974 bp, 14 predicted proteins | sample C_130625_EF_Meta_FD_87317 | JGI IMG/M metagenome (GOLD analysis project Ga0114959, IMG submission 87317) | Freshwater microbial communities from Lake Croche, Canada to study carbon cycling - C_130625_EF_MetaG | ecosystem: Environmental > Aquatic > Freshwater > Lake | place: Lake Croche, Canada... | reverse complement strand
GCGGCTCTGGGGTGGCCGGCGACAACATGTACTTCGGGCACCTGAACACGTGGTCTTGAGGAAAACGTCAGAGATCAGGTCATCGGCTAGGCCGTATCAGCCGAAAGGTTGACTCGCGGGAATCGCCCCAGGTGTCGACCAGCACCCCGGACGATGACAAGTGAGCCTGCAGTGTTGAGCCTGCAGTGTCCACGCCCTAACGCGGGGGCCCTCACGCCGAGACCCCGCTCCGGAGCTACTTCAGTGCCCGCGAATCAGCGGTGGAGTGGGGTCTCGATGAACGTGTGTCGGGCGGACGGCATCACCATGGCCATGAGTGCCCGCTGCACTCGAAGCGAAATTCAAGCGACGCGCCGCACGTACTCCACGCCCTGACGCGGCAGCGCTCACGCTGAGACCCCGCTCCAGCGCTACTTCAGTCACCGCGAATCAGCGTTGGAGTGGGGTCTCGATGGATTACGAGCTGAGTGTCGCACCACCTCGGACGGCTCTCGGGCCTCGGGTACGGGCAAAACCGCTGGCTCTGCTCCTAGGGGATCGGGGTCGTTCGCGGCGAATGGTTCACGGCCCGAAGCCCAGGCCGAGGTGGAATCGAGAAGCAGCACCCGATGCTTGCGAACCTATTCCGCGGCCCGATCGCCTAAACGACCACGTCTTCGTCGCACGCTACACAGATGGTGACGTGCGCTTCAGGGTTCCAGAACACTTCCTCACCTTCGGCCAGAGCGCGATGGCAGACGCTGCAGGTGCCGGTGTGGGCAAGGAGAATGCGCTCGTGCAGGTCGCGGTCGACGTGGTCGTGGTTGCGTACGTGAATGCCGCCGTCGCGGAACGCCCACGCCATGAGCACCAGTCCGGCCGCGATGATGGCGACCAGAATGATGACCGGTCGCCACGCGGCAATGCCAGCAACGTAGAGCTCCTCGCGGGGCCAGACCACATTGACGGCTAGTGCGGCCAGCGCGACTGCAGACACAACGGCGGCCGTGCCCAGCCACCGACTCGCACCCCAGTGTTCGGCCTGCCACTGACCGCGCCTGCGGGCGCGCACCAGGCCCACGATGGGCAGGAGCATGGCGAGTAGCAGGGGCACCGCCGATGCCCCCCCGAGTACGTAGGCGGTGCGCTCAGGCAGCACGAAGGGCAGGACCGCCGCGGCCAGGCCAACCGCAATGAGAGCGTTTACCGGCATGCGCGGCCCGGCAGAGACACGTACCAGCCAGCCGTGCACAGGTACCTCTCGGTCACGCGCCATCGTCCACAGCGTGCGCGAGGCAGCGAGCTGAGCGATGGAGAGCGCGGCAAAGGTGACTATGACCATGAGCACTGCGAAGGCCTTCGCAGCAGGCTCGCCAAGCGCGGTCTCGATGACCGTTCCCACCGAGGCGGCGTAGGGGTTCTGCGAAACCTCCCCCGACACCGTGCTGGCGGCGGGAACCGCGAGAGCGATCGCGATGACGACGTACAGAGTCAGGAGTCCGCCGACCACGACGGTCCACACCATCGCCCGGCCAACGTTGACGCGCGGGTCACGGACTTCCTCGGCAACATCAGCGGGAATTTCGAATCCTCGAAGGCAAAATGCCGTGGACCAGGCGACTGCGACGAGGAACGGGCCGCTCCACCACGCCCAGTCGAGCGAGCCTCCAGTCGGCGTCTGGAGCATGTCGAGAATGCTGCGCTGGGCGTGGGTGAGGAGCATCGTGCCAAAGACCAGGCAGCCAACTACCGACGCGGCGACAGTCACATACACAATCAGCACGAGAACCCGGCGGCCAAGGACGTTGAGGCCCGTGGCAACTCCCAGCAAGATGGCGCACAGAATCGCGGACTGCATCGGCCCGGGCGCGGCGACACCAACCAGGTAAAAAACGCGCTGGCCATCGAAAAACGCGAGCGTTGCCATGAACAGCACATACGAGCATAGGTAGAGCCAGCCCGCCATCATTCCGGTGCGAGCGCCCAGCAACTGGCGGGTCCACGCGGCGACCGATCCTTCGAGCGGCCAGCGGGATGCCAGGGCGCCGAACACGAGACTCACCACGAGGACGATGGCTAGCAGAAGGACGACCGCCGTCCAGCCCGCGAGCCCGGCCCAGGTGATCAGATAGCCCCCCACCGAAGCGCCCACCAGGGGGCGTATCGCCGCAAACGACAGCCCTGATGCCCCCCACATCGAGAAGCCATGGCGCAGCGAGCGCACGTCGGTAACGGGAATGCCGTCAGGGGAGGGGGATTCAAGGTCAGACGAGCGCATGAAAGGGCCTCTCTTGGGGTGAGGGGTTCGGCGTGAAGTGGTTCGGCTGAGGCTATCGGCTTCCTAGCGGAGCCTCGCAATCACTTGCCGCCAACGAGGTCGAACACTTTGAAGATTGGCAGATACAACGCCACGATCATCGATCCGACGATGCCACCGAGAATCGCAATCATGATTGGCTCGATCAGTGACGTGAGCGAATCTGTCGTTGCCTCGACCTCAGATCGGTAGAACTCACTGATTTTGGCCAGCATGGTGTCGAGAGCGCCGGTGTCTTCACCCACGGCCAACATCTGCACCACCATCGACGGAAACACTGGGTGTTCGGCCAGGGGTGCAGCCAAACTCTCGCCGCGCCTCACGCTCGACTGCACATCACGCACCGCCGAGGCGATCACCACGTTGCCTGACGTGTCGGCGACGATGTCGAGGGCCTGCAACATCGGCACGCCCGAACGCACCATGGTGCCGAGGTTGCCGGTGAATCGGGCAAGTGCGATCTTCTGAAAAAGTCCGCCAAACACGGGCAGTTTGAGCTTCATTGGGTCGACGATTCCACGTACTCGAGGAGTGTCTTTGACCTTGCGCCACCAAACCAATCCGAGGGCGAAGGCAATGATTAGCGGAACGATTGCGAATTTGAGCAGTTTGCTCATCAGTACCAAAATGAGCGTGGGGGCAGGCAGTTGTCCGCCAAGTTGCGAGAACAATGTTTCAAAGGTGGGCACAACGAAGATCAACATTCCGATGGTCATACCTACTGCCATCACCAGCACAGCGACCGGATACGTCATCGCAGCCTTGATCTTGCCGCGCAACTTCACCTCAGCCTCGAAACTGTCGGCAATTTGCAGTAGCACTGAGTCAAGGAATCCGCCTACCTCACCAGCTCGGGTCATATTGACCATGAGGGGCGGAAAGACGTCCATGTGCTGACTCATCGCAGAGCTCAGCGACTGGCCCTGCTCGACCGCGAGGCGAACCTCGGCGATTACGCCCGCCAATTGAGCGTTATCGGTTTGCTCTTCCAAGATTGACAGCGCGCGCAGCATCGACAATCCGCTGTTGATCATGGTGGCAAACTGCCGAGCAAAGATCGACAAGTCTTTGAGCTTTACTCGCTTACCAAAGCTCGGTAGCGAAATCTCGCGCTTCAGGCCCTGGTTTGTAGACGAAATCGAAATGGGCGCGTACCCCATACCGCGCAGTTTGCCCGCAACTGCTGCCTCAGAATCGGCATCCATACGGCCCGTGACGACCTTGCCGCCGCGGTCGCGAACCGCGTATTCAAAAGTTGCTGTCGACATCGTTGGCTCCTAGCCCCGGCCGCACAAGCGGTTAAGTTCTTCGGCGTGATGAGCCTTCTCAAGCCCGGTTTCATAGGTAATGCGCCCGAGTCGTACCAACTCGGCAAGTGACTGATCGAGGGTTTGCATTCCGTATTGCCCACCGGCCTGCATCACGCTGTAGATCTGATGTGTCTTTCCTTCGCGGATGAGGTTGCGCACGGCGGGAGTCACGGTCAGAACCTCAGTGGCCACGGCCCGACCCTTGCCGTCGGCAGTTCGGGCCAGAGTTTGACACACCACGCCCTGCAGCGTTCCGGCTAGTTGCTGGCGCACCTGCTGTTGCTGATGCGGTGGAAACACGTCGATGATGCGGTCAATGGTCTGGGCGGCGTCTTGAGTGTGCAGAGTGGCAAAGACCAGGTGGCCGGTCTCAGCCGCAGTCAACGCAACTTGAATTGTCTCAAGGTCGCGCATTTCTCCGACCAAAATGATGTCGGGGTCTTGGCGCAGTACATGCTTGAGCGCCTGCGCGAACGACTTTGTGTCTTCGCCAACTTCGCGCTGGTTGACGATGCATGACTTATGACGATGCAAGAATTCAATGGGGTCTTCCACGGTCATGATGTGATCGTGTCGAGTGCGGTTGGCCATATCGACCAAGCTGGCAAGCGTGGTTGACTTTCCACTGCCCGTTGGCCCAGTAACCAGAACGAATCCTCGTGGGTACGACGCGAATTGCGACACAATTGGCGGCATTCCCAGTTCTTCAAGCGACTTAATTTCGAATGGAATCAGCCGGAAGGCAGCGCCCACACAATCGCGCTGACGAAATAGATTGCCACGGAATCGGGCTCGACCAGGAAGGCTGTACGAGAAGTCAAGCTCAAGGTTGTTTTCAAAGCGTTCACGCTGGGCCTGGGTGATCACGCCGTAGAGCACCCGCTGCAATTCGGTAGGGGTAAGAACGGGGAAATTCTCAATGGCCCGCAGTTCGCCGTTGATTCGCAACGTTGGTCGGGCGCCCGCAGTGAGATGCAGATCCGACGCACCAGCTTCAAGCATGATGCCGAGGATGTGATTGAGGTCGATGTCTTCGCTGTCGCGCCGCGACTCGGCGACCGCCCGACTCTCAACCCTGGGCTCAGGCGGTGGCGAGAATGGCGACGCGCCGGGGGGCGGCATCGCCGCTGCCAGATCCAAGCTCATGAGTTGCTCCTCACTTCAGGATCACGTGATCCTTCTGATGTATCGGCAACCAGTCTCAAATGCTTGAACTGGGGTCTGTTGAGCCAGATCTACACGACCACGCGAAGAATCTCATCGAGGCTGGTGTGTCCGGCCAACACCTTCGACATGCCATCGAGGCGAAGTGAAAGCATGCCCTCTGCGACCGCGGCACTTCGAATGTTGGCAACACTGGAATGTTCGATCGTGAGTCGCTCGATCTGCTCGGAAACCGGCATCACCTCATGCAGCGCCATTCGGCCGCGATAGCCGGTTTTGGCACACATTGAGCAGCCAACAGCGCGGTGCAGCGTGGGCAAGGGTTCGCCCTCATTCCACGGAAACCCTGCGGCAAGCAGAGTCTCAGCTGTGGGTTGATACGCCTCTTTGCACTTTGAGCACAGTCGCCTGGCCAGACGTTGGGCAAGTACACAGTCAAGAGCTGAACCGACCAGAAATGGCTCGATGCCCATCTCTGTCAGGCGAGTCACGGCGCTGGCGGCGTCGTTGGTGTGCAGCGTCGACAGCACAAGGTGGCCGGTCAGTGAGGCCTCAACGGCGATCTGGGCAGTCTCGTGATCACGAATCTCGCCGATTAGCACGATGTCTGGGTCAGATCGCAGAATCGAGCGCAAAGCCGAGGCGAAGGTCAACCCAGCCTTGGCGTTCGTCTGCACCTGATTGACCCCAGGAAGCCGGTACTCAACTGGATCTTCAACGGTGATGATGTTGACCTCTGGCCGATTGACAATGTTCAACGTGGCATACAGCGTGGTCGACTTACCCGATCCGGTTGGCCCGGTGACCAGAATCATTCCGTAGGGCTTGGTGAAGCTTTTGGCGTATCGGTCGTAGTTGTTTTGGCTGAAGCCAAGGTCGGCCAAGCCGAGCCGGGTGGTTGAGTTGTCCAAGATTCGCATGACAACCTTCTCGCCCCACACCGTCGGAAGTGTCGCCACGCGCAGGTCGATCTTGCGGCCATGCGCATTCACCGACAGACGGCCATCTTGGGGAACTCGGCGCTCAGCGATATTGATTTCGGCCATAATCTTCAATCGACTGATCACCCCTGCGCGGATATGGCGCGGGGCGCGCATCACTTCGTGCAACACACCGTCAATACGAAACCTCACCCGCAAGTCAGTTTCAGTGGGCTCAAGGTGAATGTCTGAGGCGCCGTCTTGAATTGCCTGAGTGATCAGCAGATTCACAAATCGAACGATTGGCGCCTCTTCGGTGACCTCAGTAACCGCCGACAGATCCTCCTGCTCATCAACCTGCACATCAAGTGAGCTACTGAGATCACCAAGCTCGGCTTCTGATCGGTAAAACCGATCAATTGACGACACCACATCGGCACGGGTGGCCACAACCGCACGAACATCCATGCCGGCAGCCGCTCGAAGGTCATCGATGGCAAAAACGTTGCTGGGGTCGGCCATTGCCACGACGAGTCGGTCAGCCTCGATCTTTACTGGAATGGCCGTGTACCGGCGGCACAGAGTTCCAGGAATCAACGTCACCGCGGCCTGGTCGATCACCGTCTCAGACAAATCGACGAAGTCCAGACCGATCTGTGCTGCCAACGCAGCAACAACCTGCGATTCGCTCAGATAGCCGAGTTCAACTAGCACTCGACCAAGAGAACTGCCTTCACGCTCTTGCTGGGCCTGCGAATCAGCCAATTGGTCAGCAGTGAGCAGGCCGTTCTCCAGCAAGATGTCGCCAAGTTGGCGCATCGGGTCCTCCGATCAGATTTTGAGCAATTTCCGCCTGTGCCAGTAATCGACACATTTGGCCGAAACCTTTACTCATCTAGAGCAAGTTGACCTGCGCGGCGCATCGCCTCGATCGGGGCCGGCAAACCGGTCATGAGATGAACTTGAATGGCAGCCTGTTCAACCAGCAAATCAAGCCCAGATGCCACCACCCCGCCTCGGTCGAGCCAGGTTTGAGCCAATTCTGTTGGCCACGGCGCGTACACCACATCGAATAATGTTCCGGGCTGGTGGGGCACGTCGTTGGCCAGTGAGTCGGTGCTACCCGCCGGAACGGTTGAGATGACCAAGTCGGCCAACAACCCCTCTGCCGCTCGCTCCCACGGTTCGACCACCAGATCAAGCGAGGCCGCCGCTGCCAGAGGTTGCAGTTCTGCTCCGATTTCGGGGCGGCGCACGTACACGGCTACTTGAGGTACGCCAAGAAGCGACACAGCCATCAGAGCCGACCGTGCGGTGGCTCCCCCACCCAGGATTACCGCAGTGTTGTACCGCGCACCTTGATCAACCCGACCGAGGGCAGCCACCATTCCGGGAATATCGGTGTTGTCGCCAACGAGTCGACCGTCTTTGAACAGCACCGTATTCACGGCTTTCACCGTGGCAGCAAGGATGCTGACTTCGTCGAGCAGTGCAATGACATCGGTCTTGAGCGGCATTGTGAGAGATAGACCTGCCCATTCGGGGCCGCACGAGTTCACGAAATCGGGCAGCTGCTCGCTGGTGACATCGTGCCGGTCGTAAGCCCAGTCCAGACCTAATTCGGCGTACGCGGCCAAGTGCAGCACTGGCGAGAGCGAGTGCTCAATCGGGTGTCCTAATACCCCGGCCCGCCTCTGAACATCGCTCATGACGTTGGTTGCGCAATCTGCTTTTTGATCTTGAGGAATTCGGCCTCGGTCTCGGTGAACTCCGTGGTGCCTTTGGCCTGGTCGGTAGTGATGAAGTACAACCACTTGCCCAGTGCCGGACTCAGCGCCGCCTCGAGGGCAGCTTCACCGGGTGAATTGATTGGCCCCGGAGGCAGTCCGTGCACCTGATAGGTGTTGTAGGGCGAATCCACCGCCAACTCGTCGGCGCTCAATTGAGCCTTTGAAATTCCGAGCGCGTAGTTAACAGTGGAGTCCAGACCTAACCGCATTCCTTGCCTGAGCCGATTGTCGATTACCCGCGCTGCCTTTGAGTAGTCACTTGGGTTCACCTCGACCGACACGATGCTGGCAATTGTTACTACCTGCTCAGTAGTGAGGCCAAGAGCCTTTGCACGCTGATCGAGATTGATCGCATCAGCGGTCTTGGCAAACCGTTGAGTCATCTGCTTCAAAACGCTAGTAGCGGTGGCCTTGGGTGCGATGTCGTAGGTCGCCGGAAATAGCCAGCCCTCAGGATCGCCACCAGCTGCTGCCGGCAAGCCGTAACTCTCGGGGCGCGACAGGGCCGATTTGAATTCAGATTCGGCAATTCCTGTCACTCGCGAGGCTTCGGCGACGATCTCTTTGAGACGCTGGCCCTCTTTAATCACCAGTCTCGAACCGGTGCGCGACTTGGGGTCGAGCATTAGTTGATAGGCGTCTGGAGCTCCCATTTGGCTGTGCAGCGTGTAGACGCCCGGGGCGATACTCGACCCACCATTGGCTGATGAAACAAAGTCTTGCGTACTCGAAATGACCCCAGCAGCCAACAGAGTGTTGGCGATCTCGGTTACCGACGCACCGTTGGCCACCTCTACCTGTACCGATCCGCTACCCGCCCCCGCGAACTGGGCTCCAGAACCCACCGATTGGGTCACCACCGATAACCCAATTCCTGCGATGAGGGCCAGGGCTAGGGCCATCAGAATCAAAGGCGCCAAACGTCGACGCGGACGATCGACGTACTCCATCGTGAACCCCAGTTCACTCATGTGGCACCTCCTCGCCCGCGGGTAATCCGGTTGAACGTTCGCGATCTAACGCGTCTTGCACGATCACGACTGCCGCCGCCTGATCAATCACTGCCCTTGACGTGCGAGTTGATCGCCCTGATTCGTGGAGTGAACGCTGGGCGCTCACAGTGCTCAGCCTCTCATCTACCAGACGAACCGGTACGTCGATTTGTGCCGCGAGTGCGGCGGCGAATTCGCGAGCAGCCAGGGCAGCCGGACCATCGTTGCCCGCAAGTGTGCGGGGAAGCCCGACAAACACCTCAATGGCTTCTTCCTCAACAACCAGAGCGGCGATTGCAGCAAGGTCACCGTCGCCACGTGGCACAGTGCACACCGGTACCGCAAGTGATCCGGTGGTGTCGCTGCGGGCGATTCCGATTCGGCGCGTACCGAAGTCGACACCGAGCCGCACACCTGACCTCATGAGATCACCGATTGGCGAGAAATTGACTCACGGCGGCGAATGCGGCATCAATTCCGTCGGCCCGAGTTCCACCGCCTTGTGCCACATCGCCCTTTCCGCCTCCGCGCCCATCAACTGCGGGCAGCGCCGCCTGAAGAACATCATTAGCTCCGAGGCCTGACTGAAAAGCGGTGTCGTTTACCGCCGCAACTAACGAGACCTTGCCTTCGTCAACACTTGCGCCGATGAACGCCACGTTGAGTGTCGGGTTGGCATTTCCGCGCCCGCGCAAGACCAACTCACGCAAGTCAGCAGATGACGTGCCTTCTGGCGCGGTGAACGTCCAGAGTCGGTAACGACCGATGTCGTTACCTGTACCGATTACTCCGTCAAGACTTGCGGTCAAGGTCGCGCGCTTGATTTTCGCCAGTTCGCGCTCGGCATCTTTCAAGCGCGTAAGCATGGTGTCGACTCGCTCAGGCAATTCATCGGGCCGTGCCTTCAGGGCCTCAGCTAGTTGAGAGACCAACAGATGTTCACGAGCCAAGAATCGGTACGCATCGGTGCCCACTAAGGCTTCAACCCGACGAACTCCGGCACCAATGGAACCTTCGGATAGGAACGTAACCAGACCTACCTGGCCCGAGCGCTGAGCATGCGTACCACCACAGAGTTCGTGCGCCCAGTCTCCGACTGAAACGACCCGAACCAGATCTCCGTATTTTTCACCAAAAAGCGCCATGGCACCGAGCGAGCGCGCCTCTTGTTGGCTCATCTGGTGGGCCATCACGGGCAGGTCGACCGCCAAAATGTCATTAACCCGTGCCTCAACGTCGTTGAGCACGCTGGGCGGTACGGCCGTAGGTGAGGGGAAATCAAATCGAAGACGCCCCGGGGCATTCTCAGAGCCCATCTGAGTGGCTGTGTCGCCCAGAGCCTCGCGAAAGGCACGGTGAATCAGGTGAGTTGCAGTGTGCGCCCTGCTGATTGCCCGGCGACGCTCAATATCAACACGGCCCACAGCACCAGCTCCCGCGACAACTTCGCCTTGGGCGATGACCCCGCGGTGAACGATCAGACCCGGAACCGGGGTTTGTACGTCGTAAACCTCGATCACGGCGCCGTCAACTTCGATTTGACCCTGGTCGCCGAGCTGGCCGCCGCCTTCGGCATAGAACGGACTACGTGAGAGCACCACCTCAACCTCGTCGCCCAGCTTGGCCGACGACACTGACTTGCCACCCACAAGAATGCCCGACAGTACGGCCTCGGTGATCGCTTCGTCGTAGCCGGTGAACGCGGTTACTCCGCTGGTGTCCATGATCGTGCGGTACTCGGTGTCGGCGACTAGGCCACTCTTGCGAACGCGCGCATCGGCCTTGGCCCGATCGCGCTGCTCGCCCATCAGGCGCCTAAAGCCCTCCTCGTCGACTTCAAGGCCACGTTCGGCAGCCATTTCCAGAGTCAGGTCGATCGGAAATCCGTAGGTGTCGTGTAGAGCGAACGCTTGAGTTCCGGGCAGCGAGGTGGCTCCTGAACCTCGAACCTCATCGACGGCAAGATCGAAAATCTGTGTTCCGCGCTCAAGAGTTTGTAAGAACGCGGCTTCTTCGTTGACCGCAATACTGGTCACACGGCTCAATTCGCCGGTCAACTCGGGATACTGCGGTGCCATCGCGACGATGGATGTTTCAACCAATTCACCAATTGTCGGATCGCTGGCTCCGAGTTGGCGCATCTTGCTCACGACTCTGCGCAAAATGCGGCGCAGCACGTAGCCACGGCCTTCATTGCCGGGCAAAACGCCGTCGGCAATCAAGAAGGCAACAGTTCGGGCGTGGTCGGAAACCACGCGGAGGGCGACGTCGGAGAGTTCGGTGCGACCATACGGAGTGCCGCTGAGTTCGACTGCACGATCAAGGATCGCCCGCGTGGTGTCAATCTCGTAAATGTTGTCGACACCCTGCAACAGCGCGGCCATGCGCTCGATGCCCATACCGGTATCGATGTTCTTGGCCGGAAGTTCGCCCCGAACATCGAAGTCTTCCTTTGATCGCACGGCCGACAATTCGTATTGCATGAAGACGAGGTTCCACACCTCGAGATAGCGGTCTTCGTCGGCAACCGGACCGCCCTCACGACCATGCTCAGGGCCGCGGTCGTAGTAGATCTCAGAACACGGACCGCCGGGGCCCGGCACGCCCATGCTCCAGTAATTGTCCTTTGGGCCACGCCGTTGAATTCGATCAAGTGGAATACCCACTGTGTTATGCCAGATCGAAATTGCTTCGTCGTCATCGTCGTAGACAGTCACCCACAGTTTGTCTTCAGGGAATCCGAAGTTGCCATCACTTTGCGCGCCAGTCAGCAGTTCCCAAGCGAACGGAATCGCCTCTGGTTTGAAGTAGTCACCGAACGAGAAGTTTCCGGCCATCTGAAAGAACGACGCGTGCCGTGTGGTCTTGCCAACCTCTTCGATATCCAGTGTTCGCACACACTTCTGCACACTGACAGCCCGGTCGTAGAGCGGCACGGCGTCACCCAAGAAGTACGGCTTGAACGGCACCATGCCGGCATTGACGAACAGCAACGTGGGGTCGTCGAGGATAAGCGACGCCGACGGAACAACCGTGTGACCGTTCTTCGCGAAGTAATCGAGAAAGCGGCGCCGGATTTCGGCTGACTCCATTGGTCAGGTGTCCCTTCGAAGGCGTGCGACTAGTGGTGCGGTGCTATTGCATCTGACCCTAAACCCTCGCGTGGGCGAGCCAACAACTTGGCAACACGAGACCGGGTTAACCTATTTTCTATGCGTCGCGGTCAAATGGTCTGGCTCGGCCTGTTGACGGTCGTGGGTTTGGTGTTTGCCGGCTCACCGGCCATGGCCGCCGACGTGCCCTCGCAGCCAGCCGCCCCAAAGGTGGCCCTTCAAGCTGACTCGCTGGCTGTCACCTGGACCACCCCCGATGGTCTTGCGCCCACTTCGTACCGGGTCGAGCTGGCTGACTCGCTGGTAGGAGTGTTCGCTGCTCCCCCAGCCGGTGACTGCTCGGCACCGGTGCTCGCGCCATTGATTTCATGCACTGCGGCCGGCCTGACTCCCGGCACCACGTATGTCGTCCGAGTCATCGCGCTGATCGACACATCCGAGAGCGCGCCATCAGAGCCTTCGGCCCCGATTCAATTCGTTACCGTTCCGGCCGAGCCCGTTGTGTCGGTAACCTCAGGGCCCGCCGCACTGAATGTCACCTGGAAGCAGGTCGCAACCGGCGGCAGTCCGATCACCAGCTTCCGCGTACAACTGTCTCGCAGTGCGGCGGGCGTGTACACAATTCCTGCTCGCGGTACCTGCGAGGGCGCCTTACTGAACCGCACCTGCCGTATCACCGGCCTTATTGAGGGCGCCACGTATTACGTGCGCGTGCGTGCAATTTCCCGAGTTGGCGCCGGTCCATGGGGCTTATCAAAGCCAATTCGCACACTTGCCCGCCCCGACATTCGACTAGCTTTTGGCGGCGACGTTCACTTCGAAGGCGCGGCATCCGCGCAGGCTGGCGCCGGAGGCCTGCGTACTCTGCCGCAGATCTTTGCCGGGGCTGATGTATCGATGGTGAATCTTGAAACTGCCATCGCCACCAGCGCAAGTTCGCCTGTAAGTAAGGAATACAACTTCCGTGCGCCTGCCAAGGTGCTGAGCACACTAGCCGCGGCCGGCGTCGACGTGGTCACCGAAGCCAATAATCACAGCATCGATTTCGGTGCGTCCGGCCTACGCACGACTCTTAACGCGCGTGCACACTCACCGATTCCGGTGGTGGGCATCGGCGTCAATACAGCCGACGCGATCAAGCCGTGGGTCACCGAAGTGAAGGGCACGTCGATCGCCGTATTTGGCATGGTGGGCCTCGACCTCACCTACGAAGAAAACGCGGCAGTGGCCCGAACGTGGCCGGCTACACCAACGAGCCCTGGAATTGCCGTGTGGCGCAATCACTCAACCCAACTCTTGGCCGCTGTGGCCGCCTGGGCCAAAAAGGTCGACGTGGTCGTTGTGTACGCGCACTGGGGTAAAGAGCTCGCCACCTGCCCCGACGCTGCGCAGCGGCGAGAGGCAGCGCTGTTATCGAAGGCCGGCGCTTCGGTCATCATTGGTGCGCGCCCGCACGTACTCCAGGGATCTGGCTGGATGGGTCACAGCGTGGTGGCTTACTCATTGGGCAACTTCGCGTGGTACTCAACGGCTGGCCGGCCCACCGGCGCATTCTTCGTGCAGGTAAGTCATGGCAAGCCCAGCAACTTCTCGTGGCGGCCCACGACGTACACCGGTTCGGGGTTGCCCATTCTGGTCAAGGGCTCGGCGGCCGCAGACACTCGTGCCCTACTCGCCGAAAGGTCGGCCCCCGGTTGCTCCGGACTTACCGCAAAGCCCGGTGCCAGGTTGGCCCTGACTGTTCGCCCATGCACCAGCAGCCTGCGACCTTCCGAGCGGGCCGTACCCGGCTTCGAGTGACATCGTCAGTTCAGTCTGAGACGTTACCTTCACGCATGCGTGCTAGTACTTCGGCAACACGAGCCTCAACCCCGCGGTCAGTGGGTTCGTAGTACGTGCGGCCCACTAGCGAGTCGGGCAGGTACTGCTGGTTAGCTACGCCGCCGGGTAAGTCATGCGGGTAGAGGTAGCCCGAGCCGTGACCCAAACCTCGGGCGCCGGGATATGAGGCATCACGAAGATGTACCGGAACCTCGCCCGCCAGGCCGGCACGAACGTCATCGATCGCCGCGTTGATGGCGAGGTAGGCCGCATTGCTCTTGGGTGCAACCGAAAGATGAACCACGGCCTGCGCAAGCACGATTCGAGCCTCGGGCATTCCGATCAATGCCACAGCATTCATCGCCGCCATAGCAGTGTGCAGCGCTGTGGGGTCAGCCATTCCGATGTCTTCACTTGCCAAGATCACCAACCGGCGAGCAATGAATCGCGGGTCTTCACCGGCCTCAAGCATTCGAGCCAAATAGTGCATGCCGGCATCAACATCGCTGCCGCGAATTGACTTGATGAAAGCGCTGATCACGTCGTAGTGCTGATCTCCATCACGGTCGTAGCGCACCGCAGCGCGGTCGACGGCGAGTTCTACGTGAGCCAATTCGATGGTTGGCGACGCAAGGTCGGGGTTTTCCGAAACCGCCACGCCGGCCGAAGCCTCGAGCGCAGTGAGCAGGCGCCGAGCGTCGCCGCCGGCCACACGCAGCAGATGCTCGCGAGCCTCTGCCGAAATGGTTACCCGACCACCAAGGCCCCGTGGCTCGGTGAGCGCCCGGTCAATGAGCAGGTTCAAGTCGGATTCATTCAGCGACTCGAGACGAAGCAGCAACGAACGAGACAGCAGTGGCGCAACAACTGAGAACGATGGATTTTCAGTGGTTGCCGCAATCAAGGTGACCCAGCCGTTTTCAACAGCTGGCAAGAGCGCGTCTTGTTGAGTCTTGTTGAAGCGGTGCACCTCGTCAACGAAAAGCACAGTGCCCCGGCCCGACAGTTCCAGATCTCGCCGGGCGCTTTCGACCACCTCGCGCACATCTTTGACCCCTGCGGTCACGGCCGATAACTCAACGAAGCGGCGACCTGATGCGTACGCAGCCAACGAGGCCAACGTGGTCTTGCCGGTTCCGGGTGGTCCGTATAACAACACCGACACCATCGATGCGCCATCGGCGCCTTCAATCAACCGGCGCAGCGGCGCCCCAGCTTCAAGGAGCGCCGACTGCCCTACGAGTTCGTCCAGACTGCGCGGACGCATCCGGACGGCCAAAGGGGCACCCGGTCGACTGCTTGCCGAACCCTCATCGAACAGAGTCACTGACGTCAGCTACTGATCGCTCGGCTTCGCGGTCTTGGGCGGGCCGTCGACTCCTGCCTCAGCACGCTGAGCTGAAGTAATGGGGGCGGGGGCCGCAGTTAGTGGGTCGTACCCGCCACCAGTCTTCGGAAACGCGATCACCTCGCGAATCGAATCCATACCCGAAAGCAGGGCACAGATGCGATCCCAGCCGAAGGCAATTCCGCCATGAGGGGGCGGGCCGTAGTTGAACGCGTCGAGTAGGAACCCAAACTTCTCTTCCTGCTCTTGCTCCCCCAGCCCCATCATGGCGAATACGCGCTGCTGCACCTCGCGATTGTGAATACGAATCGAGCCACCGCCGATTTCGTTGCCATTGCAGACCATGTCGTATGCGTAAGCGAGCGCATTGCCTGGATCGCTCTCGAAGTTGTCAATGCAATCGGGCTTGGGTGAGGTGAAGGCATGGTGCACCGCGGTCCAGGCACCTGCACCCACCGCAACATCACCGCTGGCAACCGCCGCGGAGGCCGGCTCGAATAGTGGGGCGTCGACGATCCAGACGAACGACCACGCCGTGGTATCGATGAGTTCGCAGCGCTTACCCACCTCAAGTCGCACCGCGCCAAGAAGCGCGCGAGATGGGGCGGCTTCACCGGCGGCAAAGAAGACGCAGTCGCCCGGCTTTGCGCCAACAGCCGCGGGCAGTTGGGTGCGTTCGTCATCTGAAAGATTTTTGGCAACCGGGCCGCCGAGTTCGCCATCGTCACCGATCAGCACGTAGGCCAAGCCCTTGGCTCCGCGCTGCTTGGCCCAGTCTTGCCACGCGTCGAGGGTTTTGCGTGGTTGCGATGCTCCCCCAGGCATGACAACAGCACCCACGTACGCAGCTTGGAAGACCCGGAATTCGGTGTTGGCGAACAGTGCGGTGCACTCGGTCAGTTCGAGATCAAAGCGCAGATCGGGCTTGTCGCTGCCGTACCGGGCCATCGCCTCGCGGTAGGCCATACGCGGAATCGGCGTCGGAATTGTGTAGCCGATCAGCGACCACAGGTTGGCGATGACCGCTTCACCAATTTCGATCACGTCGTCTTGCTCAACGAAACTCATCTCAATGTCAAGTTGGGTGAACTCCGGTTGACGATCGGCACGGAAGTCTTCATCGCGGTAGCAGCGCGCAATCTGGAAGTAGCGTTCCATGCCGGCCACCATCAACAACTGCTTGAACAGCTGCGGGCTTTGCGGCAGCGCGTACCAGCTTCCGGGCTGCAAACGGGCCGGAACCAAAAAGTCGCGGGCACCTTCAGGTGTCGATCGGGTGAGTGTGGGAGTTTCGATCTCTACGAATCCACGGTCGTACAGAGTTTCGCGTGCCGTGCGATTGACCTGGCTGCGCAGTCGCAATGCTGCTCCCGGCGCTGGGCGCCGAAGATCGAGATAGCGGTGCCGCAACCGCGCTTCTTCGCCAACATCGACGTGCTCATCAATCGGGAACGGCAAAGGTGCCGCCGCGCTCAGCACCTCAACTTCGTCAACCATCACTTCGATTTCGCCGGTAGCCAACTCGGGGTTCGCATTGCCCTCTGGTCGAATTTGTACGGTGCCGGTGATCTTGACGCAAAATTCGTTGCGCAACGGATGAGCGACGTCGGCTTCGCGCACCACCACCTGCACCACGCCCGAAGCGTCGCGAATATCAAAAAATGCCACCCCACCGTGATCACGCCTGCGGGCAATCCAGCCAGCCAGCACGACGGTCTGGCCGTCGTCGCTCGCGCGCAACGTTCCGGCTTCATGCGTGCGAATCACGATTGCTGCTCCTTCGTTGGTTCTTCGGGGTGACTTGGTCCGAACAGGATCTCAGGGGTTAAGTCGGCTGCAGGCGGCAACCACTGATCAGGATCGGCATCTGACTGATCCCCTGAGCGAATGTCTTTCACCGAATGCGTTCCATCGTCGCCAATAAACCAGACAAATGGAATTCCGCGCTTATCGGCGTACTTGATCTGCTTACCGAATTTCGCGGCCGAGGGTGCCGCCTCGACTGCAATGCCACGTGCCCGCAGTCGCCTTGCCACATCGTCAGACACTGGCCGCGACTCGTCGTCGCTCACGGCCACCACAACGCACGTAGGAACGGTGCGGCTTGCCCGAAGCAGACCGCGGTTGAACAGGGGTGCGAGAGTTCGCGTGACCCCAAACGAAATACCAACTCCGGGATATGTGGTTGACCCGTCTGATGCCAACGAGTCGTATCGGCCACCTGAGCACACACTTCCGAGGGCATCGAATCCGGTCATGCGCGTCTCGTAGACGGTTCCGGTGTAGTAATCGAGGCCACGAGCGATGCGCAGGTCGGCGACAACCGAGAACCGCTCACTTCGAAGCGGACTCGTGCCATCGACGACCCGAACCAGTTCTTCAAGACCTTGATCCAGCAGTGGGTCGCTGACACCTAGTGCCACAACCTGATCTGCGAATGAAGAATCCTCGGTCGAGATGGCGGCGAATGCCAGAACCAAATCAGCAGTGGAACCGGCAACTGCGGCTTCGGTTTGCAGGAGGTCGCGAATCGTTTCCTCTGGCAACTTGTCGAGTTTGTCGACTACGCGCATCACAGCGGCAACGTCGGCCACATCGATTGCGCGATAGAACCCCTCGATCAGATGCCGATTGTTCACCTGCATTCGCAATGCCGGAAGCGGCAGCGAGGCAAATGCTTCCGACATCACTTGCGCTACCTCGACCTCGTAGTGAAACGACAGTGTGGTTGCGTCGATTACATCGATATCGGCCTGCAGAAACTCTCGGTAGCGCCCTTCCTGCGGCCGCTCGCCGCGCCACACCTTCTGAATTTGGTAGCGCTTGAACGGAAAATTCAGGTGCCCGCCATTTTCAAGCACGTACCGTGCAAGCGGCACGGTCAGGTCAAAGTGCAGGCCAAGAGTCGAATCAGATTCGTCTTCTGTGGCGTGCAACCGGCGAAGTACATAAACCTCTTTGTCGATCTCGCCCTTGCGCAGCAGTTGATCGAGCGACTCGGGTGCACGAGTTTCAATCGGGGTGTATCCCCATGATTCGAAGGTCGAACGCAGACCATCGAGGATGCGTTGTTCAACCATGCGCTGCTCGGGCAACCACTCTGGAAAGCCTGAAATCGGCTTTGGGCGTGCCATCACAGACCCCGTGACTTTGGGTCGGGTGCGTTTACTCCTGAAGCCACCGACTGCAGATATGGGTTCGATCGGCGTTCTTGGCCGATTGTGGTCTGCTCGCCGTGACCGGGCAGAACTACCGTGTCGTCATCGAGGGGCAACATCACGCGCCCAAGCGACTTCATCATCGCGTCGGTGTCACCGCCTGGCAGATCTGTTCGCCCGATCGAACCGGCGAAGAGCACATCTCCACTGAACATCAGGGGCGGCATGTCGTTGGTACGGCCGCGCGAAAACGTCACCGAGCCGGGCGTGTGCCCCGGAGCGTGATCGACCCGCCACGAAATTCCCGCCAAATCGATCTCAGTCACGCTTGCTAAGTCAATTACTTCAGCAGGCTCGACAAAGGTGAACGTGTCGCCCACCATGCGCGACAACGCCTCGCGAGTGTCAGCCGAAATGCCGGCGGCGGGGTCAGTGAGCAGGGCTCGATCGGCACCGTGAACGAGCGCCGGCACACCGTAACCATCGGCAACGGGAACCACCGACCACATGTGGTCGATATGGCCGTGAGTCAACAGCACGGCGATGGGCTTTAACCGGTGTTCTTTCACAAGATCGGCGATACCGTCGGCGCTGTCTTTACCCGGGTCGACAATGACACATTCTTGGCCCGCCGATTGAGCGGCCACATAGCAGTTCGTTCCCCAAGGCCCAGCGGGGAATCCGGCAACTAACACGCTGCTACCTTTCACTGAAAGAACTTCCCTCAATATTTCACTCGCGATTGGCTTACTGCGCGAGTGACCTGAGGCCCAAGGTTGTAGTTGCAGGTTATCGGCAGGTCGGGGCTATCTGAAGCGCCGCCCTCGCCTAGACTTCATAAACATAAGAAACCTCCGGAGGGCATGAGTGGCCAGCAATAAGCGTGAGCGCGAACTCGCGCGTGCAAAGTACGAGCGTCAGCAGGCCCGCCGAGCTGAACAAGCCGCTCGCAAGAGGCGTATTTATACGATCATCGCCTCGATTGCAGGTGTAGCAATCGTCGTGGCGCTGTTTGCATCGCTGGCCCTTCGCCAATCAAGTTCCAATTCGGCGGCCGATGCCGCTGCCACAGCTACGGCTGCCCCAAGTGACACCGCAGCGGCCAGCCCCTCGCCAAGCACATCATCTACGTTCAACGTGTCGTGTAAGCCCGCGCCCGCCGCTCGGCCCGATGACAAGAAGTTCCCCACCGCTCCCCCAGAGACCATCAAGACAACCGGCTCGTACACAATGACCTTGGCCACCAATTGCGGCACTATCGAATTAGCCCTCGACAACAAGACCGCGCCCATCACGACCAATTCGATGGTCTATTTGGCCTCGCAGAAGTTCTTCGATCTCACCTCGTGTCACCGGCTCACGACTGAAGGAATTTACGTACTTCAGTGTGGAGACCCGGCAGGAAATGGCTCAGGTGGGCCTGGCTACAAGTTTGCCGATGAGAATCTGCCCAAAAATGGCGCGAACAACTACCCCACCGGAACGGTGGCGATGGCCAACAGCGGCCCGGGTACCAACGGAAGCCAGTTCTTCCTTGTGTACAAGGACACCACCTTGCCGCCCAACTACACGATCTGGGGCAAGATCACCGCTGGCCTCGATATTGTTCAGTACGTGGCTTCCCAAGGGGTCAAAGGCGGCGGTGGCGATGGTGCACCGAACCAGCCAGTCACCATCGAAACGGCCACAACCACCTACACGGCGGGCAACTGATGTCTACTCCGGCTCACCCAACTCCTGCGGCAATTCGCCCGCCAACGGCTTCAACTGAACCTGCCGTGACATCCAACTCAGCCACATTTGGCCGCGTTGAACCTGATGGCACCGTGTGGGTGCGCACCGCCGAAACTGAGATTTCTGTCGGCCAATACGCCGCCGGTACGCCAGAGGAGGGTTTGGCCTTCTTCGTTCGCAAGTTCGACGATTTGGCGGCCGAGGCCACGTTGTCGTTGGTTCGCCTGCGCGATGGTCGATCTACCGTCGAAGCCGCCGCGGCCACCGCTACCAAGGTTCGTGAGCAACTAGTCGAACCCAAGATGGTCGGTGATCTGGCCGAGCTTGC
>Ga0114959_10001536_pt1 | contig 19980 bp, 22 predicted proteins | sample C_130625_EF_Meta_FD_87317 | JGI IMG/M metagenome (GOLD analysis project Ga0114959, IMG submission 87317) | Freshwater microbial communities from Lake Croche, Canada to study carbon cycling - C_130625_EF_MetaG | ecosystem: Environmental > Aquatic > Freshwater > Lake | place: Lake Croche, Canada... | reverse complement strand
TTACGCCAACTAAATTCTTCGTACATCACTTGCCCCACCTTAAAGTAAACATCATGTAATCTTCCTGACTACTAAACTCAAATACGCCTTCGCCAACATACCACCACCCACCTTCATTGCCAAAGTTTTCTTCACACCAGTCAATGCAGGGTTTCCATCCTTGATACCGGTGCCCGTTAATGGGATTAAAACCGATTACAGGAGCACCAATACTGGCCACATGTCTATCAGTTATACTATTCATCTTTGCCCGGGACCAACGGCCGCCCAGCACAAAATTCACATTCAGGTTCGTCGCACGTATCTTCTAACCACCGATTGCAGGTTTCACAGTAGTAAGCATCATACCGCCCTGAGTATTCTTTTTTACAGTTATCTTTGCAGTCCATTATTGTCCCCAAGTAAGTTTTAATAATACAAACAGTTCATAATGTACATCAAATTTTAGTTGATGCGGTTCATGAAAGTTATAACGAGTAATTTCTTTAAGATGTTCGTACCATTGAGTTGATGGCTGTGCTCTGAGCCAAGTTGCCATCTTTTCTTCTACTTGTATAGTATACCACTTTTCGTTGGCTATGTCAACCGTCTGACCCAAAACAGTATAGCCAGGTCCAGAATTGGGGAATATAATATTCCATTGTTGTTGAACTGCAGTTTTTACAATCATATTGTCATTCCTATATGCCTGGTATTATTTTTATGTACATTGCAATCTAAACATCATTGCTTCCTCTGGATCGTTAAATGTTACTTCTAGTGCAGATCGATTGTTTTTAAATATCACTTCGTATGCAGCACTTGGACAATGCAAATTAAGCCATATTTTCAAGACGTCAAAGCCCGGGTATAGTGGATTTGATCCACGTGGCAAGTTATACGGAAAGCATTCATATATCCATAAGTTGCCATGCCTCCAACTTTTAAGTATATCCACCGACCAGTTATTTTCCATATCTTAATGTAAACAGCATTATAAACTCTTCAGCTTCTTGTTTTGTTTTAAACTTCCACATATCATAACTGATACGAGTACCTTGTGAATTTTTCAATGTCCATTCAAGTATTCTCTCAACAGCATCGGTATCAACAACAGTGCCAAACTCATTATGGCCATAGTATGGATCTTTAAGAGATACGGTATGCCCCCAACCTTTTCTCAATGAGTATTTTGGTACCAGCCAGCTCATGATATTGAACCACCAAATCTTAGCTTGGTCAGTAATAAATCTTCTTTGTTTTTGAAACTGATCAGTGTTACGGTATCATTTGCACTACCGCTGACATCGCTTACATTAGTGGTTTGCATGATCCATAAATCTCGATCGCCGTGGTACATGTCATAGTAGCTAAACTCAGCTTTTGTAGTCATAACCAGTGGAGAAACAGTTTCACTTAGCCAGCTGTATACATCTTCTTCTTCTACATCGCTAATATATAGATTATAATTTAGCCACCGATCAGTCATAGTATGAATTGAGTATATCCAAAGGAATCATAGGGTACATTAAAGTCAATTGTTCTCGAGTCAGCCAACTAAACCTGGAACTGTTGACTTCTTTGGTGGTCTTGGGTATCATTAAATTTTCTTCTCCAAAATGTTTTGAACGGGTGGGATCAATAACTACAGTATCATTCAATTTAACAATGCCCGTGCGTACCACCCTGGTATAAACCCCCAATGGGGTATATCGATCAGTAAACACTTTACCTTCAGGCACTAGCAGTTCTCTTATCATTTTTTCCCATTGGTTGCGCGACTGGTCAGGTGTAAAATGCAGATTTAAAATAAATCTACCACAGTAGGTCCTAGGCGCAATTACTTCCAATTCAACATGTTCCCCAATGCAAATAATGGTACCTTGATGCAGCACACTTAGATCTACCCCTTCTAATAACACTTGCTCACTTACATCACCGGGTGCAATTGTAACTCCATGTTCTTTCAGCAGCGCAGTTAAATTCAAGTCTCGAACATACACTTGTGTATTTTTAAATAGTCTATACCCTTTGGCCCACATTGCATCAGCATATTCTTGTGTAATATGGAATCTTTTTATTATAGCTGGATCAGACTCTGTAAACAATGAATGATAATTACCAACCACACCGGTATGATCGATTACTAAACTGTCTGCGGGAGAATTTTTTACTGTGTGTCCTTCTCGCCGAGCCTTAGAACCTAGGTAAACAACTTTTCCAGTTTGTACAAGATTGATTTTAGACTGTGTCATTGATATATTTACACATCAAAGTTCAGCATAAAATATGCTGCTTCATCTTTATCTTTGATAGTCACGGTGATCATTGGATCGCCTGAGTTGAATCTTGGGGTACAATCAGCATCAGGACAATGTTCTGCCATCCATTCAATAAACTCATGATGGTTATCACAGTAGACCCAGCAATGCCAACCTACAATTTCTTCTCGAAACTCGCGGCCAGGCTGACTCTTATCTTTTAACAGCACATAAGGAATATCATGCCAGCCATCTTCATAACGCCAATGATGTATTGTGGTTTTCATAAGCCAGTGCTGAGTGTGAACAATGCTGCATCTTCTTTTGTCCTAAACAAAATGCGATAGCGATTGGTGTCGTCTATCCAACACCAATTTGAGTTTTGACAAATTTCACCGCCAATGTGTACCAAGCGATCATGCATTTCCCAATCACGCAGGGCTTTGCTGGCACCCCAAGTTGTCCAACACCAGGCTCTTAGTTCAAAAAAGTTATTTGGTCCGCTAAATGCACAGTCTAATCTATACGCAAAGTTGTCATACCCAGCGTAACGCTTGTCATTGCGCTTGACCTTGGGAGAAGAATTTTGCTGTATATGATGACGAGCCGACATACGAGCAGTGGCCATTTCATTGCACCAACATTCTAATTAGACCAACGGTGTCAATGGTAGTTAACAATAGATAGTTAGCCAGCATACCAAAAGATTTCCTAGTCCAGCTAGCCCAAGCATACATGGCACAACCAGAAATCCAAACAGGATAAAGAGCAAGAAGCGGTGGATTGGGGACTGTGACCGCCATAGTAATACTGCAACCAACACTAATAGCCCAAGCAAGCAGCTCAACAACAAAGCGAACTCTGTTAGATTTAAAGTCATCGCGTATCCACTCTAGTGTTGGTCTAAAAAATGTATCTAACATTACACTTTGTTTTTAGTAACAATTAGAATTTCTTCAACAGCTTCTAGATCTGTTTGATCCTTATCAAAGTCGCCTTTGAATGCTTTGGTAATGGCTTTGTTTAGTACCGCTGGTTTGATTTCCATTTCTTCTGCAATGGCCGCAACAGTTTCTTTTAGACCCACATTGAGATCATCGATCTCACGTTTAACTTGGACCCCTTCTTGGATCACTTTGGTCAGTTTTGCAATTTGTTCTGGTGAAAAGCTCATATATATATCTCCGGTTAGTAAAAGGCTTACCTAGTAAGTATACATGAACCAAAGAACAATGTCAAGCGTTTTTTCGTTCGATATCTTCTTCTACACAACGACTGCCGTATTGGATTTCAATAATCTTACAAGGACCAGAGTATGGATTAGAGAGTCTGTGCCACTCGCCTGCCAATATATCAATTCGTTCGTGTGTGGTTAATGTACGGGCAGGCATTGCATAACCAGAACTCATTGCCAGAGTAACATTACACATACCTTCTACCACGTGCCAAAATTCATTACGATTTTTGTGTCGTTGTAAACTAAGTGACTGTCCAGGTTGTACAACCAATTCTTTGACCTTGGTGGCTGTCATGCTTTCTTGGTCGTATATGACTCTGTATTCTCCCCAGGGCCTGGTTGTTGTTGGGCTTTTCCATTCTTGTAATATCCAACTACTGCTATTCTTTTTATTTTCGCCACCTACACCAAATACAAATTCAATGTTGTTATCTTGCACATCCATTTCGGGAATGTTATCTTTGGTTCTATCTCCGCCATTGGCAAAAACCAAAGTGGCATCAGGATAATGAGCACGGGCCTGTTGGATAAAATGCCTAGCACTGCCATCTTCATCATCAAAGGTATAAACTTCGTCTACCATACTTAAATTATTGATGATACACAAGCGTTCGTTCCAGGGCATAAATGCACGGCCTTTTTTGCGTTCTAACCATTCGTCGCTGTTTAAGCCAACAATAAGCATGTCGCCTAAAGTACGAGCGGATTTAAAATAAGCAATATGCCCTGAGTGTATAGGGTCAAATCCCCCGGTGACAAGTACAATTTTCATAATGCTATTTATTGGAAAGACCGCCCAAAGTTTTTCAGAATAAGTACAGTATGACAACCTTTACCAAATTTTTTGATTGTAAGTATCCAATTGCCTGTATGGCAATGAACAAAGTATCCGACGTGCCATTGGCCATTGCTGTTAGAAAAGCCGGGTGCTTGCCCAGTTTAAGTCTCTTTAATTACTATAATCGCGCTGGCGTAATCAATCCTGCATTGCTAGAACAAGACATTATACAGTACAAAGCAGCAGTAGGCGACACTTCTGTTTTGATCAGCCTAGATGCTGGTAATTTATTGGATCTACCCGGACTTGAAGATTTACTGATTAGACAAAAAGTTCGTGCTGTTGAAATCATCCTGGAGGGCCTAAATCCGGACGCTGACAAACAACGTAGAGTTTTGTTACCCAAAACAGTTAAACGACTACAAGAAAATGGTACTATGGTATTTTCTAAAACACTATTACCACTTGATAAGGTGCCAACTGCTGACGGTATTATTCTTAAAGGTCCCGACGGAGCAGGACGTGGTAGTTTAACAGGCGAAACCTTAGAACAACTATTTGAGAAATATAAAACTGATTTCCCCGAATGTCAAGTAATTACATCCGGTGGAGTGGGCACCAGCCAGCAATTAAAATACTATATAGATCGTGGAGCATTTGGGGTTGGTATTGGTACTATGTTTGCTGTCAGTGCTGAAAGTAAGATTTCAATGGAAACAAAACTCAAATTAGTTAGTTCTGGCGCTGCTGACGTTAAAAGACTTGACAATGGTAAAACAGACAAGGATAGCCAAAATGCCGTTATGTTTGCCCCAATACCAGGCGACAATCATAACAACACAAAAGGCTTAATGGCAGGTATTCAAAATCCAAACCAAGGTCATGTATTCATTGGCAAAGGAATTGAACACGCAAATGAAATTCTCACTTGCGAAGAAATTGTTCAACGTTTGGTCAAAGACCTTTAAAATCTAAGCCTCTATAACACACCATACCTTGTGCAGTGTTTGCCATTATATACCCAGCTGCCAATATCAGCGGAATGGCTGTGCCGCACTTGCCGCCCCAGCCCGTCGGTGAGTTAACATCCTCATAGCTGTCGTCAATTAAGATAATGCTTTGTGGTGCCATGTAAGGCAAGCAGTATAGTGTTTGCAGTCTATGTTCTTCTTGGCTGTTCTCATTACTCATTACAACACCGCGGGCCGCATAAGCCGCAATTTGATCATGTAACCATTGGTACTGCAAATTAACAGGATCAATCCAATCAAAGTTGTCCAGGTACAGCACTGCAATTTGTTTGCCTAATGTTGGCAGTATGTCTCTGCACCACGCATGCCCGGTATCAACGGTGTGAAAGTTAATGTCACCTACTCCGCCAAATGCAGAGTTGTTGGTAAAGTGAGTCCGTGCATCGTCAGTGACATCCACAGTGTGAAAATCTACTCCACGTGCTTGTGACCAATTTCTAAAGTAAGCAGTACTGCCTTCCCCGCGTTCACTGCCAATTTCCACTACACATTTTGTATTGTCAGTCTGTAAGTCTTGAAAGTGACGGTCTAATATTTTATAAGGTGACATGCCCATGATTTAAAAATTCCCTAATTTTGTGTTCTGCATCCTGCAGGCGTATTTTGTATTGGTGATCAATGCAAGCAACATTATGTTCTAGGCGTGCTTGAATGTTTGGGATGTTTCTAAAGTATTCAGGTCCACGTTTGTATAACTTTTCAACCTGATCTGCCACTGCTTGTATTCGTTGCACTGGGTCTGCAATTTCATCATAGCTGTGGTCAACTATGTCATCAAACATATCTAATTCCATTGCTCGCATTAATTTAACATGATGTCGTACTGTATTAAAAATTGGAATCTGACGCATTGCTACAGCTTTAATTGTTTTTTCAGTAACAAATAGCCTTCTCCAGTGATGTAATCCGCTTGGCCATCTGTCGTTGGGATTAGCATCACGATAGATTCGTAATCTGGTATTTTGATTTGCCCAAGGATTGTGGCTAGTTTCATTGACAACATTAACAAACGCACGACTAAATCCTATTTCATTCAAATACGCTTCCTGGCCGCGTGATACCAGACCGTCAACCAGCAATGGAAATTGGTCACGCAGGTCACTGGATACAAACAATTCTTTCCAGCAGTCAAATTCTGATTCAGTGTCAGAACCGCAACTGACAATTGAATCGTTAATCAGACGTCGTCTGATTAACTCTTCGGTTAGTGCTACTCTAAACCAAGTTGGTCGACGGCATAAACTAATTAACAATTTATCTCGCTGTTGCCAAGGTATTACAGTATCCTGTTGATATTTTAAAAGTCTAAAATCTGTCAGACTATAAAATGTTGGATACGAAATAATATACTTGCTGGAATGTTCTCCAGCATTTACAAAAACAATATTATTTCTTGGAATGTTGCATGTTACAACGGCATTGTCAATAAGTTGATGAATCATATACAATGGCATTGCTTCTGTATAGTCATCTATTATTAGTCGATCAACTGGGCCCAATGTTTGTAGCTTTTCCGTATAAAACTTAATAAAGTTCCCGTCGTAACCAACGGCTCGAAGCGGGCACACTCCTACAGTCAAATGCGGGACTTCGTTTAAGATATCATAGTACGGGATCTTTACAGGATCGTCAACTGCATATAGTATCATGTTACTGTGCTAGTGTTTTTACAAAAGTCCAAAACGTACTTTGATTTTTATCTGGAACAAAGTTATCAAATTTAGTTTTATTACGATTGGCAATGTCCATTAGTCTCTGGAACATGTCACGTCTGTTGACCTCATTCAGTGAATTGATTCGTTTAAGTTCAATGATAATCTTTTTCATACGAGCAGTGGGATCATACTCTAAATCGTATGACTCATCAATGATGCCATCAAATGTTTCAAAACCCAATTGACGAAGCACTTGTAAAGATTCTGCTGGACCTACAATAATAAACGGATGACCGTGTGCAATGGCTTTGAATGTTTTTTCACTGATAAACACGTCGCCGTTTTCATACGTTGTTTCTGTGATAACGCTCAGCAATGATTGTTCATAGTGATTGCTGACAGTGGGACCATTCTGAGTAACATCATACTCATCAATGGTCAATGCTTTATCCAGCACAGGGATAATACGTTCTTTGATGGCTGGCAACATGTACAATGAATCCTGCACAACTTCTTTAGAATTTTTTACAACACCCGGATACAACTCGCCGCCGGGTACAAAACTAATCATATTACCATTGACCAAATCATTAAGCAACATTTCACCAATCAAATGACAACGATGTCCTTTGATAACACGATTATAGCTTAGGAAGTTTGCAGTTTTGTTTTCATATTCATGTGTGATGACCATATTCTTGTTTACCCATTGATAAATGGACACAAAGTTTAAGAGATTAATTTCGTCAGGCTTTACGTTGGCCAATGCCAGAGCTTGCCCGGCGTTTTGCAGTTCGTTGGCATAATACCATTGATCAGTTCTTAGCTCAGGCCAAAACTTTTTTAGTTGATCTCTCCACATAAATGCATGAGCAATCATACCTTCATTTGGTGTGATAAACACAATGCGATCATCAGCCTTGAACTGACCAATACGAGCCCGTGTTGCTGCAATGTATTCAGCAGCTTCAAGCGGCTTGTTAACTGCTTCGATCGGAGCCAATGCAAAGTATGTCATTGGTTCATTGCGCTTGGATGCAAATTTAAATTGCGAATACAACTCCACAAAAATATCACAACTGTTGACAGGATTTAAAATGCGGCCATTGATGGTAGGCAAGCTAAATTTGGGGTTGCCGTAGTGAACAACACGACAGCCAGAGAATTCTTTAATGGTACGCCAAGGATCAACAATGACACTGCCTGGCACAATGTCATAATAAAATTCATCAGGGCGAATTTCAACACCAGTACCAGCGTAGGTAATAGCAGGATTGTGTGCCATTAATACAACTGCTGGCACATCAGGTCCTTTGAGGTCATCTGTTAACGGATCTACATAAATCAATTCAACTCCACTGTGCTCAACAAAGTGACCCACCAACAAGCTGTAGCTGCCAATGGTATAAGGCACGTAGGGCTTGTATGCTTTGCCATGAATCACCACTGGCATATTGTTTTCTTTTGCAAGTCGTACTAACTTAAAGGCCATTGCCTGTGCTTGGCTATCACGAGCACTCATGATAGCGTGGAACATATCGTAACCTAAATCTAACTTGCCGCTTAACCAGCGCAGAGCAATGTTATCGCGTGGATGGCAAGCACCAGCATCACCTAAACCTGCTGTTAGATAACGTGGTCCGGTAATACGCTGTGTGGCAGCTTTGAGTGCATCGGTTACCACATCCACGTTGATGTTGCCATTCTTTTCCGCAACGTCTTGAATCATGTTTACAAGACCAATCTTGGCACTGATAAACGTATTGTAAAAAATCTTAATAGCTTCTGCTTCGTCCCATGTACCTACGTTGACACGTGGTTCATTCTTCATCAAGGGTTTGTAAAACTCAATCAGCTCTTGTGCATCACCTGTTATACTGCCATCTTCTGTGCCAATGATTAGGCATTCTGGATTGACCATGTCCCATTTAACTGAACCCATGGCAATAAGATATGGATTATAAATGAAACGTGCGTTTTTTAAATGCACAATCAAGTGTTCACGAACAGTGCCTGGCAATACTGTGCTGATCAATACTACCAACTGATTTTGTGTCACATGTGGATTAATTTGTTCCAATACTTGTATTACAGGAGTATAATCAAAGTTGCACGGCGTCATGTTGCTGATTGGAGTTTCGCCACCGTATTGTGGATGATGTGGTGTTGGTACTGCAACAAATATAATGTTGGCACCTTTTACAGCTTCTTTGATTGAGCTTTTAATAACAACAGTCTGTGTTGGATCTACTGTGTTAATATCGTAACCACAAACATCATATTGTTCGGCCATTACTTCTGCGCATGGCAGGCCCAGCTTGCCTAATCCAATCATTGCTACACGTTTCATTTTTGTTCTTCTTTATGTCCTATTGACTCTTGATATTCTCTTTGGCATTGATCGTAAAAATATCCAATTTCTGGAAACACAGTTTTAAAGTCAGTGGCATTTCTACGATCGTGTTCTGTGATATACAAATAAAAGTCACGTCTACTTATCTGATTTTCCAAGCTGCCTTGCCATTCCGCAGAAGCAATGTTGTATACACGCTGTAAGTTTTCTACTTCGTGTGGATAAAATCCGTCATGATAATCCACTTGCTGGAATGTAGCAGTGTTGTGCCGCATAAACTGAATGCTACGATCCAACATGACCAGCATATAAGGATCTGCAATAAGCGAACTTAGGTAACGCGGATGACGCAGATACGGAAAGTCTAATCCAATACCACGCATACCTGAATTGTTCACGCTGACTGTTGGTGATCTCCGCAGAGCCAACATATCGCGCAGGAATGATTCGAAGCGAGGAATACTCAACAAGTTAAACGTGACCATCACAGTGATGCTCAGTGCAGGATAGCGCAGTGTAATATCCCACAGCGTTCGATACCATTGCTTATAGTTTAAGCCTGTACGAATGTATTCGGCTTGCTGGCCCCATGTATCGCAACTGGTATAAATCTTCAAGCTCTTTACCAATTTGTTTTGTTGAATGTAATTGACCTTTTCTAAAAACTCTTTTAATATTTTTTCGTCAACGCCTAAATTGCTGTTGATAGCGAGATCCAATTTGGGATTGGGGTGTGCAATAATCCAGTCCAGCACTTTGAATGTGTCTTTGGCCAATAATGGCTCTCCGCCGGTGATACGAAATACTCGTAGCTTGTCATATAATGTTGGCCACCAAGCCCAAAATGCGTCAATGTAAGGATTGTGTTCCCTGGTAGGAATAGGCATGCGGCCTTGTTGCTCTAATTTAATAATGTCACGATCAACACGTCCACCATCAAGTTTAACGGGGCCATAGCGTTTGGCTTCTTGCATAATTGTACTACTAATGTCTGGACTGCAATAGGCACATCCAAAGTTGCATACATTACTGAACGAAACTTCTACATAAGCAGGTGTAACATCAGCATCCCAAGGCATTGCAGCTGACTCTTTAAGGAATGGCTTGCCCCACTTTGGATCAGCACTTTTGTGAATGCGATCACTGTAATGATCACCAGGAGAATCTTCTGCTCGCCAACAGTAATCGCATTCACTTGGACGTTGACCTTCCAACATCAGTTTACGCTGTTGTTTTTTAAACTTTGTATTGTGCAATGCTGAAGGATTAACAGCAATTTCTTCTAAGGGAATTTTATGTGGACTGGGGTGATGACAGCTATGTGTTTGACCACTGGCCAAATGAATTGTCACCTGTTGCCATTTGGCCACACAATAGGAACTGCTTACAGAATCAAGTTGCTGTTTGACGTGTTCTAAATGAATTTTAATTGGTTCCACATTTGCCTTCTATAGTATTGACCAAACGGCGTGCCACTGTTGCTTTTATTTTGGTTTGATCTGTAATTAATTGTTGATTGTGCGCAATCGCTGAGCAACACTGCATCAATATTACATCAAATTCTTTGTCAGTGATACTTATCAGACGTTTTAATTCTTTAGCTACCAAATTGGCACGAGCAATGGGTTCACGTTCAGTGTCATATTCTTCATTGATATATGGAGCAAATGTACGAAAGCCCAGTCTGCGTAGGCCTTGCAGATAAAAAGGTCCACTAAGCACTAAAAATATTTGCCCAGCTGCCATTGGCTTCCAAATCTTTTCTGACGCAAATGCACTGGTGGTAAAGCACAGCGTTTCTGTAATTAAGTTAACGGGATGTTCACTGTACAAGTCTTGATTGAAGTCCAGTGCATGATTGGTTTCAAAGTCTGTACGATCTGCCACCAGTGGCAACTTTTTGGTCAATGATTCAAACCACGGCTCATAGCGATCTAAAAATCCCATTTGTAAATCTTTTAATTCGTCCCATAATCTACGCAGATCCCATTGATCCTTTGCCCATCCAATGTCAGGCTCTGTAAAGTCACGAGGCATGCTGATTGTACCGTGTTCAATTAAACCTTGACGTTCAAGTATGGTCATCATCATAATACGATGATAGTGCGGCCGCCGATTTAAACTCATGTAACGACGTCGACGAGCTGATTGAGCTGTGGACTGTAACTGACGGCTGGCCCATACTGCAAAGTATCCATAATAGGCCACTTGCATTACCGGACGAACACGTTGTTGACTGCACCAATTGATATAGTTGTCTTGAATATTTAAATCACCAGACACATATATCAGTCTATCCAACAAGTCATGTTTAATGCTCCAATTGTATAAATCTCCAAATGCTTCTTCCCCAAAACCTTCCATGCTGTAATCAAGTACTATGCGACAAGATTGATCTTGCCAGGCCCGTAGTCTATTGTGGTCAGATTCAAACCACTCAGTGATTAATTTCAATTTGATTGGATCCCAGCCGCCGTGTAGTCCAATTACAACTACACCATTTGAATTGATCTTATAGTCGGGAAATGTTTTAATTGAAATAGCGGAATTAAATTCGGGCAGTATGGTCAAATCAATGGCGGGCTGTACAGTAAAGTGATCTATATCGTCTGTGTTATTGGTAATGAACTGTTGTAGGTAGCTGTGTAGTTCAAATAGATTATCATTTTTATGGTCACAGTACCAGATCATTTTTTGCATGTTTTATTTATTATATATGCAGTTAAAGAAATCCCAGCCAAGAAAAACCCCGAAGCGTTCCTATTAAGCAAACGATCGGGGCCGTGTTGACTTTATTTATTAGATCTTAACTGAGGTATTTGCCACAGCGGCAGTTTCGTTCCACTTGACTCTTGAACCTGATGCAAATTCATGTGTGCTTCCGGTTTTATGAGCAACCACTGCCAGCTGTTCAAACAATCTGGTAACATAATATGTATTACCTGCGGAGTCTGTGGCAACAATATTCATTTCGCCTGCGCCGGGTGCAGCCGCAACCAGTTTACATGCGCTGGTACCATCTGCATTGGTAGCACGGAAGCTACGGTCGTTATGAACTTTCATAGCTGTTACAGCTTTGGCAGCAGATGCTCCTTTTACTTGAGCAGTAATTGTAGAACCGCCGCCAGTTGTGCCACCACCAAATGTGACAGTTCCACTCATTGAACTACTAACTGCACTAACCCAACAGCTTGGCTGCAAACTGCCACCTCTGTCTTTATAGCCCATTGCTAAAATTGTTTTAGTGCCAGTGATGTTAGGACTGGTAACATTCTTCCCAACCAAGCCTGCAACAGTAGTGCCAAGTGCAGTGGCCAATGCATCAATCTGTGCCAGGGCTTCAACAGGAGTACCAACAACTGTGCCCCAATTAAATACACCACCGCTGGGATCGCCTATCTGTATATTATAGCCAGTGTATGGGCCGCCGGTTTGATATTCGCCATTTATTGGTCTTGTTGTGCTTGGTACGCTAACGCTAGCACCTAGATTGTTTCCAGGTGCCTTGCATAAATTTATAATTTTACTCATGATTACTCATCTCCTGGAATTGATTCCAATACTTCCACTATGTGCTCATAGTGCTTTTTACGATCGGCCAAACCAATTGTGCCACCGTTGATCTTTTTAGTAACAGTGGTTACATCGCCTTTATCGGCCCAGTCATTTAATCTACGTGTGTTCCAAAACCAACCAGCACTTAGTACTGCCACTGGGTTTTCTTCCCCTTGTTCCGGATCTGACAACAAGTCCATGCCCAGAGCCTTGCCGCAGGCAGTGTAGTTGTCTTTACCTGTTAATTGAATTAGGCCACGTCCACAATATTTGAATCCTTCACCTGAAGCTTCGTTGCCATTGCCCATGCGTGAACCGTATACTTTGTTAGCAATCTTCTCTGGCTTGCGAGCATAAGGCACAGCTGATTCTTCTGTGGGAAAATACTTTTTAAATGTACCGGTTAGGCCTTTGGCACTGTAGTTTAGGTTTTCGTGCGTGGTGCTGAAGTTGCCTGATTCGTGAGCACATTGTGCAACGAACATAGCCATGCGTTTTGGCGTATTGATTTCAAAGTGTTCAAATGTTTCATTTAAACCTTCTACAAACTTTTCTAAATTCTTATGTGCCGCATCGGGCAAACAATCTGCTAAAATATCAATTGTTAATTTGATCACGATGATCTCCTATTATTTGTCTTTTTCAATGGCACGAGCAATAGCATGTGCTTTATTGATTGTGCTTTTCTTCAATGGCGGCTTGTCGCCTGTGCTTTTCATAGCTTGACTCATGCCAATAGCATATGGATTAGCGCCTGCTTCATTTACTTTAGGATCAATGCCTTGTTCTTCTTGGCTTATCAAATAGTCCCAAACACCGGTGACCATCATTTCTGCTTTGGCAATTTTTTCTTGTGCCCATTCTGGCAAGTTTTCGTTGTCATCAATAGTATCCAATAATCCGTTGACAGCTCTGGCCATGGTATGTAAATTGCTTTTGGCCATGCCTGCTTCATCATCGTATTCACCATTGAAGCTTTCCGCCACACCTTGCTTTTGTAAATGACTATACGCACTTACAAAGTCGCTTGGGAAGTCTTCGTTATAACTGAATTCGTGTTGGGCTCGCTTTTGACCCAAATCAGCAACAGCAATAGGCCAGGCCGCATCTAGTAATTCTTCACAACGACCTGTGCATGATAAGTTAGGGTTTTGATCAAATACTTTTTGTGCCAATTCTTCACAGTAATAAGTGCCAAACTCGCCGCCTTCCGCCACACCTTGCTCTCTAATTTTTAACTGGTCAGCAGGATTGCCACCACCAAACATATTGCCAAAAGCATCACGTGCTCGTTGTTGAGTTTGTTTTTGCTGTTCCTTGCGGTCTGCGGTTTTTTGTTTGCCAGTGCCCTGCTTGATAGTTGTCATCATCTTGTCAAACGGTTTATCACCAGTGACCTCCGCCACACCTTGCTGTTGTTTTTGTTTTTCTTTTTCTGCTTTACGCTGTGCATAGTATGCTCTGAGCTTGTCGTCGGTCTTGGCCTGCACTGCTTCGCTAACATCATCTTTGCTCCAGCCAATGTCCTTGACCAACTGAAGCCATAGTTCTCCTGGTCGTCCTTCAAATTTGTCAATGTATTCTATTGGCCACTCTTTGTTATAAACTTCATGACGTAATTTGAGAAATTGTTGTATATTATCTACTATACCTTTGTTAGACAGCATACGGTAGCCAGCAAGCTCATCACTGGATACATTATTTGACGCTATAATTCTAGCATCATCACCTACCATAGTACCAAACGGCATTTGACCTACACTTTGTGGATCATAGTGAACCATCTGACCTTTTTGTATTGCCATCAATGCTGCATGGACTAATTCTGTAAGTGATCCTTGATTTAAACTACTGCCAAAATTCTTTTGTTCTAATTTGCTTAGTTGTCTTGCCAATGCAGGACGTTGACTTTCGTGTGCTCTGTACAGTCTCTTGTTGACTTCTTTACTCCAGTCTTCTAATTCTTGTGAGTCTTCTTGCCAATCTTCAGCTACACCTTCAACTGACTCGCCGTACATTTTGTAAGCCTGGAGTCTGCTGAACTGAGCCTTTGTAATTGCAGTACCTTTGTTGACAGCATGTAATATCATTACAATATCTGGCGGCATCTTATCAGTGATACGATTTGGTGCAGTACCGCCAGTGTACATTGGTTTTTCTTTGCTAAAGTGATCACGCATACGAGCAAGCTCACCTGGCTTGGATTTTGTTGGCTCGTCAGTTAAACTCATCTTTCCAGCAAAGTAATCTCGCATTTGTGCCAAACTGGCTTCGTCAACTGAACCTTGCGGTTCATAGTACCAGCCCATGCCCGGATCATCACTGCCAGTGCGCTTTGGATTGTCAAATTTAAAATAGGCAATTTGATCTTTATCCCAGTAGCCTTTAAACTCACCAGTGGCGTCATTCATGTCTTCACGATCAAAGTGATCTGCTTCAAATTGACCAAAGAAATCTATACTACGACTAAAATGCTCTGGCTTAGGATGCTTGTACGGATCATCGCCGCGTCCGTCATCGCCGCCAGCCATCGCCGCAAACTCTTTTAGTTTAAATTTTGGGCCTTTATCGCCTAAATCGGTAAATTTCATAGTATTAATCCTTATCGAATGTATTTATTAAAGAGCCAGTACTTTGGCCACATATTGATCAATGAATGCTTGTCCACGTATGATTTGTTCATCTAAATTCCAAAGTTTATTGTTTTTCTTTTGAAAATTTTCGTGTGTATAGCCCATTTGTTTTAATTGCATAATTTTCCAACTGCCATGTTTTGCATTAAATGGTCCATTCAATGGACCTACTTTTGTACGAACAAACGCAGTGGCTGATTCATTGGTCCAATGTTCATTTTTCCAAGTGTTATGGCTTGTAAATGTATAGCCGTACTGTTCGGCATTTCTTTCAAATTCACTGGCATTTTTAGTAACCCCTGCACTCAAACCCAAGGTATGCCAGCCAATATTATATAAATTATTGGCGTTGAACCATTTACCAGTTTCGTACACGCTGGCGGGTGTGTCACCTGTGAGTCCCACAATAAAACTCAAAGTTTGAAATATTTCACCCTTCCAAATGTCATGGTACAGTCGTGGAATATATTCTCTTGCACCCTTGCCGCTCCAACCCTTGCCAATGACCTGAGACGAATGTTCTCCTAATGTTTCAATGCCATGAAAGCATGAAAATAATCCAGTTTCTGCCAGCATATAAGGCACGTCAGGGAATCTGTCCAATAGGTCAGCTCTGAGATAAGAAGTCCAATTGATTTTAAACGGCAGTGATGTTACCATCTTGTGCCACTCTTGCATTTTATATTCAGTATCGTTAAATGTGTCACAAATCACAAAATAATTGGTAGTGCCCCACTTTTCATAATTGTGCATCATTTCATTGCGAATCAATTCAAAGCTTCTTAGATAATCAAGTTTACCGCGTCCTAACAACAGGTGATTACAAAACTTACATTTAAAAATACAGCCCCTGCTGATTTCGATCGGCAGTGTTTCATTGGGCATAATAGCATCTTGATCTGTGAATTTAAATGCATCTGTTTCAATGTTAAATCTTTCAATGGCTGGTTTGGTATACTGTCGAATCTTTTTGGTATAAGGCCCGCCCTTGGTACAAGGTGCAATGGTCCAAGCAGGTTCGGGACCTGTACCGCTGAGATGATTTAATATATCAACAAATGTGTCTTCTCCGTATTGTTGTATAATGGCGTAGGGATTCTTAACATAGTCTGCACTGCGAGTCAAGGTTATTAAGAATGTACCGTATCCGCCAAAAATCAATTTGATATTGGGAAATTGTTCAGATATTTCGTTTAAAACTTTAATAACATGTGCAGGTAAAGAAGGTTCGTCCATTGGGCGCTTGGGGTCTCGCATAAATGTAGTACTGACTGACAGCACCAGAGTCTCGCCGGTGACATATTTCTGTACACACGATCGAAGTTGCTCCTCACTAAGAAACATAACATGATCTATCACCTGAGTGCTATAGCCAGCCGCTCTGTTATAGTGAGCAATTTTATATGCCCCCAATGTTCTATAAGGTGAAATTTGACCAGAGTCTTCGGGTCCACTGTTTAAAATTACAACATCCATAGCAATATTTACCTAAGCTGTTGGTCAAGAAAATTGCCGCACTTCGCGGCAATTTCTTTTGTGTATTATAAAAAGTTTATATTATGCTTTTTTGCCGTAGTTTTCTACTTTGCCATTGGGCCACTTCATGCCTAAATGCATAGTTGGATACTTGGCGTGTAATGAATTGATCATGGCCATGGCAGCATTCATTCCTGGACCTTTTGGTTGTGCCTTGGTTTCTTCCCACTTGCCGTTTTTGGCAATAACAACACGATACTGATCGTTGTCTTCGTGTGCCAATTCTTGCTTTAAGCCACGATGATCGGCACCACGATCCATGCCGCTTACACTGCTATCATAGTCACGTTGGTAAGCATCACGGCCAAAGCCTGCTTCTACCATTGCCGATTGCATGATGTTGCTGGCACGAACTGCAGCTTGTTCACGTACACCGCCACCAAAGTAAGCTAAAATTTCTTTAAAGCCCTCTTCTGTGTTTAGTGTATCTTGTAACAAGGCCTTGCTTTCTGGTTTCATCTTGTCAAACTTGGCCAACAGTTGTTTGGCAATGTTTGGAGCAATGACACTTTCAGTGCCGTCGGCCAATTCAATACGAGTTGGCTTTTCATAGTCTGAAGCTTTGCGAATTTGCATGATAATGTTTTGATCAGCAGCGGCTTGATCACCAGGAGTAGCTTCGTCACCGTCAGCTTCTACCACAGGGTCCACACCTGACTCTTGATCTAAACGATCTGTAATCCACGCATACGGATCACCATCACGTGCTTTTTGTATACCGTACGGCATACCATCTCCAGGAGCCTGATTAGAATAGTAGTCAAATAGTGCTTGGAAGAAGTCTTCGTTTTCATCAATGTCACCACCTGCTTTGAACTTGGCATAGTCTGCGCTGAATTTGCTTAGGATACCTTCCAGTGTATCTGTACCTTCGCTGAATGCTTCTGGTGGGTTGTTGGCCAACATTTGTTCAACTTGTTTAATCCAACCACTTACATCGCTGCTGCCAATTTCTTCTACATCGCCCACGTAGTCGGCAACTTCGTCAATGGCTTGCATTACTAATACAGGACCGTATTTGCTTAACAAGTCGTGTCGCTGTAATAAGATTCTACGAGTAATAGCGCCAGCCACTGGACTATGTTCATCTTCTTTGATTTGTACACCAGCCTGCTGTAGCTGTTTAACAGCATCAGCATCTAAGTTGACACTGCCGTCATCTTCTTGTTCTGGGTCTAATTCAATTTGACCTTTGTTGTTGAATTTGGCATTGGTTGTTTTGCCTGTTGGGGCAAATTGTGTACGACCTGTGCCGCCTGAAGTACCAACTGTACCATTGGCAGGAATAGTGCCCACTGTGGCATCTTCTGCTACACCTTGCTTGCTTTCACCAATTTGTTTAACTACTGCTGCAGCTGCCTTGGCCTCCTCAGGTGGCAATGTAGCTAACTTGGCGTTGGTGTATTGTGTCACTTTGTCATCACCACCTAGTTTTTCAGCGGCCATGTCCCATAGTTTTTCTACACCCTTCATGCCTAGTTTGGCAGCACTATAAGCACCATAAGCGGCAAATGGGATGCCAAGCAATGGTCCCAAGATGCCAACAATAGCTGGCGCACCTGCGGCAGCTACGACACCCAGTCCAAGTCCACCTGCCAGTGTAGCCGCAATTGGAGCAGCTTCATCCATTTTGGCATAGTCTTCGTGGCCAATATACATGTCAGTATCTGGATCATAGTACTTGCCTTCTACCTTATCGTAGTAAACAACTTTACCTGACTTGGTACTGAATGGGCCTTCTAAGCCTGGTCGCTCTTGATAACGTTCCTTGTCAATGCCACGTGTGACTGTGTAGCCTTCGTCCATGTCTTCTTCTGGTTTGCCATACAAATATGTAATCACGCCCATTGGACTTGCCACGTGAGTAACGTCATAACCTTCATCGTCAAATCGAGCCAACAACTTTTTAGCACCAACAACTTCGCCACGCTCGGGTCTGTATTCATGTACTATTTCATCACCGTCATACAAGGTCCAGATGTTGTTACGCAAGGCATAGTATTTGTCTTTGCCAGGAATCTGATGCGCTTCTGAAAAGTGACGCTTGTATGCTTGTTGACCTGCATCGTAAGCGCCAGCCGCTGGGCTACCAGGATTGTAAGGGTTCTTTGATTTACCTTGGCTAGCATCACTATAACCTTTATCATGCTCTGCCTTGTTCTCTGCGGACTCTCTAATGCTTTCATTCATATGTGGATGACGTACATAATAAACACCACCGTTGCTGGCAATATAGTGAGGTAAACGTTGACTGTCACCTGGCATGTATTCTGTGCCAGCAACAGGAATACGCTTGACAGTATTGTCTAAACCATAGATAATATAGTACTTGCCATCTTGACTTACACGACTTTGATCATACATCTTAGGACCTGCCGACTGTCCACCACCTGCACGAGCACGAGCATCTTCGATTCGCTGACGACGAATTTCATTTTGTTCAGCGTTCCAAACTTGACGTTCTGTACTGCGTTGATATTCACGTTGACGCATTGCTTCTTTGTAGTTGGGACTGAAAATGTCAGCCATGTGTTGACCAATGCTGTGATTCAAACCTGGGTAGTTGGGATTGTAGCCACCAGTTTGTGCATTGGCAGCACCAGCACCGCCCATTGCCACACCTGCAGCCATTGCTGCTGGAATGATCTTACGAGCAACATGATGCAACATATCTTTTGCACCTTCACTCAATTCACCTTCAACAATTTGAATTGTGTCAAACGGGTCCTTGTAGTTTTTAACCTGTTCTAGCACTACACCTTCGTGTAGTCGACTTGTAATTTGTTTAACTACTCGTCCTTCGTTGATTAATCTAATGCGAATCATTTCTTTATACCTTGTCATTATTGTGAATTTCTGGCTGGTCATCGGTACCGCCAACTTCTTTTAATTTATAATTCTGTGTGGCCTGCTCTACTACACGAATACATTCGCGAATAAAGTTGGTGTCTTCATCTGTAAT
>Ga0114959_10001534_pt1 | contig 19993 bp, 17 predicted proteins | sample C_130625_EF_Meta_FD_87317 | JGI IMG/M metagenome (GOLD analysis project Ga0114959, IMG submission 87317) | Freshwater microbial communities from Lake Croche, Canada to study carbon cycling - C_130625_EF_MetaG | ecosystem: Environmental > Aquatic > Freshwater > Lake | place: Lake Croche, Canada... | reverse complement strand
CGATGGGATTCAATTCCATGCTGAGCGCAGTATCGTCTTCATACAAAGACACAGTTCGACCAATCTCACTTCGAACGCCCCAATACCAACCCATGCTTTTGTCATGAGGCGCGACATATTGGACCTCGAATGCAATGCCAGCCAGTTTTCGCTCTGAATTCGAATGCACAGCGGGGATTTGAATGCCTATCTCCCATCCTTTGGCAATTCCGTAATTTATTTCAGTGAGTGCTTGTGTGACAAGCCCAGTTGAAACCGAAGCGCTCCGTGGTTTGGCAAGCGAGACCCGTGCCTCTATTTCAGACTCTCCAAGAGCTGACATTTCGTCTGAGTAGACGGTCAGATCATAGGCCGCAGCTTGCACATTCGGGTTGATGAGGTAAGTAAGAGTACACGCTAGCGCAGTTAAAGCGAATTTGGATAAATGCATTTGAACAGGCAATTTTTTCAATATTTGTTTATAAATTTCATGAACTATTCAAACCCAGCCTTGCCGCCAAACCTCATCGTCCTGCAGCTCACGCCAAGCGATGACTTGGGTGGCTTTGGAAAACACGGCTTCTATTTCCACCAACTCGATCGGGTCGGTGGGCAGCTCGGGCTGAATCACCCGACTGACCAGAAAGTGTTTTTGTTTGGCCACGGGCGCCACGGCCGTCCATTTGGTTAAGCGCAGTTTTTTGGGGTTCAGGGTATTCATGGGGTGTGGCACGAGGCCGGTTCAGCGCTTGCGCGCCGCTTTGATTTCTTGCCCCAACTCAATCACCGCCATGGCGTAGTAGCTGCTCCAATTGTAGCGGGTGATGGCGTAAAAGTTTTCGGTGCCCGCCACATAACTGGGCGAATCACCGCCGTTTTGTAGCTCAATGAGCGCAAGGGGGCCCTGTTGACAAACCAGCGTTCTAGCCATGTGAATAACTTTGCGGTTCAGCTGAAAAATAGGGCATTGCTTTGGGTTTGGATCGATCTGCCTTTCATAAAGAAGTCATTTTAGGAAGATACATTTTTTATTTTTTCAATGGTGTTTATGATGAAGTCTGTCAAATTCAACTATTCTCAAAGTTTTCTGCTTTGCACTTTGTTCATTCAGTCCGTGATCGCCCACGCATCCGACAAAGAGCCAGAGACGGCTTTGGATGCCGTTACCGTTACTGCACAACGACGTGAAGAAAATTCTCAACGAGTACCCATTTCGGTCAATACGTTGTCAGGCAAAGCCATCGAAAACTCAGGGTTGACCAACTTCACAGACCTGCAATATTTGGTACCTGGCTTGCAATACGATCCCACACAGGGGTCTGCATTTCAAATCCGCGGCGTCGGTAGTACATCATTTGATTTTTCAAATGCCAAGTCTGTTAACGTCGTGGTCGATGACGTCGTCATGGATGGTCAGCGTATCAATGGCTTGACCGGATTGTATGACCTGAACCAAGTGGAAGTGTTGATGGGGCCACAAGGCACCTTATTTGGCAAAAACTCTACCTCTGGTGTGATCAACGTGACCACTGGTAAACCAGTGTTGAACGACAAACAACTCACACTGGGCGCTAAATATGGCGAGCGCAATGATTTTGTACTCAATGCCATGGTCAACACTCCGCTCAGTGAAACCAGCGCATTGCGATTGACGGCATTCACCAATGGTCAAGATGGCTATGGACGGTATACAACGCTGAACCAGAGGCTGGGGACCAGTCTGGAGCGCGGTGCAAGGATCAAATATTTAACTGAGCCAAACAAAGATTTGTCCATCCTGATCTCTGCTGACTATGCATACCATTGGGATACCAGCATACGCACTTCTGTGTCTGGCGCACCAGCTGCTGTCAATGCTGCACAAATTGCGCTCGGTGTCACCCCTGGGCCGCAAAACCCAGACAGCGCGGATTCCTCTCGCGGAATGATCGAAACCAAGGAAGCTGGTACCTCATTGAAGGTTCAATACAACATGGGTGGCAACACATTGACGTCCATCACAGCCTTGCGATCCACTACCTACAACAATGACACCCCTGCTGACTTGGTGCCAGGCAATATTTACGCCTATATTCCCTACAACATGGGTCGTTTGAACACAGATAAAGTGAGTCAGGAAATTAGAATTTCTTCGCCTACAGGTCAATCGCTTGAATACGTTGGCGGGTTGTTTTATAACCGCTTAAAAGCTCAGCAAACTCAAGTGCAGTGGGCCACACTGGGCGCACCCACCATCAACGCCAATGGCACCCGTGCAACTACCTATTACGCCCTGACGGGTGCCATCGGCAAAGCAGGGAATACTGCTTTTTTTGACGCCAAAGATGAAACTTCTGCTTTGTTTGGTCAAGTCAAGTACAACATGACTGACAAATTCAGTCTGAGTGTAGGTGGTCGTTATACATGGGATACCAATTCACAATCTTTGACCTACGTGAATGTGGATCCTTTGCCCATTACAGGTGTGGCAAATCCTACATTCATTGCAACCAGTGCGCCGCCTTTTTACCCGTATGGCCAGGTCAGCAGCAGCAAGTTTTCTTACCGTGTAGCGCCCCAGTACCAACTGTCTGACGAAACGATGCTCTATTCAAGCTATACCACGGGCTTCAAGCCTTCTGGCATCGCTTTTGTGGGCAACAAATATGACCCCTACTTTGCAGAAACTGTTGAGAGCTTTGAAATTGGCCAAAAGTCGGAGTTCTTCAATCGCCGTTTGCGTCTAAACGCTGACATTTATACCCAGCGATTCACCAACTTCCAGGCGACTGTGTTGACCTCTATCCCCGGCAGTGCCGTCTTGCAATCGGTTATTGGTAATGCTGGTTTGCTCACCAGCCAAGGTGCCGAAGTAAACGCTACTTATTTGTTGAACAACCAGTTGACAGTTGGCGGTGCTTTGACTTACACCGACGCCAAGTTCAATAACTATGTTTACAACACCACCACCAATTACAGCGGGACACGTTTGACCAACTCGCCGCAAATTTCAGCCAGCGTGTTTGCCAATTACCGCACCATGATTTCTCCTGACAAGCAAATGAACGCTTCTATCGACTATGCGTACCGAAGCAAATATTGGACTGTAGTTGGCCAACCTGCCTACTCCGAGGTTCCCGCATATGGTTTGCTGAATGCCCGCGTCGGCTTCAAGGATGTAGGTAGCAACTTCGAATACGGTGTGTATGCAAGGAACCTCCTGAATCAATACTATTCCACTGGCTGGCAGCAGTATGGTGCTTTGGGACTCTTGCACTACACCTCCCAAAATGCTTATCGCACTGCAGGGGTATTTGCCAATTACAAGTATTGAGTTCAAGCGAAGTCTATGTCCATTACAAACTATAAGCATCTGATGCTTTTGGCCCTGCTGGCCTGGTCGGCAGTCACTTCAAGTGCTTTGGCGCAAGATGTCTCGAAACATGAAGCGGATTACCTGTCGCCTCAGCTGAAACTGAATGAAATTCAGGTTGTAGGCACGCACAACAGTTACGCTTTGGGATTGGATCCGCGGGTAAATGAGCTTTTCACCCAAGCCGTGGCGCCTATGCTCAAAGGCTACCTTGCACAGTTGCAAGGTCAAGCCAAAATCATGTTCGAAGATGAGCATCCGAATGGCATGGAAGCTTCTGAAATGCTTAACTATGCCCATCTTGCCTTGGACAAACAGTTAAGTGCGGGAGTGCGAGGACTGGAAATTGACATTCATCCCGATCCCAAGGGGGGTGCTTATTTGAATCCATTGAGCTACAAAGTCTTGAATGATCGCGGCGTCAAAGACTTGTTGCCTCTGGATACGACGGGCATGGATCAACCTGGTTTCAAAGTTTTCCACATTCCTGACGTGGATGTGCGCAGTAGCTGCCCCACACTCCGTTCGTGCTTGTCTGTTTTGAAAAAATGGTCCGAGTCCAATCCAAAGCATGTACCCATTTACATCATGCTGGAAGCCAAAACGCCAAGTTTTCCTTTGTTTCCCAACGGCACCGTGACTTTGCCATTTTCTGAGAAATTGTTTGATGATTTGGACCAAGAACTGATTGATGGATTGGGAAGGGATCGGATCATAGCGCCCGATGATGTGAGAGGTCAGTTCGCCACACTCAATGCCGCCGTTAAGGCTAAGAACTGGCCGACATTGCAAGAGGCCAGAGGAAAGTTCATATTCTTGATGTTGGCAGCGCCCGGCGCGAATGGCATTGATGCATATTTGAAAGGCCATGAATCCCTCAAAGGCCGGATGGCTTTTTTACGTTCACAACCCGGTTCAGATTACGCTGCCTTTTTACTATTGGATAACGCCATCAGTCGTTTTGATGAAATTCAAAAATATGTCAAAGAAGGCTACATGGTCCGCACCCGAGCTGACATAGAAACATATGAAGCTAAAGTCAACGATATGACTCGCGCACAAAAAGCCTTGGCATCAGGTGCACAGGTGGTATCTACTGATTTTGTATTTCCAGGCAACAGTTATGGAACCAATTACATTGTTCAATTGCCTGGAAAACGAATGGCTCGTTGCAACGAGGTCAACGTGAATTGTTCACGCTGATCAGCGTCCTGTTCCAACCAAACAGCTTCATAGGCGTTTCCACCAGTACAGCGTGACGGTCAGCAGCTTGAGGAAACCAGTCATCGACCAAGGCCCGAAGCGGCCCGTAGTCCAGACGAGTGGGTGCACGTAAAAACGGCCAATCCGAAGCCCAGACCAAAGATTGGGGCGTGAAGGCCTTGATCAAGGCGTCGATATATGGCCGCGCGTCGGTATAGGGGTAGGGCATTTCTGAGAACTTGGCACATCCTGACAGCTTCACACATGCCCGACCCGTGTGCGCCCATGACAACAATGTTTGAAATCCGGCTTGCGCCAATCCCGCAGCCGCTTTGGGCCGGCCGCAATGGTCAAACAGCACATGCACACCGCTGTCAAGCAGCAAGTCGTTGAATTTCAAAAGCTGGTCGTCTTGCACTTGCACCTGAGCCCACAGGTTCAAATCGCGCAAGCGTTGCAACAAGGGAGTCGTATCGGCATAAAAACCACATCCTAGCAAGGCGACATTGAATGCCACACCGACCACGCCTTGGGCTTGTAAGTCTTGCAACTCCTCTAAGCTGGCATTGTTGCGAACCACAGCAATGCCTTTGTAGCGGCCTTGTCCTCGCACCAATGCATCGAGCAGGCAGCGGTTGTCCAATCCATAGCCTGAGTTGGGCCCCACGATCAAGGCATGGCGCACATGATGCGCGTCCAGCACCTGGCCTAATTGCGCGGCAGTGCCGGTTTCTGAGGGCCCAGGGCGGTACCAGGTATCGGCTGCGTAGGGGAAGCGTGAGGGGTCGAACACATGGACATGGCAGTCAATGGCAGGTTCGATCTGGATATCGGTCATGAGTGTGCTGTCAAAGAGTAAAGTCCATCGAAGGATAACGAATCAGAAATAAAGCCTTCGAATACATGTTGAACAAATGCTGCTCACACCCAGCCCTGCCGCCAAACCTCGTCGTTCTGCAGTTCACGCCAAGCGATGACTTGGGTGGCTTTGGAGAACACGGCTTCGATTTCCACCAACTCGATCGGGTCGGTGGGCAGCTCGGGCTGAATCACCCGACTGATCAGAAAGTGTTTTTGTTTGGCCACGGGCGCCACGGCCGTCCATTTGGTTAAGCGCAGTTTTTTGGGGTTCAGGGGATTCATGGGGTGTGGCACGAGGCCGGTTCAGCGCTTGCGCGCCGCTTTGATTTCTTGCCCCAACTCAATCACCGCCATGGCGTAGTAGCTGCTCCAGTTGTAGCGGGTGATGGCGTAAAAGTTTTCTGTACCGGCCATGTAGCTGGGTGTATCGCCTCCATTTTGCAATTCAATCAAGGCCAAGGGACCGGGGTGTGCAAGCGCGGCGCCCTCCAGCAGGGCCCCTTTGGCCGTGAAACTGTTGACGCTGAAGGTGGGCAAAATATCGGGGGCCATCAAGGCCTCCATGTCCAGGCGGGTTGCGTCCAATTGAACGGGGTAATGCGTGGGCATGCCGGGTTGCCAGTTGAAGGCTTTGAAGTAATTCGCCACGGAGCCAATCACATCGGCCGGGCTGTTGTAGAGGTCAATGCGGTTATCGCCATCAAAGTCCACTGCAAATTGGGCCCAACTGCCGGGCATGAACTGTGGCCATCCCATGGCGCCCGCGTAACTGCCTTTCATGGCCAACGGATCCCAGCGATGCCGTTGGGCCAACAATAAAAATTGCGCCAACTCCCCAGAAAAATACGCCTGCCTTTCGGCCGCTCTCGGATGCTGCACTGGAAAATCAAACGCCAGTGTGGCCAATGCATCGATCACCTTGAAATTGCCGGTGTTTTGTCCATACAAGGTTTCGACGCCAATGATGCCCACGATGATTTCAGCAGGCACGCCATAGGTTTGTTCGGCACGTGCCAGCAAAGCTTCGTGCGACTGCCAAAACCGCAGTCCTGCTTGGATGCGAATGGGTTCTACAAAACGGCTGCGGTAAGCACGCCAATTTTTGGCGCTGGGTGTTGCAGGCGGCAATACGAACTGGGTGATGGCTGGAATTTTGCGCGCCTGTCCGACGGTGTTGCGGACCCATTGGCGGTCAATTTGATGGCGCTGTGAAAAAGCATCCGACCAATCCATGGCTTTAGTGCTGCTGGAGTAAGCCTCTGCAGCCAGGGGTTGTGGGACTGATTTGGTTTTGGATTTTTGAACTGCCTTTTTGACTTTTTGGACATGCGAATGTGCGGCGGATTTTTTGTGCAAAGTCTGTTGGGGCGCTGCCCATGACCAGGTGCAGAAAAGGCAAAGCATGAGTAGGCACGCCTGGAAGGAATGCTGCTTGAGCCGAAGAAGAGATAACAAATTCACGTGGCGAATTCCGTCTTTTGCGTGTTGATGAAGCTGTCCGGTTGCAGCTCAGCAGTGTAATGGCCAGCATGCGGTGGGTGCCTTGCTTAGGTTGAACAAATTAAGGCATGGTGCGTGATAAGCTAAATGGGCTTTGCAGGCGTTTTTGCTCTGCTGAGTGACTCCACCAAGAACAAAGACATGGGCGCCACAGGCTACTTTATCCACAGCGATTTCTGGAAACATGAGATGGGCGCAGGCCATCCGGAATGTCCTGCGCGTTTGGATGCCATTGAAGACCGATTGTTGGTGACCGGTTTGGACCATGCCCTGCAGCGGCGGGAGCCCAGCAAGGCCTCACTGTCAGATATTGAGTTGGCCCACGGCCGAATGTATGTGGCATCACTCAGGGGCCTGAGTGATGGCTTGCGCGAGGACATTCAAGCCGGTGGTCCAACCCACAGTGCACTGGACCCGGACACAGCCATCAACACCCACACATGGGATGCCGCATTGCGCGCGGCGGGCGCCGCTTTGGAAGCGACCGATGCGGTGATTTCTGGTCAACTCGAGAATGCTTTTTGCGCAGTACGCCCGCCGGGGCACCATGCTTGCCGCGACAAGGCCATGGGCTTTTGTTTTTTCAATAACGTGGCGCTGGCAGCCAAATACGCGGTGGAGCGCCACGGACTCCAGCGGGTTGCGATTGTGGACTTTGATGTGCATCACGGCAATGGCACCGAAAACATTGTGGCCGGTGATGACCGTATTTTGATGGTCAGTTTTTTTCAGCATCCGTTCTATCCCGAAGGCGGCGCGCAGTCTGATGCTGCCAATTTGGTCAACGTCCCTGTCCCGGCTTACACCAAGGGCATGGACGTGCGCGAGTTGATTGAGATGATGTGGATGCCGAGACTGGAGGCGCATCGACCGGAGATGATTTTCATCAGCGCCGGCTTCGATGCGCACCGCGAAGATGACTTGGGGCAGATGGGCCTGGTGGAGCAAGACTTTGCTTGGATCACGCAGCGTATCAAAGACGTGGCGCGGCGCCACGCCAAGGGCCGTATTGTCAGCTGCTTGGAGGGCGGCTACAACCTGAGCGCTTTGGCGCGCAGTGTCGAAGCGCATTTGCGGGTGTTGGCGGACGTTTAATTTTTTGATTCTCAGCCACAATGACGGTATGAATATTGAAATTCTTTCTTTTCCGGATGCTGCCGTTCTGCACCACCGCGATGCACGGGGTGTACACACCCTGACGCTCAACGCACCCACCACTTTCAATGCATTGAGTGAAATTGTCTTGGTCGCTTTGCAGCAAGCGCTCGATCGGATCGCCCAAGACGAAAATGGACGGGTGGTGGTTCTGGCGGCTGCAGGCAAAGCTTTTTCTGCCGGCCACAACCTCAAAGAAATGCGCGCTCAACCCGAGTTGGCTTATTACCAGCAGCTGTTTGCACAATGCTCGCGCATGATGCTGGCGATTCACACTTTACCGGTGCCGGTGATTGCGCGTGTACAAGGCATCGCAACGGCAGCAGGTTGCCAGTTGGTGGCGCAGTGCGATTTGGCTGTCGCTTCAGAGTCGGCACTTTTTGGGGTGAATGGGATTGACGTGGGCTTGTTTTGTGCAACGCCCAGCGTGCCCTTGTCTCGCAACATCGGCGCTAAACAGGCTATGGAAATGCTGCTCACCGGTGATTTTTTAACCGCTGCGCAGGCGCAGTCGCAAGGTTTGGTCAATCGTGTCGCCGTTGACGCAGAACTGGATGCACAAGTCGAGCGCCTGGTGGCCGCCGTTCTCAGCAAGCCGCGGGAAGCCGTGCGCATGGGCAAGGCCTTGTTTTACAAACAGCGCGAGATGGGCCTTGAGGCCGCGTATCAGCTGGCAGGCCAAACCATGGCTTGCAACATGGTCCATCCCGTGGCGCAAGAGGGGGTCCAGGCCTTCATAGAAAAGAGGACGCCACAATGGCCCTGAATGCCCCCCTTCGGGTGGATACCCCCTTGTCTTGGTTGCATGGGGTGACGCTGGCGCAGGCGAGTTTAGAGCTGGCCGTGATGGCCGGCTGTGTGGTGGTCGCCTGGCTTTTGGCATGGACGGTACGTAGAGCAACAAGCCAATTGGAGCTCACCATCTTGCTCGGCAAGCGGCTGATCGACGGGGTTCTCTTTCCGCTGGCCTTGATGGTTGTATCTTTTGCGGCCAGCGCTGTGCTGCAGCAGGGGTCGGCTGTGACGCTGATGAAGATTTGGCTGCCCGTGTGCGTTTCTTTGGCGGCGATTCGTTTGGGTGTCAAAGTGTTGCAGGTGACCTTCAAACAATCCGAATGGGTCCGGCCGATTGAGCGGACATTGTCTTGGCTTGCATGGGGCGCAGCGGTTTTGTGGATCACGGGTTTACTGCCATTGCTGCTGGATGAGTTGGATCAAATTCATTGGAAAGTGGGTGGCGCGCTGTTGTCGGTCCGCACCTTGATTGAAGGCGGCTTGACGGCTACCGTGGTGTTGATTTTGACTTTGTGGCTGTCATCTGCCCTTGAGGAGCGCTTGTTAAAACATGCCACCGGCAGCGATTTGTCGCTGCGCAAAGCCATGAGCAATGCGGCCACGGCGCTGCTTTTGTTCATCGGCGTTTTGATGGCCTTGTCTTCTGCGGGAATCGATTTGACGGCCCTGTCGGTGATGGGCGGCGCGCTCGGTGTTGGCATAGGATTAGGTTTGCAAAAACTGGCCGCCAACTATGTGAGTGGTTTTGTGATTCTGACCGAACGCAGTTTGCGGATTGGCGACAACGTGCGAGTCGATGATTTTGAAGGGCGCATTACCGATATCAAGGCACGTTACACCGTGATCCGCTCGGTGACGGGACGCGAATCTATTGTCCCCAACGAAATGCTGATCACCAACCGGGTCGAAAACTTGACTTTGGCGGACAGCAAAGTCTGGCAGTCAATCAAGGTGTCTGTCGGTTATGACAGCGATGTGTCGCAAGTCATGGCCTTGCTGCTGGAGGCCTGCGGCGAGCAAGCCAGTGTTTTGCAGGAGCCACTGCCGACGGTGGCTTTGTCGGCGTTTGGCCCCGACGGGCTGGACTTCACATTAGGGTACTGGTTGCATGAAGAAGAAGGCAGCCTCCTGAATGTGAAGTCACTGATTCACATCGGCATTTTGCAACGGCTGCGGGCCAATGGCATTGACATTCCTTACCCGCAGCGCGTGGTGCGCATGGTCCCTTAATCCATCAAGGATGGCAGCCAGAGACTCAGTGCAGGAAATGCCAAGAGGATCGCCAAGGTGATGACCAGCACCAGCACCAGCGGCCAGACGCCGCGGAAAATGGTGCCCAAGCCCACTTTGGGCAGCAGCGTGTTGAGGACAAACAGGTTCATGCCGACGGGGGGTGAGATCAGGCCGATTTGAATCACCATCACAATCAGCACGCCAAACCACACCGGATCAAAACCCAGTTGCACCACAATAGGAAAGAAGAGCGGAATGGTCAGCAAGACCATGGTCAACTCTTCCATCACCGTGCCCAAAATCACATAAATCACCATCATCGCGCCAACGACCATGATCGGCGACAGACCCAAATGGGTGATCCATTCCTTGAGGTCCCCCGGCATGCTGGTGAAGTTCACAAAGTTGGCAAACACTGTGGCTGCGATCAATAGGGTGAACAGCATGGCCGTCGTGCGCGCCGATTCAACCAGAATGTCATACAGGGATTTCCAGCTCAGCGCACCACGGGCCCATGCAAACAGGAATGCACCCGATGCGCCCATGCCAGCGCCTTCGGTGGCGGTAAAGACACCGCCGTAAATGCCGCCCAAGACAATAAAGACCAAGAGCAAAACCCCCCAGATGCCGCGCAGGGCCTCAAACCGTTGCGCCCAAGTGAACTTTTCGCCAGCAGGGGCGTGTTCGGGGTTTTGCATCGTCATCAAGACGACGGCGCCCATCATCAAGATGGCCGTCAGAATGCCGGGAATCACGCCTGCAGCAAACAGTTTGCCGATGTGTGTTTCGGTCACGATGCCGTAAATCACCATGATGGTCGAAGGTGGGATCATGATGCCCAGGGTGCCGCCTGCCGCAATCACGCCGGTCGACAGCGCATCGCTGTAGCCGAGTTTTTTCATGGACGGGTAAGCCACTTTGCTCATGGTGGCAGCGGTGGCGATGGACGAGCCGCAAATCGCACCAAAGCCTGCACAAGCGGCAATCGTGGCATGCGCCAAGCCGCCGCGCCGGTGACCAATAAAAGTGTAGGCCGCGTGGAACAATTCATGCGCCAATCCAGCACGCGCCACAAAGTTGCCCATCAGAATGAACAAGGGAATGACCGACAAGGTGTAAGCAAAGCCGGTTTCATGCACGACTTGAGCGCTGCTGGCCAGTGCGGGCAGCCAGCCGCGGGTCAAGCCAATGCCCACCATGCCCACTATGCCCATCGAAAAGGCCAGGGGCACGCGCAGCAACGCCAGGCCGAAGATGGCCGCAAATCCAAGCAAAGCTTCAATCACAAAACACCGCCTTCAGATTCTGCATTGTTCAAAGGGTTGCGCACGAAGGACAGGTGAATCACACCTGTGAATGCGCAAAGCAAGCCCATGCCGTAAATGAAAGGGGCTTTCAAGATTTTCAGTTGCGCCGTGGTTTCACCGGATGCCAAAAAATCATTCCCGGTTTGCCACATCAGCCAACCCAAGCCGATCAAGGCTGCGCCGCACAACAGGTGCACCAAGCCACGCTGAATTTTTTGGACCACATCCGGCAAAAAAGCATCCAGCGAATCGAACACGACATGCTCGCCCCGTTCCGACACCAAAGGCAAAGCGCCAAAAATCACCACCACCATGAGCAGTTCGGTTATTTCAAGTGAGCCGGTGATGGAGTGGTCGAGCAATTTGCGCCCCCCCACATCCAGAAAAGTGAGCACCATGATGCCGAACAGAGCCAAGCCTGCCAACAATCCAGAGGCGGTTTCGAGCAACTTTTTCAAAGTAAATCCTCAAGTTCAAAAAACGGAACCCGTCGATTACTTTTCGAGTTTGGCTATTTCGGCGCGGAATTCGGCCAACACTTTGGCCGGGTTCTTCAGGCCTTTGGCTTCAGAAGCCTTGATCCATGTTTGCTCCAAGGGGGCTGTTTTGGTTTTCACATCGGCCACAAATTGGGCGTCAGCTTTGGTGACCAAGACATTATTGGCCTGCATCAAGGCAAAGGCGCGGCGGTCCACCTTGTCCCAACCACGGCCAAAGATGCGCGCAGCGGTTTCGCCCGAGATGGCGTCCACCGCCTTTTTGTCTTCAGGAGACAATTTGTCGTACTTGGCTTGGTTCATCATGAAGACAAAACTGGTGTTGTAAAGCCCGCCTGGAAAGGTGGTGGCATGCCTGATGATCTTGTCAATCTTGAAAGACTCGGTGGACTCGGCAGGAAACAAAGTGCCATCCATCACGCCGCTGGACAGCAACTCATAAGAGTCGGGTGCGGGTTTGAGTGTCACGTTCATGTTCAGGAGTTTGGACATGTCATTGACCATGCCGCCACCCACACGGAATTTCAGACCTGTCAGATCATCAACTTTGGCAATGGCTCGCTTGGTGTTGAACACAATGCCAGGACCATGCGAAAACAAAGTCAGCACTTTGACGCCTTGGTGTTCACCGGCAAAATCCGGGTATTTGCTGCTGATTCGGCTCAAGGCCACGGAGATGGTTTCTGCGCTGTTGCCCAAAAAAGGCAGCTCTGTCATTTGGGTGTAGACAAAGCGGCCTGGGGTGTAACCGTGGACGGTGTAGGACAGATCGGCCAGGCCATTCTTGACCGCGTCGTAAGTGCCGGGTGCAGGGGTGACACCGCGCGGCAAGATGTTGCATTTGACACGGCCCTTGGTGTTAGTTTCGAGCAGATCGCACCATTCTTTTTGCGCCATGCTGGCGGTATGGGTGGGCGGCAGCCAGCTAGAGACCGTGAGCACGGTTTGGGCTTGTACGCCTGTGGCCGAAAGCAAACAAGCTGCTGAACCGCAGGCCAAAGAAAACAGTGTTTTTTTCATGGGGAAACTCCAAAAGTGGGGATGTCAAAAAGCATGCCGCCCAATACCTTGTGGGCACGGGCTTATGCTAAGCGCAATTAACCGACCAATCGGTCGGTGAATTCCCTAGGTTTCCGCGTTCACAATGCATCCGCAAGCAAAAAGCTTGGTGTAGAATTTAGAACGACCGTGCTTTTTTGTCTGATTTGCTCGATCTGACACCTGTTCTGAGGCACAATTTGACGTTTACGTTAACGTCAACCGCGTTAGAGGCGCATTGAGCCTCAAATCCATTCGAAATTCAATCAACGGAGATGTGTATGAAAATTCTGGTTCCCGTCAAACGGGTGGTGGACTACAACGTGAAAGTCCGTGTGAAATCTGACGGCACGGGCGTGGACATCGCCAACGTCAAAATGAGCATGAACCCCTTTGATGAGATTGCGATCGAAGAGGCGGTTCGCTTGAGAGAAAAGGGCGTGGCGACCGAAGTCATCGCGGTGTCTTGTGGCGTGACGCAATGTCAAGAAACCCTGCGCACCGCCATGGCCATTGGTGCCGACCGCGGCATTTTGGTCGAAACCCCTGCCGATGTGGATTTGCAGCCTTTGGCGGTCGCCAAGCTGCTCAAAGCCTTGATCGACAAAGAGCAACCGGGCCTGATTATTTTGGGCAAACAAGCGATCGACGACGATTGCAACCAAACCGGTCAGATGCTGGCTGCGCTGGCCGACCTGCCGCAAGCAACCTACGCGTCCAAAATCGAAGTGGCCGATGGCCGCGCTTCGGTGACCCGCGAGATCGATGGTGGCCTCGAAATCCTGTCGATCTCCTTGCCTGCCGTGGTGACCACTGATTTGCGTTTGAACGAGCCACGTTACGTGACCCTGCCGAACATCATGAAGGCCAAGAAAAAACAGCTGGATACCTTCAAGCCTGAAGACCTGGGTGTGGACATCACCCCCCGCATCAAGACACTGAAAGTGGCAGAGCCTGCCAAGCGCAGTGCGGGCATCAAGGTGCCAGATGTCGCCGCTTTGGTGGATAAATTGAAAAACGTTGCAAAGGTAATCTGACCATGACCGCATTAGTTATTGCTGAACACGACAACGCCTCGATCAAAGTCGCCACACTGAACACAGTCACCGCTGCTGCTGCATGCGGTGGTGATGTGCACATTCTTGTTGCTGGTCACCATGCGGCTGCGGCTGCTGCGGCTGCGGCGCAAATCGCTGGCGTTGCCAAAGTGATTCATGTGGACAGCGAAAGCCTGGCCCATGCATTGGCCGAAAACCTGGCGGCTGAAGTGCTGGCCATTGCGGCGCATTACAGCCACATCCTGTTCCCCGCCACAGCGGCTGGCAAAAACGTGGCGCCGCGTGTGGCCGCTAAGTTGGACGTGGCTCAAATCAGCGACATCACCCAAGTGGCGTCGCCAGACACTTTCGAACGGCCTATTTATGCCGGCAACGCCATGGCCACGGTTCAGTCCTCAGACAGCATCAAAGTCATTACAGTGCGCACCACAGGTTTCGATGCGGCTGCTTCGAGCGGTGGCGCTGCAACCGTTGAAACGCCTGCAGCCCAAGCCGACAGCGGCAAGAGCAGCTTCAAGGGCAGCGAAATTGCCAAGAACGATCGACCTGAATTGACGGCGGCCAAAATCATTGTCTCTGGCGGCCGCGCTTTGGGCAGCGCTGAAAAGTTCAACGAAGTCATGACACCGCTGGCCGACAAGCTGGGTGCTGCGATTGGTGCCAGCCGCGCTGCCGTGGATGCCGGTTATGCCGCCAATGACCTGCAAGTGGGTCAGACAGGCAAGATCGTGGCGCCTCAGTTGTACATCGCTTGCGGGATTTCAGGTGCTATCCAGCACTTGGCCGGCATGAAGGATTCCAAAGTCATCGTGGCGATCAACAAGGACCCCGAGGCGCCGATTTTCAGCGTGGCGGATTTCGGTTTAGAAGCAGATTTGTTTACCGCCGTGCCTGAACTGGTGCGTTCGCTGTAAGGACCGATACTGCCGGCCCTCAACTCACCTGACTGCTGTTGAAATTCAAAGAGACACACCATGAGCTACATTGCCCCTCTCAAAGACATGCTGTTCAATATCGAGCATTTGGCACGCATCGAACAGATTGCACAGATTCCCGGTTTTGAAGATGCGGGTCTGGAAACGGCGCAAGCGGTGCTGGAAGAGTCCGCCAAACTCAACCAAGATGTGCTGTCTCCTTTGAACTGGGAAGGCGATAAAAACCCATCCTTCCACAATGGCAGCGGGGTGACCACCACGCCAGGCTTCAAGGCCGCCTACAAACAATATGCCGAAGGCGGCTGGCAAGGTCTGCAGCATCCGGTTGAATATGGCGGTCAAGGTTTGCCCAAGACGATTGGTGCCGCTTGTGGCGAAATGCTCAATTCAGCCAATATGGCTTTTGCGCTGTGTCCCTTGTTGACTGACGGAGCGATTGAGGCCCTGTTGACTGCGGGCTCGGATGAGCTCAAAGCCACCTACCTGCAAAAGTTGGTCTCAGGTGAATGGACCGGCACCATGAACCTGACCGAGCCTCAAGCTGGTTCCGATTTGGCGGCAGTTCGCACACGCGCAGAACCCCAGCCCGATGGTACGTTTAAGATTTTTGGCACCAAAATCTACATCACTTATGGTGAGCACGACATGGCCGACAACATCGTCCATTTGGTGTTGGCCCGCGTGCAAGGGGCGCCCGAGGGTGTCAAGGGCATCAGCCTGTTTGTGGTGCCCAAATTCATGGTCAAGGCCGATGGCACATTAGGTGAGCGCAACGATGTGCACTGCGTGAGCATTGAGCACAAGATGGGCATCAAGGCCAGCCCGACCGCCGTGCTCCAGTATGGTGATAAAGCAGGTGCTGTCGGCTTTTTGGTCGGACAAGAAAATCGCGGCCTTGAATACATGTTCATCATGATGAACGCCGCCCGTTATGCGGTGGGCGTTCAAGGCATTGCGATTGCGCAGCGCGCTTATCAAAAGGCCGTTGAATACGCCAAGGACCGCGTGCAGGGACGCCCTGTGGATGGCAGCTTGCCAGGCGCCGGCGCCATCATCCATCACCCTGATGTGCGCCGCATGTTGATGACCATGCGTGCTTACACCGAAGGCTGCCGTGCCATGGCGTCCACAGCCGCTGCCGCATACGATGCCTCGCACCACCATCCCGATGCAGAGGTTCGTCAACAGAATCAGGCCTTTTATGAGTTCATGGTGCCCTTGGTCAAAGGTTTCAGCACCGAGATGAGCCTCGAAGTGACCAGCCTGGGCGTGCAAGTGCATGGCGGCATGGGTTTCATCGAAGAAACCGGCGCAGCCCAGTATTACCGTGACGCCAAGATTTTGACTATTTACGAAGGCACGACCGCCATTCAGGCCAACGACCTGGTCGGGCGAAAGACGGCGCGCGATGGTGGACAAACTGCCAAAGCCTTGGCCGCGCAGGTGGCGCAAACCGAAGCTGAACTGGCCTCATCGTCCAGTGTGGATGGCAACATCATGGCCCAGCGTTTGAAGGCTGCACGCGAAGCATTCATCGATGTGGTCGATTTTGTGGCAGGCAACACCAAAGCCCATCCGAATGAGGTGTTCGCGGGCAGCGTGCCCTATCTCATGCTGGCCGGTAACTTGATGGCGGGCTGGCAACTGGGCCGCGCCTTGTTGGTGGCGTTGACACCCGAGGCGCAAGCGCAAGATGCGGCTTTCATGGCGGCCAAGGTCACGACGGCGCGGTTCTACGCTGACCATATTTTGTCCAAGGCACCCGGCATCCGAGACAGCATCGTGCAGGGCGCTGCCAGCGTCAATGCGATGGCCTTGGAAGCCTTTTAATTCTTCATTTTCCAGTGGACTTGTCGCTTGACTGACAGGTCCTCGCAGGGCCTTGCTTCGACAATGCCCTCATTTATTCGGGAGATTTCATGTCCACATTGCCTTCGGTCCTGGCCCATTTGCCTTTCCCCGCCATCGCGTCCCCCCTGTTCATCATCAGCAATCCCAAGTTGGTGATCGAGCAGTGCAAGGCGGGTATTGTCGGATCCATGCCCGCGCTCAACGCGCGTCCTGCCGAGCAACTTGAAGAGTGGTTGATCGAAATCACGGAGAAATTGGCCGCTTACAACAAGGCCCATCCTGATAAGCCGGCGGCGCCGTTTGCGATCAACCAGATCGTGCACAAAAGCAATGACCGCCTCGAGCACGACATGGCGATGTGCGTCAAATACAAGGTGCCGATCATCATCACCTCCTTGGGTGCCCGCGAAGAAATCAACGAGGCCGCCCACAGTTACGGCGGTGTGGTGTTGCATGACATCATCAATAACAAGCATGCGCACAAAGCCATCGAAAAGGGCGCAGACGGCCTGATCGCTGTCGCTGCGGGTGCCGGTGGCCATGCAGGCGTCAAAAGTCCTTTTGCCTTGATTCAAGAAATTCGGCAATGGTTTGACGGCCCGATAGCCCTGTCAGGTTCCATTGCCACAGGCGACGCCATATTGGCAGCCCAAGCCATGGGCGCTGACTTTGCCTACATTGGCTCAGCTTTCATTGCCACGCATGAAGCCCGCGCCGCTGAAGGCTACAAAAACGCCATTGTCGAGAGCAATTCTGACGATATTGTGTACAGCAACCTTTTCACCGGCGTGCACGGCAATTACCTCGCGCCTTCGATTCGGGCGGCAGGATTAGACCCGGACAACCTGCCTGAGTCTGATCCTTCCAAAATGAATTTTGGCGGTGATGCCAAGAAAGCTTGGAAAGATATTTGGGGATGTGGTCAGGGCATTGGTGCCATCACTGCCGTGCGCAGCACGGCCGAGTTGGTGGCCAAATTGAGGAGCGAGTATGCCGCAGCCAGGGCCCGATTGGCGCTTTAATTCCTCAGAATCGGGCCGTTGGTTTATTCTGGACCTGTTGAAGGCTACGGGATGCCTGGTCATCGTCTTGCATCATCTGTCGGTTTACAGCCCGATGTTCGATCGTGTGATGTTGCTGGCCCCCCTGCAATTGTCTGCACTCTATAACCACGGCCAACTGGCGGTTCAGGCTTTTTTGGTGGTGGGTGGTTATCTGACTGCGAATCAATTTTTGCGGCCACTGCCTGCACATTTGCAGGGCTTACCAGCGCGTGTTTCGGTTGTGAAATTGCTGTGGAAAAGGTTTCTGCGCTTGGAGATTCCCTTGATGGCGGCGCTGACCTTGACCCTCTGTGCCACGGCCATGGTCAGACCGTGGTTTCCTCATTCTTCCTTGTCAGCCATTCCGACTTTGTGGAGCTTGGCAGCTCACCTTTTGATGCTGCAAGACCTTGTAGGGGTGCAGGCATTGTCTGCAGGAATTTGGTATGTGGCCATCGATTTTCAGTTGTATGCGATGGTTTTGTTGACCGTTTGGGTCGCAACGAAATTGCACTTATGGCAACCCCGGTTAAAACTTCGGGGGGTCATGGTTTTGATCTGGTTGATTTTGACGGCGTTGTCTTTGGACTGGTGGAACCGTCAGAGCAACATGGATGTCCAGGGCTTGTATTTCTTTGGTTCTTATGGCCTTGGCATGTTGGCATACCGCGTGCGCTTGAGCCGACTTTCTGCCAAAGGTTGGTTTGTGATTTTCATGTTGGGTTTGATGGCGCTGTGGCTAGAGCCCCGCTTGCGCATGGGATTGGCATGGGGTATGGCATTGATGTTGGCCATCTGGCCGGAGCGTGATCAAGCCAGGCTCGACCCCCCTTGGCTGTTGTTCGGCAGGAACGTTTTTTCGAGCATCGCGCAGCGTTCTTATTCTTTGTTTTTGTCCCATTTCGCCATCAGTCTGGTCGTTTCAGCGGTGTGGTTCAATGCCGGTTGGCAGGGCCCTTGGGTCAACTTACTGGGTATGCTGCTGTCTGTTGCGTTGTCTCTTGTCGCCGGGTCGCTGATGTACCGATGGGTCGAGAGTCAATCCCCTACTTGGCGCCGCCTCCTGGCTTGGCAGGTGGCGTTTGTCTTCAGTGGACTGGCCATAATCGCCTTGTCTTGAGCTTCAACCGGCTTGAACTTTTTGGCCGATATAAGCCAAGGCTTCCTCAACCTGGTCAATCAATATCAGGCACAAGTCGCCGGGTTGTAAGGGGTCCATGGCCTTGTCAATGGCATTGAATTCGCCGCGGACTTCTTCAATGACTTCGGTACGCTGCGCCCCTTCCAAGCCTTCGCGCAACAGGTTCAAAACCTCACCATCTTCGCGACCACGCTGACAGGCATCTTGGTACAGAATGACAGTGTCAAAAGCTTGACCCAAAATGCAGGTTTGGTCCCTGATGTCTTGGTCACGCCGATCACCCGCGCCACTGATCACGACGGAGCGTTTGGCTGCGGGCATGTTGTCGACCGCAAGGACCAAGGCCTGAATCGCGTCGGGATTGTGTCCGTAGTCGGCAATGACCGTTGCGCCTCGGTAGTCAAACACATTGAACCGTCCAGGCACGCCTTGCACATCGCTGATGAAGGTGGCCAAGCCATGGCTGATGTTTTCCCATGGGACATTGACGGCCCAGGCAGCCGCGACTGAAGCCATCACATTTTCAACCTGAAATCCGATTTGACCTTGTCGTGTCAGTGGGACATTGGCCAATGGCACACGGTATATTTTTTTGGCTTCTTGGGCCACGATGTGGTTGTCTTCAACAAACACCACGCGTTTGCCTTGGGCGCGGTGCGTTGCCAGAACCGGGTGCTGAGGGTCTTGTGCAAAAAAAGTCACCTTGCCTGGGCAGTGCTTGGCCATGGCGGCCACAGAGGGGTCTGTGGCATTGAGCACAGCCATCCCATCGACGGCCACGTTCAGCACAACCACCCGTTTGAGAACGGTCAGATCTTCCAATGTGGTGATGTAGTTCAAGCCCAAATGGTCACCGGACCCTATGTTGGTCACGATGGCCACTTGGCAGCGATCAAAAGCCAAACCTTCTCGCAGCATGCCTCCTCTTGCGGTTTCAAAAACAGCCGCATCCACATCAGGGTGCATCAGCACATTGCGTGCACTGCGGGGGCCGCTGCAATCGCCGTCGTCTATTTGGCGTCCATGGACATACACGCCGTCGGTG
>Ga0114959_10001533_pt1 | contig 19996 bp, 13 predicted proteins | sample C_130625_EF_Meta_FD_87317 | JGI IMG/M metagenome (GOLD analysis project Ga0114959, IMG submission 87317) | Freshwater microbial communities from Lake Croche, Canada to study carbon cycling - C_130625_EF_MetaG | ecosystem: Environmental > Aquatic > Freshwater > Lake | place: Lake Croche, Canada... | reverse complement strand
AGCACCAGTGTTGCCAGAAACTGCAACCTTCAAATTACCAGCGCCAGTAGCTTGTGTGGTTAAGTTGTTGGTCAGAGTGACTGTTGCTGGGCCTACGATGTTGTTGATTGCAAGACCTGCAGAAGCGCTGTTAGCCAAAGCGTTATCGGTAATGGTGGCACCAGTACCGCCAGTGATGGTCACTGATGTGATGGTACCTGTTGCTGTGGTGGAAGAACCAGCAGCGTCAGTGATGGTGTCAACAGCACCAATAACTGCGCCAGTTGAGCTAGCAAATGCTGGTGCGTTAGTTGAAGATGTTAATACTGGCATTGCTAGCATTGAATTGCCGGCGCCCGTGCCACCACTGTTAAAGTTTTGGGTTAAAACGATAGTACCAGCTGTTGACCCCAAGGACACGCTGTATGCAAAGTTAGCACCAGTTACAACTTGTCCTGCGGCCTGAACTGCTGTTGATCCAGCCAATGCCGCGGCAACTTGTGCTGCGGTCATAGTTGTACCGGTGCCATTTGTTAAAACTCGAGTAACGCCATTTGCATCGGTGATAGTTACAGTTGCAGCGTTTGCAAGAGGAGTCGCACTAATAGTAAATGTCCCTGCTGGGGCAACTTGTGTTGACTGAACTGAAGAAACACTTGTGGTTGCTGCAGTACCAGTCACAGAAACAGCACCGTTTGAATTTCCAAACAAAGCAGCGTTAGCCGTAGGCCTTGTTACGGTCTGTGTTATTGCGTCTACAGTACCGCCAATAACTGTTTGAGTACCCATGGCCTGGCTGGTAACAGCCGTGTTAGTCATGGTGTTGTTTAAAGTCACCGTGCCAGTAGCAGGTGCAGCTGTTGTGCCGATTGTTACACCGCCACCAGCCAAAGTACCTGTCACGTTGACTGTGTCATTCAAACCGCCAGTTACGCTGATTGCGCCGGTTCCAGCAGTGGTTGTGTTTAAGTTAACGCTTGTTGTTGCAGCAGCAGTTATAGAAGTTGCACCAACGTCATTTACGTTCAACGTTGTCAAACCTCCCCAACCTTGGCTACCAGAAGCTGTAGAGGCCGTGTTGATGGTCAAGGCGTTAGCAGAGTTGAAATTTGCAGTCTGAAAACCGCTTACCGTGACGCCATTGATAGAAGTTGGCGTGAGGGCGAGAGCTCCAATGTCGTTCAAACTAATGGTGTTACCTGTTCCGGTACCGCTTACAGCCACCCTGTCACCACTTGCGAATGTTCCAAAAACTCCGCCTGATGTACCGATTGTTCCGGCGACAGTATTGTTGCTACCAGTGATAGAAGGGTTGTCCACACCAGTAGTGAGCGTGAAAGTCGAGCCAGCAGCACCGCCGCCAGCGATAGCACCTGAAACAGCAGTAGAGACACCAGCAGTAGCAGTAGTCAAAGAAGCGGCCGTGTCAGTAACAGTTGCCAACCATGATTTAGCTGATGCATTTGCGGAAGCGCCAGAGTAACCCAAGATTTTGGCAGTAGTGTCAAGTGCAGCTGTAAAGTTTGTAGCAGCAGTAACGCGGTTAGCAACGATAGATGCATCTGTAGTCAGTGCACCAGCAGATACTGCCAATGCCAAGTTAGCGATAGTGATTAAACCACCATCAACCTGCTTGGACCAGTACAACAAGCCAGTTGGATCTGCATCGCGGCTAAACAAGTTTTGGTAGACAGCGTTGACAGATGCCGCACTGCTCAAGTTAGAGAAAATTGCGGTGTACTCTGCAGATTTTGCAAAAGTTGCATACAAATCAGCAACGCTACCGTTGTAGGCAGTCCAATAGCTGAGGCCAGGGGCGTCCGCAGGGCGGGCAAAGAATGTGACATACGCTTGTTGTACTTGCGCGGTTGATAATGGCATCGTGAATTACCTCTTTTAAAAAAATTTGTCACAAGCATTCACCGTGAATGCCCATGGACGGTTTTCCGTTCGCAGATGGATTGTTATCCAACCACCCGCGTCAAATTGTGACGCAGATCACATTTTTGCATGGAATGTACTAATCAAGTTTGGAAAGACTGATTCGACACAGTAAACGTTGCAATAAAACAACGCTTAGTTACATTATAGCTCATCTACCACCTCAAGTAGGCGTTTTTTTGACATGCGCACCGCAAGCACCCACAGCAGAGCGGATAAAAATGCCGGATAGGCCAGTGTGGAGTAATCGGGGACCACCCCCAAAGTGAGTAGGTGCTGGTAGGCCTCAACAATAGGAAGCAAGGGGTTGAGTTGCACGATACGCTGCGCGTACTCGGGCAGGATGCTCACGGGGTAAACCACTGGGGTTAGCCAAAACCACAGTTGCAGTCCAAGCCCTAAAAGGTTGCCAACGTCTCTAAAGAAAACATTGAATATGGCAAGCATCAGACCCAAGCCTGAGGCAAAAAAAACAAGCACTAGTAGCAGGGGTATGAGGTGTATGCTAACCAGCAGGGGCACCCCCGCAAACCCCACAACTATCATAAGCAAAAGGATCGTCATGATAACGTGGTTGATGGCACTGCTGGCCACGGCGATAACGGGAAGACAAAACCACGGAAAACTGACCTTCTTGAGTAAATTGGCGTTGTCAACGAACATGCTTGTAAAGCGCCCAAGCATCTCAGCATTGAAATTCCAAGCAATCAACCCCGCGCACAGGTAGATGCTGTAACTCGCATCGCTTTGCATCCCTGGTATCTTGGCCCCCATCAGCCTCGAGAATACTATGGTGTAGATGAGGATCATCACAGCGGGTTGCAAGAACGGCCAGGCAAAGCCGAGGAGTGAATTAGCGTAACGGGCCTGAAACTCTCGCCGCACGCTGCCGTAGATAAAGTGCCTGAATTGCCACAGAGGGGTAAGCAGTTGGCTACCCAACTGGAAGAAAGTAACTTGTTTCATGTGTGGTGGCCTTGCTCGCAGGTGTGCACATGGATGGCCTCGTCCGTGCCCCGTATGGGAAGCATCCCGACGGCCTTGAGGGTGTGCTTGGTGCTCTGACTCGCGGCCATGGGGCCGATCAACAGTGCTATGCCAAACTTGCTGGCCGCGGCCTCGATGCGCGAGGCGTGGTTGACGCACTCTCCAATGGCAGTGTAGGTGGTCCTAAAGCGCGTCCCTAGCTCACCCACGACCGCCTCACCGCTCTCTATGCCAATGCGCAAGCTCAGCACAGGCGTACCCGCCTCGACACGGAGCTGATTGAATGCGGCAAAGTCCTCAATGATCTGAAGTGCCGCATCGATCGCCAGGTCAGCCGAGTTGTCGCAGGGCAACGGGGCGCCCCAGAAAGCAAGAAGACCATCGCCCGTGTACTTGTCCAGCGTTCCCCCGAGTGCCAACACTGGCTTGGTAATACAGCCAAGAAAGTCCTTGGTGAGATCGACCAACTCTTCCAGGCCAATGCTAGATGTGGTCCGGGTGTAGTCAGCCATGTCAACGACGAGCACCGTGACACTGGTGACCCGAGGCACGAGCACCCCAAAATCGCCGCTGCGTGTGATCGCATCGAGCACGGGCTTGGCCACGTAACGGCCTAGCGTGTTGCGAAGACTGCGCGTCTGGGCCTGTGAGCGCCACCACTCCAAAGGAACGAGGGTGATGAGCAAAACAAGCACGCCTGCGAGCGGTGCGACGATCGAGACCTCAAACTGGCGCACGACCAGCTGGTAAGAGACCGCCACCCAGAGTAGAGCTATCCCTAAGAGGTAAGCCGTACTGCTGAGTGCCCCACGCCGGGTCACCACCCAGACAGCTAAGGCAAAGAACGCGCAACAACTCACAAGCATGATGAGCGTCCCGTCACGGGGCAGTAAGACCAAGCCCTCTTGCAAGTCGAGCAGGCCCGAGAGGGCTGCTGCGTGCACCATAAGCCCCGCGGAAAGAGGGGCAAGCGGAGTGCTGACACGATCTCCCACACTTATTGAGGACGACCCGATGAGCACGTAGCGACCCGCAAAGAGCTCAGTTGGGATGCGTTTGTTTAGTACATCGGACGCAGAAACAACCATGTAAGAAGTCTGCGCATGAGTGTAAGGGACGCGCCAGGCCCGCTGCCTGAAATAGTCAGGACCGCTTAACTTCACATCGGCCTTGGAAGAAGACCCATTGGCGCAGCCCAACATAGCCTCGGCCAGACCTAAGTAGGCCCTGCCCTCGTACGTAGTGATAGTGGGTAGCCGGCGCAATACACCATCTGGGTCTGGCATAAAGCCCACGTTCCCAGTGCACGGGGTGCCCGCAAAGCCCGCGTGGTTAGCGATAAAGCCCGATGCGGCAAAGTAGGTGTTGAGGCTTTGTATTTGCACGGCACTCGATGCTAGTTGGCCAGCGCTCAGAACGCCCTCCTCTAGGTGGTAGCTTCTATCGGCCGCAAGGTCGAGCACTTGCGCATTGGTGAGGGGCATGTGCGCCATGAGTAGCGCCAAGCGGGCATCGCCATCTGGGTCAGCTGGCTTGGGAAAGACAATGTCAAGAGCCACCTTACGGGCGTCATAGTCCAAGAAGAGCCCCTCGATAAGGTCGGCCACCTTGGCACGCGGCCAAGGCCAGACTCCTTCCTCCTTGAGCGACTGTTCGTCAATGTCGACGATGGTCATGCGAGTTTCAGGCGCTTCGCTCGCATTTAGCCGCACAAAGGTGTCGCGCATGCCCTCGTCAAGCCTCGTTGCCATGTTTGGTTGGGCAAGCTGCAAAAGGATCGTAACGGCCAAGGCCAGCACGACGCAAACCCCGCGCGACCAACGCTGCCAATACCTAGTCACCGCGTCACCACGCCAAGCCCCTGTCACGGGCGACTTGCTTGTACACGTCCACGGTCTGTTGGGCGCAACGCGTCCAGCTGAATGTGCCTGCACGGACAAGGCCCTTGTGTGCGAGCAGCCGCGACAGCGACGTGTCCTCGAGCAAGAGCTCAAGCCGTTGCGACATTCCCTCGATGTCATCTGGGTCGGTCATCAGTCCCGCGTCACCCACAACCTCTGGCAAGGAGGTGGCATTGGAGGTAAGCACTGGCACGCCTGCAGACATAGCCTCAAGCGCGGGCAACCCAAAGCCCTCGTACTTAGACGGGTAACAAAACGCTGCCGCCCCAGCGAAGAGAGTTGGCATTTGCGTGTCATCCACGTACCCCAGGAAGCGTAGCTCTCCATCCGAGACTAAGGACTGCGCCTCGATAATCAGCTCGTGGTAATGCCACCCCTTCATACCCGCGACGACCAAGGGGAAGCGCCGCCTGAGAGCCTTAGGCAGCCTAGCGAAGGCCTTAAAGAGCGTAGTTAAGTTCTTTCGGGGCTCGATTGTGCCTACTGTGAGAACGTACCCACGCGGGCTCAGCCCAATGGCTGACAAAGGGGCAAGTAATGCGTCCTGAGTGATAGGGACAAAGGCTGGACTAGCCGCCAGCGGAGTGACTGTGACCTTGTCGCCGGGCACACCAAAGCAGCGCTGTAGGGCATTCTTGGAATCCTGCGAAATGGCCAAGATATGATCCGCACGGGCGATGGCCGTGGGCAACCTCTTGGCCATGATCTTCACCCGCTCCTTGGGGTGCATCTCAGGATGGTCAAAGCAGGACATGTCGCACACGGTAATCACCACTGGCCCATCGAACATCAGCGGCAGGTAGTTGGGCTCGTGATAGATGGATCCAGACAGAGATTGGCGCGTCCGGAGACGGAACATGAACTCCTCAACTAACCGTTTGGTCTCGCGCGGATAGGGTAAGAGCTTGATTGCCAACTGCCGCAGCAAGGGTTTGCTGATCCTGCCCACCGTCGCTGGCGGGGTGAAGCCCTGCTCCATCCTGAACCCGTAGGCCATTTGCAGGCCCACCAAGTCGAGCTGTTGCATTGCCGAGAAGAGGTGGTGGATGTACTGGCCAATGCCAGTCCGAGGTGCCAGCAAAGGCGTGGCGTTGACAAGGATTTTCATAGAGAGGGGGGCGAAATGAGGAGCCAGCCAATTGGCATGGCTAGACCAATACCGATGCAGTTGCTCAGCAAATCATAGTAACAAAACCCGCTACCGTAGTACTTGTCCCAAACCTCCTTGGCAAGCCCTATCAGCAGGGTGGTTACAAGTGCGCACCACAAACTGGCGAAGCTTACCAACAGTAAGTACAGCCCAAAGCTACAAGCGACGTGCTTTTGCTTGTCGCGCTGCGCTATCAGGGCTGGCACTCCGGACACCACCGATTGGAAAAGTGCGCTCAGCAGGCTCACTCCGAGGCCCAAAGGTTGGCAGCTCGCCTGAGCTCTTCTTGCTGACGCACGATGAGCCGCTGGAAGTCACGCTCGATCACGCCCTGTTTGATGAGGGACTGCATGACTCGCGAGACCGTCTCGCGGCTTGTGTTAATCATGATAGCGAGCTGCTCCTGCGTGGGCAGATTGTTGATCACGACAAGCCCTCCAGGGGCGATGGTGGTGAGGTGATCGAGCATGGCGCAGACTCTGTGGGCAGCGCTGGGGGTGGCAAGGATCACACGCTGAAACGCGCTAGCCCTGACAGTGTCGGCGAGCTTCTTGAGCAAGCGCTCCACGACGATGGGCTGGTGGTGGAACAGTTCGAGCGCCACCGATCGGCGCAGCGCGAGGAGCTTTGCCTTGGACGTGGCGACGACAGTGGCATTTCTTGGTAACCCGTCAATAACTGAGAGCTCGCCAAAGTAGTCTCCCGCGTTGATGAAGCCAATGCCAATCCCTCGCCCCTCCTGGGTAGAGTCAATCACTTGCAGCCGTCCTAACAGCAAGAAGTAAAGGTACGCCCCACGCTCACCCTTGTAAATGACTATCTCCTCTTTCTCGAGGGCTCGGTACTCGGTGTTTTGTGCGATGTGACGCAGCGCGGAGTCATCTAGCCCCTCGAACAAGGACAGTTGACTGACGTCGGCGAGAACCTCATCCTGACGGCTAGCGGGAGCTGCCTTCACGTTCTCACTACTCGCGCGCTACGCGCAGCATGTCGGCCTCGACCATCATCTCGATTAGCTGCTCCAAGCTGGTAATCGCCTTCCAGCCAAGCTGGGTATATGCCTTGGCCGGGTTGCCTAGTAGCACCTCGACCTCGGCTGGTCGGTAAAACTTGGGGTCGATGACGACGTGGTCTTCGTAATTCAGACCGACGCTGGTAAAGGCGATTCGGCACATGTCACGCACGGTGGTGGTTACACCGGTGGCAATGACGTAGTCAGCAGCCACGTCTTGTTGCAGCATCGTCCACATCGCCTGCACATAATCACCCGCAAATCCCCAGTCGCGCTTTACGTCAATATTGCCAAGGCGCAGTTCTTTTTGTTTTCCCTGCTTGATACGCGCTACCGCGTCGGTTACCTTGCGGGTCACAAACTCGATCCCGCGCAGGGGGGACTCGTGGTTGAACAAGATGCCGCTCGAGGCGTGCATGCCATAGCTCTCACGGTAATTGACTGTCATCCAGTGCCCATAAAGCTTAGCAACGCCGTAGGGACTGCGCGGATAAAACGGTGTAGCCTCGCTTTGCAAGGGCTCTTGGATAAGTCCAAACATCTCGCTGGTAGAAGCCTGATAAAAGCGCGCGTCTTTGTTCACCAAGCGAACGGCCTCAAGCATGTTCACCACACCAGTGCCCGTGACGTGTGATGTGAGGATGGGTTGGTCCCACGACGAGCCCACAAAGCTTTGTGCACCAAGATTGTAGACCTCCTGGGCCTGAGACACCTCCATGCAACGGATGAGGCTTGACGCATCAGTTAGGTCGCCAGGCAGCAACGAGACCTGTTCCTCGATACCGAAGTGGCGCAGCCTCCAGAGGGTGTCTGTAGAGCGACGAGCGTGCACGCCGTAAACCGCGTAACCTTTGTCTAGCAATAGCTTAGCCAAGTAGGCCCCGTCTTGCCCTGTTACTCCCGTGATGAGTGCCGATTTATGCATCGAGTTCATTTTCCCAGTACCTGTAAGTTTGTAGAAGTGCTTCGTCAAGGCCAAACAAGGGCGACCATGAGGTTGCCGCTTTCAGCTTGGCGTTTGAACCCACCATGCGCAACTGCTCGGCTGGGCGCCATCGGCTAGGGTCAACCTCTAGGGAGACATCTAAGCTAGAAATTTTGATTAGCCGCCGCACTAAATCGCTTAAAAGGTACTCGCATGATGAGCAAATATTATAGATCTGAGCGTTTTCGCCGTATCTGAAAAGGAGATCGTATGCCCGCACGACGTCGCGCGCATCCAGAAAGTCTCGGGTGACATTGAGGTTGCCGACTGACAGTTTTTTCTCGGTGCCTCCATTGCGCATCAAGGCAATCTGTCGCGCAAAGTCTGACAAGGCAAATCGTGGGGATTGGCCTGCCCCGATGTGGTTGAAGGGCCTGGCGACCATGACCTCAAAGCCGCCCGTCTGACTCCACTGGTGACAGAGTGCCTCGGCCGCGGCCTTACTGACAGCGTAGGGGTTCCTGGGCGAGAGTGGGGTTTTTTCATCCACTGGTAGCCGCGCTTCTTGCACAAGCCCGTATGCATCGCCGGAACTGACGAAGATGAAGCGCCCCTGAAAACCCGCCTCTCGCAAGGCCTCCAAAAGGTTGAGGGTGCCCAGGAAGTTGACCTGATAAGTGGCCAATGGACCGGCCACCGACTCTGGGACAAAACTGATGCCCGCAAGATGTACGACCTCGCTGAGAGATGTGCCTGCAAGGGCGCGCTTGAGGGCAGCCTTATCTCGGATGTCGATTTCTCCTCCTGCCAAGTCTGTCAGGCCTACCGCCATTGGCCACGCACGCATGCAGAGTTGCCCTACAAAGCCTTTGTCGCCTGTGACGAGCCTAATGGTTTGTGTGAGGCTCATAGAACCTCCTCGAGAAGCCTTTGCGCGCTGGTGCGCCAGTCAAGCTTTTGGATGCTCCTGCTAGAGGGTGCAAGGCCATCGGAGACCTCCTCCAGCCAAAAGGCCAGCCTGATCGCTAGGAGCTGTGGAATCGCCTCAGTGAAGTAACTCGCGTGAGGGCCGGCGATCTCCCTAAAGACGGGTATGTCTCTCAAAAGCAGCGGCAGTCCGTAATGCGCAGCCTCGATCAGTGGCAGCCCAAAGCCCTCCGCCTCAGATGCCATGAGGAGGCCCTTGCAAGAAGAATATAGGTAAGACAGGCCGGCGTCGTCGAGGCCCTCAAACCAGAACAGGTTTTGGCCAAATTTGGGGTGGGACTTGATCTGCTGGCAAAGTGCCTCGGTGTTCCAACCCTGAGCGCCAACAATGAAGAGAGAGGCCTGACGACCATCTGCCCACAGATGCTCAAATGCATCGAGCGCAAGGCGGTAGCCCTTGCGCGGCTCGACCGTGCCCACCATCAAGACGGCACCGGCGGCGACGGCGCGTTGTTCGTTGGGGCTGAGGTTTACCGGGGCTTGTAGGGTCTCGATCTCGGTCTCGAAGTCTGCGCCTAAGTGAAAGTAAGAAATCTCTGGGATCACCCCTTCCTCCGTGTGCCCACACCACCACAGCCTCAGGTCGTCGGCGACGGCCTTAGATATGCAGATGACACGGTCGGACTGACGACGCAAGGACCGCAACCATGTGTCAAAGGCCTGCGGCGTGCCAGGGTAGGCCTGCGTTGGATAGCGCAAGGGGATGATGTCGTAGACGACGTAGCAGACCCGAACACCAGCCAAGCGCCAGCGGGCCAGCATGGACTCGGCTTGCGGAAAGAGGTGCGCGGTGAGGTCTAGCCCCACAAAAATATCCCCCGCATCAACAGCAATACGCTCGCCGGACTGCACAGGTACATGCGGGTTGGCAGTTTTTTGGGCCAGGTAGCCACGCGCATGGCCGTACTCGCCCAACTGCATATCAAAGTAAACCGGGCATACGGCGAAGCCTTCCGGCGTGTTGCCTTGCCAATGCCGCACGATGTTACGGACCACTCGTTGGATGCCAGTGCCCGTGTCCTTGGCCAAGACCTGAGTGACGTCTACCAACAACTGCCTCAGTCGAGTGATTGGTTCGATATCAAGTGCTTGATTAAGACGACGGTCCTCAGCCAAGCCACGCATAGTCGCTCGCACCCTCTGCGAAGCACGAGCCCAAGACCTCGCCTCAAGCCAAGCCAGTTGTGCAGCATGGACAGAAGAATGGGTGTGCGGGTGCCTGACACGTTCAAGCACTGCGTCTGCGATCTGCCTAGGTTTGAGGCTTTTGAGCTGGTAGGTGCATGCAGACAGATCGGAGAAGATGCCCTCCGCACTGACCAACACAGGCTTGTGCGTGGCCAAGCCGATCGTGACCGCGCCGCTCGCACTCTCACGGGTCGAACCGTAGGCAAAGACTTGTACGTCTGCCACAGAAAGCATGCGCAAGGCTTCCTGAATGGGAAGAAATTCCGTCACCCAAACGATGTCCGAAGCTACGCCTAGTGACTCTGCTAAGCCTTTGCAAGTTCGAAGCATTTGTTTAGATGCTTTATCTACCACCGCGTTAATGGCAAGGAGCTTGACCCGTTTGCCAGTGAGTTTTGCAGTGAGCGGCATAGCACTAATGACTGCGTCTACACCCTTGTGCGGCCATAGAAAACCGAAGCAACCTAGCACAAGATCATCTTTTGACAACCCCAGGTCGGCCCTAGAGGGCTCAGGCGCTGTGGAGTCGATGGACACCACACTATGGGGCAAACACATCAAGTTCTCTCTAAGCCCCACGCCAAGCATGTAGTTCACATCTTCGACCTTGTGCACGATGACAAGGTCCAACTCGCGCAGAGCTTGCACCGCATGCCGCCCGAGCCGGCCCTCTCGGACCAAGGGTAGGGTTGAGTGAAGCTCGAGGATAACTTGAACGCCGAGTTGGCTTATCTGGCGCAGTGCTTGGCAGACCTCGTCCGAGAGCAAGAAAAGGCTCTGCTGGTGCTGCACGAAGAGGACGTCAAGCGAACCGGCTGCCGACTGTTCACGAAGCTCCTGCAACATCCACAAGATACTATCTTGGTGAGAGACACTCCACCTTGGGACGTAGAGTTGTTGGGATGGGTCTGGTGAGGTTCTGTCGTCGCAGTAGATGCGGACATCGAAGCTGTCCTCCCAGCCCTTGAAAAGTGCTTGCGCGTACTCGGCAATGCCACATGTGGTTTGCCAAGGGCTGATGACTGCCAGCCGTTGTTGGCGATCGGGTACGGCAGGCGCTTGCCATAAACGTTGTGCGAAGGATTGCACACAGAGCGCGGCTTGTTCCCAGCGGTAGTGTTGGGACATCCACTGCGAAGCCCTGGCTAGTCTTGCATGCTGCAAGGGGTCATCTCGTAGGCTTGCCCCGCGCACGGAAATGAATTGTTGCGTCAAAGCCTGAGCTTGCGGCTCCTGCCAGTAAGCCTCGCCTTGATTAACGTGGCTACGCGAGGACGCACACTGGTAAGGAATCAGGTAAGCAAATCCGATCGAGGCAAAGTCAGCCTGTCCACTGCCTGCCGTTGTGATCAGTGGTATCCCCATGGCGAGTGCCCTTGCGGCCGGAAGCCCAAAGCCCTCGCCACGAGATGGCAGGACCATGGCGTTCGCAGTCTGGTAGAGCACATCCATCTGCACATCATCGAGCTCGCTGATGTCTATCACCACGGACGGCGGGTCTTGCAGCTTGGCGCGCCAGTCACTGACCTGCCTATGGATGTCGTGGTGAGGATTGGCGAAGGTTTTGATGTAGAGCTCCACCCCGTCACGGCTAGTAAAAGCGTGACCGTAGGACTCGAGCAAGACATCCACGCCCTTGCGCTCGAAGGCAGAGGAGACATGTAGGTATCGAAAAGGCTTGTTATTTGCAACCGGGCCCTTTGCACGCTCCTTGGTGGGTGTAAGGGGCAGTCCCAAGGGCATCACAAAGACTGGCCGCTCAAGCCCCGATTGTCGCAAGGTGCGCCGGACGAACTGGCTAGCCACTAACACGCCGTCGGTGCCCTCGTTGAGTATTTGGACGATGTCTTGGGGAACCAAGGATTCTTCCCAAAAGAATATGGCGAGTCTGAGGTCTGCGGGTTCTTCGTCCGCCATGGGGGGGTAGTGGTGAACCAATGAGACCACGCGCGCACGATGGGGGATGGTGCGTCGCGCCATCCCTGTGATTGCATCGGACTGCGACGTAGCGTGGTCGGTTTCTGGCATGTACTTCTGTCCATGCCACGGGACAAACTGCAACCGCCCTTGGTTGACTTTGTCGAGCTCAAGTGCCAGGGATCGGTTGACCTCGGCCAAGCTGTAATGGCCCTCCAAGTGCCCCGTGACACGCCACCAAAATGTGTCAGAGGTTGGGCTGAGCGGGCATATCAGTTCAGGGGCGCGAGCCTGTCGGGGGTAAGAGGCCTCGTGCCAGTATGCCAATAACGGCCTGCTGCGCGCCCGAAAAGGCACCATGGCCTGTAGAGGTTCTGGCATGACCCCGATGAAACGCTTTGCCATCTCCTTGAGCCAGCCCGTAGCTTCGCGAAGCGGCCTAGTGATGCGCCAAGAACGGCTGCTTAAGATGTCGTTGAGTTCGCTTTGCTGGAATGCATTACTTTGGCTCAGTGCTTTGAACGACTTGGCGTAGGCACCAAGCTCCGCTTTCGCCCTCCCAAGCTCCGCTTTCGCCCTCTCCAGCGCAATTCCGAGCCGGTCTTGCTCTGCTGGCACGAAGTTATCAAAGACGTTAGGAGGGGCGTTGAAGTGGAGGGCGAGTTCCATCCTCTCATCCGCCATGTAATATCGGTTTAGCCCATCAAACCAGACGCATTGGTATCTGGCTCGGGTGAGCTTGGGACCCCAGCCCAGCTCCAGTTCTTGCGAGTTGGGCTTGGTAGCCTCGATAACGATCACCCAAGGTCGCCACTGCTCAAGGTTGAGCCCGCTGAGCACCTCGTCCTCAAACCCCTCGACATCAATCTTGAGGAAGTGGATTTGATCGTGGGCGTGCTCGGCCAAGACAACGTCAAGGGGTCGCACGGGGACGCGACATACACGGACATCCCCACCAGCCTCTAGGCGGGCCCGGGCAACTTCCGCAGATGCAGTGGCAAGGCCTCGCACCACCGAGTCGTACAGGTCAATCTCACCCTCATGAGCGCCAGCAGCGACTTGAAGGTTGATGTCACGTGGCCTCTCCAGAACCAGCTCCTCGTAGTGTTTTTGGAGTGGTTCAATGTTGATACCCGACCAGCCACGGTCATAGAAGGCCTTAGTCACCGAGTCATGGTTCGGGTGATTCGCACCAACGTCCACATAAAAGCCCTGAGCGACAGAGCTGAGCGCACGCCACAACATGACGTCCTCTCGGTTTTGTGCATATGAAACAAACGTCATAGCTGGGTTATTCCAATCACTGGCTCGGCCCAGGTCTGGCCCTCAAACTCTGTTTTATCGATATTGACAACCTTAAAAACCATGGACAGATCCTTCCACTCGTAGTTAGCGCCGAGGTGCGTGCTCTCGTCGACCAGGGCCGTCTGGACAGAGTAGGAGCCAACCCCAAAGTTGACAGGGAACTCGAGCAAATAACGGTAACGCGCCCCGGCCTGGGCCGGCCTAATCGCCTGTTTGGTCAGCCAGGTATTCGTCCCGTACATCACCTGGCCGAGCCTGTTTTTGATGCCATACCCCAGAACCAGGCTCGGCAGGTCTTTATTGATCCGAACCAAAATTTCTAGTCTTGCCTTTGCGCCTACGTGCAGTTCATCTATGCGCTCATCCGACGGGTCCACAAACCTGACAGATTCCACGACAGCCTCTAGCGACCCTGAGCGGGTGGCCACATAGCCTTCCCCGGTCAGTGTCTGTTCTACAGAATCTGCCGCTTCGGGAGAGAGCAATGCGTTGTAGTAGTCCATCACCTGCTCTGGCAGGCCATCCTTAACGATCTCACCATCGGCCAGCAGTATCGCCCGATCGCAAATAGCCTGTATTGCGTTGCGGTCGTGACTCACAAGAAGCAGTGTTGTTCCCTGGTTTGCGAACTCTCTGATGCGATTAAAGCTCTTATGCTGGAAGTAGGCATCACCAACAGACAGTGCCTCGTCCACGATCAAGACATCGGGTCGCACACAGGTAGCAACCGCAAAAGCTAGCCTGACCTGCATGCCGCTGGAGTAGACCCGCACGGGCATATGGATGTATTCACCGATCTCCGCAAAGACTTCTATTTCAAACATCAGCTCAGACATCTTCTGGGAACTAACCCCCATCAACTGCCCCGCCATGACCGCATTTTGATGGCCAGTGAAGTCGGGGTGAAATCCCATACCCAGCTCCAACAGGGCTGCGACTTTACCGTGTATGTCGATAGTGCCTGTTGTGCTGCGGCTGGTCCCCGTGATGAGCTTGAGCAGGGTGCTCTTGCCGGCACCGTTGAGCCCCACAATGGCAACGGCCTGCCCAGACGCGACCTCGAAACTGATGCCGCGCAGAACCCACCGAAGTTGGTGCCTTGGTCTGGATCCTGGCACAAGCCACTCAGCCAAGCGCGCCCAACGGCTGGGGTAATGCCGGTAGGCTTTGCCAACTTGACTAACCTTGATGCTGCCCATGGATCTCCTAAATAAACACTGATGCAAGCCCAAAAACGATGGCGCCCTCAGAATCCCCAATTTCGTTTGTAGCTCAACTCCAACGTCCTGACCTCATACTCAAAGAGCTTGATATTTTCCGAGTTGCGTTGTTGTCTTGCTTCAAAGGACCACAGCTCGGTTTTGCCATTGGGCAATAAGAGTGCGAATGAGGTGGTGGACAAGAGTTGTTTGCGGGGTTCGTCTATAAAACCGGGTGAGTAGGCCTTCGTGCCTCGCCAAGACTGAGCATCCCAAGAGAGCTTGGCAAAGACACTCTGCTCACCCAGGCTCTGCAGCACTTGGAGTAAGTTAAATCCTAGCCTGCCGCCACTCTTGTCGCCCCCTGGACGGGCCTCTTTTGCATAATCCGCTGAGCGTTGCCCGAAAAGTTCAAGTCTTGCGCCCACCCATTCTCGGAAGAATGATACCTGCAGGTCCCTTGGTCTGGCTGTCATGTTCTCATAGTTGGGGTAGTCGACTTGGCTGGCAGCGAGACCAAAGGTCAAATCCCAACCGGGTAGGGGCTGTGCATGCGGCCTGAGGCCAACGCGTAGCCGCGTGCTGCGCTGAAAAAGTGAGCCGCCCAATGTCGCCTGTCCAAGCCCTGCGCCCCAGTCGAGCAATCCTATGTCTATGGACTGAGGGATGGAGGCATCCATCCCAACATTCATGATGCTGAGCAACTTGAGGTGGTCGTTTTCTCTTTGCTGAAAGCTCAACCGAGCCTGAACCCCAGGCCCTGGACTAGTCAGCCTGAGGGCTCCATTGAGTTGCGTATAGGAGTCGGGCGTCCGCCCAAATTGAGGAAGAAGTTCTACGGGTACGGGGCCAATGTTGCTTGGCAGGTCCAAGCTGATGCTCTTAACGCCTTGGTTCATGTTGCTGGAGTGGCCACGGGCGACCTCTAGTTCGACTTCACGTTTTTTCGCCCTGTGCTCACAACCGTGCGAGCGACCCTTGTGTATAACTGCCTTTAGAGAAGAGGGGGGACTAAAGCGCGCCTCGATCTCGTCCCAAATATGGTTGGCCCGCTCAACATCACCCAACTGGCAATGGATGAGACTAAGGTCCAGCCAAGCCCCTGCGTTGTTAGGGTTGAGTTCAACCGCTTTTTCCATTAAAAACTTAGCCTGCGCTAAATCGTTTGTTGCTAAGTGTCTCAGTCCCTGCTGATACACCTCGTCGGCTTTAGAAATTGGGGCTTCTTGAGCTCTTGCACAGAAAATAAAAAAGCACCAGACAATCAGCCAAAGTCTTGTTAAGTATTGCGCCCGGAAAGGTTGTCGGCCTACAATAGTAATAATGTTCAACTATTTAATCTCGATGCGGAAATTAGCAAAGCGCGCGCCGGCTTTTTTTGGGCTGACGTTTGCGATATTGAGTCAGGCTCAGCCCTCATCTGTTGAGATTGGGCGCGTCTTGCAGGCAGTTGGAAAAGCATTTGTGGGGGGGCAGTTGGCTCAAAAAGGCTCCCCCGTTTTAGAGGGTGACCAGCTCTCAACCGGAGCCGATGGATATTTGTACATTCAGACAATTGATGACGGATTCTTGATCCTACGTCCTAAATCTGAGGCTAGTATCCCATTATACCGAGTAGACCCAAAATCCCCTTCAAACAGCAAGTTCAAGATCGAACTAAAGAGCGGTGTCGCACGTAGCGTCTCTGGTAGTGCGGTCGCGCCTGCTCGGAGCAATTACCGTTTCAACACACCAGTGGCTGCGATTGGAGTCTTAGGAACAGACTTCACTGTCTCAACCGATTCTGAGATTTCAAAAATTATTGTCTCTAGCGGCGGCGTGATAGTTAGCGGAATCGGCCCTGAATGTAGTGCTCAGACGCTCGGGCCTTGTAATGTGCCGTCAAACCAACGCCTCTTGGCCGGCCAAACTGGTGTTGCTCTTGAGGTAAAGCGCGGAACGATGTTGCCCCAGACCATCAAAGACACTACGCAGAGCCCCGACGTTTTAGCGCCCCCCCGTGCTGATGAGCCAGTAAAAAAGGGGGGCGAACAGGCGCTCATTGAAAACTCTCTGACCTCACAAAAAATCTCTTTAATGTTGGAGACTAGGTTCACCACGCTCAACACCCCAAAAGCAATTGTCTGGGGTCGCTGGCAGGCAATTGCTGACCAAGCGGTTGACGTGAACCTACCCGCGGCAATGGACCAGGCGAAGATTTACGGGCTATCGAGCCACTTTGCAGCGCTGAGGGCTAACAACGCGCAATGGCTAATGCCACAAGAGACGCTGGCAGAATTCCGGCTGTCCGATTCCCGCGCACAGATAATGGATTCAAATAACTCATCATACAAATCCGCTAGCCTCGAGAACGCAAAACTTCAGGTCAACTTTGCTAACCAATCGTTCAGTACCTCGTTTGACCTAACATCTGGCGGCCAAAAGACAAATTTGTATGCTAACGGTCTTTTGGGCACGAACGGGTCGCTCTCAAACTCTAGCCAGTTTGCCATTGGCAACAACATGTTCGTTCAGGGAGTGCTTGCCAACCCGATCGGTCAAGCCGGGCAGCTCGCAGGCTATGTTTTCCAAAGCCGCCTCGATGCCTCACGCATCGCAAGTGGCGCTACGCTCTGGGCACGCTAACTCTCCGCATATCCATTAGAGCGTTATTAGCAATTACTTCGGATGGCCTCTTCAGTAATTGCATTTATACCTAATATGCGTTTTCATTTACAAAGCCCCTGATCAAGGTAAGCACTATGATTTTCAAATCGAGGGCTAGTGACATGTTTTCGATGTAGTACAGATCCATCTCCACGCGGCCTTCCATCTTCTGCAGCCTATCAACCTCACCACGATAGCCATTGACTTGAGCCCAACCGGTAATGCCAGGCTTGACCTTATGACGCAGCATGTAGCGCGGTACGAGCTCTTTGTAGTAATGGTTATGCACGATCGAGTGGGGACGCGGTCCTACTATCGACATCTTGCCTTGCAGGACATTGATGAATTGAGGTAGCTCATCCAAACTCGTTCGGCGCAAGAACCTCCCTAGCGGTGTGACCCTAGCGTCATCGCGTGTGGCCTGGGTGACTTGACCCGCGTTTTCAGTGTGGTGGACCATGGTTCTAAATTTATAGACACTGATATGCCTCCCGTTCCAGCCGTGGCGAAGTTGCTTGAAGAACACTGGCCCGCCCATACTGGCCTTGATGGCTAAGGCAATGAAGAGCATCAAAGGGCTAATGCATACCAAGATGATCAAGGCCAATACCTTGTCTTCAATTTCCTTAAGCAACCAACTCATTTCCGATTTTGATGAAGTGGAGACGTCCAGCATCGGGATGCCTAGCGTCTCACTCACCCCACGATTCATCAGTCGGATTGAAAACCAGTCTGGGACAAGTCGAATATTTGCCGTGCTTTGGCCAAGGGCCTGAATCGCAAGTTGGACACGTCGCTCTTCGCTCATGGGTAGGCAAAGCCAGACCTCCTGAGGGCCCTGCTCTTCCATATTTTGTAGATGTTCAGCCAATTGCTCTGGTTGCACTTGGCCAATCACACGTAGACCACTAAAAGGGGAAGATGCAATAACCCTGATCACTTCATCACTGGTGGCGCTGTAACCCACAATAAGTAAGGTGCGGTAGTTGTAGCCCAGACCTCTTAGTGAGTACAAGGCGTAATAAGTCAGCATACGCAGAAGCGTTAACGCGATATAGGTTCCGATACCAAATAAGAGAAACCATCCTCTAGAGACTTGGGAGGAAGACTTACTAAGGAAAAGTACTACAACTTCGACCAAAATAACAGCCAACCAGACCTTAGACCAAGCCCCCAACAACGCTAATATTTTGTTGAACCGCCAAGAGCGATAGAGTCGGTCAAACTGGAGTGCTATCAAAACGATTGGCATAACGACAAGCAGGCCGTATAAAGATGGCATTTCGTGGGGCAAGACAAGCTCGCCTAAGTAAAACTGATAAGCAAGAATTGCAACGATATTGATAACGATGATATCTGCGCACAAAGCAAGATAAGCCATCAGTGGGGACGAAAGCCTAAGACTTAATCGAGAGGTTGAAGAAAAGGTACTCATATCAATCCATTATGTGTTGGCCAACGCGTGAAGCCAGGTACTCTTGAAATTTTCGATCCACGAAGGAAGAAAATTCACACCTGAATCGCTCTTTAGAAAATCGCAAAGCGTTGTTGCGACAGTCCATTGCGCTGATCTTTTTTTGCTCAAAGGCGCGCACGGCATCCATGATGGCATCAACATTCTGCTCGGCAAAATAGACGACTGTGGGCCCCGGTGAGTCGGTGCTGCACAGAGTCTCTGTTGCGCCTCCTTTGGCGTAGGCGATCACTGGCGTACCGCATGCTTGCGCTTCTAGCGGGGCAATGCCAAAGTCCTCCTCGGCAGCAAAGACAAAGGCCTTTGCATTTTGGAGGTATCGCTTCAATACATGACTGGGCTGATACCCTAAAAGTTCGACGTTAGGGCCTGCCATTTGTTTGCAGCGTTCGAAGTCTGGACCGTCACCAATAATGACAAGTCGCTTGTCTGGCATCTTCGAGAACGCCTGCGCAATGAGAGGAACCAACTTATAGGGAACCATCCGCGAGGCCGTCACAAAATAGTCTTGCTTTTGCAGATGAAGCTCAAAGCTATCGGTATCGACTGGCGGAAATATCACCACCGAGTCTCGACAATAAGTTTTGCTAATGCGGAGAGCGATGAAGCTAGAGATGGCTATGAAATGATCCACGCCGTTGACCGTGCGCAAGTCCCACATCCGGAACCGATGCAACAGCCACCGAGTAACCCAGCTTTTTATGCCAACGCTCAGGCCAGCTTCTTTTAGGTACTGTGCTTGCAAATCCCAAGCGTACCTCGCGGGTGTGTAGCACAGGCAAATATGCAACTGATCTGGAGAGACCAGCACGCCCTTAGCGACTGCATGCGAACTAGATATCACTAGGTCGTAGCCAGATAAATCAAGTTGCTCGATGGCCAAAGGCATGATGGGCAGGTATAGCCGATACCGCATTCTTGCCCAAGGCATTTTTTGAATAAAGGTTGTCTTGACGGTGCGCCCTCCTAAAAAGGCTCGGGCATTTGCAGGTACAAAATCAACTGTGCTGTAGACCTCAGCTTGTGGGTAGCAAAGCAACATTTGCTCCAATACACGCTCAGCGCCAGCGTATGTGACCAACCAGTCATGAACAATTGCTACCCTTATTTGCATAACCCTTCTACCTTTAATTTATTTAACCTGTCCATATCGCCGTTGCCTTGTTTGGTACCACTCCAAAGCTAATGCCATCTGGATTACATCAAACTCTGGCCACAAAACATTAGTGAAGTAAAGCTCTGTATAAGCCACTTGCCACAGCAAAAAGTTGCTAATGCGTTGCTCACCCCCAGTACGGATTAATAAATCAGGGTCTGGCATATGGGCAGTGCTTAGAAATTTAGCAATTTCTTCTTGAGTAAGGCCTTGCGCATCAGCTTGAGGT
>Ga0114959_10001532_pt1 | contig 20005 bp, 14 predicted proteins | sample C_130625_EF_Meta_FD_87317 | JGI IMG/M metagenome (GOLD analysis project Ga0114959, IMG submission 87317) | Freshwater microbial communities from Lake Croche, Canada to study carbon cycling - C_130625_EF_MetaG | ecosystem: Environmental > Aquatic > Freshwater > Lake | place: Lake Croche, Canada... | reverse complement strand
TGATTATTCTTAGTATCAAAAACATTTAATCCACTTGAAGTAGCTACTAAAAATAGGTTGCTAGCCTTTAAGGGCTCGATATCATTTATTTCATTAGATAATAAATAACTACCGGTTTTTTTAAAAAATCTTCTTACAGTTTTTTGGGTTCTATCAAATACATTAAATCCATTGATGGTTCCAATTAATATAAATCGGCTGCTACTAGTATTAACAATATCTCTTTGATTATTATTGAATTTAGCACTAGAAATAGAAAGCGGATTTAGTGGATCATACTCAAGAGATTTCAAAGATTTCAGTGATGGACTAAAATGGAGCACCCCATTATTTTGGGTAGTTAGCCAATAGTCATTATTTGAAAGATCTTTAATTAATGAAACTGGAGCACTCTTTGTAATAATCCTAGAGAAATTAAATCCATAAGGATTAAAAACATTTATTCCGTTTTTTGAAAATGCAACTACAGTATCTCCAGCTAGGTACTGGATTCTGAAAATTTCAGAATTCAGTAAACTAGTTGAATCAACAATATTGGAGTAAAATGAATTAACTGATTCACGATTATATACATTCAATCCTTCTTCTGTTCCTAGCCATATCAAACCCCTATTGTCTATATGAACAGATTCTATTTTATTCGAACTTAGCGGAATCTCTATTTTTTTTTCTTGAGCAAATAAAATCAAGGAAGAAAATATACAAACCGCTAAAGTAAGTCCTTTGTATACTTTAGTTGCTTGCATTGAGTTGTGCTTTTGCTAATTCTTTAACGATTGCTACCTGCCATTGAACGAAATAAACACTATTAATTTTAGTAAATATTTTTTCGCTTTCTACTTTATTACCTTGCGCTTTTAAAGCCAATGCATAAAAATAATAAAAATAAATATCGTCTTCTATTCCAATCACTTTTTTGAAATTTTCTAAAGACTCATTTGCTTTCCCTTCCATAAGATTTAAATAACCTAACAGATTATAATAGCGGTTCATACCTTTTGGATTGGTTTTCAACTGTTCAGTAGATGCTATTTCAAAATCTTTTGTTTTTTTCTCGGCTTCTTCGTAATGCGCAAAAAGTATATTAAACCATATATTATAATACAATGAATCGCATTTTACAGCATTTTCAATTCTATTAATTTCATTTTGATTTGTAGCTACTTTAAGTTGATCTTGTTTATACGCTACTCTATAACCAATAAGTTTATTCAATGAAACTAGCGCTTCGTCTTCTTTTAAACTATGGCCATAAGTTGCAAACTTTAAATTTTCTATACTAAAACGGTTTGTGATTTTATTTCTTTCTGGAATTTGTAAACTATCAATTTTTAATAATAATTGATTCGCTTCGAGTATTGCTTCGTCGTACTTTTTTTCATATAAATAGGTAAGTGCTAGTCTATCTAATATACTTGAATTACCGCCGTATTTATGTTTTAACTCTATTGTAAAATAGTCTGATTTTTTATAATATTCTCTACTTTTATCGTATTCGCCCTTGTTTAAGTATACATGCCCTAACATCTGGTAACAAACTGCTAATAAACTTGACTTTTCAGAATTTATTTTTACAGATTCTTGGTACTTTTCAAGTGCTTTGTCTAAGTCTCCTTTTGTACGATATAAGTTGCCATACATACGTGCAGTGGCAGGTGCTTTAGGCCTGATTTTAGCTGCTAGTTTAAAATATTTTTCGGCTTCGTCTAAATTTCTTTTTTCTAATGGCAGCATATTAAAATAATATATACCAGCTGGTGTACCATTATTTGAATGCAAGTCAGGTAAAGACAATGCTGCAGCATAACATGCAGGGTTAACCTCTAATGCCTCTTTAAATCTTTTCAAACAGCCATCTGTATTGTTTAATTTATTTTTTAAAAATGCAGAGTATACATAAAGCTCAGAATAATCTGGGTATTTTTTAATTAAAGAATCCATCATTAAGTCGGATTTTGCATAATCATTGTTGATAGTTGTTTCATAATTTATTGACACAATTACAGACTCTATTTCAGATAATTTAGCTCTGTTGTTGTATGCATCAACTAGCCTTTTTTTATTATCTGCAGGGTCAGACTGGTTGTTGTAGTTTATTTTAGCTAATGCAAAATTTGAATCTAATTCAAATGCTTTTTTAAAATACGCATTTGCTTCATCATTTTCTAATTGTTCCTGACGAAATATGCCTTGGGTATAGTTTTCTATCGCCTCTTTAGAGCTACTAGTTAAAGGAATCCTTTTGGCTTCTTTTTTCTCAGAACAAGACAAAAGCATTAATACAAAACAAAAAATGAATAGTGGGTATTTCATACTGTTAGTTTTTGAGAACCATTAATTTAGGCAATTGATTTCATTAAGAAAGCAATATAATAAATTATTTGAAGATTTATTAAATTAAAAAAGATCTTGGTTATTGACCTCAATTGCAAATTCCCCTAACAATTGACTAACCAAATTTTCTAGAATGGTGTAGGCTAACAGTCTGATATAAAAGGCTATACAAAATTTGGTATATCATTTAAAATAAATCAAGGATTTATGATAAAGTTTCGGGAAATTTGTAAATTAAATTTCCCCTAAAAAATCTATTGTATGAGTCAGACAAGTATAAGATCTCATTGCCCTATTACAACTGGAATTGATGTTATTGGCGATAAATGGACACTACTAATTATTAGAAATATGCTCTTTCAAAACAAGCACACTTATGGAGAATTGCTTGATATGAAAGAAAAAATAACTTCCAAAGTTTTGGCTTCAAGATTAAAAACCTTAGCTGATGACGGTTTAATTGAAAAAAGAAACCATCCTACAAATAAAAAGGTTTTTTTATATACTTTAACCGACAAAGGAATTAACACAATTGAAATAATTGCAAAAATTATCAACTTCTCTATTACCTATTATCGCGAGCAAATTAATGTTAAAAGCAGTGATAAAACCCGAATATCTTATAGGTATTTACAAGCCCCTTCCGAAGCTGCCTTTATTAAAGAAAATAAAAGAAACTATATAAAATTTCGAAAGCAATTATTAGACTTTTAAACAAGTTTACCTGTTTTCTTTTTCCAGTATTTTTATTTTTTCTTTAACCCAGAAAGATATTCTAAAAGGTTTGCCATATCCTGTAAAGACATTTGTTTATATAGCCCTTCTGTCATCATAGACTGTTTCATTTGAGTGAGGGATTTTATATTCTTTGTTTTGAAATTCAACTTGCCGCCCCCAGGAAATTTCATTTCAATATCTTGGTCGGTTTTACTAGTAATAATGCCAGCAAAATTTCCTCCATCTTTCGTAACCAAATCCCATCCTTCATAGCCAAAACCTATGCCAGCAGAGGGATGTACGATTGCGTCTAATAAACTTAGTTTAGGAAGTTTAGATCCTATTTCAGAAAGATTTGGACCAAAATCATAACCAATTTCGTTTGCTTGGTGGCAAAGTATACAGTAATTAGTAAATACTTTTTTACCTGCAATTGTATTGGTTTTAAATGATGCTAATGAGGCAAGCGTTGGTATATTTTTGTCGGCTGCTTTTATAGTTTTAATACTTAAATAGGTAGCGGCTTCGTTTCGAATCGCTTCGTTTCTTGATCCAATAATACTGTTAGCCAGATCGGTCTTTAATGAATTTTCAATTTTTTTACTTTTTAAAAGCAATACAATTTTTGCTTCTCCATTTTTACTCTTAGCCATTGCAGTTACGCAATATTTTTTTAAAGTCAGTGAATATTTTTCTGATAATAAAATGGTTTGTAACATTTCAACTAATTCTGTACTTCCAATGATTCCAAGTACTTCAACCAAATTTTTTTGTTGTGCAAGATCTTTTGAATTTATTACATTCCATATAGGTTGTGTTCCACAAAGTTGCAATAACGATAATGCAGCATTCTTACTCAATACTTTGTATGGCTGTTGCAAAGTGAGTTTAAGCAAGTTGTTACATTCAGATTTTAATTCATATTTATTTACTAATTCAACATATTGATTTGTTCCGTAGATAGATGCAAGTACTTCTGTTAAAGCTTTTTGTGCTGTCAAGGAGTTTTTAATGGCAGATACATCAAGCGCATTAATAATCATCTTATTTAATGCTAAATCATTTTGGTTATTATTATCAAGCATTTTTAACAGCAATGCAGATTTAGTTGGACTTTCATTAAAATCAAATGCTCTAAAATACCTCGCTCTATCTTTTAAGCTGACTGTGCTATCTGATGCCAAAATTGCTAGAAAAGGAACTGCAACCGGCGTTCTTGCCCTCCAAACAATATCGCGCGAAGTGGTTGTTTTTGTTGGGTCTTTAATAATGGAGAGATACGCTTCAAAGAAACTATCCCATTGTTCAGCGGCACCAATACCTAGGGCTTCCAAATACCATCTGTCTTTTCCATCGTGCTGAGCGGCCAGTGCTGCCCATAGTTTGGCCGATTCCGCAGATTTAAAATGGTGTAAAGCCAATGCGCATTCCCTGCGTACATGGGCATCTGAATCATTTACTAATTGGCTAATTGTTTCTGCAACCGCTATGCCTAATTGCTTGGCAGCCCTGATTCCTATAATGCGAATATTAGGATCAGTTGAAGCAATTGCTTCTTGAATATATTTTTTAGCATTGTTTGTTGGCATATTCACTAAACACCAAAAAGCCCTTGACCTAAAATGCGAATCGGGAGATGTTTTCCAAGATTTCTCTAATGCATCAGTTGCCTTGTTGCCCATTTGTTGCAATACATTATAAGCATGATATCGAACAGATAAATTTGGATTTTGCAATGCGGCAAGAGCCCCTTCTGCAGTGCTATAATCAAGTTTTGGTAGGGAATACTTTGATGCTTGAGGAGCCACTCGATATATTCTTCCACGGGTTTGGTCGCCAGCCTGATGCCCTCCTACACCTGGATCGTACCAGTCTGCAATTATTAAAGATCCATCGGGCGCCACACAAATATCAGACGGCCTAAACCACTGGTCTGTTTCGCTTTTTAAAACATTAACTATTGTGGCAGTATAACCCGCTCCATTTTTTGTTACTGGATATGCACGCACTACGTTTGGGCCTGCATCGCAATGAATCATTTGATTTTGAAACTGCGCTGGTAATAAATTTCCTTCATAAAAAATTATTCCGGTAGGAGATCCTGCGCCTGTTTGTAAAAGATTGGGTACTTCTCCAGGATCATTTAAATGCCAGTGACGCATAGGTATAGAATCTTCTATATTGGTTCTATTTGCTTGCCAGCCTGCCCCAGTCATTTCATCTTTGTAGCCATAGTTCCCATATGGCATGACATAATTAATACGTACCCCTTTATTACCATCATCATCATTATCACTCTGCCATAAATTACCATAGCTATCAACCGCTACTTCGTAAGGATTTCTAAAGTTACTAGCCAAACATTCTACGTTTGATCCATCGGGGTTGCATCTAAAAATCATACCCTGTTTGTATTTTTTTGGACCTATCACATCGCCATCTTGGTCTAAAACATCTTTGCCATTTTTGTCTTTCAATGTTTTGCCTTCATTACCCATGTTGAAATACAATTTTCCATCCATACCAAATGTGAAAGCATGTACGGAATGGTCGTGTTGTTCGCCGCCAATGCCACTAAATAAAATTTCTTTTCTGTCGGCCTTATCATCTCCATTATCATCGTAAAACACCCACACATACGGGCTTTGCGATACAATTACTTTATTCCCTAAAACACAAATACCCAATGGTGCATTTAGTTCAGGCCCTTGATAAAAAACTTTTGCTGTATCTGCTTTACCATCTCCATTGGTATCTTCTAAAATCATAATTCTATCACCCAATGGATTAGTAGGATTGCCCGTATTAGCAGGACGATAATTATACGCTTCCGTTACCCAAACCCTTCCGCGCTCATCTACGTCTATATTGGTAGGATTTTTTAACATGGGTTCTGTTGCAAAACTATGCACTTCCAAACCTGCAGCAACATTCAGCCCTTTTAAACCATTTTCGGGAAGTCGTTTAGGATCTTCTATTGTAGTGTCTGTGTTATGATTATTTAAGATGGTTAGTTTATTGGCAAATTGTTTAGAGGCAAAAATGCATATTGATATCCCAAGAAATAACACCACTAAAAAACTATTTGTAACCGGACTTTTCAATTTCATATATGCTACTTTATATGGGTTAAAGGAATTGTATTGAAAGATAAGCATTCGAGTGAAAAAGTTAAAAGAAAAACAGGATGTATCAAAACTAAAGAGGTACGCTGAAAAATGTGTAAAAGAATATATTTATCCATCAGCTATCTGAATAAAAAGAGGCTGACTCAAACTATTGAGACAGCCTCTTTGTTTGTATAATATATTTTATAAATGCAAATAAACCTTCTTATTATTTTTAACCGATGCGTAAATGGCATCTATAATTTTTAAATCTTTTAGTGCTTCTTGGCCATCTACTGGCACAATTGGCTTTTTGTTTTGTAGAATAATGTCGGAGAAGGCTTCCATCTGGGCTGTTTGATGTGTTACATGCGCTTGTGTTAACTCCCCTTTATTTGTTTTTCCTTTTATGGGGCCATATCCGGTTGAGGGCAGTAATTCGGCAAAACCTTTATCGCCATTTAAATAAAAGCGATCAAGCCCGTTCATGCCATAACTCGACAAACAAGATGCTATTGCTCCACTACGAAAGCCAAATTGAAATTGAATAGTTTCGTCAACGCCTTCTTTAAATTTAATAGTATCTGTTTTTGTTTCTTGTGCGGTTACCCAAATAGGATCTTCCCCTACCATATACCTAGCACCATTGATAGCATAAATGCCAATATCCATTATTGAACCTCCACCAGCTAATTGTTTGTTTAATCGCCATTGTGTAGGGTCGCCAATTTTAAAACCACATAGGCCTTGAAAGAATACAATTTTTCCTAGCTCACCTGCTTGCCTCATTCGAATCACTTCTAATGTTTTGGCTTCGAAATGCATTCGATATCCTACTAATAATTGCACATTTGCTTTTTTACATGCATCAATCATTTCTTGGCCTTCCTGCGCATTAAGTGCCATGGGCTTTTCGCTGATTACATGTTTGCCAGCCTTAGCAACTCTAATCGCTTGATTTTTGTGCAACGCATTGGGTGTGATAATGTATACAGCATCTATATCTGGGTTATCCTTTATAGCATCGAAATTTTCGTAGTTATAACAATTTTTTTCGGGGATATTATACTTGGTTTGCCAAGCAGTAATTTTAGAAGGAGTACCACTAATAATACCTACTAGTTTTGCTTTGGTGCATGATTGCATAGCCTCCGCAACACGTGTACCATAACTACCTAGGCCCATAATAGCAACCCTTAACACCGGGCCTTGATAGACTACTTTATTTTTATCATTGAAAAGAGGTAATGATTTACCTGACATTAATGGAATTGTAATAAAAGGACCGGCTAATTTTTGAAAAAACTTTCTGCGAGAATCCATGGTTTTTTGATTTAAATATTTATTCAAAGTATTCTTATTTATCTACCCCTTTTTCCATTAACAGTTTTCTGCAAAAATTATATATTGGAGATTCTAAATACTTGTATAAAATAATTGATATCATCCAGAGTGCTATAAAGTTTCTATCAGGTAGCAGAAACCAATCCTTCAGTTTTAAATTTACGTAACTAATATGAATTAAATAAAATGAAAAGGATGCATTACCAAGTAATACTAAAAATTTACTGCCTAAAATTCTTTGAAGCTGTGTTTTTTCATAAATAAGTCCGGCCAGCAAAACCATCATACTTAGTGGTAAAATTGTTTTTGACAATAGCATTCCTATTGGATTATCGTAACCATGATGATAGATGTCTTGCTGAAAAAAACCAATGATATACATACTCAAGAACATCCCAAAAAAGCCAAGCATTGTTTTGTATGGAATTTTAATTATCCAAGCCGATGTGCTTTTTACAGCAGTTGCCAAAATCATTCCGCATAAAAACTCACTACTCCTTCCTGGAAAACTGCCCATTAATAAAAACATCATTGGTTTAAAATAGCGTTGTGGATTTTTATTGATTAGTTGCCAAATAAAACCAACACTCCAAAATAATAGAAACAGCAATGACATTGATGCAACAAGCCATAGCAGGTGTTTCTTTTTAATAAAAAACAACAGCGGTGCAAGCAAATAGAAGGTCATTTCAACTGTAAGTGACCATGCTTGATTTAATCCATCTAAATTATGTAAGTCGCTAAAGCCGTGTGCTAGTGTATATGTCAGTGCAGAAAAATGGAAGTTTCCATACAATTTGTCGAGATAATAAATGCTTAATATTAACCAGTAAACTGGCAATATTCTTGCACAACGAACTAGAAAGTATTTTACATAATTAGTTACAGAACTTAAGGGTTTGTCTTGGTATGTATAGGCAATTAGAAATCCACTTAACACAAAAAATAACGATACACCAACATGAAACTCATTGATGAATCGAATGAGTTCTGGATGCAAATTAACTCTCCAGTATTTTCGATTGTGGTAAATAAAAACAAGGCATACCGCTAAAAACCTAACACCTGTGAGTGCACTGAACCTAATTTTTGAATGAGCGTTTAGTGTTCCCTCGGTGGTCATTATGAATTTTTAAAAAACAAGTTCTAATTTACTTAAGTTACTATTAATAATATTCATTTCTTCGGGCGTTATCATTACCTCACTTGCTTTTGCATTTTGGGTAGCTTGATCTGCATTTCTTGCACCAACTAAAGCAAGCGTTATACCTGGCTGTTGTAAGGTCCACGCAATAACTAATTGCGCAAGCGTAATATTTTTATCGGCTGCCAATGGCTTAATAGTATCTAAAAAAACATTCGTTCTATTAATATTTTCTGCAGTATAAAAACGATTGGTTTCTCTGGTATCTCCATCGTTATAAACATGTCCGGGTTTGAACTTACCAGTTAGCAAACCGCGGTGTAAAGGACTATAAGCAATCACTGCTTTTTTGTTTTCAATACAATATGGCACTACTTCTTTTTCAATATCTCTAAACACCATGCTATACGGCACTTGATTTGAGGCAAGCGATACCACAGTTTCTGCAACTTTCATTTGATCGGCAGTATAATTACAAACACCGCCTGCTCTTATCTTTCCTTGTTTTTGCAATAGTACTATGGCTTCCATCGTTTCTTCAATAGGCGTGGTAGGATCTGCCCAATGAATTTGAAAAAGATCAATATAGTCTGTGCCCAATCTTTTTAAACATTGCTCGCATTCTTCAATAACACTTTCTTTTCCTGCATATTTATAGACTTCTAAAGGACTGCCGTTATTGAACTTGCTCGAGAAAAAATGCTGGCCTTTTTGCATATCCCAACGAAGTCCATATTTGGTAAGAATTTGCACTTTGTGACGTGGCAAAACTTTTAAAGCATCCCCAACAATTTCTTCACTTAAACCTTGGCCATAAGCTGGTGCTGTGTCAATAGATGTAACCCCAAGTTCATATGACGCTAGAATGGCTTCCAAAGCCTCTTTACGATCAGCACCACCCCACATCCATCCACCAATAGCCCAAGCACCAAATGTAATAGCAGAAGCTGTAATACCTGATTGTCCTATTTCTCTGTATTGCATAGTATTATTATTTAAAATACCTACAAAGATTAAGAAAATTTTGGGGGAAATAGGAGAATAAATTTTGATACTTAGTTTATGGAAATAGATTTTATAAAAGCAGAAGGAGTAACACCTTTGCGTTCTTTAAACGCATCAATAAATTTTGATCTAGAAGCAAAACCTGCATTTGATGAAATGGCTTCTATTGTTAGATTTTTAGTTTCGCCCTGTTCAATTAATTGACATACAAAGTCGATCCTAATGTTTTTTCGCCATTCGCTGAAAGTTATATTCAAATCATTATTAAAATAATTAGATAAAAACCGCTCTGGAATTTTTAAATCGAAAGACATTTGAGAAAGGGAAAATTCTTTTTGAATAAATGGGGTTTTAACTAAATACTCATTTAATATTTTTTCGAAATCTTGAATGGCTTCTATTGTTTTAACTTTTTTAGGTAAACTAGATTTCAAAGCTGTTATAATATTATCGCTCTGTTTTTCATTTGTATAAGATACATTGCCATAGAGGATTTTAGGGAATAAGAATAAAAAAATATTCTGTAGAAAAAATCCGCCTCCACAAATTTCAAAATAATATTTTTCGGAGAATAATATTGTTGAGGGAATTTTAAAAATAGTAAAATAAATTCCATACAATGTTGTCATGTGTCCAATACTATTAATGGCAATAACAATTTGAATACTACATAATAAATATATCCAACGTTCTATAATTGAATGGTTAGAAGGTAGCTTGTTAAATTTCTTTAGCGTTATTCTTCCATTATTGTAGAAGTATCCAATAGATAAAAATGCATACATTAATAAGTGAATAGACCTTGAGAACAGAATAAACTCAAAAGAAACAAAGTAGAAATTGAGCTTGTAGTTTTCGGTAATATTTACAATTTCATGGGCAATTTTTGCTTTTTGATCGAAAGGCAATGTGGTAAAAGGCAAACAATTGACAATAGTAAAAACAGCAGGTAGTAGGTGCAGCCAGTCCCATTTTTTAAGTTTGTTATTGTCTGCAAGGGTTGTTTTTACATAATAAAATAATAATGGCCCTAATAAATATGATAACGGCAACCAATTTACAAAGCAGACCCCTTCCCAAAATATATCTTTCGAAAAATGTAATCCGTAATATACCAGAACCACTAAGTTGCAGCATAAAAAGAATAAGGCTAAAAATATATTCGACCTATTTAATGAGCTTAAATAGTAGATCAAAATAAAAGAAGTGAAAATCCCAAATAAGGGAAAAAATAAGGCCATGATACAATAATTACTTGTTGAAACTTGGTCAAGTTAAGTAAAAGAGCATAGTAATTAAGGGGTTATGTAATTGCAAATCTCATTTTTTGAAGCCAATTCAAGTTTGAGATTTATTGATTTATTCGTAAATCGTCAATCATTTCAGTAACTCATCAAAAAAATTATAAGTATAGTTCAAATATGTTCCAAAACGCGAAAAAGGAACAAACAAGAAAATTTAAAAAAGAACATATAAAATCAATCCCCTTTCTTTGATTTTATAAACTAAAGATTAAAATTCATGAAAAAATTCATCTTAGGGTTATTAATCTCTAACAGCTCCTGCAGCAAAATAATTTAATTGAATTTGATATAAAAAAGGGCTCATATTTCTATGAGCCCTTTTTGTTTGCGTTATTTGTTGTTGCTAGATATTACAAATAACTAAGCCACCATTTGTCTTTATTGTTTTGTTTATAAGTATCGTATTTTTTACAAATTGGATATAGAAAAAATATTATTCCAATCCAAATTGCATAAACAGCCAAAAGACTAACTCCATATCCTTTGAGTCCTGGTGCAAAACCAATCCAAGTTGTTAAAATCATATTTGTCCACCCAAACCCTGTTAGTTGAGCCAAAAGCATTGCTAGAAGGTGAATTAAATATATATGGATTATGTAATAGAAAAATGGCACTCTTCCAAAAGTGCAAAAGAAGTCAACTATTTTTCCCTTCCATTTTTCGGAATTAGCCAAGATTAAAAATGCTACCCCCAAGGTCATTAAAAGGTATAATAATGATGGTGGATATTTTTGAGGATCTAAAAATGAAACAATGTCTTTAGAAAAAGAACCATAATGCGTAAACAGCTTCGAATCTCCATAAAAGTTTGTACATCTTAAAACCACAAACAATACAAGGGCTAAAGTTCCAATAAGATTAAACAGTTTTTTTCTTTGATTTCCATCGTATGATTTTTCATAAAATGTTCCAAAATAATACCCCAATGCCATTACCGCAATCCATGGTATGATTGGATATCCAGCTAATAAGAGTCTGTTATTATTTAATTTAAAAAAAGATTGCTCATGGATAATTGACCAATACATATTACCTGGAAAATGAATTGTATCTAATAAATTATGACCGAAAATTAGTACTACACTAAAAATTAAAATAAAGTTGATAGGCAGATAAATTAATCCTGCTAAAAAAATCATACTTATTCCCAAAGACCAAATAGTTAATAGGCCTAATATGCCAAAATGTACATCAAAAAACCAGCTAAATCCAACAATGGTTAATTCTATAAACACTAACCACAAACCACGTTTTAATAAAAAAGCGGCTAATTCATTTTTGGTTTTTCTTCTTCCCACCATATAAGCAGAAGTGCCTGCTAAAAAGCTAAAAGCAGGTGCGCAAAAATGTGTTATCCATCTTGTAAAAAAGATTGGCAAGGTAGTTTGTGTTGGATCTGCTGGAGCGAAAAAAAATGCAGAATAATGGAAATAGTCTCTTACATGATCTATGGCCATTATTAACATGGCCATACCTTTTAATAAATCTATCGATTCAATTCTGGGTTTATTGGTTTCGGTCATTATTTTATTCTATACGCTTATTATGAGTTGAAAAAGGGTTGATTTGTTATAATTATAAATAAATTGAAAAACCTATTTTGCTGCAGGAAGATCTGTATTTGACATATCTCTATGTAATTTCCAACTGCCGTCTTCTTTCTTCCAAATTACAATGTATTTTCCTTTATCAGCTTGTTTGCCATCTTTTAAAGTAACTTCAAACAAACCTTCTTCGGTAATAAAGTTTTCATCGCCCCATACTTCTAGTGTAGTAAGTGTAAGCGAGCCAACACCTAATTTTATAAAACCACCCCAGAAAGACGTTAACTTATCTTTTCCACCTATAGAAGGCATATTATTTACCATTAATGTACCGTCTTTACCATAAGCATCTGCAACGCCAACGGAATCGCCTTTTGCTATGAAATCAGCGATTTTTTTGTTTGCTGATTCAATTTCTTTTTTTGCGTTTACTAAGTCAAATGCGGGTTTTGTTTCTGATTTACAAGCAAATAAACTTGCTGCAATAATTGTTGATAATAGTAGATTTTTCATGTTTTTTGATTAATTTTTTGAATAAACAAGTTAATAACTACTAGAATTCTAAATGGCAAAATACTTATTGTTATTTGTTCCTAAATAGTATTTGGGAACAAATTGGCAACTTTTTACCTCTAAAATGTTCCCGATTACAAAAACGGAACATATCTAAACTATGTTTAATTAGAAAATATTACTAGAATGTTGATTTTTGATGAAATTCTAAAAATTGCACCAGATGAAATTTTTTACCCATTTAACTTTTATTTTTATCCTATCTATAACTACAACTTTTGCTCAAAGTAATAAAGTAGATTTCTCTCAGAAACCTCCAAATATCGATTCTTTATTACCAAAAATTGCTGCAGAAAAAAATGATAGCGCTAGGTATTATTTAGCAATGAGTGCATTAACGATCTCTGAAACGAACCCAGTTGAGGATATGCATAACTCAGAAAGAATTTTATTATATGGTCAAAAAAATAATGACTTAGTATGTCAAGTGTTAGGCTATTGTTGCCTTTCTTACGATTATATAGCATTTGGTAACCAAGTTAAAAGTTTAGAATATGGTATTTTGGCCAATCAAGTAGCAGAAAAGTCTAAAAATGAGCGGTTAAAAACATTTGGAAAGGCCATGCTTGCTTTATCGTATTTAACAATGGGCGATTTTGAAAAAGCCGTATCCTATAATAAAGGTGCAATTGAAGCAGGATCTAAATATGAACCAGATATTATATCTGTATGCGCTATAAATGATATGGGAACTATTTATTTAGCGATGAATAAAGTTGATTCTGCATTAATTTATACGCAAAAGGCATATGAAATGTCTATTAAAACTGGTATTAATTATTGGTTAACTAATACCTATTTACAATTTGGTAGTATTCATGCCGCAATGAAAAATTCAACTCTGGCATTAAGTTACTGGAACCTAGCTTTAAATGAGGCCAATAGAATTAATTCGCCCAAATTTAAAAGCACTGCTTATTCTGCTATTGCAAATTATTTTTACGCAAATAATCAAAAAGATTCTGCAAAACTTTATGCTACCAAAGCAATCTCTAGTGTAAAGAATACCGATTTTTATACTTTAAATGTAGGGCCCGCAAAACTGCTTTTAAATATTTATCACAATTCAAATATTGATAGTGCTTATAAATATTCTGAAATTTATAGATTAGCAAGTGATAGCTTATTTAATATTAAAACATTGCAACAAGCGCAGTTAATGAGTGTAGAAGAAGAGGCGCGTCAGCAAGAGCAAAAATTAGAAGAAGATAAATTTGAAGAAGCCCAAAAAGAAAATCTTCAATACACATTTATTGCAGTAGGTATTGTTAGTTTCTTTATTATATTTTTAATTTTCAGCCGAAACTACATCACAAATCCAAAAGCGATAGAGTTCTTAAGTGTTATTGCTTTATTGATTGTTTTTGAATTTGTAAACCTATTAGTACATCCTATTTTAGAAAAAGCAACGCATCATTCTCCATTTTTAATGTTAGTGGCTTTAGTATCAATAGCGGCACTATTAATTCCTTTTCATCATAAATTAGAACATTGGGCCGTAAACAAATTGATAGAAAAAAATAGAGAGACTAGATTAGAATCTGCTAAGAGAACTGTTGAAAAGTTGGAAAGGAAAAGTTAGATATCTATACCAGTTGATTCGCATAAATATTTGAATACTTCTTTATGAATCCCATTTGCAATTGTAAATGGGATTTTTTTATTACCTAAACTCTTGCATACCCAAGCGATTCAATGTCTGATATATCTTTGGTTAAATATGTTTTTCCATAGTTTAATACATACAAATCGTTTGAGATAGTTGTAATATGCCGAAACATATGGTCGGTAATAAGTAAGCCCTTATTTTCTTTTTCATTTAAAAGCAGCGTTTGCACTTTAGCAATTTGAAGCGGATTTAAATGTGTAAAAGGTTCGTCAAGCATTGCAAACTGCGACTTTGATTTTACAATAACGTATACTTCAATTAATCTACGTTCTCCGCCCGATAAGTTGGCAATAGATGATTTGTATTGATTTTTAAACTCAGGAAACGCAATTAAAAAAATTGAGAAGTCTAATTCAAAATCATTAAATACTCTTTTGAGCGTTAAGTTTTTTGGAATAAAATTAAATTGTGGGAGATACAATAATAAGTCTGGTCGTTTAAATGCAGTTTGTTGCGTAATAGTATCAAACCTAATAGATTTTTCACAGCTTAATGTGCCATAAATAATTTTCATTAAGCAAGATTTTCCTTGACCATTTCTTCCTAAGAGGCCAGTGATTTTACCTGTTTCGCATTTTAAATAAATGTCTGATAAAATGCTTCTATTATTGAATGCTAATTGAATACTATCTATTTCAAGCCTATGATTCATTTGAATGTATATTCTTGAATAATTAAGAAAATAAATAAAGCAAAATCGAAACTAAGTGTTGTAGACCAAAGCAATATTTTTGAAACACCTAAATTTTGGTAGTAATAGTACTCCTTATTTTTATAATTATTAATGAAATAAAAAGTTAATGCTAGTGTGCTTATTTTAAACCAAAATAAAACAGAAAAAATACCAAACCCATACTCCCAAAATAACACTAAACAGGTTGCGGTTATTAAAAAAGAAAGCGCCATAAAACTCCTATAAAAAGTGCTAATAAGTTTTATAGTTTTAAATAGCTTCATGAGTATTAATTTCTCAAAATTAAACTTAGTGATTTTAAATATAACACCTATTTGACAAATTAATAATTATGACGGTAAAATTTGGCATGCGAAAGTATAAGGTAATACCAACATAAAACAACAGAACAGCTTGAGCAACTACTAAAATAAATACTATCTGAACTAAAAAATAATTTATAATATTAGTCTTTTTAATATAGCTATAAAGAATTTGTATAGACAACCCAATATATACTATTGAACTTACAAACTTAAAAATAGTATGAATTTTATAACTTAAAATACCTTCAGTACCATCTACTAAGTAACTTAAATTATTCCAATCTATATGACTAATAGCTTCTTGTTTTACTAATATTGAACTTAGGTATAGTGGAATGAGTTCGAAAAAATGTATTAAAAAGGGTAGCGCATGAATCCAATCTGTTTTATAAAAAAATTTTTCGTTGAATAATGCAGATCGAGTGAAAATATAAATAAGAGGCCCAATGAGATACATAAATGGATCTGGCACTCGATAAAAATTTGCAAAATTTAAGTACTGACTAATTTCAAGTGAAAAAGGAATTAGTAATAAGATGAGGCTTACAAAGATCCAAAGCGTAAGAATTTTATAAGGAAATCTTAAACGGTAGATAACCAGTATAATAGTTGATACTATAATTGTTAGGAGAAGTATTATAAAAATGAATAAAATCATTGTAAGTTGTTATAATTAGAAGCACCCAATAATATTATGCGCTTCACCACACCACAAGCCACTTGCCAAAATGTAACAGATCTTATTGTTTGTTAATCCACAATAAATAAGTTTGAGTTAAAAATCAAAGCCATATTAGAAATTGAATATGGCTTTGATTTTTAATTCCAATAAACATTATTTATTAATAAGTAATAATTCTATTATGGCTTTGTTCTTTAGGTTTAGACTTGCTACTAAACTGCCATGCAAAAGACACTTCAAAACTTTCTACAGAATTATAATAAGTACTCAAATCAGAAGATATTATATCATAAGTAATACCTGCTATCCATTTAGTAGATTCAATTCCAAAATATGGATATACAGAATCTTTAAAACGTTTCCAAGCACCTAATGATACCTTATCAATGGGATGTGTTCCAGGAATTTTAAGTTTATATAATGCGCCAATGGAATATACTTCGTTAATTCCCTGCATCTGAGACGAGGCTAAAAAATGAAGTTCATCCCCCTCATTGTACTTTTTAAAAATAGAAAAATCAGATGAGTACCTAGAATCAAGTGTATACTTCGAATTTGTAAAAGCACCTATATTGGGCTTAGAAGCATGAAATATGCCAACTCCAGCATTTAGACCCCAATTGTCTGTTTCATAGCTATAATGTAGCCCGCCATTAACTTCAATATATGTTTTACTAAAAAAACTTATAGGGTCACTCGAAATTGTTCTACTGAAGGCCATGCTACCAAATTGAGCCTGAGATTGAAATAGTGTTTGGTCTAATATACGGTTTGCATATGTTGAACTTAACCCTACCCCAAGCATACTTTTTCTTTCCTTATCTAGTGCTAAATTATAAGCAAATCCTAAAGAGATAAAGTTGTTCTTTAGTAAGCCACCATTAGAAGCATCACTTAGCAACATTACTCCAACAGCCAATTGATTGTATTTGGTTTTTGAATCTGCTAATCTCTTTTCAAAAGATATGGTTGTATTAGTAAATGCTGCAGCACCAGATACCCACCATTGTGATTTACGATTAGTTGTTAATCTCATATCAGAAACGCCTTTGCCAATTAATGCAGGATTAAGTGTCATTGGAGACATAAAATATTGAGAGTAATAAGGATCCTGTGCCGCAACATTTTTGGCAAAGAACAATACAATAATTAAAATAAACGATATTCTTTTTCTCATTATTTTTTATTTATCTGATTAATGTTACCATACCTCTTTCACGAATAGGACCACCTTGTATAGATTCTCCCTCAGCAACCCACATGTAAGAATCTAATGGTTGTAAAACCCCATTAACTGTTCCATCCCATCCATTTCCTGCTGATGTTGTTTCAAATACTTTTTTACCAGCCCTATTGAATATTCTGAAGAACTTCAATTCTTTTATTCCTATCATATTTATTGATACTTTATCATTAACTCCATCTCCATTAGGAGTGAACATATTAGGAACAAAAATTGAATACCCTTTAAACACCCTAACCAATACGGTATCTGTGGTAATACATCCAGATTTTACTTTAACAGACACATTGTATTGCTGTTCTGCCGTTATTGTTGCCATTGGAGCATACGATAATGAATCAGATAATCCAGTGCCAGGAGACCACAAATAAGATGTTCCAAACAATCGAGAAGTTAACCTTGTTGGATTCAATGTTACCGCATCAACTATTGGCATTCTTGTAGCTTTTGTAGCCGCTTCAATAGGAAGTATTTTGGTCATACTATCTACCAATGCCGGGCAAGCTGTTTGGATAACTTTTAATTTAACAGACACTGAACCTGCCGCAGGATATACAAAAGTTGGTGAAATTGCAGCACTTGCATTACCTAAGTTATCACTCCATGCATATTGTACCGCACCACTGTTAGTTGTAGTAGATAAATTGGTAAATGCTATTGGAATTGTTGCGCAATATGTATCATAACTGAAGTCTGCTTTAGCTTTAATTAACATACTAGTTCTAATTGTATCTGTATTAATAGATACACAGCCTGTTGTACTTACCACTTGTGCTCCGTATAATCCTGGTGCTGTTGCTGCATATGTATTTGTTGTAACACCTGGTATCAAAATACCATCTTTATACCAAATTGCAGAAGCGCCACCCGATACAGTAAGATTAACTGAAGCGTTTTGACAAATAACAGTACCTGCTGGTGCTGAAATAGCAGCCTGAGGCAATGGATTTATTTTAACCTGTTGAACTGTACTATCTACACAACCATTCATGGAAGTTGCTGTCACTTTTACATTATATGTACCAACTAACTTATAAGATTTAATAGGATTTATATCGGTTGACTGAGTGCCATCACCAAAGTCCCATAAATAAGTAAGTATGGTAGGATATGTTTGTAGTTGTGTTTTGTTTGTAAATCCAAAACTATTTCCAGTTAAACATTGCTCAGAAGCACTTACTACATATGCAGGTTCAGGTTTAGGATACACAGTGACAATAATAGCTAAGCTATCAAGATCCCCAGTATTTGTAGAAACATTAAGTTTTACAGTGTATGAACCTGGTTTAGTATATGAATAAGATGGATTAGTTGCTGTAGATGTAGCACCATCACCAAAGCTCCATTTATAAGTAAGCGTTCCTGCATTGGTGGGACTATTATTAGTATATATAAATTTATTACCAGTAAAACATTGTGCTTGAGTATTCACAGTAAATAAACCTATAGGATTAATATTAGTAAAGGTGGCAATCGAGCTAACTGCTGCTGGTGAACAAGCACCAGTTACAATAACCCTATACTTATATCCATTCATTCTAAGATTTACAGATAAGATCTGCATTTTTGATAAATTAACACCTGAGTAAACACCACCATCAAGGATATTGGTAAAGCTTACTCCACCATCAGTACTAATCTGCCATTGATAACTTAATGAAGTACCAGTAGCTTTTACTTCAAATGATATAGGATTATTAACTCCACTCTGAGTAATACTCAAAGGCTGTGAAATAATAGTTGGTAATGCATTTACAACAACATTAGCACTAGACATTGTAAAGCCGCTTGTTCTTGAACAACCACTTGCGTCATTTACACTAACTAACTTATATACAGTTGATATAGTAGGCTGAATTTTAGTATCAAATGCAACCCCACTCACTATATTATTTACTGTGTAGTTAGTAGTGCCATCTGTAAATGTTATACTATAAGGCCCTGTTCCAGAAACAGATGAAGTATAAGTAAGCTGTGCATTAAATCCAGCGCATATAGTACTTCCAATTAAGCTTCCTTGTGGTAATGGATTTACAGTTACAGCTGTCTTAGCACTTGTTACTGCATTACAGGTTCCTGTTACAATTGCATAGTAGTTACCTGCAGTACTTGTTGTATAAGTATTGCTTGATGCACCATTTATCAATCCTGCATCATTGTACCATTGGTAACTTAAGCCTGTTCCTGTAGCTGATACACTTAAGGCTGTTGAAGTGCCTGCACAGATAACTGCTGTACTTGCCGGCTGTGCCGTAATTAATACTGGATTACTTAAGCTGATCACCGCATTGCCACTAATATCTATTGATTGTGCAATGCAATTTGCATCACTCACACTTG
>Ga0114959_10001531_pt1 | contig 20011 bp, 21 predicted proteins | sample C_130625_EF_Meta_FD_87317 | JGI IMG/M metagenome (GOLD analysis project Ga0114959, IMG submission 87317) | Freshwater microbial communities from Lake Croche, Canada to study carbon cycling - C_130625_EF_MetaG | ecosystem: Environmental > Aquatic > Freshwater > Lake | place: Lake Croche, Canada... | reverse complement strand
TCTCGCGCATCGCTACTTCTGATAACACCGTGACCCCAATCACTGTTGGATCGAACCCCCGCAGCGTCGCCGTGAGCCCTGACGGATTGAGTGTGTGGGTGACCAACAATCGCGACGGCACCGTCTCGCGCATCAACACCGCCACCAACGCCGTGACCCCAATCACTGTTGGAGCGAGTCCCTCGTTCGTCGCTGTGAGCCCTGACGGATTGAGTGTGTGGGTGACCAACTACGGCAACGACACCGTCTCGCGCATCGCTACTTCTGATAACGCAGTCATCGCAGTACCCCTTGGCGCCGGTGCGGGACCCGATAGCGTCGCCGTGAGCCCGGACGGATCAAGTGTGTGGGTGGCCAACTGGGGCGGCAGCACCGTCTCGCGCATCGCTACTTCTGATAACGCCGTGACCCCAATCACTGTTGGAGCGCAGCCCTTCGGCGTCGCCGTGAGCCCGGACGGATCGAGCGTGTGGGTGATCAACAATAACTACGAAGGCACCGTCTCGCGCATCACCTTCCCTCCACAACCTCCCTCTCACGTGACGGCCACGCCAGGCGACGCAATAGCCACGATCTCGTGGAGTGCCCCATCCAACACCGGGGGCAGCTCGATCACTGGTTATAGCGCCACAGCGTCTCCAGGGGGCAAGAGCTGTAGGACAACGACTGCTACCTCATGCACGATTAGTGGCCTGACCAACGGAACGAAGTATTCAGTCTCGGTGACTGCAACCAATGCCGTTGGGACCTCTGACCCTTCTGTCGTAGCCGTCACCCCAGCGGTTCCCGTGGCAACAACCACTGCCACCACCACTGCCACCACCACAGTTGCAATCGCCAAACTGGCAGCCACCGGCTCAGATCTCACCAGTCCTTCGTGGCTCGTCCTCGCACTCTTTGGATTGGGTGGAGGAGCGTTGTTGGTGAGTCGTCGCAGGAAAACCCAGACTCAGCCATAGGTCACAGAAGCGCTAGCCCTGTCATGGGCCACAGACTCTGACCACAGCTCAATCGTGTGCCAACTAATTTGCGTTCTGGGTGCTCAGGACTCTTCGAACGTCCAGTTTCCAGGGGTCATCGTCAGGCGGTGCCGTCCATTTGGGGTCTCGTCATAGAGCTCGTCACCCTGCCAGGTGATCACGGTGGGAGTGGTCGCGTCGCCAAAATGGACTTTGGAAAAGTACTTGATGCTCTCACGCTGCTCAGCCCAGGTAAGCGCACTGGCAACAGAGTCAAGATGAGAAAGCTTGTAGAGGGTCATCCATGTGGGGCCTACGAATCCCATTTCTTCAGATGAGTGAGCAGCAAGGGCGTCAGCGGGGGAGATCCAGCGAAATTGATCGATCTCAACCCCGTCGACCTGAATGACATCACTCTCGGCTCCCCCCGCAGACGCCGTAAGAAACACCCAGGTTGAAAAACGGCGAACCCCGAGGCCCTCCCGGGGCTGAGGCTCCCAGCGGTCGAGGGGGAGAAGTGCCTCACTCCGGAGAGCAACGCCGGCCTCCTCCATGGATTCTCGAACTGCTGCGACGCGAGCGAGTTCAAGCTCGCCCTCGCCAACGTCCTCGGGGTCAACTTTTCCACCAGGAAAAACCCACATGCCAGAGAAGTGGTCTCGTTCAGAAGGCTTTCGCCGCAGCATGAGGATCTCCAGGCCGCTTTCCCCATCGCGAACGATGACCACCGTTCCAGAGGGGACCGCTTCGACGGGCAAGGAGTCACTCACCTTCAAAGGATCTCACGACCGGGGGGTTACGCGGTGGGCTCCTTGCGTTTCTGGATGACCCGGCCGTGAGGGAGAGCGCTTTGCTGCCAAAGCAGCGCTGTCACACCCTCGATGCATCATTGGTTTCCGGAAAGACGGGGTGGGGTTTCTCCGGGAGGAACTCAAAGCGTCTAGACCCCCTTGACAGGAGGTATGAAAAGCGTCTAGTCTCCCTAGACATGGCAGCCCGTGAGGAACAGTCCCCTCCGAAGGCAAGCAGTGAAGGAAATGGCGCTTTCTTAGCGTGGCTTTCGGAGGTGCCCGATCCTCGTCTCCGCTACGAACGGGCCACGGAAGAGTTAGCCAAGGCACACGAGATGGTCCAGGCGCTCTCGGCGATTCGGTCGAGGACAGTTGCCGAAGTGCATCAAGCAGGCACGTCGGTCAGAAAAATTTCTTCGGATCTGAGGATGAGCCCGGCTCGGGCGCATCAGTTGATCCAAGACGGTAAGGGGCAGTCGGCACCGCCGGCAGCTCGACAAAAGAAACCCCGCTCGAAGAGAACGGGGGTCACTAAGGAGGAGCGCTAAATGGCGACCACCGAACAGAAAACAGCAGTTACCAACGAATCCGAGGCCACCGCCGAGACCCTTCAGGATGCACTCATCGTCCTCGTCGTCGATCGCTCAGGCTCGATGGAGACGATTCAGAAGGATATGCAGGGAGGAATCACGACGCTCCTGGCCGAACAGGCCAAACTGGAGGGCCGCTGTTTCGTTACTTTGGCGCAATTTGATGACCAGTATGAGGTAGTCGCTGACCGCACGCTGATTGAGGATCTTGAGCCTTACCGACTGGTCCCTCGAGGCTCAACGGCACTTTTGGATGCCATCGGCCGGACGATTGGGTCGACAAAGGCTTGGATGGAGTCACTCCCTGAATCAGAGCGCCCTCGAGTGCTGTTTGTGGTCGTGACGGACGGCTATGAGAATGCCAGCCGTGAATGGAGCCGCCTCCAGGTCATGGATTCGGTCAAGGCCCGGATCAGTGAAGGATGGGACTTTACGTTCCTCGGAGCGAATCAGGATGCCATTGCAGAAGGTGCCACGATGGGATTCGACCCGGGTTCCTCACTGACCTTTGATAGCGAGGGAGCCGAGTCAGCAGTAACGGCGCTTGAGCGCAAGATGGTGTTTCAGCGCAGCGCTCCGACCATGGATGATTCCTACGCCTTTTCTGAATCAGAACGTGTGATGTCTGCACCGAGCGAGAACCGTCGCTCTCGCAAGAAAAAAGCCTGAGGAGGAAGAGTCTGAATCCACATCGCCTCCTCGGCCATCCCGCGCAAGAATGCGTGGCTCTGCCACGATGACGGGAGCCGGGGAGGTGACGTGAGCAGCGGAGTCGACATCATCGGAGATGTTCACGGTGAGTTCGAGAAGCTCGAACAACTTCTTGAACTCTTGGAGTACACCAAGGATGCTTCGGGTACGTGGGTGCCAACGAGAAAAGGCCGGACGGTGCTGTTCCTCGGTGACCTCATTGATCGTGGACCGAACCAGAGGGCCGTCCTCACTACGGTTCGGGCGATGGAACAAGTGGGATCAGCCCGTGCGCTGATGGGAAATCACGAGCTCAATGCGCTCCTGGTCGCTCAGGAACACCCAGCGCACCTCGGGCACACCCTTCGCTCTCTTGGCGAATCAGACCAGCCTCGGTTCCAAGACGTCTTCGATGGTGATGAGCGCGCCGAGTGGCTTGAGTGGATGCTCACCCTTCCGCTCTGGCTTCGAGAAGAAGGCTTTCGAGCGGTGCATGCGTGTTGGCACAAGCCCTCAATTCGTGCGATTCGTCGAGCCCTCGGAGGAAACCGACTTCGGAGCCCCAATGACCTTGCGGTGTTTGCTGGCTCGCTCTGGACAACCTCCGCCGAGGATGAGCAAATTGAGCTTGCCGCAAAGGGAAGACTTTTCGACCCGATTGAGGTCATTCTCAAGGGTCCCGAGGTGTGCTTGAGGGACTACGGACTTCCCATGTTCGATGGCACTGATAAGCCACGAGAGATGGCCCGGATCGCTTGGTGGCGCGAGGGTGAACATCGTCTTCGTCACGTGGTGGAGCTCCCGAAAGGAGTGAACGTGGCTGGAACAGACGATCCCTACCCAAAGATTCCGAAGGACTACCGACTGAAGGGGAAGGCCCGGTCCTATGTCATGGGATCTCGTCGTCGACCTATCTTTTTTGGGCATTATTGGCGGGAGTGGCCGCCAGAGGTCCGCAAGGACTTCACGAAGATGGCCTGCTGCGTGGACTTCTCGAACAAGATGGGAAAAGGCCCCCTCGTGGCCTACCGTTGGAATGATGGCGATGCGACTATCAAGGCCAAGCGATTCGTCGCAACCGCAGTCCCTACAGGGGTTTAAGGCTCACACTGCGCCCGTGGGCCGAAGCCGGTAGCGTTTGAAAACCATGAAACTGCTTTTTATTGTCTGTTCACTTCTCCTCGCCGCAGTGGCGGTGGCTTCGGCAAGTCTTGACTTCCGTGGCGCTCCTCAGGTGCGAGAGATCATGCACCGGCTTCAGTATCGACCGGGCTTCGAGCGCTTCCTTGGTCTGATCAAGGTCGTAGGAGCCTTGGGACTTCTGGTCGGCCTTTTTGCTCACGGAATTGGCATCGTTGCGGCAATCGGCTTCCTTCTTTACTTCGCCCTTGCCGTGAAGGCCCACGTTCAGTTGGGGGATGCGGTGGCGCAGTACATTCCCGCCCTTGCCCTCTTGGCGCTCTCCGGCCTCACCCTGGTCACTGCGCTGGCCAGTTGATCCCTTAGGGGGCAGCGACCAACTCGGCAATCCGCTCGAGGGTCTTTTCCATGTTCACTTTGTTGGTGGCGGCCATTTTGGAAACGCCCGGCAGGACTCCCCAGGGCTTTGAATAATCGAAGGATTCGGTGACTTTGGTCCCGCCTTCGACTGGCTCAAGTTGATAGCGCCAGATAAATCTGGCCATGTGGTGCCACGCAATGACACGGTTCTCCTCAAACTCCGAGACGGTGTTGGTGATTGAGTACGAGGTGCCGACCTTCATATTCATAGCGAACTTGGCGCCCTTGGAGAGGCGCTCGGGGTTCGACTTGACGGAAATCAGCGCACCTGAGCCATCGATTCGGATGTGACCTTCCGGATTGGCCAGAAGGTCAAAGATCTTCTCGGGCGGGGCCGGGATAACTCGGGAAACTGAAACGATGCGCTTTGCCATGGCCACCAGCCTAGGGCTGAAGGCACCGACCTGCACGGGGTGTTCTATCAGTGCCATTCTTTCGGAAGAACTCGTCACAACCTTCGGCGTTTGAATGGAGAGCTATGGCACGCGTGGGCAATCTCTACGGACCTGACTTCACCTACCTCGGTATCCCAGGAGCAGACCTTGAGGAGCCAGCGAGTTTCACTGGTGCTGGTGCCGCCATTCTTGGCGCCCCTTTTGATGGAGGGACCTCACATCGTTCCGGAGCAAAGCTCGGACCCCAGGCCATCCGACTGGGGGACTACAACCCCCAAGACGGCAAACGCCCCCATATGGCCCTTGGTGTCGATGGACTCCTCGACACTGGGGTTGTTGATCTGGGTGATCTCGAGATCGGTTCAGGCGATACTGCAGCCACGTTGTCAACCTTGCGCGCGGCCGTCGAGACAGTGGCGAGCGCCGGCGTGGTTCCCATCATTCTTGGTGGCGATCACACCATTGCGGCAGCGGATATTCCAGCCGTGGCATCGACGCTTGCTCCTGGCCGATTGGCAGTGATCCATTTCGACGCTCACGCCGATACTGGCGATGATCACTTTGGTTCCCCCTTTGGGCATGGAACTCCTATGCGTCGAGTCCTTGAAGAAGGCGTGGTGCGGCCAGAGCGATTCTTCCAAATCGGTCTTCGGGGCTACTGGCCTGAACCTGCCACTTTGTCGTGGATGGCTGATCAAGGAATGCGGTGTTACGAGATGACCGAGATAACTGCCCGAGGTCTTGCCACGGTACTGAGCGAAGTTATTGGTCTCGTCGGCAGCGACTGCGACGGGTTTTTCCTCTCCTTTGACATTGATGCTGTTGACCCGGCGTTTGCCCCGGGTACGGGGACGCCTGAACCAGGAGGGCTGAGCTCCAACGAGGCCCTCGGTGCCGTACGGCGCCTTTGTATGGAACTCGACCTCAAGGGCATGGATCTTGTCGAGGTGGCCCCGGCCTATGACCACGGGGAGATCACGGCGTATCTGGCCAATCGCCTTATCCTCGAAGCGCTCTGTGGGATGGCGTGGCGGCGTGCTCGGAACCTTGGCGACACCGTCCGTAACCCCGCTGCTCCGTTGCTTGATGGGCGTTGAGGGCCCTCAGAGCAGAACTGGATCCTCGATCATGGTGTCGAGGATTTCGGTCACCATGGCCGAGTCGGCTTCGGGGTGGAGAAAACAGAAGCGAGCAACGGTCTCGCCTTGCCAGACGGTGGGGGTCACGAAGGCGATCTGATCATTCAGGAGCTTGGTGGACCAGGCCGAATACTGCGCAGGAGTCCAGCCGTGTCGGCGGAATAAGACGATCGAGAGGCCTGGCTCGCGCACGAGTTCCACTGAAGGGTGTGCTTCGATGAGGCGACCAGCTTCTTCGGCAATGGCAATGCCGGCGTCGACGGCGTCAGCGTAGGCCTCGGTGCCATAGACGCACAGCGAAAACCAGATAGCGAGGCCTCGGGCTCGCCGAGTGAGATGGATGGCGTAGTCGGTCGGGTTCCATTCGGTGGGGTCTTCGTGGATGACATCTAAGTAACCCGCTTGTTGGGTATGGGTACGCCGAGCTCGCTCGGGATTTCGATAGACGAGCGCTGCACAATCGAAGGGAGCGAAGAGCCATTTGTGGGGGTCAACGATGAAGGAGTCAACGTGGCGCATACCGTCAAAGAGATGACGGCGGGTGGTGGAGAGCATGGCAGCTCCGCCATAGGCAGCGTCAACATGGAACCAGCGACCACTCTCGCGACACAAAGCGCCAATCCCTTCGAGGTCATCGACGATGCCGGCGTTGGTGGTGCCACCTGTGGCGACGACGGCAATGATTGTTTCGGGCTCGAGATCCTGAGCCAATGCGGTCGCCAGCACCTCGCCGGTCATTTGGTGATCGAGCGTGGGGACAAGAAACGCGTCGCAGTCAATGATGCGGAGGGCACTGGCGACCGAGGAGTGTGCTTCAGCTGAGCAGGCCACTCGAAGGCGGCGACCCGCCAGGGAGGGGTTCGTTCGACGGGCCTCATCTCGAGCGACCACTAAGGCGGAAAGGTTCCCGATGGAACCCCCCGAAACGAACGTCCCACCAGCTTCATCGGGGAGGCCGGCAGTCCGGGCCAAGAAGTGAAGGACTTGATTCTCTGCAGCGATTGCACCTGCCGCCTCTATCCACGAGGTGCCATTGAGCGAAGAAGCGGAAACAACCATGTCGAAGAGGAGTGCCGCCTTGGTCGGTGCCGCAGGAATAAAGGCTAAGAATCGAGGGGAGTCCACCGAGATCACCGCTCGGGAGAGGTGGTCGGCATAGGCCGTCAAGACATCGTCCACGCTCCGACCCTCAGGCGTGAGGAGGCCCTCAAGCACGGCGTCGAGCTCCGGGGCTCGGCCCACGAAATCCAACGTGACCGGATCCTCAGCGAGGCGCCAGCGGCAGTACTCAAAGATCCGCTCTGCCATATCGGAATCAAAGGTGAACATTGGTGAATCCATGGGGTCTCCTCTGCGGTCGATGTTCTCACGCCAGAACAAGGAGCGTTGACCTCCCTAGGCTGGGGCTATGGAATTCGAAGAGGCCACTATCCGCCATGCCATGACTGAGCGTCGATTCAGCACCCAGCGAGGTGACCGATGTATCCCAGGCGTGCTGTGGTCACCCCTGACGCCCGCAGAAGGCCCCCTGGTCCTCTTGGGGCATGGCGGCTCGGGTTCGGTGGACGATGAGCACGTCGTGGCGGCTGCTCGCCACCTCGTTCGAGAGGCCGATGCGACCTGCGTGGCGATTGACGGTCCGATTCACGGTCGCCGCCGTGAAGGTCGAAGTGATGATCCCTCCCTCGTGCTGCTCGAGTTCTCAGCATTGTGGTCGAGTGATCAAGCGATGACCGATGAGATGGTGGCTGATTGGCGATATGTGCTTGATGGCCTGCTGCGCGATACCAACCTTGGGAGCTCGGGGATTGGCTATTGGGGCCTCTCCATGGGAACGCTGCTGGGATTGCCATTGGTGGCGTCAGATTCGCGAATCGACGCATGCGTGCTTGGGCTCGCCGGTGCGGTGGGGCCCACGCGAACGGTGCTGAACAGCGCTGCTGCGGACTGCTCTGTCCCCACTTTTTTCTTGATGAAATGGGATGACGAGTTATTCAGCCGAGAATCGTGTTTTGAACTCTTCGGCCTTCTGGGCACATTCGACAAGCAACTTCACGCATCACCCGGTCGTCACTCTGAAGTTGGACCCGAAGTATTCTCGCTGTCGTTGCGATTTTTGATGTCTCGTCTCGCCCGAGCAAGCGCTCCGTGAATGCTGATTCGATGAACTAGCCGAGCGCGCGGCGGACGAGTGCATCGACTTCGGCGACCGAGTGACCCGTTGCTTCTGCGACGGCGACAACATCATCAAATTCAGGCTTAGCTCCGATGCCGGAGACCTTGACCCGAACTCGCTGTCCCAGCACCTCGACAATTTCAGTTCGTCGTTCCTGGACAAGGCGTGGCACCAAGGTGGTTCGAACTCCAAGCGAACCAGTGTGGCGACTCACTGCCTCGGCGAGACGCCGGGCTGAATGAGGCTTTGCCAGCACGCTGAGGACATGTCCCGGCCGGCCCTTCTTCATGGTGACTGGCGTGGCCCACGCATCGAGGGCTCCTTCGGCCATCAGTGAGGAAAGGGCGAGTCCAAGCTGCTCTCCGGTAATGTCGTCGAGGTTTGCTTCCAACAGGGCCACTTGTTCATCGTGGGGTTCGGTCAGGGTGCCAATCATCACGCCCACCACATTGGCGATGCCCTCAGGATCTCGAGTTCCCGCTCCAAAACCCTGAACATCCACCAAGAAGGCTGGCACAAGGGAGCTTCCTTCACAGAGCCCTGCGAGGAGGGCCGCACCGGTGGGTGTGGCGGTCTCAGTGCTAAGGGCAACACCTTCAACGGAGAATCCTCTCAGCAGAGCGACTGTGGCTGGTGCTGGTGCACTGAGCGCACCATGTGCACTGTTGACCAGACCAGCACCGAGGCCGATTGGGCCACACGCCACCTCATCGATAGCAAGGAGCTCGAGACAGATCATCGTTCCGACGATGTCGATGATGGCGTCGTGGCCACCTACTTCATGAAAGTGAACCTCATCTACCGACACTCCATGGAGCTGCGCCTCGGCGGCTGCAAGGAGGTGGAAGGACCGAAGCGAGCGCTCACGGACCCGAGGAGCAAGCGGAGCTTCGATGATCATTGCTCGAATATCAGCGTGGCTACGTGAGTGGACATCGTCGGTCACGCTAATGATGACTCTGCTTGCTGTGATTCCAGCTCGAGTCGTTACCTCCACCTCGAGGGACCAACCCGGCAGTCCAAGAGCGTCGAGTTGATGGCGTAGTTCGTCGAGACTGGCGCCGGCATCAAGGAGCGAGCCAAGCATCATGTCTCCGGCCACGCCCGAGGCACAGGAGAACCATGCAAGCCGACTCATGCGTTCCCCCCAAGTGCTCGGTGGACGGCCATGGCGGCACCGAAGCCGTTATCGATACCCACCACGGTGACGCCCGCAGCACAAGAAGAAAGCATGGAAAGCAGAGCAGTAATCCCTTCAAGAGAGGAACCGTAGCCAGTAGAGGTGGGCACAGCGATGACAGGGCCACGAGCGAGTCCGCCCACCACTGACGCAAGGGCGCCTTCCATGCCGGCCACGACAATCGTGGCTTCTGCATCAAAGACGACATCAAGATCGACGAGAAGGCGATGGAGCCCAGCGACGCCGCGGTCGCGCAATAACGTCGGCGCGTAGCCAAGCGCGATGAGAACTGACTCAGCTTCCTCGGCCACGGGGCCGTCAGCGGTTCCTGCGGTGACGATCAGTACCGAGGGCTCGCGTCGTGGAGCCGGGCGGGCGACCAAGGTCCGCTGCTCACTCGGCCCGCTCGCCAAAACTTCGACCCCGGCCAGGGCACAGATGGCCTCAACGGCCGCCTGCTGAGCGGAGTCTGCACGACTCACAATCACAGGCCCCGTGCCCGAGCGGAGAAGTTCTGCCGTGATCTCGCCTACCTCGGCGGAGCTCTTTCCTGGGGCGTAGACAGCCTCCGGAAGGCCTTGACGGAGCGATCGGTGGTGGTCGAGCAAGGCAGTGCCGACATCGCCATAGGGCAGAGAGCGCAGTAACTCTGCGGCGTCCTCTACGGCAAGCCGCCCGGCGGCCACACCAGCCAGAATCTCGGTCACATCAGAGGCGTCCATCTCCTTCTATCCTTGCCGTTCTATGGCACCTCATGGCGGAACGCCCACGACCGTGGCCTTTCTCGGCCCCCAGGGCACCTTCGCCGAGGAGGCGCTGCTAACTCAGGCGGATCTGGCCGCCTGCTCACTTGAGCCTCGAGGGACCATCGGGGAGGTTCTGGCCGCAGTGGCAGACGGTTCAGTCGACCGTGGATTCGTTCCCCTTGAGAACGCAATTGAAGGCACGGTGCCCGCCACGATCGACGGTTTGGTCTTTGACTATGACCTCTTCATCATGCGAGAGGTCGTTCTCGACATTCACCTTCACCTGATGGTCCTCCCCGGCACCTCACTTTCGGAGATCACCGAAGTCCACTCCTATCCTCATGCCTTAGCGCAGGTGCGAGGGTGGCTCGCCAACAATCTCCCGGATGCTCGCACCGTTGCCGCCAACTCCACAGCTGACGCGGCTCGACTCTTGGCGGAACAAGGCCATAGTCACCAAGCAGTGGTTGCTAACAAACTCTGTGCGGAGATTTATGGACTTGAGATTCTGGCCAACAACATTGAGGATCACGAAGATAACCAGACTCGTTTCGTTGTGGTTTCCGCTGACGCAATTTCAGAGCCGACGGGACATGACCACACCAGCATTGTCTGCTTCCAAGATGCGGACCGCCCAGGATCGCTCTATGGAATCCTCGGTCAGTTCGCTGCTCGAGATATCAATCTGACGAACGTCCAGTCCCGCCCCACCAAGCGCGGCCTTGGTGATTACTGCTTCATCATTGACCTCCAGGGACACCTTGCCGATCAGGTTGTCAGCGATTGTCTTCGTGATCTGCGGGCCGACCTTTCTGATGTGAAGTTCCTTGGCTCGTACCCTTCGGCTCGTTTTCAGGCTGAAAAGGTTCGAGAAGCCGTGACGCAGGCTCGTCTTGAGGCTGATGAGTGGATGGGGTTCCTGCAATCCAAGCTTGATTGATGAGAATCCTCATAAGAAGCCCAGAGCGCCGATTACTAAGGCTCCATCGTCAGTACGATGAAGTCGTGGCAGGAATTGAGACAGTGGTAACAAAGAGGGACAAATTTGTCGCTCATGCAGACGGTCGCCGCGCAATTCTTGAACGGACTATCGAGTTAGTTCACGAAATGGGTCCCGCTTCAGTACACCCCAATGAGATCTGTGCCGAGCTTGGACTCTCGAAGTCTTTGGTCAATTTCCACTTTGGGGGTCGAGATGGTCTTCTTGCTGAGGCCATCGCTTCGAGCTACGTGGCGTACGTGACCACCCTGCAGGTAGCTGCTGAGGCAGCAGGCCCGGACCCGGTCGCTCGCCTCCTTGGCTGGGTGGAGGCACAGGTTGAATGGACCTCGGCACATCCTGGGCTGGCCGCGGCATTGCACTTTCCCGTAGAAACCTCCTCAGTAGTGAACGGCTATCCCACCGCTCTCGCTGAACAGATGAATCACGCCGCAGTCAAAAATTTTTCTAACCTACAGAATCTGGTCCGAAAGGCCCGACTGTCTCTGCATTCTCGGTCCGACCCGTCAGATCCAGCGCAAGTGGCACTCGACGCAGTAACGATCGAATGGATCACGCTTGGCATGTCGGTATCCTGCGCTGGGACAGAACTCTCGTCTTCGCCGTCGGGTGCTCAGGGGAACTTGTCTGAAGCTCGAGAGAACGCCAAGGCGGAAATAGTGGCACTCCTCTCTCGCTAGCGAGAGAGGAGCACTCGGGCTCGCAGAGCCCCATTGGCGGAGGGAGAGGGATTCGAACCCTCGGTGGCTTTCACCACGCTGGTTTTCAAGACCAGTGCATTCGTCCGCTCTGCCATCCCTCCGAACGCTCGTACGAAATCCGCACAAGGACCGCCATCGTATCGGCCGCTATGACCCCTCGATGTTCTGATCGGCCATGGGGGCGGGAACTGCTCGAACCACCGCAGTTTTGGCAATCAATCGAGGAGCGAGCAGGGCATTAAGAATGATCAGGACGGCCGCTGGAATCACCACGTCATCGAGCCTCAGATGGGGCTGAAACCAGGAAATGAAACCAGCAACAACGATGAGACTCGCGGTACCAAGTCGCAGGAGCGTTAATTTCGCGAAAGACCTGCGTTCTGAGCACCAGTCGAGGCCACAGAGCGAGAGATAGAACACTGCCATCATCGCGAATACCTCGACGGCGTCTTGATCGGGGAGGTGCTGGCCGTCGGGGATCAGAGCGATGGCGGTAATGCCCACGCCCATGAGAACGATTGAAACCTGCATTGTGAGATGAAGGAAGAGCCACAATCCCGACCGTGTACTCCGTAAGCCCGCATGGGGGATGTCTTCAAAATACGCCGCCCAGAGCGAAAAGACGAAGAGGAATTCAAAGACCAAGACGATGGCGTCATGGCCGGTGACGGAGTTGGCGTGATGGCTCTCAAGTGCCTGAGCTAACTCAATGAATGTCTCCCCCATCATGATTAACGAGAAGGCTCCAAGGCGCTCCACGAGATGCTCAAGGTCGAGACGGGGCCACGTCGGAGACAACGACTTTGGAGCCAGCGAGGGTACGACGACGATGACAAGTGCAATGAGTCCAAGTGGGTATCGCCAACTGTCGGCGAGGGGAGAGCAGATCAGAAAAAGTGCAGCGGCAGAGAAAGCGCAGGCCGCCATTCCTCTGGAGTAGCGACGGTCGATCGCGGTCTCACGGAGTGCCACAATTCCCCAGAGAAGCCCGACGGTGAGCAAGAGGCCCGCGTAGAGAACACACATGATGGAAAGGTCATGATCAATTCCTGCGTGTGCTTCTGCCGCAAAGAGCGTCACGAGGAACATTTGGGCAAGCAAAATGGCCCGGACGGTCAGTGATGAGGGCCGAACCCTGTTAAAAACCAGCGTGGTCATCAACCAGATGCACCAGACCATGGCGAACATCACAACAAGCCAAACCTTCGCCAGACCAGCGTGCTGAGCGGCGAAGCTCGACGAGAAGATCAGTGTGACCGCAACGAAGACCAGATCAAGGAAGAGTTCGATCCAACCCGAGGTATCAGCAGGCACCTGCAGAGTGCTTCGCCGGGAGCGCACGCCGGTGCTGGACTCGGTCATCGAGGCGTTCGAAATCGAGCGGCCACCGAGGGAATCATCCATGACTGCGCCCGCCCTTCGTCCCTGGGGCGTTTAACCCTTGGAAGAATTCTTCCGAAGTCGTCCTCGAACGTTCTGATCGAGGACATTCTTGCGAAGTCGAACGTTGCCCGGAGTGATCTCCACGCTTTCATCTTCGCTGATGTATTCAAGGGCCTGTTCCAGCGTGAGCAGGATAGGGGGGGTAAGACGCTCGAAGTTGTCCGCCGATGAAGCTCGCATGTTGGTGAGCTTCTTCTCTTTGGTGGGATTGACGTCCATCTCGTCTTGACGGGCGTTCTCTCCGACGATCATTCCTTCGTAGACCTCAGTACCTGGTGCCACGAACATCGCACCACGTTCTTGGAGGCCTTCTAATGCGTGCGAGGTGACCATGCCACGGCGGTCAGCCACCATGACGCCATTACGGCGAGTCTTGAGCTCACCAGCCCACGGGGCCCAGCCGTCAAAGACGTGGTGGAGAATGCCGGTGCCGCGAGTCTCGGTGAGGAACTCGGTCCGGAAACCCACGAGGCCTCGTGCAGGAACGCGATAGTCAAAGCGAACCCAACCAGTGCCGTGGTTCACCATTTCGATCATGGTCCCCTTACGGAGGGCAAGGAGTTGTGTCACGACGCCGAGGTAGTCCTCGGGGACGTCAATAGCAACCCGCTCGATGGGCTCGTGACGGACGCCTTCGACCTCGCGGGTCACGACAACGGGCTTGGAAACGGTTAACTCGAAACCTTCGCGGCGCATCTGCTCGATGAGAACGGCCAGCTGCAGTTCACCTCGTCCGAAGACCTCGAAGGCATCGGGGCGCTCAGTAGGGGCCACCTTGATGCTCACGTTCCCGATCAGCTCGTCATCGAGCCGGTCTTTGAGCATGCGCGCCGTGAGCTTGGAACCATCTTGACCGGCCAGAGGCGAGGTGTTGATACCAATGGTCACCGATAGGTTGGGCTCATCGACCGTGATGGCCTTGAGGGGACGCGGATCATCAGGATCGGCGAGGGTCTCGCCAATAGTGACCTCATCAATGCCAGCGACGGCAACGATCTCGCCGGGCCCCGCTGAGTCCACGGGGACTCGCTCAAGGGCTTTGGTCTGGGTGAGCTCGGAGACCTTTGCGCGCTCAATCGTGCCATCGAGTCGGCACCAAGCGATCTGCTGACCCTTCTTGATAGTCCCGTTGATCACTCGACAGAGACCCAAGCGGCCGAGGTAGGGCGAGGCGTCAAGGTTGCACACCAAGGCCTGCAGAGGAGCATCTTCTTCGTATTCAGGAGCAGGGATCGATTCGACGATGGTCGCGAACAACGGCTCAAGGTCAGTTCCCACTTCACCTCGGGTCAGGTGCGCCCATCCATCACGAGCGCAGGCATAGATAATAGGGAAGTCGATCTGATCTTCGTCGGCATCCACATCTAAGAAAAGTTCCTCGATCTCGTTAATCACTTCTGCGATTCGAGCGTCGGGTCGGTCAACCTTGTTGACCACCACGATCACAGGGAGGCGGGCACCGAGTGCTTTGCGAAGTACGAATCGGGTCTGGGGGAGTGGGCCCTCGGATGAGTCGACGAGGAGGACGACGCCATCCACCATGGTGAGACCTCGCTCGACCTCACCACCAAAGTCGGCGTGACCAGGGGTGTCGATGATGTTGATGGTGACCCCGTTGTGGGTGACAGCGGTGTGCTTGGCCAGGATCGTGATGCCCTTTTCCCGCTCCAAGTCACCAGAGTCCATGACCCGATCGGCCACCGCCTCGTTCTCTCGGAATGCCCCGGATTGCCAGAGCATGGCGTCCACCAGGGTCGTTTTGCCGTGGTCGACGTGGGCGATAATTGCAATGTTTCGAATATCGGTGCGGGAAGCCATGAGAACGACCAAGGCTAGTGGGCCTTTGGGGTCCCTTAGAACCAGCCCCTTTATCCCCCCGGTACCCAGCCAAGGACCGGGATTCCGCCGTCGTCATCGTCTCCGTCGTCATCATCGTCAGCAAGGAGGAAGTGAAGCAACAGGCGGGCAAACGCGACTGCCATCAGACTGAAGAAAAAGCACCGAAACACCACAAGCCACCAGGGCATTACGCAGCCGCCGCCGAAACTTGTCGCCGCCGCTCAATGGCCTCAACGACGCGCCGAGCGGCAGATCGCATCACGTCAGGATCAATTTCTAAGCTGAATGCTCGCCCCGCTGCCGGCCACAGCCCGACCACTCTGGTGGGCAAAGGAACTCCAGGGTGAGTGAGCGCATCAATCAGGCCCACGAGACTCAGATCTTCAGGTGCTTGGGAGTTTGGCCGTCCGTTTCGAACGCAGAGCAGGGCACGCGTCTTTGAATTGCTCTCCAAGTTGACTTCAAGGTCACGACGAGCTCGAAGCGAGATCCACGGAGCACCTGGAACGGCCCACACTGGATCGGCTCGACCAACGAGGGGAGCAGCGTGGAGAAGATGGGGGCTTAACGAGATGAGAAGTTCAGTCGCCCAGGCACTGGCCTCAGCGATTGCTGCCGCCTGAACACCTCGTGGTGCTTCACCCAGCCACGTGCCGAGCGAGCCAGGTCGAGTGTGTTCCTGAGTCGCTCGAGCGATCACGTCATCAACTTCTGAGTGCACGGCGGCAAGTGGATGAGGGCTCCGTCCTTCGAGCACGGCACTCGCCGCGGCGGCACCGAGAAGGCGACGAGCACGGCGCGGTGACCATGTGAAGACTCCCTGTTCGCTGTGAGCGTTAAGGATGGTGTACGAATCGAGACGGAGGGACCCACGATGGCGCGCTGGTGCTTTTGCTGCGAGTCGATTGGCAAGGACGCGACGGAGATTGAGGTCGAGTTGCTCAGGAACTCGAGAGGGAGCAAGCAGAAGCTCTTCGAGTCCATCAGCAGGGGAAAGGGTCGGAATTGGGTGACGGAGGATCATCGCTTTGACCTCATCACGGCGATGATCACGTCTGCCACGGCATCAACCAGCAGTTTGTCGGTCACTTCGACAAGGGTCTGTTCGCCCGTGGCGGTTGAGAGAGAGGCCACCCGAAGTGGGGCTGCCTGAGAGCGAAGGGTCTCGAGAAGCGCGAGTACGCCGAGGCGACGAGCTGTTGTTTCGTCAGAGACAGAAGTAGTGACCTCGAGAAGGCAGACTGTCGCCACCTCGTGCGCCGGTGGGCCAAGCGCGAGGGAAGGTTGCGCGGACAGCAAGATGGCTCCTCCCTTCAACGAGATGCTGAGTCGCTGATTGCAGCGCGGGAACCACGATCCGGGGACCCTCTGGAGGCTGCGAGCGAGGACAGCATCATGCGCTGTGACCTCGGCGGCAAGCTGTGCGAAGGCATCCGGCTCGAGATTATGGATGTGTTCTGCCACGGTGTCTTCTTCGGCTTCAAGTGCAGCCAATGCCTCGTCCATGGCATGGGTGACTTCACCGGTGAGGACTCGTTGTGCGAGGAGCGCTCGAACCAGACCTGCGCGAGCGAGCACCCCTGGGCCCGGTACCGAACGGAGTCCCTCGGTGGTTATCGAGCGGGGGCTGAGGCGCAGGGGGTTCCCTGGCTCTCGGAACTCGAATCCTACGAGTTCATCCTCGAGCCAGGCCCGCAAGCCCCCGGCGAGACCCCGGTCGATAGCGGGTCGCTTCGAGCGGTCTCCTCTCAGTTGGCTGAGCAAATCGAGTGCGGTCGTGGCCTCCATGGAGAGAATCTTGCAAGAGGGGTGTGTCAGAACCAGGGCGACCCCGTATGGAGCCTGCAGCGAGGTCATTTACCGCGCTCAACCCAAAATGGGAGTTCTGCTCGTCAAGGTCTCTGAGGACCGTTTTAGCCAGGTGGGCTCAAACGCCTAAGTTACTTCTATGGAGTTGCTTGCAGCCCTCGGGACAGGATTCATCGTCATCTTTTCGATGTTTGTGGTGGCGTTTGTTGCCCTGCTCGTCTATATCGCTGTCTGGGCAATTCGACAAGATTCCGCTGGACGCAAAGCTTGGTATCGGAACCTCGGGGGCCGAGACAACGACGAAGGTCCCGGGGAGGAAAGCTCGCCACCTCCCGCCTAGGCCGTTGCTTCCTCATTTACGTCTTGGTCCTCAGGACCTTCGGAGGTGCGTCCTTCGGATTCCCGATCACCCCGGTCGGCGAGTTCGCTGAGTGATCGCTCGAGACGGTCAAGTCGAGCATTGAGCTCGGCAAGATGACGATCGAGGTCGCCGATTGCTCGATCCACGGTCACCATTCGAGAAGAGAGCAACTCGTCGACCTTCTCAGCCACCTCATCGTCGATCTGGCCAGAGACTCGGGTTTCCACTTGCTCAACGACGGGTGCGACGAGTGACCGCAGCAGCGATCGAAAGTCCCCTTTTGAGTCCTTGGTGCTCGTATCGTCCTCGGCCATGGCTCAAGCGTAGAGCCTGGTTAACCGGAAGGCAGACGAGGTATCACGCCGCTTGGAGTACAGGAATAGCCAGGGTCAAACTGCAATGTATTCAGTGGCGCTCCCCAGTTGGCGATGGCTTGAGCTGCCACACCCGTCCACGAGGAACATTCGATGGAGATCGGGACGCCCAGATAGAAGGCAATGACTCCCTTGATATTTGAGTTTGCCATCGCCGATGCCCCGTAGGGGATTGATGCCGAAATTGGTGAGGGGTTCACGAGGGGATTGTTGGGGTTACCGGAGTAGCCAAAGGCAACGGCAAGGAAGCCCGGAATGTAGGCCCCTGAGGCGGTCCGGAGCTGAGCGGCGTTGAAGGCGCGGAACTGGCTCTGCGTGGCATAGAAGGCACCCCTCAGCGAGGGATCAATGGCGCTGAGTCCTTGCACCCAACCTCGGACCAACGCCGCAAACGCGCCAGTATCCGAGGAGGTGGCACCTCCTGCTCGACAATTGAAACCCGAGTTGTAATCGGGATACCCCTCGGGATCGAGGATCACATAATCAGGCTTGAGGTGAAGGCCTTGTCCGGCGTAGGTGCCGATCTTCTTTGCCACCGAAACTCCCGAGGCCAAACCTGCCCAAAAATATTTTGTTTCTACATCGCTGGTCGAGGACGCATTTCGCCAGTCGCAGGGTGAACCCAAGAGCGTGGGTTGCGTGTAGGGACCCGACACCGTCCAGTACGACATCCACGGGACTCCCCGGCCAGAATTTTGGATCGCCATGCCTGCGGCGAAGTCGTTAGAGCTCGATGTATCGACCCATGGGTTCGAGGTGGTGCCGAGGCCGCCGGTGATGCCAAGAATTCCCCAACCATCGGCCATCACGTTGGACTGCGGACCTTGGTAGGCGTAGACGCCCACCGAGGTTGGAAAGTGCCAGATAATTCCGTTCATCGCTCCCCAGAGCGCTCCGACGGGACCGTAGAAGCCGAGGTTGCCGTCGTCTTGCATGATGAGGTGATCGCCGACGTCCCCAGAAGTGAACGATGCCCACTTCCAATTGTTGCGTTGGTCAAAGACCACCAGATTTGAATCAGAGCGCCGAATAGTGAAGTACCCACCTGCATTCCCCTGCGTCCCAGTGGACCAGGTGGGTGGAGCGGTGGTGCATTGAAGACTGGCACTGTGGCAGGTGACGAAATTGCCGTCACTTTGCATCTTTGCCTCGAACGTCCCGTTTGGCGAGAGCAGAAACTGGTTCGAGCGCAGTACCTGTCCGACGCCCAGTGTTGAATTGTTAGATCCAGTCAGGCCGATCGTGGATTTCCAGACTTTGATGCCACCAAAGGTCCTCGCAAAGAGGACGCCGAAGTCACTCAGCACAAGCTGGTCGTAGGAGGAATTGGTGATTCCCGCGCTCCACACCGGTGCTGAATGGCCCGGGGCGATGATCTGTACATCGCCTCCCGAACCAACGCTGAGTGAGCAAGAGAGGGAGAGATTGTTGTTCGGTGATGTGAAGAGTGTTGCGTTGTCGCTCGCTCGCAGCACAACGAGACGACAGGTGGTCGAAACCTGAGCGAAGTAACTCCCGTTGGCGGAAACGAGCCGAGATCCAAAGGCAAGACTTGAGCCGAAATTCAGCGTTGCTGTGCTCGACACCCGACGCAGGGCACTCTGGGGGGGAGGCGAGGTTGTTGACGACGCCGGAGGGGCCGAGGTGGTCGTCGTCGAAGCGGCCGACGTCGTTGAGGGAAGTCCGCCTTGAGGAGCCGTGGTGGTGGAACCTGAGGTCGAGGCCTGAGCAGGGATACCAAAGGCCCCGAGACTCACCAGACTCAGGATCCCGCAGAGCGTGAACAAAGCACTCGCTCTCAGACGTCGAGCGACGGGGATGGGTGGGGTGCGGTGAGTTCTCATAGTTCGTCATCTACTCAGCAACTCGCACCCCTCCACGGGCACGAATCGCTCCTCCGTTAAGGAGCTCTCCGCTCTCTCCAGCGTAGTAACCCCGTCAATGCAGGTGGCGTCACCGGATTGAGGAAGGAATTTACCGATTTCTCGGTACGATGGCCCTTGTGGAAGCGCCAATTTTGGGCCCCGTGAGCTCCGTGGACCTTTCGGCTGATCTCGGTGAGGCCCCCGGTTCTGAGGGCCGTCACCTTGATAGGGCGTTGATGGCCGTCATCTCAACGGCCCATGTGGCATGTGGCGGGCATGCGGGAGATGTTGAATCGATGCGGCTCGCCGTTGAGGCCGCACTGGAGAACGGTGTCGCCCTTGGGGCGCATCCGTCTTATTTAGACCGAGAAGGCTTTGGCCGGCGTCGCCAAT
>Ga0114959_10001530_pt1 | contig 20011 bp, 13 predicted proteins | sample C_130625_EF_Meta_FD_87317 | JGI IMG/M metagenome (GOLD analysis project Ga0114959, IMG submission 87317) | Freshwater microbial communities from Lake Croche, Canada to study carbon cycling - C_130625_EF_MetaG | ecosystem: Environmental > Aquatic > Freshwater > Lake | place: Lake Croche, Canada... | reverse complement strand
GAAGGTATACAAACTGCACTGAGAAAAAATCCACAATTTCGTAGTTCATCTAGTTTTGATATTAGACAAGTAATCGGACTTTCTGCGCAGTACTACGACAATGCTGCATCACTTGGGCTTAATGTTGACTTTAAAGATATTGATTCTGACTTAATTGAATACATTTCAAAGAATCGTGAATTAGACTTAGAACTAAAAAAATTATACGAAGATTATTCCGCTACCGGTAATAAACCGGATGAAGAGCTCGGTTCGCTAACTTCAAGACGTAACCAACTCATAGACAAAAACGAACAAGCTCTTATTAATAAGTTTAATTCTATTTATGGTATTCAACTTTCTTCTTCGAAGGAGATGCTTAAAGAAGTGCAGAAAAATTTAACTGCTGCATCAAATTCATTTGCTTCAACTCTTACTCCGTCGCATGTCGCTCAACAACTTATTGGTAAAGTTTTTACAAATGCTGACAACAACCAGAAATGGAGATTAAGTTCTTCTGAATATTTTGACGGATCTTTTGCCCTTAGGAATGCGTCCGACGGCATTGTTGTTGTCGGTGTCGATTTACAAGTTAGAAACCTTAAAACAAATAACACTGGTAAACTTTCAGCGCTTGTCGTTTATGCAAAGCCAGCAAGTGAATCTATGTTGGAATGGCCAATTATTTGGTCTATTTGCCCCTAATTATTTAAATTCATGCAAAAACCAAACTTCGGAGTTATTGTTGGTGTAGCGTTTTTAATTATTGGTGCATTTATTCCGCTCTTTTCCGCAGTTCCTTTGATACAATCTGAGGTTACTAAGGATACTCTTTCTTTCTTCCGTGTTCCGATATTGGTCTTGGCGGCTTTAATTTTAATTGCGTGTGTCTATCGTCGTTCGAAATTGGAAATAAGTATAATTGGTGTTATTACATTAGCCTTACCGTTTATTGCCAAGTTGTACGCTGAAAAACAAATTGAACAATGGAGCCAAAAGCCATTACATCCTGATATTCCGATTGATGTATTCAATTGGTCAGTTGGTACTTATTTAATATGGGTTGGCGCGGTGATTGTCCTGGCCTCAACTTTCTTTACTAAAACTGACGACGGAGCTTAACAGCTCGCGAGGTGACACGATGTCGTAGGGGTAAAATTATGAGGGGGTCAGACACCCTCAATGGTGTCTGACCCCCTCGAGGGTGTCTGACCCTTTTTAGCGTTGGGGGACGGGGCGGAGTTTGGAGATGTCGTGGCCGTTATCGACCAACCACTTTACGAGCTCATTATATCGTGCCTCAGGAATGGTTTTGGAACGGGACATGATCCAGACATACCCACGGTCAGGTACACCTATAATCGTGGTCTCATAGGCATCATCTAGATAGGCGATGAGGTAGGTGGCTTTGAAGGGCCATACAAACTGCATACGCCATTCAGCATTGGTCTCGTGGTTGTAGACGAAGCCGCGAGGGTGGTAGGTTTTGAGAGGTCCGGTGAAATCGCCTGCATTGAACACGTAGGTCGTTGCAATTGTGCCATCGGGGTCGAGCTTGTAACTTTCGACACCATTAAAGGCGTCGTCTTCGATGAAGGTGGGAATATGTGCGATGACGTACCAGTCGCCCATGAAACGATTCAGATCAACCCGACGGTCGATGGCGCGTAAGGGCGGTTTAGAATCCGACCCGAAATATTTCGACCACGTCTCGCAGCCACTGAACAACGTGGCCAACGCAGCAACCAACAAAGACCGTCCAGCATACATCGTGATAGAACTTCGCTTATTTGTAATCGTCATAATTCAAATGTTACGAGCTAGGTGACAAGTTGGCAAGGGGAACGCGTGCACTGCACGCGAGGGGACACGTGGGCAAGGTGACATGGGGACATGGGGGATACAACTACACCAACGGAGCAGGGAAGGGTTACAATGCTGGCCGGAAGGCGTTTGGGTAGATGTCCTAAAATCAACGCCTCTTAAACTTTTGTTGAAGAATTTCAGATTTATTCTGACAAACTATTGCTAATTTTGCTCTATTATTGGTATAATGAGAAATGGAGTACTTTGACTTAAATACTGTTTTTAATACAGAGGCATCAAAAAAGAAATTTCTCAAATTCATTAACCGTGGCATTAATCCTTCTGGTAAGGTTAAAATGAGTGAGATTGAAGATATGTTGGAGGATGGTGATACCGACACTTTTTTAAGTTATTTGGATGATCAGCCAATTTACCGCGCAACATGGGGTGCGTTATGGCATGCTGGTTCTGGTGAAATGGAATTATATTATTATGATGGAATATTTTTTAAGAGAGATGATGACGGATCGTATTGCTACTTCGGCCCTTACAATTCTGCAAGTGAAGCATTCGACGAAATCGGGGGCTGTTGGTGTCAGTTAGAATATAATCGTGATTTAGGTTCTGATCAAATAATAAGTTATTCCTCGGAGGTCAGTGCTGCAGGCCGTAAGCTCATTAGTGATAGTCTGGCTGACAGTCTTTTTGATCAAATTTCAGGTCTTCCTGGTGCAATGACTCACAAAAAAGGAAAAGCCAAAAAACTAGTCTGGTTCAATGTCGAACCCGATCGTTTATTTAATGATTTGTACCATGATAAAATCGGAAAATCAATTTCGGCCCTGTTTCATGGGGACATAAATGATCTAGAAAAAGAAAAAACCAATAAGTCATTACATGCACTATTAAAGAAGCACGGTTACGTTCGAAAAGATATACATCATGAAGATTTAGACTTAAGCGCCGCTAGTGTATCTACAATTGTTCGAATAGACTTTGGAACACGTAAATCTCTGAATCATTTTGTGGGCAAGTGGGTACGGATCTGTCCAGTTGCTCATTCAAAAAGTAAATGCACTGTATACATTAAGGAAATTAGTATGCCTGATGATCTTATTAAGAAATTACTCCCAGTAAATAACCCTAAAATATAATAACTAAAATGAGTGAGCTGCCTGATAATTGGGCTGAAATTAAGGGCGATAAAGCCTTCTGGGATGAGGTTAAGCGCATGATTTCAGCCGGTAAACTTACTGAAGCTGAAGATTATCCGGAGGCTGTATCGCATTTAATCACTGGTGCTGAATTCGATTTAGAAGAATATGGTCCTGATGAATATGATCACGACTTACATGAACTCGCAATTGCGGCGGTAATTAACTCCAAACATGTTTTTGGCGTATTCTATAACGATCAATACGGTGAAGATAACAGCTCTTCCGTTAATGAGTTAGCCGGGAAGTTCTACGTCGCCAATTGGGCTGATCCTAAAATGATTATAGGGCCGAATGATTCTATAGAGGACGCAGCTACAGTCATATTAAGTTGTTATGACGACGGCACTTTTACTGACGCAGCGAGTAATCTACCGATTGAACAAATGCTCAAGCTTTGTGAGCAGGCCGTACCTATGGGAGGCGAATTTGGAGTCAACGGAGTCAAATACTTAATGACTAAAGACGGTCTAGTTCCTGCATAGTTTTAGAATGAAGGGGGCAGGCACCGTCGACGTAGTCTGACCCTGTTTTTGTGGTATAAGATGTTGCCACAAATGTCCGTTCGGGTTACTATTTATCATGCCTCGATTTCAAAATCTAGATGAATTTTTTAAGGATAAAACTCTTAGCAGGAAGCTTCATAAGTACTTCCTAAAACAAGGTTGGATAGAAAAAGGCGAGGCCATTACCGATGTGGATAAGGATGGGGGATTGGTTGCAGAGGCGATTAAAGAAGAGGGCGAATGTGTGTTTTATTTTTCAAATAATTCTTACCCTAACGCACCCGAGGAGGCTTATTCATTCGCAAAGAAATATTTCTGGTTTGATGGAAATGGCGAAATAAGGCTCATCGCTGATCTAGATGATTTGAAAATAGAAACAGAAGTTTTTTTCGATTTATTATCTGACCAGGACGATGATTTTTTAAGTCAGTATGGACCAGTATCAATTTCTTGTGATTATGAGAGCGATGAAGTGATTTTGAAACGATGTGAAAATCAAGCCCAGCCAGGTGTTGTTATTAGTGTTAATGGCAAAAAGTATGTTCGAACCAAAACCGGCTTTGAGTTCAAGAAAGAGATATGATGAACATTAAAATAGATTTTAAGGAGTTAGTTAAAGATTCATTGATTAATGATAAGTTCGTTGAGCTGATTATTGAATGTGATGGTGTGACTAAAGATGAAGCGCTGGAATTATTTAAAGATCCTGACCCTGATAGTCTCTGGTCTTATATTGAATCAGAGATGGAAGAATATTTTAGCGTCTCGTGGGGCAACGATTATGCCAGTGGTGAATTCCGAATCACAACTTGGGCTGGTAAGTACTTTGTTTATATCGACCCAGACATGGATGGCATAGAAGGTCCGTTTAATACTGCTGAGGAAATTATTGATAGCTACGCCGGCTGCTTTGAGCATATCTTTACCGAAGATCAGACCGACCATGAATTCTATTCCGAAGGTTATGGTGCAGAGTTTTCCTACAATGGCACACTTTTCGATACGAACCCCCAAAAGGCAGATTTGTGGTGTCAGAGAATAATAGGTCGCGAAACATAACTACTAAAAACTATTCCCTGATTTGAATTAGACATTTAATTGGTCTATGTGATGTAATATTATTAAATAATTACAGAAGTACATACAACTGGGTCTGAAAATGAAAGTTTGCAAAGGTGTTCTAAGGCGGATTTGGTAGGCTTCCCTGAATTATAGCCCCCAAACACGCTTAAAATCTATTTATGAGTAATATTTTTGAATTTAGAGATAATATAATCAGTGATTACCAGAAATTCAGTACAAGCTTTGCAAATATAGCTGCTGAAGATATACGTACCTACGTTCAGAATGAGAGTGCTGAGGGTCGTTTTTGGCCCGATCCTGTTTTACAGATTAATGCTAACTATCTTCGTGATAAAAATGTAACTGAACTTTCTGGACCTGACGGTTTACTTCACCCTCAGACTGCAAGTTTCTTTTCAATTAAGAAAGAAGGAAAGCCCCCGATACCATTCCATCTTTTTAAGCATCAAGTTTTTGCGATTCAACAGGCTCAAGATAAAAAAAGCTATGTCGTAACTACCGGAACGGGATCCGGGAAGTCGCTCACTTATTTTATTCCCATAGTCGATGCTGTTCTACGTGCTAGGGCAGCTGGCGATTCTACCAAGAGAACGCGTGCAATCATTGTCTATCCAATGAATGCACTAGCAAATAGTCAGTTAGAGGAAGTAAAAAAGTTCACAGATAATTTAAGTGGTAATTCGGTATCAGTAGAGCGCTATACGGGCCAGGAGGATAAGGATAAACGATCACACATTGCCAAGAATCCACCTGATATCCTGCTCACCAATTTTCAAATGTTGGAGTATCTTCTTACCCGATTTGGTGAAGATGATAAACAGGTTTTAGCTAATTGCCAAGGGCTTGAATACTTGGTGCTCGATGAACTTCACACTTATCGCGGACGGCAGGGTGCGGATGTTGCACTACTTGTGCGTCGCGTGCGTTCACGACTTAAAGCCAATAACATGCTTTGTATCGGAACTTCTGCTACAATGTCTTCCTCGGGTGATGAAAATGAGCGCAGACGGGTTGTATCACGTGTAGCTACCAAACTTTTTGGTACAGAAATTTTACCTGAATCAATCATCGGTGAAACTCTTGAGCGAGTAACAAATCCATCTGCTAGTTTAGAGGATGTTAATCCACTTTTAGCAAAATCCATTAAAGAGCCTTTACCTTCTGCTGATTATGAAATTTACCGAAATCATCCTGTAGCAGTTTGGGTTGAACTAAATATGGGTATAGAAGACAGACCAGGAAAGCCTCCGCGTCGTGCTAAACCTATTTCTTTAAAAGTAGCATCGGAACAGTTTGCTAAGGATGCTGGAAATGGAGTCACGAAAGAACAGGCAGCTGCTTATCTCAAAAAATTTCTTTTAGCCGCATACGAGGTAAAGCATCCCGAGGATTCCAAAAGAAGTTTTTTTGCATTCCGTCTTCACCAATTTATCAAGGGTGCCGGTACGCTACGTACGACTCTTGAGCCTGCTAGCACTCGTTTATTTAGTTTAGACGGACAAGTTTATGCCTCAAATCGCCCCGAGGGTACTAGATTTTATACATGTCACTTTTGCCGAAACTGTGGACAGGAGTATCTGCCTGTAATCAAATCACAGACCGGATATAATCCTCGAACAATTGATGACGTGCCTAAAGCTGACGGCGAAGAAATTCTAGCTACTGGATATCTTGCACCTCTTAATCCATCAACGAAGTTTCCTGATCCCTTTGATGGCAATGAGGAGAATCTACCAGACGACTGGCTTGAGCCAGAATCAGATGTTGTAAAAGTCAAAAAGTCATTTCTTAAAAAGATTCCTACTCTCGTTCAAGTCGCTACCAATGGAGATTCCGTTAGTGGCGACTCACGAAGTTCGATTAAAGCATGGTTCCTGCCTGGAAAATTCAGTTTCTGTGTTAGTTGTAAAGTCGCATATGAGGCCAATGGTCGAGACTTCAATCGTCTAGCTGGCCTATCGGGCGAAGGTCGTTCCTCCGCCACTACCGCAATTGTTTATTCATCGCTTCGTCGGCTTTTTGAAGGTGAAGCACCAAAAAAGGGTGATCCTGATTTCCGTAAACTTTTAGCATTTTCAGATAACCGCCAGGATGCCGCACTACAAGCGGGTCATTTTAATGACTTTATTTTCCTTCTAACGTTAAGAGGTGCATTAATGTCGGCGCTCAAGTCTTTCCCTAACGGTGTGACAGTTTCTGATTTAGCTGATCATGTTGTAAAAGCTCTTGGATTTGGTCCAGGTAATGAGGCTGCACTTAATGAGTTTTTAGAAAATCCAAACCTAAAAGGTAGTGCATTGACTGAAGCTGCGGCAACGCTCCAGTTTATTGTAGGTTACAGATTACTTTTTGATCTTCGAAAGGGTTGGCGCTTTAATCATCCAAACTTAGAGCAACTTGAGTTGTTAGACGTTCGCTTAAAGAACCTTGAATCATTTGCTGCAGATATTGAAACTAAAAAAGATGCTCCGGAACTTTTTGCGAAATTAAGTCCTGAGGGTCGCCGTAAATTTATTCAAGAGATTGTAGTCCAAATGCGTAGACAGTTGTGCATTGCGGCTGATCAATTTGCTTCGAATCGACATGAGACTATCAAAGGTGCCGCACGTCGTGTTCTTCGTGCGCCATGGATTTTTAATGATGATGAGGATTTGAGCAATGGATCTTACTTGGTAATGAACACTGTTAAAAGACGGAAGGGTGTCTCACTTGTTTCGGCATCTCCTAAATCAGGAATTATTAGACAAATTTCACGCTTAAGTTTTTGGCCTGACGACTACGCTAATTTTCTCAAAAAAGCAGAAGGAAAAATTGCACTCACAAAGGTTGTTGAGTGGGTTTTACAACAGGGGGTCGATTGGGGTATCACTATCTCTGATGAGTTAGATGATGGTAAAAAGGGATGGAAGTTAAAGAGCCAAGAATTGCTTTGGGTTCCGGCTGAGCCTTCTCAGAAGAGTCGCGCTAATCCCTATTTCTTAGAGCTCTATCGCTCGGTGAGTGAATTATTCACAAATAAATCATCACTCTTATTCGATTTTGAAGCACAAGAGCATACTGCACAAGTTGAGCATGAAAGACGAGAATTGCTCGAGCACCGTTTTAGATTTGGAGAAAGTGATATAAAGCGCTGGAAGGAAATTCATAACAAGGATATCCAAAGACTCCCAGTGATGGTGTGTTCGCCAACCATGGAACTTGGCGTTGATATTTCTGCATTAAACTTTGTTTTACTCAGAAACGTTCCACCGACTCCAGCAAACTATGCACAACGCAGCGGTCGTGCAGGTCGCTCCGGACAGCCAGCACTTGTGATTACTTATTGTGCGGCAATGAGTCCACATGATCAATGGTTTGGTGCTAATCCAAACGAAATGGTATCAGGTGAAGTGCGCGAGCCAGCTCTTGATCTTTCAAATCGTGAGTTAGTGCAGAGTCACTTGCAGGCTGTTTGGCTTGCTACGACAGAACGTGACTTGGGGTCTTCTGTAAAAGGTTTAGTGGAACCTTCACAGCCGGGTATTCCAATTTTACCTCCTATTAGAGCTGATTTTACAAGAGAGGGCTTAGCTGAAAAAGCTCTTGCCGAGGTTGAAGCTGTTGTAGAGCAAATTAAATCTGATTTAGAGCCTGTGCGTGCACCATGGTTCTCCGTTGATTGGCCTAAATCTGTAGTTACAAATGCATCAGATAGATTTGATAAGGCTTTAGATCGCTGGCGTGAACTAGTAACTAATGCTCAAGAACAGATGAATAGTGCAAGCAAGGTAACGCAAGACTCCACGGTCTCTGAGCGTGACCGTGACATCGCGCGTCGTCGATTCAATGATGCATCTAGACAGTACAACACACTCATCGGTGAGAAAGTAAGTACTCAAAATGATTTCTACGTTTACCGTTACCTCGCTAGCCAAGGTTTTCTTCCAGGTTATAATTTCCCTAGACTTCCTTTAATGGCATGGATCCCCGTTGGTACGGGTGAACAACGTGAACACGACGATACCATGGTATCAATTTCACGTCCACGTTTCCTCGCTATTTCTGAGTTTGGTCCACGGAGTATTATTTATCACCTTGGCCGGACATTCGAAGTTCATAAGGCTATTCTAGGCAAGACTGCCAATGGTGATAAATTACCTACGACTGTTGCATCAATTTGCACAAAGTGTGGCCATGGTCATTTTGGTGCGATTGCAGGCCAAGGTCCGTCTCAAGATGTATGTGTTGGCTGTGGAACACCTCTCAAAGAAGCTACAAGACTTGATGAGCTCTATCGAATCGAACAAGTAAGCACTAAAGTCAAAGAGCGTATTACAGTTAATGATGAAGATAGACAACGCCAAGGCTATGATCTCCAAACTACTTTTGAATTCATGCCTGGCGCAAATGATAAGCTGGAGAAGACCGAAGCTAATCTTGTAAATTCTACTGGAACAATGTTGCTGGATCTTAAATATGGTCCGACTGCTAGAATCTATAGAATAAATAAAGGGTGGCGTCGCAGAAAAGATCGTAACGTATTTGGATTCTACATTAATCCTGTGACTGGTCAGTGGAGTAAGGAAGAAGATCCAAATGTAGATCCCGATGAAAAAGATGATCCAAGTAAAATAAAGCCACAAAAGATTATCCCTTACGTGGAAGATTTTAGAAATATTCTCCTCGTCTCACCCCATGAGAAACTTGAGCCCCATGAGCTTTCTACTTTTGGCTCAGCATTAAAGCGTGGTATTGAAATGTATTATCAGATTGAGGCATCCGAATTAGCAGCAGAGCCACTACCTGACTCCGATAAACGAAACTCTGTTCTACTTTATGAGTCAGCTGAAGGAGGCGCCGGTGTTCTGACTCGTCTTGCCAATGAGCCAGACGAATTCGCTAAGGTTGCTCTTAAGGCACTTCAATTAATGCATTACAAGATTCCTGAACGTGCTACTTCTTTTGCTGACCTTGAGAATCTTGAGAAAAATTGTGAGCGTGGCTGTTATCGTTGTCTTCTAAGTTACTATAATCAGACGGAACATGAGTATATTAATAGACAGGATAAAAAAGTCGTCGAACTCCTGTTAGCCTGTGCAGCAGGCAATGTAAAACTGTCCAAACCCTCTGACTCTACTGAGTCTACTGGGGTATTAGGATTGTGGATGTCGAAACTCACAGAACTTGGACTCCGTCATCCAGATGACCGTGAAGTTAGACTCACGGGCTATGATCGAAAGGTTGATGCTTTGTATTCAGAATTGAGATTTGCAGTTTTAATTGGTGCAGTTTCCCCAGACGTTGTGAACTATCTTGAGGGCAAAGGCTTTACAGTTATTAGATTCACTGAGAATCCTGCCGAATGGCTCGACGTATTTAACTCAAACGAACACTGCTTCAAAATTAAACGATAGTTATGTCCGAAATTTCAAGTCCAGGAACTATTATCACAGCACGAGGACGTGATTGGGTTGTTCAACCGAAATCGACTGAGGCACGTTTAGTGCTACGTCCGCTTGGTGGTGCAGAGTCGGATCAGGTAGTTTTGTGTCCGGCTCTTGAGCAGCCATTTCGGAAAGTAGGGCCCGCAAGTTTCAATCCGCCCAATCCTGATTTTCCAGGTACCCACGATGGTGCACGATTACTGCGTGATGCACTGCAATTAAAACTTCGTTCTGGCGCCGGTCCATTTCGTTCATTTGGCAATATTGCTGTTGAGCCTAAAGTCTATCAATTGGTGCCATTGCTGATGGCTATGAAACAGGATGTAGTTAGACTACTCATAGCTGATGACGTTGGTGTGGGTAAAACGATTGAAGCCGGAATGATTGTCAGAGAGCTCATGGACCGTGGTGAGATTAATCGACTAGCTGTGCTTTGTCCTCCTCACCTTATTGAGCAATGGCACGGTGAGTTGCTCAAGAAGTTTAATATTCGTGCTGAATGCATTACTGCTAACCGCGCTGCACAAATCGAACGCAATTTACCTCCAGGAGAAGATTTGTTTAAGTATTATCCTTTTGTGATTATCAGTTTAGATTACATTAAGAGCGATAAGAACAGAGACTATTTCCTCAGTAAGGCTCCAGAATGTATTATTGTAGATGAGGTCCACTCCTGTGTTTCTGGTTCCGACAGACAACTAAGACAGAAGTTACTTCAGGATTTGGCTGACCAAAAAGAACGTCACTTAATTTTACTTTCAGCTACTCCGTATTCTGGTGATAACGATGCGTATTTTAAACTGCTTGGACTTCTTGATCCAGATTTTCAAGGATTAGCCGAATTAAGTGAAGGTGATCCTAAAGTAAAAAAACTTCGCGATAAATTACGTGACTTCTTTATCCAACGTCGAAGAAAAGATATTGAAGAGGACTGGAAGGGTATCGACTTAGGTTTTCCAACTCGTGAGGATGCAGGTGCATCCTATCTGCAAGGCGTAAAGTGGGAGCAACTTTATGCTGAGGTGATTGCGAAGCTTCGTGAAGAGTACACAACTGGCGAACGAACGTCTTGGTTTGGTATGCTGGCTCTATTACGTTGTTTAGCCTCTTCTCCCGATGCTGCAATTAGTGCGCTTCGCACACGATCTTTAGAATCTGAGAAGGCTGCCCGAGCTCACCTACAAGCGGAATCTGCACCCGATCAGCCGACAGATGAGTTACAACCCGCTTTGGCTCCTGAGTCTGGCCCGGAGTCACCTTTTATCGCAAAATTAAAACAATTATCTGGTCCAGAGCACGATCCTAAACTCAAACTCTTACTCTCAGAACTCAAGAAGATGTTATCAGCAGGTTTCAATCCTGTAGTATTCTGTCGTTATGTAGCTACAACGGAATATTTAAAAAAGCATTTAACAGATGAGTTTGGTAGTGGTGTACGTGTCGAATCTGCCTCTGGCCTAATAACTCCAGAAGACCGACTCGATCTTATTAAAGATATGGTAAATTCCCCGAAACGACTTTTAGTGGCCACTGACTGTCTTTCGGAAGGTGTAAATCTACAGGAAGTATTTTCTTCAGTTATTCATTACGACCTAGCCTGGAATCCTACTCGTCATGAGCAACGTATTGGACGCGTAGATCGTCTTGGACAGCCCAAGGCGAAAGTTCGTTCACTGATGTTACACGGAGAGGATAATCCGGTGGATGCACTCGTTATGAAGGTCATTCAACGTAAGGCGGAAAGTATCAAAAAGGAACTAGGTGTGACTGTTGCAGTGCCAACAGAAGGAGATGTTATGCTTAAGGTTCTTGTAACTGAGCTTATTAAGGGCGACATACAAGGTCGTTTAAATTTTGGTGAATCCCCAGAATCAAAAGCCTTGGAAGTTAAATGGGTCGACGCTCGTGAGCATGCCAAAAAACTTAACACTATTTTTGCACAACGTGCTATCAAGCCCCATGAAGTTATTGAAGAGTTTGACCGACAAAAAAAATTACTCGGCGATGCGAATGCAGTTCAACGTTTCATCGAGTCAGCTTGTCGTCGTTTAGGCACTAGTGCGACGGTGATTCAGTCCGAATCTGTAGACCCAGTCTATCAAGTTAACTTAATTCATCTCCCTGAATCACTACGCGAGAGACTTCGTGATGAAGCTGGCCTAGAAGACACCATTAAAATTACTTTTGGTGGTAGGGCACCAGCCAAGGTTATACCTGTAGGTCGAAGTCATCCACTCGTTTCATTAATTGCTGAATATCTTCTTGAGGAGGGACTAGAAGGAGAGGAAGGCTCTAAATCGCGCATTAGTCGCTGTAGCGCGTGTGAGAGTGCAGACGTGAGTGAACCTACAGTTGTTCTCATTATGCGTCTTAGACATCAGATTCGTTTAACACATCGCAGTAAGGAGATTACAACGCTGATGGCCGAGGAATCTGTAGCCTATTCCTTTGTTGGTGGCAGAATCGACCAACCACTTTTAGATGACCCTGATAAAAATGACTCTCCGTTAAAACCCTTAGATAAAGACCCAGTGGGTAATTTGAAAAATGAAACTAAAACTCGAGAGGTCCAAAAAGTATTAGCACTTTTGAAATCAAAAGATTCAATTTTAGCTACATTCGCTCAATCACGAGCTAAAGATCTTGAGAACGATCACCAAAGAGTACGTGCAGCCTCTAAGGCCTCAGGTCAAGTAACCGTCACGGCCTGTGTACCTGCTGACATTATTGGCGTTTATGTAGTTTTACCCACAAGAGCTTCTCTCTGACCATGTCCTCTGATACACCTAAAAAGTCCGGACGAAAGTCTTCTAGTTTAAATAAGACGAATGGTCCCGTGAGTTCCCGCACAAGTTCAGTCCGTCGTAATGTAACTCTTGATGATTATCCCGCTATACAGGTCGAAGGTGGATTATTTACCATCGAGCATGTAAGAAAAGTAGCTAAGGTTGAGGCTGAAAAACAGTCTTCAACTGATTATGAGTTACCAGCCGGTATAGATATCAAAGAAGAGATTGGTCGCGGATTCCGCATTGCATCAACTCTTTGGAAGGAATTTGACTCTGCTCGTCAAGGCCCTGGCGATAAATCTCAGGCTACAGTAAGATTCGTGACACAAATTTTAAAAGACTGTTTTGGATTTACTGATGTAAAGGAAACTCGGCCTAAAATCGTATCAGAAGTTTCTTATCCTATTGGTCGAGTAGCTCACGGTAAGGCGGTACCAATTATTATCATTGGTGCACACCAAGGATTAGACAGTCCTGATCAAGCTTTAGGCGACGAACGTCGTAAGCGTACCGCCAGCCAGTTAACACAGGAATATCTTAATGCAGAGGATGCCTGTCTTTGGGCGATTTGTACTAACGGACTTAATCTCCGAATTTTACGTGATTCCGATTCACTAACACGTCAGTCATTTTTTGAGGCTAATATTGAGCGTATTCTGGGTGAACAGCTCTGGGCTGACTTCGCAGTGTTATGGCTTCACCTCAATGCGAGTCGCTTTAAGCCAGGAGTATCGGGTGTTACTAGTTGTCCTTTAGAACTTTGGCACCTTGCTGCTCAGGAAGAAGGTTCGCGTGTTCGCGATTCCCTTCGCATCGGCGTGGAGAGAGCTATGGTAGAACTCGGGTCGGGTTTTCTAGAACACCGTGAGGGTGCAAAACTACGGGATGCGCTGAGAACAGGAACTCTTAAACTAGAAGACTACCATCAACAAATTCTGCGTTTAGTTTACCGGATGTTATTTCTGTTCGCAGTGGAAGATCGTAAACTATTACACCCCAAATCTGCTAAGATTGAACAGATAGAACTTTATGCCGAGGGATATTCATTAACTCGATTACGTGAGCGTAGCATCAAACACTGCCAAGATCGCTATGATGATATTTGGGACAGTCTCAGGGTTACATTTAGAGGTTTGGCTGCAGGTCAAGAAGCCCTCGGTCTTCCTCCGCTTGGCAGTCTATTTGCAGAAGAACAGTGTACTGATTTAGTTAAAAATAACATTTCAAATAAACGATTACTGAATGCTGTTCGTTCCATTGCATGGTTCAGAGAGAATGATGCTCTTGTTCCCGTTAATTATAAATCGATGGGCACTGAAGAGCTTGGTTCAGTTTACGAGTCGCTCCTAGAACTTACTCCCTATATTGATGAAAGTGGGAAAGGATTTGGTTTTATTAAGGCCGATGAAGAAGAAGGTAAGGGTAATAGTCGTAAAACTTCAGGAAGTTACTATACGCCCGATAGTCTTGTTCAACAGTTGCTTGATACCACACTTAATCCGGTCGTTGCTGAAAAGTTAAAAGGTAAGTCGACTAAAGAAGAAAAAGAAAAAGCTCTCCTCTCAATCACAGTCATTGATCCGGCTTGTGGCTCTGGCCACTTTCTTTTGGGTGCTGCACGTCGTTTAGCCGAAAAATTAGCTTCCATTCGTGCTGAAGGCGGTGAAGCTACCAATTACCGCCAAGCTCTTCGTGATGTGATTGCATCATGTATCCATGGTGTAGACCGTAATCCCATGGCTATTCAGTTAGCCAAGGTTGCATTATGGCTCGAAGGATACGTTGCCGATAAGCCTCTTAGCTTTCTCGATCACCACTTAGTCGTCGGAGACTCTATCCTCAGTATTATTGATTTGGAGATGGCGACGAAAGGTATTCCTGATGAGGCCTACGACGCTATAACTGGTGATGACAAGTCGATTGTTCGTTCTCTTAAGGCACTTAACAAGACTGCTTCTGATTCGGGTTTGAATGTTAAGCAGTCCACAATGAATTTATTTGGTGGTAGTACTGTAGACATGGGTAAGTCATTCGCTAAGATTGATTTGTTTAGCGATGAGACTTTAGATGGAGTAGCTAAGAAAGTGGGACAGTTAGAAGTTTTTATGAAAGAGGCTCAGGCTGATTGGAGAGTTACTGCAGCCAAACTCTATGTCGGAGCTTATTTATTACCTAAAATTAAAGGAGTTCGGGTGCCGACATCTGCCGATATCCTTGCGGCCATGAACGGAGAGAATCTCAAAGATTTAATGCCAGCAGTTGATGCAGCATGTTTTAAGGCACGAGTATTAATTTGGCCATTGGCTTTTCCACATGTGTTTGAAAAAGGGGGATTCGATATCGTACTTGGAAATCCACCTTGGGAAAGACTTACATTAAAAGAAAAAGAATTTTTTGCAATGCGCTCACCTAAGGTTGCTAATGCACGCAATAAAGCCGAGCGACAGAAAGAAATCGATCTTCTAAAAAATTCTCCTGTTGGTAGTCCAGATCATGATGTTTACGTAGATTTTCTTGAGGCAAAGAGAATCTCTGAGGTGTCGTCTAGCTTTGCTCACGATTTGGATCGTTTTCCACTCACGGGTCAGGGTGACGTGAACCTATATGCTTTGTTTGCGGAGAATTTTCTTAATCTGATTTCTCCTTCAGGAAGAGCTGGCTTCCTAGCGCCAACCGGTATTGCTACCGATAAAAGTACGTCGAAATTCTTTAGTTATTTATTGGATAGGAATATGATTGGGTGCCTTTTTGACTTTGAAAATAAGAAGGCCCTATTTAAAGGTGTACATAAGAGCTTCAAGTTCTGTCTCTTTACTATTGGAAGCGAGGCTAGCCCTCGATTCGCATTCATGCTGCACGATGTTGCCGACATCAACGATGATCGCAGAGTACTTAAGTTGACCGCCGAGCAGATGGCTAAAATGAACCCAAACACAAAGAATGCACCAATTATTCGTTCAGCTAGAGATGCTGAAATTATCGCCGGTGTTTATGGTCGGCTTCCTGTACTTGCATTAGAAGTTGATGATGAAATTATATCTAATCCTTGGGGTATTAAATTCCTAAGTATGTTCCATATGTCTGCAGATTCTGACCTCTTCACTGGTCAGTCCGGTTCAAATAAACTCCCTATGTTTGAGCCAAAAATGTTTAATCAGTACGACCACAGATGGGCTTCATTTGGAAATCGTAAATCAAACTCTGACGGAGATATTGAAGTAGAGTACACTTCAACTGACTTTAAGAGTAACTTTGATAATGAAGTTGAACCTCAGTACTATGTAGAAAGAGATGAGGTTATTAGACGCTTATGTTTCGTGTCGCAACGCGATTATGCTGCCATGCTGCAATCTGATTCGCGTGTTTTACTCGGATATATAAATAAAATAAAAATACTACCTAAAGATTCTTCAGATAAACTTAAAAAACTATTTTTGCTTTCTAAGGACATGAAAAATTATGAAAGCATACATTTTTCTGCTCAAAGTTTATTATCCACTGTTGATTCTATTGAGATTTTAATACGTGAAATATTGTCTGCAATTGCACCGAGGTATACGATGTGCTACAGAACGATGACTAATTCAACCAACGTAAGGTCTTCAGTTTTTACATTTCTGCCATTGTGTGGATGTAATAATAACGGTCCATTTCTTTTTACTACGTACGATTCAGGAATGAATTCTGTATTATTGGCTCAATTTAATTCACTGCCATTCGACTACATAATACGTAATAAAATAGGTGGTCATTTAACCTACGGATATTTGTATCAAATGCCCACTCTGACTCCAGACATGATACAGGAAGTGGATTTAAAGTTAATACTTCCTCGTGTTCTTGAGCTTGTATATACCTCTCATTCTATTCGTAGTTATTACGAAGATTTAGTATCGCTCTATCCTTTTTCAGATGGACGTGAACATTCAAACGGAGAGCCATTTCCTTTTGATGAAGACAGGCGTTTGGCTTTGAAGGCTGAACTTGATGCCATCATAGCCTACAAAATGGGCTTTTCATTAGATGAACTTCGTTTCATTCTAGACCCAGTTAATGAGTTAGGGATAGGTTATCCCTCTGAAACATTTCGCGGGCTTCGTGATTCGGAAATCAAAAAATTTGGAGAGTATCGCACTCAGCGTCTTGTGCTCGAGGCATGGGATCGAATTGTTGAACCTCTTCGTCGTGGACAATCATGAACGACAACAAACGAATCAATGCCGAGAAGTCTGCCGAGAATTGCGGGTGGACTGTTCCTGGTGATTTAGGTGCAGATGGTGTTTTAACTTTTGTCAGTTCTACCCATCGCACGGTGATGCGAATCGGTGATGACGTCGGGACTGGCATGACGCCCGAAGCCTACGCACTCAGGTTTTCTGTTGCCTCTGTAACAGTTGCGATGACCAAGTCGTATTATGCACCTTTGGGAATTTTTAGGATTCAACCCAATGAGCTACTTAGTTTTATTCAGCGAGCAACTGAGGTTTGTTTCGAACTCACAAATAAGCGATTAGCTGTTCCGAATGAAGATGGCTCCGGTTTTGATACAGTCGAATCTGGTGACGAAGCGGCGGCTCGAATTATTGCGGCTCTGCCTCCAGCCTTACAAGCTGCTGCAGCAGCCGATCCTACAGTTCGTGAAGCGTTAGTTAAGCAACGCCGTGGACAGGATAAGTATCGTGATGCCATGGAGAGGATCTGGGGTGGGCATTGTCCCGTTACCGGAATAAACCACCCAGCTTTCCTGGTTGCCAGCCATGCAAAGCCTTGGGCGGATTCAAATCCATCCGAGCGTCTTGATCCGTATAATGGAATACTTCTGGCTGTTCACATTGACCGCCTGTTCGATGGAGGTTGGATTAGTTTTAAAGATAGCGGTGAGATAATGCTTAGTCCTCAGTTGCCATCACATGTAGCAACCTCACTACTTGGAACAGGCTGTAATGAATATAGTATCTCTCAGTTTACTCCTAGGCATTTTACTTACCTTGCCTGGCACCGTGATAAGGTTTATCGTAAGTCCTAATGAGCGTCACTATTGAATTAAACGCAAAGTATGAGGCCAAGAAGGCGGGTGCACTCATAAGGAAGTTGGCTGAGGGTGATGCCAAAGGAGTTAGTGAAATTATCTTGGATATTAGAAAGATGACTTTCTATGAGCCTTTGGCGCTCTGTATAATCTTAGCAACCGTGCATCGTTGGCGCGAGAAAGAGGGCAAGAAGGTAGAAATTAAATATTATTCGAACACTAATGGTGGATCCTACGCTGAACGAATGGATTTCTTTAAGCATCTCGGTATAGAGGTAAAAACAGAACGACAAAGGCATGATTCTAATGATAACTTTATTACTATAAGGCAGATTACTCGAAATACTGATGAAGCCCTACTTGGACGGGAGATATCCTCGTGTCTGGTTAAAGATATGTCGGGGCAGCAAGCAACTGATACAATGCACCTCATGGAATATTTATTGGGGGAAATTATTAAAAATTGTATGCAACACTCTCGCGGAATCGGTTTTTTACATGCACAGTATTTCCGGTCTGATGGAATGTTTCTTATGGGTATAGCTGATGACGGGATTGGCGTTTCTGGAAGCTACAGGCTTAATGATTCACCAAGATATAAGGTTGGAGCGAGTGATGTATATATGCTCGGAGAGGCTCTGACGGTGGAATCGAGTAGTACAACACACCGTCGTGAAATGTTTGGACTTAGTTCACCAAATTATGGTGTTGGTTTGCCTATGTGTCGCGCTCTCACGGAAGATTCGATGGGGCATTTTGGAATCTATTCTGGTGATGCTTACGTCTTTGATGATTTTGGTAAAACTGGTACGTCCGCCATGGCTCCCAAGAAGTTGGGAGCAAACTTTAGAGGGGTGGCAGTAGGGATTGGATTTACTCGAAGTGCCGTTGGGCAAGTCTCTTTCCTAGAGATACTTAAGGATGTAAAAATCAGGCTCGGCTTGCAAAATGCCAAAAATGGCCCATCTATACCAGGAGCGTTTCAATAATGAACCAAACTTCTGTCATTCTAATGAAGGAAAAGTTCGCATCACCATTTTTGGCTGATGGAGACCGCGCCATGCTTTTTCGTAAATCAGAAGTAGAGCCGATTATTAAAAGCGGAGACTCCGTTGTATTTGATTTTACTGGTGTAGATAATATGACGGACTCGTTTTCAAACGCTTGTTTTGCAGAGCTTTTCTCTGCACATAAAGCTTTAGTCGGAAATCGAATCGTTTTTAAATCCTGCTCACCTTTGGTTAAACATTTCGTTTTGAGTGCCATGGCTATGGCCGATCGAAAGAACTGAGTTTGTTTAAATCTCCTTAGTTTTTTAAACTATGACACCGCGAAAACAGTTCGAGTTATCGGGATACTTTCCAATAAAGATTCACACAAGATTCTTTCAGGAGTTAGAGGCCAAAGGTGAAATCGTAGTTAAGAAAAAACTAATTTACGAAAAAAGAATTATATACTATCAGTTCACGCCGCGTGGCCTCAAGAATCACAAAAAATATATACCCAAGATTTTACGTTTAGAGGCTGTGTTCAAAGTCAAAAATGTGGACTCAGATATAATGAATAAAGATTTACTGGAAGGTATACGAAATATTTACAGAAAATACCTTCATGAGAATTTCATTAAAAAACAAGGACTCAAAGACAAAAGAAAGTTCCATAAAAAAACTGTGCTCTAGTTTTTGATTAAAGTTCATTAAAAATCTAAAGTTTAAATTATGACAGTTATGACATTCGCATGAATTGCGGATGGGGAATTAGGGAAATAGTTTCAGTGAATCATGAATATACATCCTGATTCCAACGAAAATAGTAACGCAGATGATTCGGCTGATTTTGATAAAGACAAAGTCGGCGCGGAGGGCGAAGACCTTGGCGATGAAGATGAAGACGCCGAGGAAGAAGACGAAGATCAAGAGACAGACGAGGATGATGGGGACGAGGACTCCGATAGTATTTACGATGACCCGGATTATCTGGTAGTTGGCTCGGACGAGGAGCTGTGTGGTAATCTTCCTGACTGGGTTGAGAGTATTATCTCAGACCGAAAGTCACTAGTGCAGGACTTGGAGAAGTTGGATTTGGATCCATCGGATTACATTTCCGTGCCGGACACGGATGATAATGGTGAACTGAAGGACTTTCTGGATGAATTAGGCTTTTCTATTGATACTGAATTTAT